>Ga0183100_1001548_pt1 | contig 11353 bp, 7 predicted proteins | sample Biomet2_FD_127789 | JGI IMG/M metagenome (GOLD analysis project Ga0183100, IMG submission 127789) | Microbial communities from bioreactor (seeded with anoxic lake sediment) at LBNL, California, USA - Biofuel metagenome 2 | ecosystem: Engineered > Bioreactor > Anaerobic > Unclassified ...
GTAAAAAAAAGGCCAGAGAAAATTTTCTTTTCCCTTTTTCCTCTTTTCTAGAATTCAAGGGTCATTTGGTTTGGTGGATCATCGTTTTCACCAGGTTTGTCAGTCCCAAATAATAAATCTTCAATATCCGGGATCACAATATCAGTTGACTTAACCTCTTCTTCAGGTTCCTCAATTTCCTCGTCAACAATAACTGGTTCAAGCTCATTAATCTGACTGATTTCATAGGTCGACAAACGCTTCCCTTTTGCTTTATATGATTTTATGCCAATGAATTCATCAACATCAACTACTTCCGGTTCCCGACCTTCGTTTTTTCCTCCGAACAAGAGTTCTAATCGAGGATGCCCAACCCAGGTAAAACAAACCAGTCTATTTCCAGGGAATTCACCAATGAACCCGGTTTCTTTTTGTGATTCATCAATCTGGAACCGTTTCACGTAATAATAACCTTGCTCGGCATCAAAATAAACGGCTGTAAGTACTTTCCCCGGGTTGAATTTTTCAATAAACAATATCCCATCATTAAAATGATTCGATAAATCAAAATTACAGATCAGGTACTCTCCGGTTTTATAGATTACGAAAATCATATCGTCGCCCGTGAATTCGCCAAGGTACCTGCCACGACTGTCTGAGTTGAGCCTCCGAACATCTTCGTCGAACCATATTTTACGACCACCCAATGTAGAAACGCCCTTTTCTTTGAGAGCTATTTTATGAATTTCAAACTTAGTCAGAATATTACCCATCGACGAACGACCTTTTATTGCCAATTCGCTAAAGTCAACTTCAAATATTAACTTTTTAATGCGCGGTTTTGGTTTTAAGGTAACCCGCAGGACTTCAGCTTCTCCATTCGGATTTTCGCTGAAATACAAGATTCGCGACCCCGGAGTTCCTTGCGTCAAGTCGTATTCTTTATCGCGGGTAACACCGGTTACTGCTGCGCGCTTCATATATACGAATCCATTTTTACCATCGCGGTAAACCACATTATAAATGGTACGGTTGTCGTTTTTCTTAAAAATGGCAATATGAAGGATGTTTTTCCCAATAAAAGCTTTTTCCGAAACTTTGGTAACTAGGTAAGTCCCATCTTTACGGAAAACAATCACATCGTCAATATCTGAACAATCACAAACATATTCTGCTTTTTTCAGGCCTGTTCCCATAAACCCTTCAAGCCGATCAACATATAGCTTTTCGTTAGCAATCACTACTTTAGAAGCTACAATATTTTCAAAATTTCGGATTTCGGTACGACGTTCCCGACCTTTACCGTATTTCGCCCGAAGCCGTTCAAACCATTCGATGGCAAAAGGAATAATATTCGCAATCTTGTTGTTTATCTCTTCGATCTCGGCCTCAATTGCCAGCAAATGATCGTTGGCTTTATCCGTATTAAATTTCAGGATTCGGGCCATACGGATTTCCATCAACTTTAATATATCCTCACGTGTGATTTCGCGGTGCAATTTTGGTTTCCACGGAGTAAGCCGCATATCGATATGATCGACAGCCTCATCCATATTGGCTGAATCTTCAAATTGCTTATCCTTATAAATCCGTTCTTCAATAAATATTTTTTCGAGCGAAGAATAATGCCAGGCTTCTTCAAGTTCTCCGCGCTTGATTTCGAGTTCAAGCTTCAGCAAGGCAACAGTCTGATCCGTATTGTTCCTGAGGATTTCGCTGACTCCAATAAATTTCGGCTTATCGTCTTCAATAATGCAACTGTTGGGTGAAATAGAAACTTCGCAATCGGTAAAAGCAAACAAGGCATCAATAGTTTTATCGGACGACATTCCAGGAACCAGATGAATCATAATTTCAACCTTATCTGAAGTATTATCGTCAATTTTTCGGATTTTTATTTTGCCTTTATCGTTGGCTTTTATGATCGATTCGATAAGCGAAGCCGTGGTTCTTCCAAACGGTACTTCAGTAACAACCAGTGTTTTGCTATCCTTTTTCTCAATTTTAGCCCTCACTTTAATTGATGCTCCCCGAATGCCGTCGTTGTAACGCGAGAAATCACCAGATCCACCAGTCGGAAAATCAGGAAACAATTCAAAGTCTTCACCTCTCAAATAAGCGATCGAAGCATCAATCAATTCAATAAAGTTATGCGGAAGAATTTTACACGCTAGCCCTACCGCAATACCTTCAACACCTTGAGCCAGCAACAACGGAAATTTTACGGGAAGTGCAATTGGCTCCCGGTTACGACCATCATAGGATAATTTCCAGTTTGTTGTTTTGGGATTAAAAACAACATCCAGCGCAAATTTCGACAGACGTGCCTCGATGTAACGCGGAGCAGCTGCGCCATCGCCTGTGAGCAGGTTTCCCCAGTTTCCCTGACAATCGATCAACAGCTCTTTTTGTCCGAGCTGAACCAAGGCATCACCAATAGAAGCATCGCCGTGAGGGTGGTATTGCATGGTTTGTCCAATAACATTTGCCACCTTGTTGAAACGGCCATCATCCATAATACTCATGGCATGCAAAATTCGACGCTGAACCGGCTTCAAGCCATCCTCAACATAAGGCACGGCGCGTTCGAGAATAACATAAGATGCATAATCCAGGAACCATTGCTGGTACATTCCTGACAAATAGATTATTCCATCCTTTTTCTCTTCTTTTTGGAATTCTTCCTTATTGATGTTTTCTTCAGTCATTTTTGCTTCTTGCAATCAAAATTGTTGATGCGTGCTATCAGAACGTATTATAAAAGACAATCAACTAAAAATCGTCCTTTTCAATGTATAAGTTTTCAATAATAAAATCCTGCCGTTCAGGAGTATTCTTTCCCATGTAGAATTCGAGCATATTGGCAACCGATTCATGTTTTTTCATCAGGATCGGATCAAGCCGGATGTCGGCTCCAATGAAGTTTTTAAACTCATCCGGTGATATTTCGCCCAGACCTTTAAACCGGGTAATCTCGGCAGTTTTTCCAAGTTTCTGAATGGCTGAAACTCGTTCTTCTTCACTATAACAGTAGTAGGTTACTTTTTTATTCCGGACACGGAAAAGCGGAGTCTGAAATATAAAAAGATGCCCCAAACGAACCACTTCGGGGAAAAACTGCAAGAAGAAAGTGATCAACAGCAGGCGGATGTGCATTCCGTCGACATCGGCATCGGTAGCAATAATTACTTTGTTGTAGCGCAAATCGTCGATACTTTCTTCGATGTTTAAAGCAGCCTGTAAAAGGTTAAACTCTTCGTTTTCATACACCACTTTTTTTGTTAATCCAAAAGTATTCAACGGTTTACCACGCAAACTAAATACAGCCTGAGTATTTACATCGCGCGATTTGGTGATCGATCCACTCGCCGAATCTCCTTCGGTTATAAAAATCGACGAATTTTCGCGCAATTCATGATTACTATCCAGATGCACCCGACAATCGCGCAATTTGCGGTTATGCAGGTTGGCCTTTTTCGAACGTTGCTTGGCCAGTTTTTTTATTCCTGAAATAGCCTTTCGTTCGCGTTCCGATTCCTGAATCCGGCGTAACAAGACTTCCGAAACATCCGGATTTTTATGCAGGTAATTGTCTAATTCCTTTAGTACAAAATTGGTTACAAAAGTCCGTACCGTAGGACCTTCCGGGCCAATATCCTTAGAGCCTAATTTTGTTTTGGTTTGCGACTCAAAAACAGGTTCTTCAACTTTAATACTGATTGCGGCAACAATCGAAGCGCGGATATCAGAAGGATCAAAATCTTTTTTGTAAAAATCGCGGATGGCTTTAACGATAGCTTCACGAAAAGCCAAGAGATGAGTTCCTCCTTGTGTGGTATGTTGTCCGTTTACAAACGAATAATAATCCTCACCGTACTGATTTCCATGAGTAATAGCCACCTCAATATCACCATTTTTTAGATGGATGACCGGATAAATCGATTCCCCTTCCATGTTTTCTTCGAGCAAATCGCGCAATCCGTTTTTGGAATGGAATTTTTCTCCATTAAATTCCAAGGTAAGCCCGGCATTCAGAAAAGAATAGTTTTTCATCATGTTGATCACATAATCATCAACATAATGATAACTTTTAAAAACATTTACATCCGGAGTGAAGGCTACATAGGTACCGTTGGGCTCATCGGTTGCAACAACCACCTGCTCTTCTTTCACAATTCCTTCGCTGAAAAGGATCTCTTTAACTTCACCTTCACGAAATGATTTGATCAAGAAATAGCTCGATAAAGCATTCACCGCTTTGATTCCGACGCCATTCAACCCAACCGATTTTTTAAACACATCGGAATCATATTTAGCCCCGGTATTCATTTTTGAAGAAGCATCCAGAAGCTTCCCCAAAGGAATACCCCGGCCATAATCGCGCACCGAAACCAATTCGTTACTGACACGAACTTCGATCTTTTTTCCGTTCCCCATCATAAATTCGTCGATGGAGTTATCCATTACTTCTTTCAGCAAAACATATATACCATCATCGCTTGCCGAGCCATCGCCCAATTTGCCGATATACATTCCTGGCCTTTTGCGGATATGCTCCTGCCAATCAAGCGTTTTTATTGAACCTTCATCATAATTCGGCATCATACTTCCTTCCAATTTGCAACAAATATAAAGAAAACAAAAGTCGATTGGAAACACGGGAGTCTGACATTAACTAACAAATCGCGGTTGAAAACTTATTCGTTTTTCCCTTGATCAATAAAAAAACATCATCAAAACACCATCAATTATTCAATTGATTTACAGGTGCATATTCAAATTTCAAAATGTTTTTCGCAAACAAAATATTGGTTTCCTCTTTTTATTCGTTTTATTCAAACAAAAATTGATTCGATCGATCATCGCCATTGAATTTTGCAAGAGAAACGATCCATTAAAATCAGAGCTGAACTTCTTTTCTGTATATTGACGAGGCTTCCATATTTAATTATCTTTGCGCGGACATGTTGAAAAAGTATATCTACATAGTAATTGCAGCGTCTTTGATTGCCATTCAGTCGAATGCACAAATCAGATCAGGATCGAATGGACAAAGTGATTCCGAAATCAACACTAATTCTAATTCAAAAAAAGCTGCCAAAGAAAAAGAAAAGGATAAGCCGAAAATTCCGTCGGTTATAAAAACATGGGAGGTACATCAACAAGGCTCACTAATTGAAAAAGCTGAACTTGATACCGCCCTAACTTTTTACCACAACTATCAACCATTCAATCAAAAGAGCATCAGCAATACGTTTACCGGAAATAACGGAGGAGCCTATATTACCAACGATTTTTTCAGCCGTAGCTACAATTCCGATTTTTATTTCGCCCGATCGTTTGATGCTTATTGGTTAATGCCTACGCAAATAAAGTATTTAAACACAACCACCCCTTATTCATTGCTCGACTACACCCAAAGTGAAAACAGGAACACTAAAAACGAAACGCGGTTCAATGTTTCCATCGCTCGAAATGTGAATAAAAAGCTGAATTTCGAGCTCATCTACAATCAAACGCGTTCAATGGGGCAATACTTGTATCAAGAGAATAGCTTCCATAATATTGGCTTGGTTTCTTCCTACCTGTCCAACAATTTCTTATCTCATTCTAATATCATTTTTAACCGGCTGAAAGGACAAGAAAACGGTGGTATTGAAGCAGATCAGCCACTTGGAGGAACATCGAAAACCGAGAACTTTAGTGTGCAAATGGACGATGCAACCAACAAACTTCAGAATAACAACATTTTCACGGTCAACGAATATCGGCTTGGTAAAACAATAATAGCGAACGACAGCATAAAAAAAGGAGCGGAGACGTTCATCCCAAGAGTCGGTTTTATTCATGAGTTTGAATTGTCGAACAATAAACGAAGTTTCACAAAAACAGATCCAACTACTTTTTTCAAAAACAGATACGACAACGACACCCTCACCCACGACAGCACCAAATATACACGGGTGACCAATATTTTCCAGATCAAATTTTATGAAGCTCCTGACCGAAAATACACATTTGGGAAACGCGCCTATATCGGGAATGACCAGCTTTGGTACCGCATTTCAACCAAAGACAACTATTACCCGAAAAAACAATCGAATACGTTTGTGGGAGGTGGAATATTCCGGAAGGAAGGTAAGTTCTGGCAATGGGAAGCTGATGGAAGAATTTACCTGACAGGGTATCGATCCGGACAAACGGAACTAAATGGATTCATTAATAAACCATTATTAATTGGCCGGGACACAACCAGTCTACGAATTGAAGGGAGCCTAAAAACAATGGTTCCAGAATATTTCGATCAGTACTATTATTCAAACCATTTTGAATGGACAAACCATTTCAGCAACACCAACGAAATGACCGTCCGATCGAGCATTCATTCTCAGGAATACAAACTGACCATTGGAGCCAATTATTCGCTGATTGGAAATTACATTTACAACAACGAACAAGCTTTGCCAACACAGGCAAGCAGCGAATTGCTTGTTGTTTCGGCCTATTTGAATAAAGACATTGAAAGGGATCATTGGATCATCCGCACACAGGTATTGGTGCAAAAAGCCAACAACGAAAATCTGATACATCTGCCTGCCTTTGCCGGATACCTAAGCATTAATTACCGAACTTTATGGTCGAAGGTGATGCATACTCAACTTGGTATCGACACACGATATAACTCCAACTTTTATGCCGACGCCTACGATCCGGCGACCGCCCGATTCTATCGCCAAAACACACAACTAATCGGAAAATATCCATACATCGATTTGCATGCAAACCTGAAGTTAAAACGCACCCGGTTCTTTTTTATCCTGATGAATGCAGCCTCCGGATTGGTTGGCAACAACTATTTCGTAGCGCCTGACTATCCTTATTACCGTCGGACTTTCCGGATTGGGATTTCGTGGTCGTTTTACGACTAGCCTTCGATGTGCTCAAACGCCGGACTGAAGGATTAAATTACTGATTTTTTTGCCTTTTCAGAATTTCAATTAGTTCAGATAAAATCATTGCTGTGGCTCCCCAGATAAACTCGCCATTGTAAGGATAATATTTTACACGAAGTTTACCTGTTGCAGTTTCAAGTTCTGTTTCTGATATAATTTCGTCAGCAACAAAATCACTGACCGGGAACAAAATCAATTCTTCGACTTCCCCGGAATCAACAACAAATTTGGGCCTTTGATCGGCCCAGGCGACAAATGGCTGAATGGAGAATTTACTAACCTCAACATACAGATCAGACAATTTTCCAAGAATCTGAATCGTATTGTGATCGATGCCGACTTCTTCTCTGGCTTCACGCAAGGCCGTCATTTCTGCGGAGCCATCCTCCTTTTCAAACTTTCCACCGGGGAAACTAATCTGCCCAGGATGGTGCCTCATCGTTTGCGGGCGTTTGGTCAGACAGGTGTACAAACGATCTCCTTCTGGAAACAGCAGCAGCAAAACGCTACTCATTTTCACCATTGAAAGTTCATTTTCACACATCTTCAAATGCCGACCCGGAGGCAACATTTTGGAATGTGCCCGAATGCCTGGCAATTCGCCTTGCAAAGACTCTTTCAAATATGTTTTGACAGCCGAATACATGGTTTTTATTCGAAACGAATGATTTTTTCAGGCGAAACTTTGGTAATAAAATAAGAGGGCAACAGCAACATCAAAGTGGTTATCATAACCGTGCCAACATTCAGCAAAACGAGGTGCAGAATGGTTAAATTGATCGGAACATATTCGAGATAATATGAACTGGGATCAAGCTTAAAAAAATGAGTGTATTGCTGAATCAGGCAAATCCCAATACCAAGAATGTTTCCCAACACCAATGCTTTCAGAATGAGCATGACCGAAAAATACAGGAACACTTTCCGAATGCTCCAATTGCGGGCGCCCATGGCTTTCAGGATTCCGATCATTTGGGTGCGTTCAAGAATAATAACCAGCAGGCTTGAAACCATATTAAATCCAGCAACCAAAACCATGAGGGTCAGGATAACCCACACGTTCATATCGAGCAAACCCAGCCAGTCGAAAATCTGCCGGTATTTTTCCTTGATACTGATTACCTGCAAAACAGGACGATCAGGAGTTGTATTTCTCAGGAGTAAATTATGTACATCTTTCTCTTGTTGAGTGAGTTGTTTGAAATCGTTGACCAGAATTTCAAAACCGCTTATCTCATCGTTTTTCCAGTTATTTAACCGGCGGATGTGGTTAATGTCAACCAGAACAAACATTCGGTCGAACTCTTCGAGGCTGGTTTTGTAAATCCCGGCCAGTTCAAATTTCCGCTGACGAGGAATGACCTCCGATTCGTGAATGAAAAACATGTTCAGATTGTCGCCTATTTTGAGTTTAAGCAGATCGGCCATTTGTTTCGAAATCCAGACTTTATTGCTCCGCACAGTATCCTGAACCTGAAATGGCTCGCCGGCAACTTTATTCTCCTGAAAAAACGACCAGTCGAAGTCGGGGCCAATTCCTTTCAATACAACGCCCTGAATTTCATCGTTGGTGCGAATAATACCCGGTTTGGTTGCAAAAACCTGTACATGACGGACGCCTTCAATATTTTTGAGGTCAGATAAAAATGGTTGATTTTGGCTGATCGGACTGGTTTCGAACGATTGGTTTGAATCCAGATTAACGATTTGCAAATGCGAACCAAACCCGATAACCTTGCGCCCGACTTCCGATTTATAACCAGTAACGATAGCTACCGACAAAATCAGCACGACCAAACCGAGAACGATACCAAAGAGGGCAATGTTCACAATCCGGTGTGAAAGATTTCCCCGATTTTCTTTCGAGGAAAAAATCCGTTTGGCTATGTAAAGATTAACATTCAATTTTCTATTGAGTAATGACTATTTACAAATTTACTTTTTGAGAAAAAAGTCATTAGTCATTGTAAAATTTCTAATGACTATCTTCTAATGTTTCCTCGCGCTCATTAATAAATGGAAGAACAAGCAGCCCCACTAAGCCAAGCACAATCAGCATCACAGTTGTAGTACCATGAGCAAGCAAAGCAAACACTTTCCCGTCAGCCCGATCAACTCCATAAAGCGCAAGCCCTTCAATCACCATAAAATGCCAGGCTCCAATACCGCCCTGAACCGGCGCCACCATGCCAAAACTTCCCAAAACAAAAACCGTCAGTCCGGCCAAAGGCATCAGGTGCGACGTGAATCCAAAAGAAAAGAACACGCAATAAAGCATCAGATAGTATAAGAGCCAGATGGATACAGAATGGAAAATAAAAGTTCCCTTCTTCTTCATCCTGCCAATAGTTCGAAAGCCTTCAATAAATTGATTGATAAACCCCATTGCCTTTTTCACAAACGAACTTTCGCGAATTTTATGTCGACTTATCCATAGAACAACTAGAAATAACAGTAACCCGCCAATCAAAATGGGTGAATAAATCACTTTCTGAAGCTTTTCATTCACTTCCGGATTATTCTTCAGAAATTCCAAAACCTGTCCGAATTGAGTAAGAACGACAACAATCAGAAGGAGAAGCAACATCAGCACATCGATAAGTCGCTCGACCACAACTGTCCCAATCAACTTGGTAAACGAAATTTTTTCGTAACGGGCAAGGACGCCGCATCGCGATATTTCGCCCATTCGCGGCAAGGCTAAATTCATCAGATAACCAACCATTACCGCCAAAAAAGTATTCAGTAGCCGTGGTTTTCGCCCCAAAGGTTCAATCAGCAAGTTCCAGCGAATAGTGCGACTGACGTGGCTCAACAAACCAAGCACGAGCGAAACCGCAATCCAGAAATAATTAACATCGTTGGTTAAAATACTCTTAATACGTTTTACATCCTGATCTTTATAGACCATCCAGAATATGAGAATCCCGAGCAGAAAGAAGGAGACAAATTTGAGGGTTTTAAATATATTTTGTTTCAAGCTCTTTTGTTTATTGATGTGAATGCTTTTGTATTTCCAGATGAATTTAACGTACTTTTGTCCAGAGAGACTGAAATTCGGGTTAGCATTGAACTGCCAGCAACCAGCTATCGAGGCAAAAATACAGATTTGTTTTAATTCGGATAGTTTTTTATCAATAATTTAAATCAACTCCGGAATTCCGGGAAGAAATATGGCAACAGTAAGAGCAAAAAAGAATTTAGGACAACATTTTTTGAACGACAAAAACATTGCCCAGAAAATCGTTGAAAGTCTTCAGGCAAACGGGTTAAACAAGGTACTTGAAATTGGCCCTGGAATGGGTGTTCTGACTCAATTCCTTTTGCAAAATAAAGCGTATGAAACTTCAGTTGTCGAAATCGACCGCGAATCGGTTGATTACCTGAACACTCATTTCCCTGAAATTAAAGAACGAATTATTTCGGCCGATTTTCTGAGGCTCAACCTGCACAACCATTTTACTGAACCGTTTGCCATTATTGGAAATTTTCCATACAACATTTCGTCTCAGATATTTTTTAAAGTTCTTGAATACCGGAACCAGGTTCCTGAAGTGGTCGGTATGTTACAGAAAGAAGTAGCAGAACGGCTGGCTGCTGGTCCGGGATCAAAAACCTACGGAATTTTGAGCGTATTTCTTCAGGCCTATTACAACATTGAATATTTGTTTACCGTACATGAAGATGTATTCACTCCCCCGCCAAAAGTGAAATCTGGAGTGATCCGACTAACCCGCAACCAGACAGAGAAGCTGAATTGCGACGAAAAGCTATTCACATCGATTGTAAAAATGGCGTTCAATCAGCGACGTAAAACCATGCGCAACTCGCTAAAAACCATGATTACCTCCGACGAAGTAAAGGCAAATCCTATTTTCGACAAAAGGCCTGAACAGCTTGGCGTTGCTGAGTTTGAATTACTGGCTAGGATGATTGGAGAACAGAATAGCAGTGACCAGGCACAATAAGCAGTGCCCCGGTAGCGACTGCCGGAAGACGATTAAAGAACCACATTTATCGATTTTAAAGTATAGGATGACGGTTAAAGAACCTCCTCTGCCCGGACAACAAGTTACCTGGAGCATTAAAAGATGCACTTAATCCATTCAATGACTTGAAATGACAACTCTACAACCTCTTTTAACGATTAAAAAGTTTGCAACGACCGCTAAAGAACCCCTTTTACTGATTTTACTGAATGGGATGACCGCTAAAGAATCACTTTTGTTGATTAAATAGAATAGGACAACGATTAACCAAAACATCAGGCGATTGCATCGGTAAAAGCAAAAAGTCAGGGCTTCACGCAATATGAAACCCTGACTAAAAAACAGGCTTCAGAAAGCTACGGATGTTTCACCAGCAGTTTCTCGTTAATTTTCTGATTATCAATGATAGCATTAATGATATAAACACCTTCT
>Ga0183100_1001549_pt1 | contig 11351 bp, 4 predicted proteins | sample Biomet2_FD_127789 | JGI IMG/M metagenome (GOLD analysis project Ga0183100, IMG submission 127789) | Microbial communities from bioreactor (seeded with anoxic lake sediment) at LBNL, California, USA - Biofuel metagenome 2 | ecosystem: Engineered > Bioreactor > Anaerobic > Unclassified ...
AATCAACCCAGATACCACCCATTGTATAGTGAATAGCAGGATAAATCATCATTGGAGTCTTGTATGGATTTTCATTGGTGATTTCTTCGTACATATCGAATAAGTTTCCGTAACGAGCTCTAACAACATCTTCACCAAGACGGTTAATAGCTTCTGAGAAATCAAGGAATACAGCTAAACCTGTGTTGTTTACACCGAAACCTTTATCACAACGTTCTTTTGCAGCACGTGAAGCAACGTCACGAGGTACAAGGTTACCGAATGCTGGATAACGACGTTCCAAATAGTAGTCGCGATCAGCTTCAGGAATATCTGAACCCTTAATAGTACCAGCCTGCAAAGCTTTTGCGTCTTCAATTTTCTTTGGAACCCAGATACGTCCGTCGTTACGAAGTGATTCAGACATCAAAGTCAGTTTAGACTGAACATCTCCGTGAACTGGAATACAAGTTGGGTGAATTTGTGCGAAACATGGGTTAGCGAAATAAGCACCTTTTTTGTAACATTGAATAGCAACAGAACCGTTTGATGCCATTGCATTTGTAGAAAGGAAGTATGCGTTACCGTATCCACCAGTAGCAATAACTACTGCATGAGCAGCGTAACGTTCAACTTCACCTGTAACAAGGTTACGAGCGATAATACCACGAGCACGACCGTCGATAACTACCAAGTCAAGCATTTCGTGACGAGTGAATAATTTAACATTACCGTTGTGTACCTGACGGCTTAATGCTGAATAGGCACCAAGTAATAATTGCTGTCCGGTTTGTCCTTTAGCATAGAATGTACGTGAAACCTGAGCTCCACCGAAAGAACGGTTATCAAGTAAGCCACCGTATTCACGGGCAAAAGGAACACCTTGTGCAACACATTGGTCGATAATTGAATTTGAAACCTCAGCAAGACGGTAAACATTTGCTTCACGAGCACGGTAGTCACCACCTTTGATTGTATCATAGAATAAACGGTAAATAGAGTCACCGTCATTTTGGTAATTCTTAGCAGCATTGATACCTCCCTGTGCAGCAATAGAGTGAGCACGACGAGGAGAATCCTGTATACAGAACTTGAATACTTTGAAACCCATTTCACCAAGTGAAGCAGCAGCAGATGCGCCAGCCAGACCTGTACCAACAACGATAATGTCAAGACGACGTTTGTTAGAAGGGTTTACGAGTTTTTGATGAGCTTTATAGTTAGTCCATTTCTCAGCCAATGGGCCTTCAGGAATTCTTGAATCTATCTTAGTCATAATATTTATTTCTTTTTTCTGATTTTATTAGAGTTCATATTTGCAGGTTAGTTAACCCATTATGCCGTATTTAACGTAGAAAACTACTACTACTAAAGCAAAGCCTAAGAAGATTACTGTTGCAAAGATGTTAGAAACACATTTCCAACGTTCGAACCAGATCTTGTTGCTCCAGCCTAGAGTTTGAAGTGCACTCCAGAAACCGTGAGTAAGGTGGAACCAAATTGCAACAAACCATACAAGATATAGTACTGCAAATAAAGGATTAGCAAAAGTTTCTTTGATTAATGCTGCTCCATTCTGAGGATCAGCGCCGAAGTTAATACCTGAAATTTCAGCAAACTGCATTTTTAACCAGAACTGCGCAAGGTGAAGAACAAAGAAAAGAATAACAATAATACCCAAAACAAGCATGTTTTGAGATGCCCATTCTACATTCTTTGGTTTTTCTACAACTGCATAACTTTCGTTTCCACGCGCTTTACGGTTTTGCATTGTTAGCCAGAATGCATAGATGATGTGTACAGCAAAGCCTGCTGCCAAAACCAATGTACCAGCTAAAGCATACCAATTTGCTCCCAAGAACTCACAAACCATGTTATAGCCTTCCTCAGAGAAAACCGCAACAAGGTTCATCGCCATGTGAAATGTTAGAAAAAGGACAAGGAAAAGCCCTGAAATACTCATGACCACTTTCCTTCCTACAGATGAATTAGTTAACCACATAAATGATTGAATTTAAATTATTTAATTGTTAGAACTATAATTTCTTTTTTTAAGTCTTTTTTGCTTCCGCAAAAGTATATGAAATCCCCCTATTAAGCAAGGAATTAAAGAAATAATTCGCTAATTAACCATCTCTCTGTTTGATCTTTGATGATTTAACATTATTGTCACACTATTCATTTTATTGTTTTGATTGCATTCCTAAAATGAACTTATTTTAGTAACCTAATGAATGCTCATTTTTATATCTATCTTTGCATAAATAATTTTAATTTATCTATGAAACGTTTTTCTTTATTGTTAGTTGTTTCTTTTATATTTATTAATTGCAATTCACAGAATTGGGATATTAATGCTTTGAAGAAAATAAATGGCATTGATAATTCTGCTATAACAGGTTGTAGTAAATTTGTTTCAGGAACAGCTCCTTATATTGCTCTTGGTGTTCCTATCGCCATGGGAGGGTATGCTTTGGCTGATAAAAATAAACCTTTGCTTGATGATGCAATTTATATTGGGACAAGTGTTGCTGAAGCGGTTGTGATAACATCTGGCATTAAGTATGCCGTTCAACGAGAACGTCCCTTTGAAAAATATCCGGATCTGATAGATAAAAGAGTTAATGCTACGGATTCTTCTTTTCCATCAGGGCATACAGCTTCTGCTTTTTCTTTGGCGACTTCGCTTAGTATTCGATATCCTAAATGGTATGTTATTGCTCCAAGTTACTTATGGGCTGGTTCTGTTGGTTTTGCAAGAATGAATGAAGGTGTTCATTATCCTTCAGATGTCGTTGCGGGGGCTATTATTGGGTCTGGTTGCGCTATTGTTAATGTTTATGTCAATAAATGGCTCAATAAGTTATTGTTTCCTGCCTCCACTCATTGAATATAAAATCCTGGATTTTTTTTCTTTTCAATATAGATAGGACCTCGAATTTTAAGTAATAAAAAAGGCGTCAAATATATTATAATCTGACGCCTTTTTAATATTTAGTATATTGATGTTCGTTATTCTACTTCGCTGTAGTCAAGAACTGTTTTACGGTTGGCAAGAATTCTATCATATTCTTCTTTAGAACCAACTATAATCTTTTCAAATTCACGTTGACCAGTTCCGGCAGGAATTAAATGTCCACAAATAACATTTTCTTTCATACCTTCAAGCTTGTCAATCTTACCATTGATTGCAGCTTCATTTAAGACCTTAGTAGTTTCCTGGAAGGAAGCTGCTGACATAAAGCTCTTAGTTTGAAGTGCAGCACGAGTAATACCTTGAAGAATCTGTGTTGATGTTGCAGGTATTGCATCACGAACTTCTACAAGTTTCATATCGCGGCGTTTCAGCATACTGTTTTCATCTCTTAACTTACGAGCTGTAACAATCTGTCCTGGCTGAAGAGTCTGAGAATCACCAGCATCTACAACAACTTTTTTGCCCCAGATATGGTCATTTTCTTCCATGAATTCCAGCTTATCAACTATTTGTTGTTCAAGGAATCTTGTGTCTCCCGGTTCGTCAATCTGAACTTTACGCATCATTTGACGTACGATGATCTCAAAGTGTTTATCATTGATTTTTACACCTTGTAAACGGTATACATCCTGTACTTCATTTACAATATATTCCTGAACTGCAGTAGGACCTTTAATTGCAAGAATATCTGCTGGTGTAGTTGCTCCGTCTGATAATGGAGTTCCGGCACGTACGTAGTCGTTTTCCTGAACAAGAATTTGTTTAGAAAGGGCAACTAAGTATTTCTTAACTTCACCAGTTTTAGATGTTACAATGATTTCACGGTTACCACGTTTAATCTTACCCATTGTTACCTCACCATCAATTTCTGAAACAACAGCAGGGTTAGATGGATTACGTGCTTCGAATAATTCAGTAACACGAGGAAGACCACCGGTGATATCACCAGCCTTACCTACAGCACGAGGGATCTTAACTAAAATATCGCCCGATTTTACTTTCTGACCATCTTCGATAACAACGTGACCACCTACAGGGAAGTTATAAGTACGTATGAGATCTCCATTTTCGTCAAGGATATGAGCTGAAGGAACTTTAGTCTTATCTCTTGATTCAATAATGATAATTTCACGTAAACCTGTAGCTTCGTCAGATTCAACTTTATATGTAACGTTTTCAATAACACTTTCAAATTCAATCTTACCTGTTGCTTCTGTAATAATTACAGCATTAAATGGATCCCATTTACAGATAAGTTTACCTTTGTCAACCATTTCTCCTTCTGAAGCATATAGTTTAGAACCATAAGGTACAGTGTGATTTGAAAGAACTATATTGGTATTAACATCTACAATTCTCAATTCAGCAAGACGTCCAACTACAACTTTTACGGTTTCTCCAGTTTCGTCAACTGTTTCTACAGTACGAAGTTCTTCAAATTCAAGACGTCCTTTATATCTAGCTACAACACTTGCATTAGCTGCGATATTGGCAGCAGTACCACCGGCGTGGAATGTACGAAGTGTAAGCTGTGTACCAGGCTCACCGATTGATTGAGCTGCGATAACTCCAACAGCTTCACCTTTCTGAACCATTCGGTTAGTAGCAAGGTTACGTCCGTAACATTTAACGCAGACACCTTTTTTTGATTCACAAGTCAATACTGAACGTATTTCAACACTTTCAATAGGTGACTCTTCTATCTTCTTGGCAATATCTTCAGTAATTTCTTCTCCACCAGCTACGAGAAGTTCTCCTGTAGTAGGGTGAATAATATCATGTACTGATACACGTCCAAGAATTCTGTCGTATAATGTTGCAATTACATCTTCGTTATTCTTTAACTCTGTACAAACAAGTCCACGAAGTGTACCACAGTCTTCTTCGTTAATAATAACGTCATGTGATACGTCAACCAAACGTCTTGTAAGATATCCGGCATCGGCAGTCTTAAGCGCTGTATCGGCCAAACCTTTACGTGCACCGTGAGTAGAGATAAAGTATTCAAGTACAGACAACCCTTCTTTAAAGTTTGAAAGGATAGGGTTTTCAATGATCTGACCGCCTTCAGCACCTGCTTTTTGAGGTTTAGCCATCAAACCACGCATACCTGATAACTGACGAATCTGCTCTTTAGAACCACGGGCTCCGGAATCAAGCATCATGTACACAGAATTGAAACCTTGGTCATCAGATGAAATAGTTTTCATCAAAATGTTAGATAACTCAGAGTTTACGTGTGTCCAAATATCAATAACTTGATTGTAACGTTCGTTGTTTGTGATGAATCCCATGTTGTAGTTATTTACAACTTGTTCTACATCGTCATATCCACGTTGAACTAAACTTTGTTTTTCTTTTGGAATAATGATATCATCAAGGTTGAATGATAGTCCACCTACGAATGCCATCTTATAACCAAGATTTTTAATTCCATCAAGGAAATCAGCTGTTTTGGCAACACCACATGCCTTGATAACGTCACCGATGATCTCACGAAGAGATTTTTTAGAAATAATTCTATTTATGTAACCAACTTCATCAGGCACAATTTCATTAACAATGACACGTCCTACAGAAGTTTCTTTCATTAATACATCGACAATATTACCATTCTCATCAAGGTCTTTAACGACAACATTAATGATTGCGTGAATATCTACTTTTCCTTCGTTATATGCAATTGTAGCTTCTTCCGGACCATAGAATGTTAAACCTTCACCTTTAGCGCCTTTTCTTAATTTTGTAATGTAATACAAACCAAGGACCATGTCCTGAGAAGGCACTGTAATAGGAGCACCATTAGCAGGGTTAAGGATATTATGTGATGCAAGCATCAACATCTGAGCTTCCAGAACAGCTTCATTACTTAGTGGTAAGTGAACAGCCATCTGGTCACCATCAAAGTCGGCATTGAACGCAGTACATGCAAGCGGATGAAGTTGAATAGCTTTACCTTCAATCATTTTAGGTTGGAAAGCCTGTATACCTAATCTGTGCAATGTCGGGGCACGGTTTAACAATACGGGGTGACCTTTCATTACATATTCCAGAATATCCCAAATAACAGGTTCTTTTCGATCTACAATTTTCTTAGCAGACTTAACTGTTTTTACGATACCTCTTTCAATCAATTTACGAATTACGAATGGTTTATATAATTCTGCAGCCATTAGCTTTGGAATACCACATTCGTGCATTCTCAACTCTGGTCCAACGACAATAACTGAACGAGCTGAATAATCGACACGTTTACCAAGTAAGTTTTGACGGAAACGTCCTTGTTTACCTTTCAAACTATCTGAAAGAGACTTTAAAGGACGATTGGCATCAGTCTTAACTGCGCTTGATTTTCGTGAATTATCGAAAAGTGAATCAACAGATTCCTGTAACATACGTTTTTCATTACGTAAGATTACTTCTGGAGCTTTTATTTCGATCAATCTCTTAAGACGGTTATTACGTATGATAACACGACGGTAAAGATCATTTAAGTCTGAAGTTGCAAAACGACCTCCATCAAGCGGAACCAATGGTCTTAGCTCAGGTGGAATAACCGGAACGATACGTACGATCATCCATTCTGGCTTATTTCTACCTTTTGATGCTCTAAATGATTCAACAACCTGAAGACGTTTAAGAGCCTCATTCTTACGTTGCTGAGATGAATCATTTCCTGCTTTATGTCTTAATTCATATGAAAGTGAGTCAAGATCAATGCGTGATAACAAATCGTAGATAGCTTCAGCACCCATTTTAGCAATAAACTTGTTAGGGTCTGTATCTTCCAAATATTGGTTATCTTTAGGAAGCGTTTCTAAAATGTCCAGATATTCTTCTTCTGAAAGTAAATCATATGAATTGATACCATCAGCTTCTTTTATGCCTGGTTGGATTACAACGTAGCGTTCGTAATAGATTATAGAATCTAGTTTCTTAGTTGGAAGTCCCAATAAGTAACCGATTTTATTAGGTAGTGAACGGAAATACCAGATATGGGCAACTGGAACAACCAATTGGATATGTCCCATACGTTCACGTCTAACTTTCTTTTCAGTAACTTCAACACCGCATCGATCACAAACGATACCTTTGTAACGAATTCTTTTGTATTTACCACAATGACATTCGTAATCCTTTATAGGACCAAAGATACGTTCGCAAAATAAACCGTCACGTTCTGGTTTATATGTACGATAGTTGATAGTTTCAGGCTTCAAAACTTCACCGCTCGAATTCTCTAGGATTTCTTCTGGTGAAGCTAACCCTATAGAGATTTTCGAGAAATTACTCTTTATCTTATTTTCTTTTCTAAAAGCCATACGATTAATTTATGTAAAGAGTTATCTATTTTAATTATTCTAAGTTGATACTTAGTCCAAGACCTCTTAACTCATGTAACAATACATTGAGAGATTCTGGAATTCCTGGTTGTGGCATTGGGTCACCTTTAACTATCGCTTCATATGCTTTTGAACGACCAACAACATCGTCAGACTTAATAGTTAAGATTTCTTGTAGGATATGTGATGCACCAAATGCTTCCAATGCCCAAACCTCCATTTCTCCGAAACGCTGACCACCAAACTGTGCTTTACCACCTAGAGGTTGCTGAGTAATTAGAGAGTATGGACCGATCGAACGAGCATGCATCTTATCTTCAACCATGTGCCCCAACTTAAGCATATAAATTACACCGACAGTTGCAGGTTGGTCAAAACGATCACCACTACCACCGTCATATAAGTAACTTTTTCCAAAACGAGGTACCCCAGCTTTATCTGTCCATTCTGTAATACTTTCAAGAGTTGCACCATCGAAGATAGGTGTTGCAAACTTAACTCCAAGTTCCTTACCAGACCATCCAAGTACAGTTTCAAATATCTGTCCGAGGTTCATACGAGAAGGCACACCCAATGGGTTTAGAACGATATCAACAGGAGTTCCATCTGCAAGGAATGGCATGTCTTCTTGTCTTACGATTCTTGAAACAATACCCTTATTACCATGTCGTCCTGCCATTTTATCTCCAACGCTAATTTTACGCTTTTTAGCTATGTAAACTTTAGCCATCTGGATAATACCTGCAGGTAGTTCATCCCCAATAGTGATACTAAACTTCTTACGTTTTAATTCTGCATCTAATTCTTTATATTTTTTCAAATAGTTAAGGATTAAATCACGAATCATGTCATTTTTGTGAGCATCTGCAGTCCATTTACTAATCTGAATAGATGTATAATCAAGATTACTTAAAATTGGAGCTGTGAATGTTGCGCCTTTTGGTACGACATCTGTTCCTAAATAGTCCTTGACACCTTGTGAAGGTTTACCTTCTGTCAAAACCAATAATTTTTCAATCAGAATTGATTTAAGGTCTTCAACTTTAGCTTCAAATTCGTCATCAATTTTAGGTAATAATGCCTTATCAGCGAGTTTAGAACTTCTGTTTTTAATTACTCTGGAGAAAAGTCGTTTATCTATAATTACACCTTTTAATGATGGAGAAGCTTTTAATGAAGCATCTTTCACATCACCAGCCTTATCACCAAATATAGCACGAAGAAGTTTTTCTTCTGGAGAAGGATCTGACTCGCCTTTTGGAGTAATCTTACCAATTAGGATATCTCCTGGTTGAATACGAGCACCAATACGAACGATACCGTTTTCATCCAAATCTTTAGTAGCTTCTTCACTTACATTTGGAATGTCCGAAGTTAATTCTTCCATTCCACGTTTGGTCTCACGTACTTCAAGGGCGTATTCTTCAACATGAACAGAAGTAAGGATATCTTCACGAACAACTCTTTCATTAAGCACAATAGCATCCTCGTAATTGTAACCTTTCCATGGCATGAAAGCTACGAGAAGGTTTTTACCAAGTGCTAATTCGCCATTTTGAGTTGAATATCCTTCTGTTAAAATATCTCCGGCTTTAACTCTTTGTCCTTTTGCACAAATAGGACGAAGGTCTATCGTCATATTTTGGTTTGTCTTACGGAATTTTGGTATCTTATATTCCTTAAGAGCGCTATCAAAACTTACAAATTCTTCATCATCAGTTCTGTCATAACGAACTTTGATAACAGTAGCGTCAACAAATTCAATAATTCCATCGCCTTCTGCTGCTATTTGGGTTCTAGAATCTTGTACCAATTGTTTCTCAATACCTGTACCTACAATTGGAGATTCACATTTTAATAAAGGAACTGCCTGGCGCATCATGTTAGATCCCATTAATGCACGGTTCGCATCATCATGTTCCAAGAATGGAATCAAAGATGCAGCAATTGATGCTATTTGTTGCGGAGCAACGTCCATCAATTCAACTTCAGTAGGCTCTTCAACAGGGAAATCAGCGTCTTGGCGACTGTTAACTCTACTATTGATAAAGTTTCCATCATCATCAAGTGGAGCATTACCTTGTGCTATAATCTTTCCTTCTTCTTCTTCAGCTGTTAAATATGTGATACCTTCAGGAGATATATTTACCTTACCATTAGAAACCTTTCTATATGGAGTTTCAATAAATCCCAGGTCATTTATTTTTGCATATACACACAAAGATGAGATCAAACCAATATTCGGACCTTCTGGTGTTTCAATAGGACAAAGTCGACCATAGTGTGTATAGTGTACGTCACGTACCTCGAAACCTGCTCTTTCGCGGGATAGACCACCAGGTCCAAGTGCAGACATACGTCTTTTATGAGTAATCTCAGCTAGTGGGTTAGTTTGGTCCATGAACTGAGACAATGCATTTGTTCCAAAGAAAGTATTAATAACAGAGGATATAGTCTTTGCATTAATAAGATCTATTGGAGTAAATACTTCGTTATCTCTGACATTCATTCTTTCACGAATGGTTCTGGACATACGAGCAAGACCAATAGCAAATTGATTTGAAAGTTGCTCTCCGACTGTACGAACACGTCTGTTACTTAAATGGTCGATATCATCAACAATAGCTTTTGAATTGATTAACTCAATTAGATATTTGATGATCTCAATAATGTCTTCTTTAGTAAGAACCTTAACATCCATGCTAGTTGTTAGGTTCAACTTTTTGTTAATTCTGTATCTACCAACTTCTCCTAAGTCATATCTTTTTTCAGAGAAGAAAAGGTTGTTGATAACTTCGCGTGCACTAGCATCATCTGCAGGGTCTGCATTACGAAGTTGTCTGTATATGTATAATACTGCTTCTTTTTCTGAATTACTCGGATCTTTTTGAAGCGTATTGTATATTATCGAATAATCTGATTGATTTAGTTCTTCTTTATGAACAAGAATACTTTGAACACCAGATTCTATAATCTCTTCTACGTGCTCCTGTTCAAGAATAGTTTCACGATCGATGATTACTTCATTACGTTCTATAGAAACAACTTCACCAGTATCTTCATCTACAAAGTCTTCTACCCATGTCTTTAAAACTCTTGCAGCAAGCTTTCTACCAACAATCTTTTTAAGATTGCTCTTATTTACTTTAATATCTTCGGCAAGATTAAAGATTTCAAGAATATCTTTATCTTTTTCAAAACCTATCGCTCTTAAAAGAGTTGTAACAGGCAATTTTTTCTTACGATCAATGTATGCATACATGACATTGTTTATGTCTGTAGCGAATTCAATCCATGATCCTTTGAATGGGATAATACGTGCAGAATAAAGTTTTGTACCATTTGCGTGGACGCTTTGACCAAAAAATACCCCAGGAGAGCGGTGTAGCTGTGATACAACAACTCGCTCTGCTCCATTAATAACAAATGTTGCTTTATCTGTCATGTATGGAATTGGTCCAAGAAATACATCTTGGATAACAGTGTCAAAGTCTTCGTGGTCAGGATCTGTACAGTATAACTTAAGTTTTGCTTTTAAAGGGACACTATAAGTCAACCCACGTTCTATACAATCATCTATCGTATATCTAGGTGGATCAATATAGTAGTCCAAAAACTCAAGAACAAAATTATTTCTTGTGTCGGCTATTGGGAAGTTTTCAGCAAATACTTTGTACAATCCCTCATTTTTTCTTTTTTCAGGTGGGGTATCTAATTGTAGAAAGTCTTTGAATGACTTCAATTGTACTTCTAAAAAATCAGGATAATCAAACGGATTCTTTATAGAAGCAAAATTAACTCTTTGATTTACAGTGTTTGAAGACATTTGTTAATGAATTTGTAGAACTTATTTATAAATATATACACAAAAAGGTTAAGAACCCTTTTATGGAGGGTTCTTAACCGAATTACCTGATTAACAGGCTAATGTTATTTAAGTTCAACTTCAGCTCCAGCTTCTTCTAGTGCTTTTTTCAATGCTTCAGCATCAGCTTTAGCAACGCCTTCTTTAACTACGCTAGGAGCAGCATCAACTAAATCTTTAGCTTCTT
>Ga0183100_1001552_pt1 | contig 11338 bp, 11 predicted proteins | sample Biomet2_FD_127789 | JGI IMG/M metagenome (GOLD analysis project Ga0183100, IMG submission 127789) | Microbial communities from bioreactor (seeded with anoxic lake sediment) at LBNL, California, USA - Biofuel metagenome 2 | ecosystem: Engineered > Bioreactor > Anaerobic > Unclassified ...
CCTTGGCGCTGTCTCTGCCTTTCCGGTCGGGGGTCCGGGGGACATCGTCCCCCGGCCGCCGGAGGCATCTTCATGGACATCGGCACAGCTTCCACTTTTGGCGTCAGCACGCGACAGGCCCATGTCCTGACCGGTCTTGACGCCCTGGCCAGGGCCGTCCCCCAGGCCGTCATCCTGGAAGGCGGTTCGGCGGGGGAACGGGCTGCCGTAGCCGTATGGTTTGCAGCCCGGCTCAACTGCCAGGAACCGGCCTCCCCCTGCGGCACATGCCCGACCTGCCACCAAATCCGCGACAATGTTTTTTTGGATCTACAATATTTCGACGGCGGCGCAGACACCATCAAGGTTGACGCCATGCGCGAGGTCCGCCGGCTGGTTGGCGAGCCGCCACGCGGCAGCGGCAAGCGGGTCATCATCCTAGCCGAAGCCCAGGGGCTGACCGACGAAGCGGCCAATGCCCTGCTCAAGGCCATGGAGGAACCGCGTCCGGGCAATGTTTTTCTGCTCCTGGCCCCGCAACGGGAACGACTTTTCGCCACCCTGGTCTCGCGTTCCTTCGTCATGACCCTGGCCTGGCCCGATGCGGCCACGCCCTCCCCGGCCGGCGGCGAGGACGACCCCTGGCCGCTGCTCGACGCGCTCCATGATTTCTGGCGCTCGGGCCGAGGTTGGTTTACCGCCTCCAAAACCCGGCCGTCCCGACAGACCGCCGAACGGGTGCTCACCGAATTATCCCGCGAACTGGCCGCCGCCCTGGCCGGGCGCACCGACACGATCCTGGCGTCCCGGCTGGCCGCCTGCGCCGATCCGGATATTCCCCGCCGCCTGGATCTGCTGCTGGCCGAATGCCAGGAAGCCCTGATCGTCACGGTCAATCCGGCCCTGGTGCTCGACCGACTGGCCACCCGCGTGTATTTGTGGCTGCGGGGCTAAGCCCCGGCCCCTTGCCCGCGATCGGCCCAATAAAAAAAGCGTCCGCTCCCGAAAACCGGCAGCGGACGCTTTGTCTCAACCGATACGACTCGGCTATTCTTCGACCTTTTTCGTCTTCTTTTTGGGCGAGCCCTGATGGAAATCCGTCTGGCGCTCGGTCGCCACCGGGCGATGCTCCTTGGTCATGGACAGACAGCTTGTGGGGCACACGTCCACACACACGCCGCAGTACACGCAGGACATGGCCTCACAGGCCCAGGTGCCGGCCTTGTTGTCCACGGTGATGCACTGGGACGGGCACTTGAGCATACAGGTGCGACAAAAGATGCACTCATCGACATTGTTGATCAACGTTCCCCGAAACCCCTCAAAATGGCCCCGCACGGCAAACGGATACAGCCTTGTGGAGCTTTTATGCAGCAGGTTCGAGACGACGTTTTTGGTCATGTTGAACATGAACGCATGCTCCTTTTTTACCGTTCGGTGCAGCTGATGCAGGGATCGATAGACAACACGATGACCGGCACGTCCGCCAACTCGCACCCCGGCAGCATGGCCAACAGCGGCGGGATATTGGCGAATGTCGGAGTGCGGATACGCACCCGATCCATATACTTGGCGCCCGTGCCTTTCAGATAGTACATCAGTTCGCCGCGCGGCTGCTCCACGCGGGTAACGGCCTCGCCGTCCGGCTTGCCCTTGACCTTGACGGCCACATGGCCGGCCGGCAGATCGAGGTTCGGGGCCGGCACGTCAGCCGGCCGGGCATGTTTGTCGCGCTTGAAACGCTGCATCGTGCCGGCGCGGCCGCCGGCAATGGGATGCGGGGTGTCGTCTTCGAGAGCGCCCTCGACGTTGACGGAGGTTTCGCCGGCGGGCATCCGGGCAATGGCCAGCCGCACCAGATCAATCGACTGGAGCGTCTCACGGAAACGCACTGTGCTGCGGGCGTAACAGTCGCCGTCATGTTCGACGACAGGTTCGAAACCGATTTCGTCAAAAGCGGCGTAACCGGTCATGCGGGCGTCCTGGGCCCAGCCCGAGCCGCGCAACATCGGGCCGACCGCGCCGAGCTGATAGGCGGTTTCCTTCGACAGCACGCCCTTGCCCACCGTACGCTTTTTGACGGTGTAATCGTTTAAAATCGTGGTCGTCAGCTGCCGGACTTCCTTTTCGATGATGACCAGCTGCTGTTCGATCCACTGGCATTGCTCGGCGGTCAGATCGCGGCGCACGCCGCCGACCACGTTGACCGAAACCACGACGCGGTTGCCGCATGTGGCTTCCATGATGTCCATGACGCGCTCACGCACACGCCAAAACTGCATAAAGAGGCTTTCAAAGCCAAAGGCGTCGGCGAAAAGTCCGAGCCACAGCAAGTGGCTGTGCATACGGTGCAGCTCGCCCCAGATGGTGCGCAGGTACTTGGCACGGCGGGGCACCTCGATGCCCATGATCTGTTCCAGACCTTCGCAATAGCACAGGGCGTGCAGACAGGAGCAGATGCCGCACACGCGCTCGACGATCTGGACCATCTGGTTGAAATCCCGCACTTCACACAATTTTTCCAGGCCGCGATGGACGTAGCCCAGCGTCGGCAAAGCCTCGATGACGGTTTCATCCTCGATGACAAGTTTCAGGTGCAAGGGTTCCGGCAAAACCGGATGCTGCGGGCCGAAAGGTAATATCGTACGGGCCATAAGCTTCCCTCGTTAGCACTGTTTTTGAGCCACGCTGACTTTGCAGAAGGGCGTGGTACGAACTTCTTCCTCAAGATAGAGGGCTCCACCGAAATCAAGCACGAGATCGGAGAAGCAGATGCCGAACTGATCAATAATTTCGTTTTCCACAAGCAAGGCAGTGAAGTAGATCGGAGAGATGCTCGGGACCACGGTTTCTTTCGGAATGGACAGCCGGTAATGCTTCATTACCAGGTCCTTGTCATAGTGATAGAGGATGTCAAAGCCGGCTTCGCCGGTATCTACGGCGGTCAGGGTCACCAGCCGCCAGCCGTCGTCAAAACAGGCTTTGGCCACGTCGCGCACGGCATCGAGGGTAAGCGGTATCGTTTCCAACACGGGTAGTACCTCTGTTCGGGGCCGGGCCCCGTTTGGGTCTTGCTTCTGTGGTCCAAGCCGGCAGGGGACTTAGGCCGTCATCCCAAGTATGGTCTTGACCTTTTCCAAGGCCGCCACCACACCGTCGATGATGGCCTCGGGCCGGGCCGGACAGCCGGGCACGTACACATCCACCGGAATGACCTTGTCCACGCCGCCGACCACATTGTAGGCCTCGCGGAACACGCCGCCCGAACAACCGCAGGCCCCGATGGCAATGACGGCCTTGGGTCCGGGCATCTGCTCATAGATGTTTTTGAGCACATGCTGGTTGCGTTTGTTGACCGTGCCGGTCACGAGCAGGACGTCGGCGTGTTTGGGGTTGCCGACATTGACGATGCCGAAGCGTTCGATGTCATACAGGGGCGTCAGGCAGGCCAGCACCTCGATATCGCAGCCATTGCAGCTGCCACAGTCGAAGTGGACCACCCAGGGGGACTTGATGCGTCCCTTATTGATCATATTGCCTAACATGGCTGCGCTCACTTTGGGCTAGAGGTCGTTATTGGGCATAGAGCCAGATCATGTTGACCACCGTCAGGGCCACGCCTGTGCCAATGGCGGACTTGAGCATGAAATGCCAGGTCAGACGCGCGGTGACGTTGTCCACAATGATTTCGGCCAGGTAGGTGACCGCCACCAGGACGATCATGCCGACGACGCCCGTCGACCAAAACAGCCCGCACAGGCCAAGGACCAGGACCACCTCATACCAGTGGGCGATTTCGATCATGGCCAGGAAGGGACCGGAGTACTCCGTGTACACGCCGCGCACCAATTCCTGGTGGGCGTGCTGGCTGGCCGAGATGTCGAACGGGGATTTGCGCAACTTGATGGTCAGCGCATAGCCCAACACAATATACATGAGCGGAATGTCATACAAAAGCGGTCGGGACAGTTCAAAGACCGCACTGACCTTGAAGCTGCCGGTCACCGTGGCGATGGCCGCGAAGACCAGGATCAAAAGCGGCTCATAGGCCAGCATCTGGAGCAGTTCGCGCTGGCCGCCGATCTGGCTGTAGGGCGAAGGCGAAGCCAGGGCGCCCATGACCAAAAAGACCGCGCCAACCGTGAGGACGAAGAACAGAAGCAGCAGATCCGCGCCGGTAAAGAGCAGCACCACGGAAAGCGCTGCACCGACGACGTAGACATAGGCGCAAAGGGCCTGCCACGTGTTGACCACCCGGGGTTCTTTGCCGAGGAGCTTTAACACGTCATACATCGGCTGCAGAATCGGTGGCCCATAGCGGGACTGCAGCCAGGCGGTAATCCGGCGATCCACGCCGGTAATGAGCGCCCCCGCAAGGGGAGCCAGAACCAAGGCCAGGATGGCGAGGATAATTGTGCTAATCACAGGGCGCCTCCGAAAAGCATGATCACCAACACGGCAAGGGCAATCACGTTGACCCACTTGGACAACATGGCCTCGCCAAAGAACTGGGCCAGATAGTAGTTACTGGAAGTCGCGGGCACGTGCTGCCCCAGGGGACCAAGGAACCCCGCCTTCCCGTCGACGGTGAGTTGCTCGCCGCACATATAGGGCGCAGCGATCTGGGCGGCCGTCACCTTGCGCGCCTGTTTGACGGCGAAGTATCCGCCAAGGCCGAGCAGAATAAAGAGCGGATAGATGATGAACGCGCCCATGGTCGAGTCAAAATTGCCAAAGCTAATGGTGTAGGGGGCGGTTTTGTAGTACATGGCCACGACCGGGGCCACCAAATAGCTGTAGACCACCGGCGAAAGCAGGCTGATGAAGATGGCCAGGGTCGCCAGGATATACAGCGGCGCGCGCACCGAGGACGCCTGGGTCTCAGGCACGGGCTTGCCGAACGGCGAAGCCAAAAGGATGCCGGCCCAACGGCACCAGAACAGCACCGTCAGTCCCGAACCCAGAGCCAACATCACCATGACCAGGAACTGGCCATGGGCGGATTCGATGGCCATCCACTTGGCCATGAGCATGCCAAACGGCGGCAGCATCATGGTCAGCACGCCAATCAGGGTGACCACGGTCGTGCGGGGCATACGCGAATACAGGCCACGCATGTCTTCGATATCGCGGGAACCGATCTTCTGCTCGATGGCGCCCACGCACAGGAACAGCAGGGCCTTGGAAATGGCGTGGAACAGGATGAGCAGGATGGCCGCCGTGATGGCCGCCGGGGTGTTGATGCCGGCGCAGGCGATAATCAGGGCCAGGTTGGAAATGGTGGAGTAGGCCAGGATTTTTTTGCCATTGGACTGACCGGCGGCCAGGGCGGCCGTGGCCAGAAAACAAAAGGCCCCAAACAGGGCCACGAAGTTACTGAAGTAGGTGCCGGCGTAGATCGGAGCCAGACGCACGATCAAGTACACGCCGGCCTTGACCATGGTTGAGGAGTGCAGCAAGGCCGAAACCGGGGTGGGCGCGACCATGGCCCCTGTCAGCCAGCTCTGGAACGGCGCCTGAGCCGACTTGGTCATCCCGGCGAAGACGAGCAGGAACATGGGGGCCAAAATGGCGCCCCCGGCCACGGCGAACTCCGGACCCCGGGCCAGGATTTCCTGGAGCGACAGGGTGCCGGTGATCTTGTGCAGCAAGATGACGCCGAACAGAAACGCCGTGCCGCCAAGAACGTTCATCCACAAGGCGCGCTCGGAATTCTTGCGGGCGATCTCCGTGTCGTCATGGCCGATCAACATAAAGGAACACAGTGTGGTGCATTCCCAGAAGAAATACATCCACAGGAGATTGTTGGCCAAAACAAGGCCGTTCATCGCGCCGAGAAAGAGCACGATGAAGAAGAAGAACCGGGGCTGTCTGGATTTGGGCAGATGCAAATGCTCTTCATGCTCCCGCATATAGCCGATACCGTAAACGGCGATGAGCGAGCCCACAATGGAGACGACAAGCACCATGACCAGACTGAGGTCATCAGCGAAAAATGCCGGCGTCGGTACGTGTTCTTTGAGGGTGAAGAATTCAAACCAGAACAAGGCTACAAGCTGGGCGGCGGTTAGCCACAGGATGATTTGGTTTTTGCGCTTAAAACCGACGAACAGCACCACAAAGAGGATGACGAAATCACCAAGTGTGATAAGACCGTCATAGGATGCTGCCGGCGATAGGATAAACGCTCCACCCCGGAGCATGGCCAACGAGGCGAGGATGAGCACCCCCGCAGTAGCCACCAGGATGACCTTGCGCATGTTTTGCTCTCGCAAAACGAGCAACACGGCTGCCACCAGGAAAGGCAACAGCACCGTCACAAAGACCAGCGTGTCGAGCATAGGCACCTCGGAAAGAAGTTTAGGGACCGCCTGAGACACACGCCCTGCCCCCGCCGCGAGGCAGAACAATCTCTGAGCACTGCGGCCGCCTGCTTAAGAAAATTCTAGTCCACGGTGGGAAGAGCGTCAAGTTTGAGCCCCTTTAATAGAAAAAACACCTTGACGCAACAGCGTGATTCCTTTCACAAGGGTTCCTTTCCAGGCCTTGAAAAGGCACGGTCACAGTCCCTACCTCTCCAAATCCCTTCATATGACAGTACCTTCGAGCATTTTCCCAATATTTCAACCATATTAGCAGAAAAATATTTTTTTTAGCCGACACCGTATTTTTTTGCCAGCCCCCCCTTGCCTTTCGTAGCGAGGTGGTTAGATAGGTTTCCGTCAGCCGCTGGCACTCCGACCTCGCGAGTGCCAGCGGCTGACCACTTAGCCAAAAAACCATGGAGGTTATTGTATGAAGCTCAAACCCTTAGGCGATCGCGTGCTCGTGAAACGGCTTGAACAGGAGGAAGTCACAAAGGGTGGCATCATCATCCCCGACTCCGCCAAAGAAAAGCCCATGCGGGGCGAAATCATTGCCGTGGGTCCGGGCAAGGTCGGCGAGGACGGAAAGCACATCGCGATGAACGTCGCGGCGGGCAATCTGGTCCTGTTTAACAAGTATGCCGGCACCGAGATCAAGATCGACGAGGAGACCCTCCTCGTGATGCGCGAGGATGATATCCTGGCCATCATCGAAGCCTAAGGCCCGACAACGGCATACCCTTCAGAATTTTAGCGCAAGGAGAATAATTCATGGCCGCCAAAGATATTCTGTTCGACTCCAAGGCTCGGGAAAAGCTGAAAAAAGGTGTTGACAAGCTTGCCAACACCGTAAAAGTCACTCTTGGACCCAAGGGCCGCAACGTGGTCATTGAGAAGTCCTTCGGCTCCCCGATCATCACCAAAGACGGTGTGACCGTGGCCAAGGAAGTCGAGCTTGAAGACAAGTTCGAGAACATGGGCGCCCAGATGGTCAAGGAAGTCGCTTCCAAGACCTCCGATATCGCTGGCGACGGCACCACCACCGCCACCATTCTGGCCCAGGCCATCTTCACCGAAGGCGTCAAGCTCGTGGCCGCCGGACGCAATCCGATGGCCATCAAGCGCGGCATCGACAAGGCCGTCGAGGCCATTGTCGCCGAGCTCGAGACCCTGGCCAAGCCCACGCGCGACCAGAAGGAAATCGCCCAGGTCGGCACCATCTCCGCCAACTCCGACGCGACCATCGGCAACATCATTGCCGAGGCCATGAACAAGGTCGGCAAGGAAGGCGTCATCACCGTCGAGGAAGCCAAGGGCATGGAAACCACCCTTGACGTCGTCGAAGGCATGCAGTTCGACCGCGGCTACCTCTCTCCCTATTTCATCACCGACCCCGAGCGCATGGTGTGCGAGCTCGACGAGCCGCTGATCCTCATCAATGAGAAGAAAATCTCGGCCATGAAGGATCTGCTGCCCATTCTCGAGCAGGTCGCCAAGATGTCCCGCCCGCTGTTGATCGTCGCCGAGGACATCGAGGGCGAAGCCCTGGCCACCCTCGTCGTCAACAAGCTGCGCGGCACCCTCCAGATTTGCGCCGTCAAGGCCCCGGGCTTTGGCGATCGCCGCAAGGCCATGCTTGAGGACATCGCCACCCTGACCGGCGGCCAGTCCGTGTCCGAAGACCTCGGCATCAAGCTCGAAAACATCACTCTGGTTGACCTTGGCAAGGCCAAGCGCGTCATCGTCGACAAGGAAAACACCACCATCGTCGACGGCGCTGGCGATGCCGAGAAGATCAAGGCCCGGGTCAAGCAGATCCGCGCCCAGATCGACGAGACCACCTCCAGCTACGACAAAGAGAAGCTGCAGGAACGTCTGGCCAAGATCGTCGGCGGCGTGGCCGTCATCAATGTCGGCGCGGCCACCGAGACCGAGATGAAAGAGAAGAAGGCCCGCGTTGAAGACGCCCTGAACGCCACCCGCGCGGCTGTCGAGGAAGGCATCGTTCCTGGCGGCGGCGTGGCCCTCGTGCGTTGCGTCAAGGTCCTGGCTGGCATCAAGCCGGCCGATGACGACGAACATGCCGGCATCGAGATCGTGCGTCGCGCCGTTGAGGAGCCCCTGCGTCAGATCTCCAGCAACGCCGGGTTCGAGGGTTCCATCGTCGTGGCCAAAGTGCGCGACGGCAAGGACGGCTTCGGCTTCAACGCCGCGACCGGCGAGTACGAGGACCTTATCAAGGCTGGCGTCATCGACCCGAAAAAGGTCACCCGCATCGCCTTGCAGAACTCCTCCTCCGTGGCCGGCCTGCTCCTGACCACCGAGGCGGCCATCGCCGAAAAGCCCGAGCCCAAGAAGGACATGCCCCCGATGCCCGGCGGCGGCATGGGCGGCATGGGCGGCATGTACTAAGCCGCTTCCGTATAGCGTTACCGCCAAAGGGGTGCCGGACATGGTCCGGCGCCCCTTTTTTGCGGCACGGCGCGTTGACCGCCCAGCCCTGCCCGGGGTATCTCCCTGGCGAGCCTTGGAAAAGGAACCGCCATGCCCGACACGCCCGCCTCTTGCCCCACCCCCTCGCCGGATGCCACGCCGTACGACCTGTCCAACCCCCAGGTGCTGCTCGCCTGGCAGCGCAACCATCTGGCCAATGAACGGACGTTTTTAGCCTGGTGCCGCACCGGACTGGCCCTTTTCGGCTTCAGCTTCGTCATCGAGCGCTTTGATTTTTTCATCCGCCAGATCCAGGGCATCGCCATGTTTTCCGGCATGGCCCAAAGGCACCTGCATACCGAGATGGTCACCCTGTCCACCTTTGCGGTAGGCGTTTTGGTCATGGCCATCGCCGCCTGGCGGTTTTGGTATGTACGGCGTTGCATCAATACCGGCGCGAAACAATTTTCCGTCACGCCCGACATACTCTTCACGGTGGCCGTCGTCGGTCTCGTCGTCGGCCTGGCCACCGTCTTTTGGCACCTGATCGTGCCATGACCCCATCCTGGAGGATGCGCTATGCACCGCGCGACCCACGCTTTGCAAATGACGGCCCTTGTCGCCGTCCTGCTGTGCTGTTTTCCCGGCCCGGTCCGGGCCAAAGCCGTCGCCGTGCCGCCGCAGACGGCGGCCCTGGTGGCCATGGCCGCCGGACGCATTGACGACGCCTTGCAGGCCGTGGCCCAAAGCACCCGCGCCCTTGGCGCGGCCTATCAGGCCGTCAATCGGGACACGCCCCAGCCCACGCCCGAGGAGCGCAGCCGCTTTCTGCAAAGCTATGCCCTCAAGGACGGCACCGTGGCCTTCCGCGACCAGCAAGGCGCCTGCGGTCCCGACCCCCAGGCGAAATCGCCCTGTCAGTCCCTGTTTTTTTATGATGGGGAAAATTTTACGGACGCCACCTTCCGCCAACTGGCCGTCATGTCCCGGTTGGCGCCGGCCATGGCCGCCGCTCATGAGGCCCTGCCCTACTCCTGGGTCTACCTGACCACGCCCGGCCAGAATTTTTGCGTCTATCCCTCCCTGCCCTTGGCCGAAGCCGTCAAAAATTACAAACCGACGGAAAAAGAATTTTACACGGCCACCGATTTCGCCGGCAAGACCTGCGGCTGGCAGTCGCCCTATCTCGATCTGGTGGGCGATGGCATGATGGTCACGGTGTCCTGCCCGATTTACGACGACGAAACGCTGCTTGGCGTCGTCTCCCGCGACGTCACCCTGCCCCAGCTCTCGGCCAGGGTCATGACCGATCTGGCCGCCATCCCCGGGGCCAGGGCCATCCTGATGAACCGCCGCGGCAAGGCCATTGCGGCCAGCGATGCCAAAACCGCCGCCGCGATCAATACGGAAAACGCCAAGGCCGGCGAGGCGGTGGTCTATTTCCGGGCCGACCGGGGATTGGCCGCGCTTGGCCTGGAAAAAGGCGTGCAGTCGCCGGATGAGGCGGCCAACCTGGCCGGCGAAGCCGTCATCGAACGGGCCGAGACGGAAAAGGAATGGCCGATCGGCATTCCCCAGGGCAAGGATCTGATTTTGGCCGCCCGCCTCAACAGCACAGGCTGGTATCTGGTGCTCATCATGCCGCAAAAGGAGGCCCGGTGACCGACGTTTTTCCCCATGGCGGCAACCGCGTCGCGCTGGCGGCGGCAGCCGGCCGCAAGCCCTGCGAAATCCTCGACGCCTCGGCCAGCATCAATCCGCTCGGACAACCGGACTGGCTTCGCAATGTGATAAGCGCCGGCGTGGCCGGGCTGGCCGACTATCCGGACCCGGACTGCACCGCTCTGTTGGAGGCCGCCGCCGCCCGTTACGGAGCGCCGGTCTCCCATTACGTAGCCGGCAACGGCACCAGCGAAATTTTACTGGCCCTGCCCCGCTGCACCGGACTGGCCCGGGCGGTCATCCCGACGCCGTCCTATGCCGACTATGCCACGGCCTGCCATAAGGCCGGCCTGGATGTCCGCCGCCTGCCCATGAGCGAGCTGGACAGCTTCGCCCTGCATATCGAGCGCATCGAAGCGGTGCTGCGCGCCCCCTCCATGGTCTTTCTGGCCAATCCAGGCAATCCGGCCGGCCGGCTGCTGCGCACCCAGGACATTGTGGATCTGGCCGGACGCCATCCGCAAAGCCTGTTCGTCGTCGATGAGGCCTTTGCCGATTTCGTGCCCGATTTCGTCTCCCTGGCCGGGGACAGGCCCCACAATGTGGCCGTGCTGCTGTCCCTGACCAAGATGTTCGCCATACCGGGCCTGCGGCTTGGCCTGTTGGCGGCCAGCCCGGATCTGGCCGACTGGATGCGCCGGACGTTGCCGCCCTGGTCCGTCAGCAGTCTGGCCCAGACCGTCGGGGTCCACGCCCTGGCCGATACGGAATTTCCGGCCCAAACCCGGGCGGCCGTACCGCCGCTTCGCGACCGTCTGACCGAGGGTTTGGCCCGGCTGGGTCTGACCGTCTATCCGGGCGCCGCCAACTTTCTCCTGCCCCGCCTGCCTCCCCACCCC
>Ga0183100_1001553_pt1 | contig 11335 bp, 11 predicted proteins | sample Biomet2_FD_127789 | JGI IMG/M metagenome (GOLD analysis project Ga0183100, IMG submission 127789) | Microbial communities from bioreactor (seeded with anoxic lake sediment) at LBNL, California, USA - Biofuel metagenome 2 | ecosystem: Engineered > Bioreactor > Anaerobic > Unclassified ...
AGCCGGTTATGCATGTGGATGATGAGGGGCATTTAATCAATGTGGGCAAGGCGAGGGGCCGTCGCGCTTCCCTTACCGCGTTGGTTGACCATATGGAAGAAACCGCGATTGACCCGGCTTCCCAAGTTGTGTTCATCAGCCACGGTGATTCGCAGAAAGATGCTGATTTTGTTGCTGAGCAGGTCAAAAAACGCCTTGGCGTAAAGACGGTTGTCACAAACTTCGTCGGTCCGGTTATCGGTACCCACTCCGGTCCGGGAACTATGGCTCTGTTCTTTCTTGGAACACACAGATAAATCACGCATTACAAAGGGCTGCCTCAACCGGTTTGAAAAAACCGCATTGAGGCAGCCTTTTTTGCAGCTGCAAACGCTTTTAAAGCCTGAATCCCGCTTGTATAATCTTGGGGTGCGCCTTATAATAATGTAAATCCTTCTTTTCAAAATCTTTGTGGAAATATATAAAAAACGGCATGAATTCCTTCAATTCATAGAACCTACGGCAAAAAATACTCATGCAAGGACATATTTCCCAAGTTTCGGCATATTTTGTAAATTTATTTAAAATATTCCTCCAAAAAAGGACAACCGTCCTTATTATTTTGCATAAATTATCTTAAGATATAGGAGTGAATTATGGACAATATCAATAACCTAATTGCAATCATTGAAGACAATCCCTTAATTTTCAACTATCTGAAAAACTGTCCTTATCAGATTTTGAGGTGCTGGTCCATTATTAACTTGCGTAAAAAACAAAAAATCATCACTCAGGGCGAGGTCTGCAACGATTTTTATCTTCTCGAAAGCGGCCTGATCGATGTCAACACCATTTCCGAAGACGGCAGGCAGTATTCCCATGCAATTTATAAAGAAGGCAATTATCTTGGAGAACTTGAAATATTCGACCAGATGGAGTATTGCTGCAGCGCGATTGCGCTGACCGACGGCCGGCTTCTGCGGATATCGCGTTCGGATTTTTTGCGGTGGATTGAAATTGACCGCAATATTCAAAACGTGCTGATGCGCAACATCTGTTCCAAATTTTATACGCTTTCGGTCAAGGCGGCCGAAGATTCCTTTTATAGCCTGAAATACCGTCTGTGCGAATTTTTGCTGCAGTGCGCACGGCAGCATGATTATATGGACAGCGAACAAAGGCTGATGATTAATAAAGCCGCTCTGAGCAGCTACCTTGCTGTGACAAACAGAAGTGTAAACCGTGTGGTCAGGGAGCTGAAAGATAAAGGACTTGTGGAAATTGAAAACGGCTATATTTCAATAAAGAACATGGAACAGCTTCAAAAAGAAATTGAAGAGAGCAAAAAATAACCATGGCAGGAATATTTATTACGGGAGATATAATATGAGCAAAACAAATTTACAGCCACATATCAGATGCGCAAATGAAGACAGCGCGCCATACGCGATTTTGCCGGGCGACCCGAAAAGAGTGGACCGAATCAAAGAATATCTGACCGATGTGAAGGAAATTGATTTCAACCGCGAGTACAAAAGTATCAGCGGTACCTACAAGGGTGTCCGTATCATGGCCGTTTCAACGGGAATCGGCGGAGCTTCCACCGGCATTGCGGTAGAAGAGCTCCATAATATCGGCGTAAGAACGATGATTAGAATCGGGAGCTGCGGAGCACTTCAGCCGGAAATCAAATTAGGGGACCTTATTTTGATCAACGGCGCAGTTCGTGACGACGGTGCCTCCAAAACATATATCGACCCTATTTACCCTGCGGTGCCGGACACCGATCTGCTCCTTTGCACCATGGAGGCAGCGACTGAACAGAATTTCCGCTCCCATGTGGGAAAAGCAAGAAGTCACGATAGCTTTTATACGGATGAAGAAGATCAAATCGACCGATTCTGGGGGTCTAAGGGTGTTTTGGGAGCGGATATGGAAACGGCTGCCCTGTTTGTAATCGGCGGACTGCGCGGAGTGAAAACGGCCTCCATCCTGAATACGGTTGTCGAAAGTGAAGGCGGGCTTGAAACCGGCATCAACAGTTATGTGGACGGTGAAAGTCTGACAAAGGCAGGGGAAGAGCATGAAATTTTGACAGCATTGGAAGCAATTCTTAAAATAAATCTTAAAGGGTGGTAAAAACATGAAAAAGAACAGTATGTGGTCACTCAAGCTGAACACAGCATCTCTGGTACTTATTCCTGCGGCGGTCGGCATCAATTACATCGGCAAGCTTTTTGCGGGCGCGTTAAAACTTCCGCTGTGGCTTGATTCTATTGGAACCATTTTAGCCGCCTGCCTGGCGGGCCCGGTTGTCGGTGCACTCTGCGGAGCGATTAACAACATCATTTACGGCTTTACCCTCGACCCGGTTTCTTTCATTTATGCCGTTTCCAGTGTGTGCATCGGCGTTGCAGCCGGTATTCTTGCCTATAAGGGCAAAATCAAGGGCGTGGTCAGTGCAATCCTCTCCGGCCTTGTAATTGCTTTGGTTTCCACCTTGATTTCCACTCCGATCAACATCGGCATGTACGGCGGTCAGACCGGCAACCTTTGGGGCGACGCACTGTTTACCTGGTGTACCGCGAGCCATCTGCCAATCTGGCTTGCCTCCGGTTTAGATGAGCTGGTCGTTGATATTCCGGATAAAGTGGCTGCTACCCTGATTGCGTTCGGTATTTTTAAAGCATTGCCGAAAAAGCTCACAATCCTGTATAAGAACGATCAAGAAGTCGAATCTTTGGATTAATTTTGGTTGTATTTCCGAGTTGGGGCGGTTCAAAAGCCGCCCCAAACTTTTATCCGCAGGAAGAAGTGAACATGATTTGAAAAGCATTAGTTTATATCAGGATAAGAATACGCCGGTTCACAAGCTGGACCCGCTCAGCAAAATCCTGTATATCGTTGTAGCAAACTTAATACCGGTACTGTTGGGGAACCGGATCGCAACCATGGCCTTTATCCTGATTAGCATCGTTATTCTTACAATCGGAAGGGTGCTTAAAAGGACTGCTCCGATGCTGGGTTTTTCCGGACTGGTGCTGATTACAGTCGTAATTATACAGGGGATTTTCAGGCAGGGCAACGCAACACCGGTTCTAACGCTTGGTTCCGTTGTATTTTATAAAGAGGGACTGCTTTTTGCGCTGAACATTACCTTGAATGTTATTAATATTCTCATGAGCTTCTCCATTTTGGTACTGACCACAAAGCCATCCGACATGGTGGAAACTTTTGTGCGCTTGGGTCTTTCCCCAAAAATAGGGTATGTAATGAGTTCCGTGTTTCAGATTATTCCCCAAATGACCGAAACAATGGCAACCATCACCGACGCGCAACGCTCCCGCGGCATGGAAACAGAGGGCAAACTCATCACGCGCCTAAAAGCGTTTTTTCCGTTAATCTCTCCTGTTGTCATGAATTCTTTGATTACCACAAGAGAAAGAGCCATTGCGCTCGAAGTGCGCGGCTTTGACTCAACACAGAAGAAGAGCTTTTTATCGGAGCTGAAAAAGACGCGTTCCGATCAGATTTTTAAAGCAGCACTCATCCTTGTTTTTATCTTATCACTTGTCGGGAGGGTACTGATGTGGCTAAAATAGTGGTTGAACATTTAAAATACAGGTATCCGCTTACCGAAGAATTGGTTTTAAAGGATATCTCCTTTACCATTGAGCCGGGAGAATTCATCGGCATCATCGGCGAAAACAACGCCGGAAAAAGCACGCTCTGCCAGGCATTGGTCGGAATCATTCCGAATTTCTACAAAGGTGCCTACGGCGGAAAAATTTTGATTGACGAAATAGAAGTCGCAAAACAGAATGTCAGCGATATCTGCAGGAAAGTAGGCATCGTTTTCCAAAATCCCTTTAATCAGGTAACCGGGTCCAAGCTTACCGTTTATGAAGAAATCGGATTTGGACTGGAAAACATGGGACTGCCGAGAAACGAAATGATTGAGCGTATCGATTATTCCCTTCGTCTGCTGGATATTTATAAATATAAAGACAGGAATCCGTTTGACCTTTCCGGCGGCCAGATGCAAAGAATGGCAATTGCCAGCATCATCGCCATGCGCCCGGAAGTGATTATTTTGGACGAGCCCACTTCTCAGCTTGACCCGCAGGGCAGTGACGAGGTTTTCCGCGCGGTGCAAAGTTTAAGTCACGAAGGCATTACGATTATTATGGTCGAGCATAAAATGGAAAAAATTGCCGCTTACAGCGACCGGATCATGCTGCTGCAAGACGGACAGATTGCTGCCTTCGATACACCGCAGAAAATATTTTCAATGGACGACCTTGACCGGTACGGGGTGAACGCGCCCGCTTTCACCCGCATTTGCAAGAGCCTGAACATCAAAGATGAAAAGACAGGCTGTTACCCGGTTACGCTAAAGGAAGCCGAAGATGCACTGAGCCTTTCCGGGAAAGGGGGACTTCGCGTATGAGCAGAATCGAAATACAGGAGATGGATTTCAGCTACACCGCAAACGAACCAATTCTGAAAAAGCTGAGCCTTACTTTGGATGAGCGGTCAACCGCCATCATCGGGCAGAACGGCGCCGGAAAAACAACTTTTGTAAAGCTCTTAAAAGGGCTTTTAAGACCAACGCAGGGCAAAATATTGTTCAATGAAAATGATATTAAAAGTATGACGGTTGCCCAGATTTCCAAATACATCGGCTTAGTATTTCAAAATCCGAATGACCAGATTTTTAAAAATAAAGTCATCGAGGAAGTAATGTTTGGTCCGTTGAATATCGGCATGAGTGAGCTGGAAGCCCGTCGGCATTCCCAACAGGCGCTTACCATGGTCGGCCTGCAGGATTCAGAGGGGGAAAACCCTTACGACATGGGGCTTTCGGAACGCAAACTGATTGCCATTGCTTCCATTTTAGCCATGGACACCGATGTGGTCATTTTTGATGAACCGACCATTGCACAGGATTACAAAGCCAAGGAAAAGATTAAGGAAATTGTCCGCACTCTCAAATCCGAGGGAAAGACGGTCCTAACAATTATTCATGATATGGATTTTGTTGCGGAATGCTTTGAACGCACAATTGTGTTTGCACAGGGAAGCATTTTACTGGACGGCGCTACCAAAGAAGTTTTCGCAGAAAAAGAAAAGCTTCAGCAGGCATACCTTGAGCCGCCCCACGTAACGCAGCTTTGCAACAGCCTTGGGTATGAAGAAGTCTTCCTGACAGTTGAAGACTTTGTGTCCCATATCAAGCAAAACCGAGAAAATCAATCGTAGCAGAGTTGATTTTTATGAAATTCTTATTGCATAGCAAGGCAGTTCCCCAAAAAAATTCGGGGAACTGCCTTTTTGACCCTTGAAGTTAAAACAAACAGGACTTCCAATAATTGCCTGATAGTACTTCAAGGAGTATAATGTAGGAAAACAAAGAAATCGGGGGAATAAGATGCTGATTTATATACAGGCAATTCAAAATGAATCTGACCGCAATCAGGTAGAAGAGATTTATCATAAATATGCCAGTACAATGCTATATACGGCGCAAAGTATTTTAAAGGACAACTATCGCGCGGAGGACGCAGTTTCACAGGCGTTTATAAAAATAATTGATAATTTGCAGAAATTTTCTTTCGAAAATTGTTACAAAACGAAAGGATTAATCGTTATTATAGTGAAGAATATTTGCTATGATATTTTGAAAAGCGAAAAATACACGAAGTCAGCTTCTGATGATTTAGAAAATGTGCCCGACGTCACCGGAGATATTCCGCTTGAACATATGCTCACAGAGGAAGACTATGACAGCGTTCGAGCCTGCTTGAATAATTTGACAGGTACTTTCAAAGATATTTTGCGGTTAAAATATGTTTATGAGTATACCAACGCTGATATTGCAAAAATTCTTGGGATTTCGGAAAGCAATGCCCGCATGCGTCTTCACCGGGCAAAGCTCGCGCTCATGCAGGAACTGAAGAAGGAGGAAATCTGTAATGGATAGAGTCAATCTGCGCGACAAGCTGTTTGACACCATTCTTGAATCAGCGGTCAAAGATGACTTTGAACAGGAATTGGAAAAAATGCCTTCTGAGGAAGACCTTGCAAAAGAATACAGTCTTTCCTCCGGACTGCAAGAAAAAATCAATAAGATAATCGCGAACGGCCGCCGTAAAATAAGGCTGCAAAAAATAAGAAGAATTTCAAAGAAAGCAGCGGTCATCGTCGCCGTCATCATTCCGGTTACTTTGGCCGGCCTGTTCAGCGTGGAAGCGTCAAGAAACGCTATTTTCAACTCAATTCTGAATTGGCAGTCCGATCACGCGACAATCCATTTTGAGGACAGCACCTCCAGTCAGGCGCCGCAAAGTATGTTGACAGACGGCCTTTATAAGCCTGTCTATCTTCCGGACGGTTTTACAGAAGGTAAGCCTACAAAAATGGGCACATCAGCCCATATCGTATATCAGAATAAAGATCAAACCACTATTCTTTTCGACCAAAGTCCCGTGTCAGAGGAAGGAAGCCTTTCTGTCGATACGGAAAACACCGTTTACAGCGAATTAACAATCAACGGTTACAAAGCTTCCCTGTTCGCGGGAAAAACATCCAAAGACAACACTGTCCTTGTCTGGCGCAATAAAACGAACAGCTTTACCCTTATTTCGACCATCGATAAGGATGAATTGCTCAAAATTGCGGAGAATATAAGAATTTCAGAAAATTAATAAATTTATTCCAATAATTTTGTTGCAAAACGCGTTTTCAATCGTTGATATAGTATAGCGCTAAATCATTAATTGAAAGAAGGATGTATCATGAAAAACAAGATTATTGCTCTGTTACTGTCTGTTCTCCTATTTTCAACCATCAGCGTTTCGTCCTTTTCGGCAAATGCCGCGATTCCGTTGACCGGCGCAGTGAATACTCAAATCACCCCAATGTGGACCAATACCGATTACACTCGAGTAGCGCTTGTGTTCACGGGTTCGCGCGCGGACTGCACCGCAGTTGTTTATGGAAAAAGCGGCGTAAATAAAATCACAGCCACCGCCACACTCTACCGAATCAGCAGCAGCGGCTCGCTTACCGCTGTTAAAACATGGAGCGGATTAAGCGCTTCCGGAGCTGAACTCACTTTCAACCAGTCCTATTATGTTAGTTCCGGCTACAATTACCGTCTCGCAATCAACACAAAAGTCTATAAAGGAAGCATTATGGAAAGCATAACTGTCTACGACGATGCTTATTGCGGGTGAAATAAAAAAATATTTAAAAACTTGTTGCAAATTGCGTTTTCAATCGTTATATATGTAGGGGACAAATTTCCCAGTTGGTCCTTAAGGTAAACCGCCTTAAAATCTTACTTAAAAGCTACCATTATCTTACTTACAACTTACCATCTATACAGTGAGCCGGCAGACTACATACTGCCGGCTCGCGCCAATTTAAAAACTGATACTACTCTCCAATTAAAATATATATTTTAATTGGAGAACGCCCGGTTGCGCCGTGCTTGTTTTGTGCTGTTTTTACTTTCAAGCAACGGGCGTCTGTATCAGTTCACATAAAAGTATCCGAACCTGTTTACCACAGCTTCGGATACTTTCTTATTCTTGTATTTTATTTTGATTGCGTTTCGCCTTTATCTTCAAGCAGCTTCGTCTTTACATCCCTTGTAGTGCCGCTGCTTAAGCTGTAAATGGTCAGCGTCATGGTGTCGCCCGCCTTATGTTTGTTCAGCGCCGCGTACAAATCATCCATGCTGGCAATGGCCTGACCGTCTGCCTTGGTAATAATATCCCTTACGGCTACGTTTGAGTTTTTAAGGTCACTGTCGGAGCCGATGTTCATAATCATCACGCCAACCGGGTACCCTGAAATCTGGGACTGAGCCTGGGTAATCTCTGTTGCGTTAATGCCCAGACGGCTGCGCCCGCTTACATAGCCATGCGAAACAAGGTCGTCAATAATCGTTTTGGCTTTGCTGATCGGAATTGCAAAACCCATCCCTTCGTAACCGGTTGCGACGATCTTATTGGAGTTAATACCAACTACCTGACCGTACATATTGACCAGCGGGCCACCGGAATTACCGGGATTAATCGCCGCGTCGGTCTGAATATAGGTCATGCCGTTGTCACTGTGGGATTCAATCGTACGGTTTAAGGCGGAAACATATCCCCCTGTTAAGGAACTGGAATAACTCATGCCACCCGGATTCCCAATGGCAATCACTGCATCGCCAATTTCAAGCTGATCCGCGTTCCCAAAGTCTGCGGCGCTCAGATTGGTCGCGTTAATTTTCAACACGGCTATATCGGAGGTCTTATCATATCCGACAACCGTCGCCGCGTATTCCTTCTTACTGTGAAGAATGACCTTCACCTTATTGGAGCGAGTATAGTTTACCACATGTGCGTTGGTTAAAATATATCCATCGCTCGTAGCGACAATGCCGGTGCCCTGAATCACGCCGCCCTGCGCGTCTGTGGTGCCGGAAACCGTCGTTTCAACGCCGACCACGCTTTCAACCACTTTTTTATAGACTTGCTTGGCATTCAGCTCACTGCTGCTTGGCTGCTGCTGAATCACAATTCCTGCGGCGTTCGGATTTGTACCGTTGCCTTGAATTGCGCCTTCAATTTGTGCCTGGCTGGATGCAGAACTGCTAACGCTGCTGTTGTCCCCGCCGCTGCTCTCACTCGGCTGCGAAGCAGTAACGCCTGGCAAGTTTGCTTTCTGGTCAATTGCGGTCCAAACTCCGAAAATGCAGAATCCAATTGTAAATCCGGCGACAAGAATCCCCAAAATCCACAGAAACACACGCAGACCGGTATTCTTTTTCTTGGGCGGCTTTGGCTGCTGCGGGTTTTGCTGCTGATACTGCCCGCCATATTGCTGATAATTCCAGTTTTGCTGTTGTTGTTGCTGCTGATTATTTGGGTTTTGACCATATGCCCCGTACGGATTGTTGTAATTTCCATAGGGATTATTATATTGACCATATGGATTCTGATACTGGCCGTATGGCGAATATGGGTTTTGCGGATTCTGATACTGCTGCGGCTGGCCGTATGGAGGAACAGGCTGTTCCGCGGTTGGTTCCGACGAGGATACATCATGGTCGTCCTTGCTTTCGCCGGACGGCTCCGTGCCGGGCTCCTGCGGTTCCTGACCTTCGGCGCTTTCGTCCTCCTTGGGCTCGGTCGGCTGTTCGTCCGGTTGCGAACCGTTCTGGTTGATATCCCACGGGTCTTTCCCCCCGTTGTTATTATTGAAATCGTTATCACTCATAAGAAATACCCTCTCTGTTATCTATTTATTCTTTAAGCTGCTCAACAGTACCATCTTTTAATTGGGACAGCTCATTTTTTAACTTTGGCAGCCAAAATTCAAACTGACAATACTCATCCTGCACACTGCTGACGTTAATTTCGCCGCCGTGCTGCTTAATGATTGTCCTTACAATATAAAGCCCCAGTCCCATCCCGTTCTTATCCTGACTGCGGGACTTATCGGTTTTGTAGAAACGGTCGAAAATCAGCGGCAGTTCGTCGGGCGCGATACCCGCACCGCTGTTTTTAATGGCCACACTGGTCTTATCCGGCTGGTCGGTGATTTTTATTTCAAGGTATCCGCCTTCGTTGGTAAACTTAACTGCATTTTCAATCAAATTATAAACAACTTGATGAATCATATCCGGATCCCCGTCAACAAATAAGCTTTCGGCATCTTCCAGACCGCGAACTTCAAGCTTTTTGTTTTCGATTGCCTGCTCAAACGATAAAAGTGCAATCAGCACCGTATTGGTAAGGTCAAACCTGCCCGGGCGCAGCTTCAATTCGCCGCTGTCGATTCTGGACAAGTCCAGCATCGTGCGTACAAGGCGCGAAAGGCGCTTGACCTCCTGCGAAACAATCTTCAAATAATGACTTTGTTTTTCCGCCGGAATCGTTCCGTCGAGTATGCCGTCGATAAAACCGGCAATCGTGGTCATCGGCGTTTTCAATTCGTGCGATACATTTGCGATAAAGTTACGCCGCACGTTTTCTCCCGAAGATAAGGAGCTGGCCATATTGTTGAAGGCCACTGCGAGCTGACCGATTTCGTCCTCACTTGTAACCGGTACGCGCACGGAGAAGTTTCCATCACCGAAAGCACGGGCCGCCACTGCCATATTGCGCAGCGGACGCACCAGTTTGTAGGAAAACAGCCATACTGCGCAAAAAGCAGCCATAAAAGCGGCAATTGCAGCCAACAGAAATACCCGGACAATTTCAGCCCGGAAGACATTGAACGCACGTGCATTATAGGCTGTAAAAACAGTGCCAATCGGGGTTTTACTGCCGTCAATATCGATCACATTAATCGGCACGCCCACTGCATAATAGGGCTGGTTGTAAATCCCGCCCAGAGTTCCCTGTTCATTGTATACACCGGAAACCGCTTTTTTGATAATGTCCGCATTAACCCTTTTGGTATCGTTTATTTTGTTGTCGCTGCTGTATGCTTCAATGACAATCTGCCCATCCAGCTTTGTGACGAAAATATCTGCGTCAATATTGTCTGCAAACGCCGCGATAAACGTTTTCATACGTTCGGTGTGTATGGTATACACGTTGTTTTCCACCGAAGTTACGCTGTCCGCCGCAATCTCGGCCACACTCACCGCATTTTTTCTCAGCAGACCCCGCTTTTCTGTCTGCCAATAATTGGACACAAAGATCAGCATAACAAAGCTTAGAATTAAAAAGCTGATGACGATGATCAAAGACGTAATCCGCAAATATTTTTTAAATAGTGTTTTTCGCATTTCTTAACCTTTCACGCAGCTGCCAATCCTCATTTGCACGGCTATTCTTTAACTTCAAATTTATACCCAACGCCCCAAACGGTTTTGAGCGCCCATTTTTCCGAAACGCCCTCCAGTTTTTCCCTCAGGCGCTTCACATGCACATCGACTGTGCGGCTGTCGCCGTAATAGTCAAATCCCCACACTTCGTCAAGAAGCTGGTCACGGGTAAAAACACGGTTCGGGTTGCTGGCAAGATGATAAATCAGTTCCATTTCTTTTGGCGGAGTATCAACCTGCACGCCATTTACGCGCAGCTCATAATTCGTCAAATTAATGGAAAGTTTGTCAAACTTCACTTCTTTGATAAGCTCATCATTGTTTTTGCCAAAACGGCGAAGCACCGCTTTAATTCTGGCAACAACCTCTTTTGCTTCAAACGGTTTGACCACATAGTCGTCCGCGCCGAGCTCAAGGCCGAGTACCTTATCAAAAACTTCGCCCTTTGCGGTGAGCATGATAATCGGGCACTGGGATTTTTTGCGTATTTCACGGCATATTTGCCAGCCGTCCAACTCGGGC
>Ga0183100_1001554_pt1 | contig 11335 bp, 6 predicted proteins | sample Biomet2_FD_127789 | JGI IMG/M metagenome (GOLD analysis project Ga0183100, IMG submission 127789) | Microbial communities from bioreactor (seeded with anoxic lake sediment) at LBNL, California, USA - Biofuel metagenome 2 | ecosystem: Engineered > Bioreactor > Anaerobic > Unclassified ...
CATGTTCGAATTTCACTTCGGTTTTTGTCGGATGAATGTTCACATCCAAGGCTTCAGGCTCCACGTCAAAATACAGGAAGAAAGCAGGCTGCATGCCGTTGGGTAATAAGGTCTCATAGGCTTTTAGCACAGCACTGCGAAAGTATTTGTGATGAATAAAACGGCCGTTCACAAAAAAGTACTGCATGGGATCACGCTGACAGGCTGCCGTTGGATCTCCGACAAAGCCACTGATGTTGACAAGCTGTGTTTTGACATCAACCGGATAAAGCTGACGATTGAGCTGTCCGCCGGAGCGTTTGCCGAATAAGGTCAGTATCCGCTGTTTCAAGACAGACGGAGCTAGCTGATAGAGCACCTCATCGTTATGAGTCAGACTTAGTTCCAGGTCCGGATAAACCAGTGCAATTTGAATGAATTCATCCCGGATGTAGCGTAGTTCCTTCATGTTGTCACCGAGAAATTTACGCCTGGCCGGAACATTGTAAAACAAATTACGGACAGCAAAACGGCTACCTGGTGCTGCCAGTGTAGGCTCTTCGTTCTTTACGGCCGAACCTTCGATCTCAACCTTCCAGGCGAGTTCATCCTGTGAACGCCGGGTTACCAGTTCGACATAAGCGACAGCTGCAATGGAGGCTAATGCTTCTCCGCGGAACCCCATGGTTGTTAAATGGAACAAATCTTCGGCCTGATGCAATTTGGATGTTGCATGACGTTCGAAGGCGATTTTGGCATCAGCCGGGCTCATACCTTTTCCGTTATCCATCACTTGAATAAGACTCCTCCCGGCATCCTTGATGCGTACATCAATCCGCGTCGCTCCTGCATCAATAGCATTTTCCATCAATTCCTTCATCACTGAAGCAGGCCGTTGAATGACCTCCCCTGCCGCAATCTGATTGGCGATTGAATCGGGTAATACCCGTATAATATCTTCCATTTGACTCAAAACGTTATTTTCTCTTTCCCTTTACGGATTTTCCAGATTTTCTTTGTCTGTCTGATCTTACCGGCTTTGGTGAATTCGCCGTTTCAACAGGTTTCGACGTTACCTGTATTCCCTTCCCCTTTGCCGCATTAACCGCCTTACCTCCTATGTCAACATCACGAAACACATCGTCTGCATTTTTAGGACGTTCTTCTTTATACCAAACAAAATTCTTCAGCAGGCGGGCATCACCCGGCAATTTTTCCAACGGATAGAATTTACCCTTAGGTTGCGGCCAGACAATTAGCTTTTCCAGCTTTTTATCCTTCCTGTACATGATTAACGAACTCCCTTCAAGCCGGTTCAATCCCGTTATCGATTTATCTTTATCATCTTTGGGTAAATAAATGGTTTCTGCATTGCCGTCAATTTCAACTTTTACGACCTGGTTGGTCGAATCGAAATATGCTTTCAGGTCCTTTCCGGAAGACTGGTTGTACAATGAATCGGTTTCCTGCGAAATAGCAAGGGCAGCCCGGTCTATATGGAGCTGTTGGGGTTTATTGTTTTTGGTAAACAACTCCATATATTTTCCGCTTAGCTGCTGCTCTTCAGACCAAACGACAGGCTCATTGTACAATCTCAACACCGAATCCTTGGCCGTATAATACATGGAATCACACAAGCCCTGTAAGTCTGAACGGTAAAACCGGACATGATGAAAAGCACTGAACGTATTATAGATGGAATCCTTTTTTGTACAAAGCGTATCAGCATGCAAAAATAACGTGTCTTTGGATGAATGTTCAACCAGTAATGCCTTTTTTGTTATCAGCGCATAATCTTTCTTTTCATTGCTGTAACCATATTCTCCATTCAATGTCACTTTTTTCAACGAATCTTCTATGATGACTTTCCCATGGCCTATGCCGATACCCGAACGCTGATTATAATCAAGTGTGTCAGCTGTCAGAAACCTGCTTTTCTTCGTCACAAACGACCGTTTCAGCAAATGGCTTTGTTCGGTATCCGTGTTATACGTTCCGCTGGTTGTTGCGATATAACCACTATCAGCCGATACAATTCGAGTCGCACTGACAATACTGGCTATTTTTGTTCTGGTATTGTAAAAAAGCTGCTGGTTGGTCATGGTAAATTTTGGATTGACCAGCTTAACATCGTTTTTAAACCAGGCTTCTTTTGTACTGGGGCTGTATTGCCCATATTCAGAAGACAGCTCATTGGTTGTTCCATTTTTGTTGGCATCCACCAACAAGCCACCATCAAAGAAATAGCCGATATTGGCTATACGGTCATAATTCAGACTGTCGGTAAACAATGTTGCGCTCCTGTTTTCGAGGCGAACCTTTTCTCTGGCTTTGGCCAGTTTGGCGTTCCCGTCATAGAACATCCAGGCCGCATACAGAAACAAACTGTCCCCTTGTACCATATGCGCATTCCCAAATGCATACAAGGAGTTGGTGGCAGGATAAAAATAAGCTGAATCGCAATATAATTTAGCCCCCGAATGACGGAAACAGACATTGCCCCGCACCAATTGATAATCAGGGCCCAGGATTTCGTCATATGATAACGTTTCAGCATGGACCAAATAGATCGGATCACGCCACTTTTTTAGTGCTTCCTGTTTTTTTACAGCCTTTTCCGCAGCAATCATGGCCTTGGTTGGCGCAGAAGACATGAGTTTTGAGTGCGCCTTTTTGCCGGTTTTGGACTTAGTAGCTGCTTGGGTATGGACAACTTGTTTGCCAAAGGGTTTCACCTGAAATAACTTCGACGGATCGTCTGTTTGCTGAGCGTTCAACGCAGCTGACAATAAAGCAGGAAAAAGGCATAAAAAACAAGCTATCTGTAATTTATGCCTAATTCTTCGTATAATAAATCGTTTCGTCATGAGCCTTGTTTTATCCAACCAGGATACTTGAATTCGCAATTGCGCCAATTATCGTTGATTCGGACATATGTTTTCGTTTGTTTTTGCCGGATCCAGTTATCCAGCACTTTTTTCTTCTTTTCCTCAAGAACCAGCTGTTTCATTTGCTGGAAGTCTTCTGTCAATGAAGCCTTATGAGATTTCGTTTTGGTTTTTACTCTGACGATCAGACAAACTTCCTTTTCTTTGCTATTGATCATTGTAAAGGGTTTTGAGATCTCCCCGACATTCATATTATAGATGGCATTGCTGATTTCCGCAGGTAACTCTTCCAGTGTGAAATGTGACGTTCCTGAAGATTGGTTGACCATCAGTCCGCCATTTTTCCGGGTGTCTTTGTCGTCAGAAAAATACAACGCAGCCTCACTAAAACCTATTTTTTGGTTGCGGATCAAATCTGCGACACTATCCAGCCGCTGAAGTGCTTTATTCCGTTCAGATGCTGTAATTTTCGGTTTTAGCAATATGTGCCGGCAATTGATACGATCGCCCCGTTTTTCAATCAATTGAATGATGTGATAGCCATATTCTGTTTCTACGATTTTTGACACTTTTTTGGGGTCACTCAAAGAAAAAGCGACATTGGCAAACTCAGGCACCAAGGAGCCTTTGCCGACAAATCCCATCTCACCGCCAACCCGGGCCGTGCTTCTGTCTTCAGAGTACATCACAGCGAGCGTAGAGAAACTTTCACCTTTGTTAATGCGATCGGTATAATCACGCAACCTGTTTTTGATGGCTTCAGTTTCTTCCGGCGCTATTTTTGGTTCGATCGAAATCATCTCAACTTCGATTTCACCTTGAATTGTCGGAATACTGTCAACAGGCATATTTTTATAATACTGACGGATTTCGGACGGCGTAACGGTAATATCGCCAACCAGTTTTTCCTGAACACGGCTAACGATGGCCTGGTTGCGAGCTTGTTCTCGGATCATTTCACGGATGCGACTCAACGGCTTTTTGGCATATTCTTCCAGTTTTTCCTGTGAACCATAATACTGGATACTACGGTTTATCTGCCTGTCCACATTGGTCATGATTTCGTTATCATTGATGGTAATACTGTCCAGGTCAGCCTGATTCAGATACAACTTTTGAATAGCCAGCTGTTCAGGTATGACACAATAGGGATCGCCATCAAACTTGACACCTTCCAACTGTGACTGCAAACGCTGATTTTCGACTTCAGAACGTAAAATCGGTTCATCACCCACGACCCAGACAATTTCATCAATGATATTGTCTTGTGCAAAGGCTGAACTCATCAGCAAGGCTACTACAACAAAAATAAAAAACCGTTTCATCCGATCATCCGTATTAATAGACATGGTGGCTGTACCACCCGCTTAGTTATAAATCTTCAGTTCTCCTTTTTCTTTTGCTTTCGTTATCAGCCCCTGCTCAAACTGCCTCAAGAATTCCGTCTTTCTGGTATTCAGCATGACACTGACAACCGTCGGCTTGATAAAATCATAGGGTGCTGTCTCTCCTTTCAGCACATAATGATCAATATAAAGGAGATAACAAAACGTACTGTCTGTCGCTTCAAAGTTATGGGTTCTGGAAAGAAAACCGGTTCTATCCTCGGTGAATTTCGGGATATTACCGAGCACGTCATCCAGCGGCGTCCATTGTTCCATGAAATAGTTGTAAATGGAGGCATTCTGAACACAGTAAGCGTCAATCTTTTGTAAGGTTTTCGAATCCGGTTTACGACACCAGCTTTTAATCTGACTGATATTAGGAGCATTTTTCGGCACTTTCAGGAAAAGGCCTTTTACCAGATGTTGATTGGCAATAAACCGGTTCCTGTTCTTTTCATAAAAGGCCTTCACTTCCTCATCGCTCACCTGTGACTGAAATTTCTCGTTCAGCATTTGTTGCTGGTACTCATAAATAATCAATGAACGACGGTAGTTTTCCACCATCTTATCAATATCCTTTGTTTGCGCTACATTTTTTTCAGCCACCTTGTAAACCAGGATATCTTTAATCCGATTGTTCAAATAATCTCTGACGTAATTCGCGCTATCTTTTGCTGCCAGCCCTTTGGGCATACCTTCCAATGCATCATCCAAATATACCGTTTCCCCGGCTATCTTGGCCAGTACCACTCTGTCCTTGGATTTCTCCGGGGACAAACAGGTACTGAATAGCAGGGGAATCAGGCACACCAACCATAAAACAGTCTTCATACAACAGGCATTCAGGCTACGTTAACGTTTGATGGTGGTAAAGATACAGAAAATGCGGCAAAGCAAGGCAGGCTTAATCTTTATTAACCGTATTTACTACGTCCTTAAAAATTTTCACGTCGTATTTCTTCCTTAAACCTTCGATCCATTTCTTTTCCAGATAATTCTGATAATCTGAAATGACAAGCCCGCGAACATCGGTATATTCTTCCGGCCCATTAGCCAGTATATGGCCTTTGACAAAGGCGACCGGCAATTGAGCATCCTGCTTGGTCTTTGTTTGTTTGAAGATGAGGGAATCGGTAACAGGATTGTCGCCTTGAATGTACAGCCCATTTTCAACTCGGATCAAGGTCGTGCTGTCGGTATTGAATGTCCGTTTGAGCACAGTCATCACAGAATCTGACGGAAGTTTGTTAATCAATTTTTTAGCTTTTGCAGCCACTTTGTTTGTGGCACAGCGAACCACATAGCCTTTAAAATGAGGTTTATTCCAGGCATAATCAGCTTTATTAGCAGCAAAATAGGTTTCAAGCCCCTTCGTATCCTTTGTGGCTTTCTCCCAAACTTCCCGGTTACTGACTTCAAACAGCAGGATACCATCATGGTATTCCTCCATCAGATGACCAAAATCAGGATATTTGTGTTCAAGTTGCGTATCTTCGTAAGCAATGACCTGATCTTTGACAAAGTTACTGTATGCCTTGTTAACATTATTGCCCAAAACAGACTTGGATGACAGGTAAGCGGCAAACTTTTTCTGTGGGCAGGTTGTATTGGCAAGAGTAAACAATGGCTTATCCGATTGGAGCAAAGCCCTGACACCGGTCGTGTCCTTGCTGATGCGCTGTGCATCCCATGCTTTGGCGAAAGTGGACAAATCTCCATTCTGGTGGAAGCCATAGGCTGCTTTCAGCTTTTCAGTCAAGACTGTTCTTGGCTCCTGGGCACGTTCATCACGATTGATGATGCTGTTGATTTCTTCTTTCATCTCATCCATGGAAGGATAGGGCAGAAATTCCAATGCCTTGACAATATGCCAGCCATACCTTGATTGGAAGGGTTCCGAATACTCGCCTGGTTTCAGTTTATAGACAGCTTCCTCATATTCGAACGGAAGGGTTCCGCAGTACATAAAGCCATATTCACCGCCTCTTGAGGCTGAAGCCTGGTCATCGGATATGCTCTGAGCGACCTTTGCAAATTCGACTCCACTTTTCAACTCTTCATAAGCCTTAAAGATGGCATCCTCGGCTGCTTTCTTTTCTTCTGCCGTTGCATCAGGTCTTATAATTTTCATAATGTGACCGGAACGATATCTCCCATTTGCAGGACGACGGCTGTGTATCTTGATGATGTGATAGCCGTATTCTGTCCGAACCGGCCGGCTAATTGTTCCAACCGGAGTATTATAAAGCGCATTTTCAAAGGCGTAGATGTAACGGAAGCCAGTGGCGTAGCCAAGATAACCACCTTGGTCTTTCGTTCCGTCTTCCGAATAGTCTTTGGCCAACTTGGCAAAGTCAGCCCCTTTGACGATGGCTTTCTTATAGATCATCATCGCTTTGTTATAAGCAGCAAGCGTATCTTCCGGAGTGGCATCCGGCCCTACCTTAATCAAAATGTGGCTGGCTTCTACGTATTCCCGGATCCGGTCATAGGTTTGCTTCATCAGTTTTTCCTGTGCGTCCTTGTCCGTCAGATACGGAGCGATCAGCTGACGACGATAGCCGGAAAGTTCATCAATAAATGCTTTAGTCGTATCGATACCCTGAGTTTCTGCCTCAGCCACCTTCAATTTGAAATTGACAAACAGGTCGATGTATTCATCCAGTGACTTCTTGTCGACCGTGTTGTTGGTGTTGTTTTTGTTCCAGATGTATTCAAATTCGGATTTGGAAATGTTTTGATTGGCAATCTTCATGATTACCGGATCGTTCGTTTGAGCAATCAGGCTTGAGAAGCCCAGTGTTAAACAAAGAATTAAGACTGTACGTTTCATATAATAACTATTTATTTTTCATTAAGGCCATATGGACGCTGCTGCTGATTTTTGCTCATTTTGACTGCTTTGTATAAGCATGCTCGTTTCATATATCACATCAATTTAATAGACGTTATGACTTGCACATAACTGCACAGCCCTTAAAACGGAGTAACAAGCGGAAAATTGTGCTCATCTGAAAAATTTAATCGGTTCTGCTGTAGTTTGGTGCCTCGCTGGTGATGTCCACATCGTGTGGATGATTTTCCGCTACACCGGCACTTGTTATGCGGGTAAACTGAGCTTTGTGCAACGCATCCATATTGCCTGCACCACAGTAGCCCATACCAGAGCGCAAGCCTCCGGCCATCTGGTAAATCACCTCATACAGACTACCTTTATAGGGAACACGCGCGGAGATCCCTTCGGGGACAAGTTTCTTGTTATCCGCCTGGTCTTCCTGGAAATACCGGTCTTTGGAACCTTTTTCCATCGCTTCCAGCGATCCCATACCTCTATAGGTCTTGAATTTACGCCCATTAAAAATGATGGTTTCCCCAGGAGATTCTTCAACCCCAGCTAGCAGGCCTCCCATCATGACACTGTCGGCTCCGGCCGCAAGGGCTTTTACGACGTCACCCGAATACCTCAGGCCACCATCAGCGATAACAGGAATATTTCTGTCTTTCAACGCTTTGGCTACGTCATAAATGGCAGACAATTGTGGAACACCGACGCCAGCGATCACACGCGTCGTACAGATAGAACCAGGTCCGATGCCGACTTTCACCGCATCAGCCCCTGCATCTGCCAGCATCCTGGCCGCCTCAGCGGTCGCAATGTTGCCGACGATGACTTCCAGTGACGGAAACGTCGCTTTGATGTTGCGGAGTAATTCTACAACTGATTTCGAATGAGCATGAGCCGTGTCGATCACAATGGCGTCCACGCTTGCTTCCATGAGGGCAACAATGCGCTGGAAGGTATCTTTGGCTACACCGACACCGGCAGCCACCCGTAAGCGACCTTTTGAATCCTTGCAGGCACAAGGTCTATCTTTGGCTTTGGTAATATCTTTATAGGTGACCAATCCGATGAGATGACCTTCATTGTCCACGACAGGCAACTTTTCAATCTTGTATTTCTGCAGAATGCCGGCTGCCTGCTCCAGGTTGGTGGATTGTTGAGTGGTAATTAGGTTCGTTTTGGTCATGACCTCATCGACCGTTTTTTTTAGATTTTTCTCAAAGCGTAGATCCCGGTTGGTAACAATGCCAGCCAGTTTCTTGTTTTCATCAACGACAGGAATGCCGCCAATGTGATATTCACCCATCAGTGTCAGGCATTGACCCACCGTAGAGCCAATTTTGATAGTGATCGGGTCATAGATCATAGCATTCTCGGCACGTTTGACGATCTGAACCTGCCTGGCCTGTTCATCAATGCTCATATTCTTGTGAATGACTCCGATGCCACCTTCCCGGGCAATAGCAATCGCCAGCTTCGATTCAGTTACCGTATCCATGGCAGCTGAAACGAAAGGCACTTTTAGTTGAATGTTACGGGAAAAGCGGGTGGACAGATCGACTTGTAAAGGCAAAACCTCTGAATAGGCGGGAACCAGTAACACATCATCAAAGGTCAATCCGTCGGAACGTACTCGGTCTGCAATAAATGACATACTATTAAAGATTAGTTATTTATTGCTTGCAAACATACGCAATATCCGGAATTAATTGCCCATTTCCGAAAGAAACTTAATCCGTACCAGACGGACCTCTTCTTCGGTATAATCGCCTCCAAGTTCGTCAAGGGCTTCCTGAATGCTGTCTGAAGAAGAGGATTTGAAATAATCCATCAGCTCGTCTATATGATCGGCATCCATGATTTCATTCAGGAAATAATCGATGTTGATTTTTGTCCCGGAATAAACGATGGCTTCAATCTCGTCAAGCAATTCCGAGAAGTCCAGCCCTTTGGTCATGGCCACATCATCAAGGGCGATTTTACGGTCGATGGCTTGAATGATGGAAACCTTCATCTTAGATTTATTGGCAACAGTGCGGACCCGTAAATCTTCCGGACGTTCGATTTCATTTTCCTCAACATGTTTTTTGATGAGTGAGAGAAATTCTTCACCATACCGTTTAGCTTTACCGGCACCGACACCAGGGACGTTCTGCAATTCTTCCATGGTAATCGGATAGGTCGTAGCCATGGCCTCCAGTGAGGGATCCTGGAAAATAACATAAGGCGGCAAGTTCAGCCGTTTTGAGATCCGTTTTCTTAAATCTTTCAACATGGAATACAAACCCGGATCGACAGCACAGGCCGCACCTCCGCGGATAGGCACTTCTTCTTCAATATCCTCAAAATCATTATCTTCCGTTACTTTGAAACTAACAGGGTGTTTCATGAAATCCTTGCCGGTCTGTGTTATTTTTAGCAAACCGTAGTTCTCAATATCCTTGTCCAGGTACCGACTGATCAGAGCCTGACGGATGACAGCATTCCACGTCTTTTCTTCTTCATCGGCGCCACTACCAAATACTTCGAGATCATCATGTTTGTACGATACAACTTCCGACGTGTCTCTGCCCAGCAGCACATCAATGACATGGTCGGTCTTGAATTTTTCTTTTAAAGCAACGACTGTTTCCAGTACAGTATATAATAAATCTTTTGCTTCCACTTGTTTTTTAGGATTTAGACAATTATCACAATTTCCGCAGTTATCCTGTGTGTATTCTTCACCAAAATAATGCAAAAGCAACTTCCTGCGGCAAACAGAGGATTCAGCATAGGCGGCTGTCTCCAGCAACAGCTCCTTTCCAATTTCCTGTTCTGCTACTGGTTTGCCTTGCATAAACTTTTCCAGTTTCTGAAGGTCTTTATTCGAATAAAACGCAATGCACTGACCTTCTCCGTCATCACGTCCGGCACGACCAGTCTCCTGGTAATAACCTTCCAGACTTTTCGGAATGTCATAATGGATAACAAATCTGACATCAGGCTTGTCTATCCCCATTCCAAAAGCGATCGTCGCTACAATCACATTGATTTTTTCCATCAGAAAGGCATCCTGAGTCTCTGAACGCACGACTGACTCCATCCCCGCATGATAAGGACGGGCACTGATGCCGTTCACCTGAAGCGTTTCCGCCAATTCTTCCACTTTTTTCCGACTCAGGCAATAAATAATGCCGGATTTGCCCGGATTTGCCCGGATGAACTTGATAATATCCCGGTCAATATTGTTGGTCTTTGGCCTTACTTCATAATACAGATTCGGGCGGTTGAAAGAGGACTTAAAAACAGTCGATTCCATCATGCCCAAATTTTTTTGTATATCGTGCTGTACTTTGGGTGTGGCGGTAGCGGTCAGCGCAATGATCGGAGCCCGGCCGATTTCATTGATCAAAGGCCTGATACGCCGGTATTCAGGCCGGAAATCATGTCCCCATTCTGAAATACAATGCGCTTCGTCAACTGCAAATAAGGAAATCGGAACTTGCTTCAAAAATTCGACGTTCTCTTCTTTTGTCAGTGACTCAGGTGCCACATACAATAGTTTGGTCTTGCCCGAAACGATGTCTGATTTCACTTGATCGATAGCAGCCTTATTGAGGGATGAGTTGATAAAATGCGCCACTCCGTCTTCATCACTAAAATTGCGCATGGCATCCACCTGATTTTTCATCAGGGCAATGAGCGGAGAAATCACGATGGCCGTACCATCCATCAACATGGATGGTAACTGATAACACAAGGACTTGCCTCCACCGGTCGGCATTAACACAAAGGTATCTTTGCCAGCCATGATGTTTCGGATGATGGCTTCCTGATTCCCTTTAAATGAGTCAAATCCAAAATAGGTTTTCAGGCATGTTGTCAGCTGATCCGTTTTCCCCATAGCTACACGAAATTTATAAAATCATTAAGCACTTTTCAAACGAGCATGTGAAAAGAATTCCATTTTCTGCTGCGCGTAGTCAAGTGTCACTAGTAAGGAATCCTGATTGCTGGATGGTATTTCGTACATGGCATCCATAATAATGGTTTCAGAAATAGCCCGAAGGCCTCTGGCTCCCAGACGGAACTCAATGGATTTGTCAACGATGAGGTCGAACACGGCCGGTTCGAAAGACAACTTAACGTGATCCATGGCAAACAGTTTGATGTATTGCTTAATGATAGAATTTTTAGGTTCCGTCAGAATTCTTCGCAAGGCATCCCGGTCAAGGGGATTCAGATAGGTAAGGATAGGC
>Ga0183100_1001555_pt1 | contig 11327 bp, 8 predicted proteins | sample Biomet2_FD_127789 | JGI IMG/M metagenome (GOLD analysis project Ga0183100, IMG submission 127789) | Microbial communities from bioreactor (seeded with anoxic lake sediment) at LBNL, California, USA - Biofuel metagenome 2 | ecosystem: Engineered > Bioreactor > Anaerobic > Unclassified ...
CGATGTTTTTATACTGGTTCTTTTATAAAAAAGAAATTGTACTTTCGTCAACCATAATTCAACTATCAATTTTTATGAAAAACGTTGCAACATACATTGTTTGCATATTGGTTGCCTGTTCGATGACAACCAAGGCACAAGTAACTAAAAAAGACTACGGACGAGCCGACTCAACGGAGAAATTCGATGAGTTGGTGTATCATGGGTATATTTCCGCTAATTGGGTAGACAGTTCCTCAGTCTGTTGGTACCGGGTCAAGACACGTGCTGGCCTGGAATACAAACTGGTGGATGCCAAAAAGGGAAAAGTTTCACCGGCCTTCGATCAGGAAAAGCTCTGCAAAGCGCTTAACAGGGAAACCAATGAAAAAAATAAACCGTATGGTTTGAATCTGAGGAACCTGTCGTTTGTCCATCACGGGAAAGAGATTCATTTTGAATGGGATAATTCAGTCTGGTCGTGTGACCTGCGTGCCTATCAATTGAAAAAGATTTCAGCGGTCAAACAGGACGCTCAAGGCTACTGGAATGCCTCTGACGATGAGAATAAAGGGGCTCCGGCCGAATCGCCCGACAAACGCTGGACCGCTTACATCAAGGAATACAATGTCTATATCAAGGACAAACAAACCGATCAATCCTATCAACTGAGCTACGATGGATGCCCTGGCGATTATTATTCAGTCTATTTATTCTGGTCGCCTGATTCTAAACATTTGGCTGCCAATAAGATAAGAAAGAATGAAAAGCGTTACATCCACTTTATTCAATCGTCTCCAAGCACAGAGCTGCAACCGATCCTGCAGGAACGGGAATATCTGAAACCGGGCGATGCCCTGCCCATTAAGCGTCCGTGTCTGTTCGACATCGAAACGAAAAAGCAGATCCCGGTCGATGCGGTTGCCTTCGAGAACCAGTTTGACTTGACTCAACCGGCTTGGTGGCCCGATAGCAAAGCCTTTACATTTGAATTCAACCAACGGGGGCATCAATTGTATCAAGTGGCAGAAGTGAATGCAGGGACAGGAGCTGTCAGGATTCTGATTGAAGACAGAAGTAAGACATTCATTGACTACAGTGGCAAGCATTTCCGCCATGATGTGGAAGGCGGTCATGAAATTATCTGGGCTTCGGAGCGGGATGGCTGGAACCATCTTTACCTCGTCGATGTGGCATCAGGACAAGTGAAAAACCAGATCACGAAAGGAGAGTGGGTGGTCAGGGAAGTCGTTCATATAAACGATAAAACGCGTGAGATTATTTTCAAGGGAAGCGGTAAAAATGCCGGAGAAGATCCCTATTTCATCCATTATTATAAAGTCGGATTTGACGGGACCGGTTTGGTTGACCTCACTCCTGAGCTTAGGGAACACCAGGCTGTTTTTTCTGCCAATTATTTGTATTTCACGGATACTTATTCTACCGTCGATATCCCGCCGGTGACTGTTCTGCGCAGTGCCAAAGACGGAACAGTGCTGATGAAACTTGAGACAGCCGATATTTCGGATTTACAGGCAAAAGGCTGGAAGGCGCCGGAAGTCTTTGTGGCCAAAGGACGGGATAGCGTGACAGACATTTGGGGGAATATTTATTTCCCGACCAATTACGATCCGAAAAAGAGTTATCCCGTGATTGAATACATTTATGCGGGCCCTCAGGGCTCATTTGTACAGAAGAGTTTCAGACCCAGCATGTGGGCTTTTTCAGGACTGTCCGAGCTGGGCTTTATCATCGTGTCGATTGATGGCATGGGAACATCCGAACGGTCAAAGGCTTTTCAGGATGTTTGTTATAAAAACTTGAAAGATGCAGGGTTTCCTGACCGGATTCTTTGGATGAAAGCGGCTGCCAAAAAATTTCCGTCGATGGATTTGTCGCGGGTAGGCATATTCGGCGGCTCGGCCGGCGGACAGAATGCACTGGGCGGCCTATTGTTCCATCCGGAGTTTTATAAGGCCGGCGTGGCTTCTTGCGGCTGCCATGACAATAGAATGGATAAGCTCTGGTGGAATGAACAATGGATGGGTTACCCTGTGGGAAAAGAATACGAAGAATGTTCCAATGTGGTCAATGCCGGTAAACTTCAGGGAAAATTGATGCTGATTGTCGGAGAAATGGATGACAATGTCGATCCGGCTTCGACCATGCAGGTAGCCGGTGCCTTGATCAAGGCCAAAAAGGATTTTGAACTAGTGGTCTTGCCTGGCACCAACCATACGTTGGGCGGCGATTACGGAGAACAGAAACGCCGTGACTTTTTCGTCAGGACGTTGCTCGGTGAAACAACGCCAGACTGGAATCAGAATAAATAATGGCTATCGGTTATGTGAATTGCATTATTAAGGTGTTAATTTTAATTTTAGGCTGACTTTTTGAGTTTGACCGAATAATGTTTCAACCGGCATGCTTATCGTCAACAAGGTTATGTAGTTAAGCAGACATTAGTTGTAAGAAGTCTAAGGTTACAGTGTAAATTCCGGATGAAATCATTATCTTCGCCAAGTAGCTTAAATAAGAAACCTTAACTGTTAAATCTATGAAGAAGTTGTTTCTTTTGATGGCCGTTGTCGCTATATGCTGTTCCTGTACAAAAGAGGTGAAAGATGAACCGGATGTGCTCTGGAAAGTCATTAACCTGGAAGCTAAGAGTACGGACTGGACGGCTCATACTGATGCCAATGGGTTGAATCTGTATTATTCATGTACGTTCGATATGCCTGAGATCACGAATTATGTGTATGCGAATGGTGCTGTATTGGGGTATTATGTCATGAATAATGCTCAGGAATCACTGCCTTACGTGCGTCATTATCAGGATATCCAGAATAACTACTGGACACAGACGATCGATTTCGATTATTCGGTTGGTAGCGTGACAGCATATGTCACTAACTCTGACTTTTTTAATGAGCGACCTTCGACAATGGATTTTCGTGTCGTTTTGATGTGGTAACAGAGAACTGGTTCCTGCAGAAGCCAATTTGTTGAAACCCGGCATAATGAAAGAGGGAGGAATCGTTCACTGATTCCTCCCTCAAATTTTTGCTTATTGTGTCATCCCCTCATCGGAAATGAATGAAACAAGTCATGACTTACTTGCCGCAGCAACCGGTTGCAGGCAATTGCGGACCTGAAGGGATCAATGCTTTGGCAGCATCGTTGTCACAATATTGCTTGAAGTTTTCAATGTACATGCCGGCCAGCTTGATGGCTTTTGCTTCCCATTCTTTCGTATCGGCGTAGGTTGTACGTGGATCGAGGATGTCGGAAACTTTGTCCAGTTTAACCGGAGCGGTCAGGTTCATGATCGGAATAACCTTGGTTTCTGCTTTGTCAATCGAACCATCCAGGATGGCATCGATGATAGCACGGGTATCTTTCAGGGAGATACGTTTGCCGGTACCGTTCCAGCCAGTGTTAACCAGGTAAGCTTTTGCTCCGTGTTCTTTCATTTTCTTGGCCAATGTGCTGGCATAAACTGTCGGGTGCAAGGTCAGGAATGCTTCACCGAATGCAGGTGAGAAGGAAGGAACAGGTTCCGTGATGCCGCGTTCCGTACCAGCCAGTTTGGAAGTAAATCCGCAGAGGAAGTGGTACTGGGCTTGCTTTTCATCAAGGATGGAAACAGGAGGCAATACACCGAAGGCATCAGCAGAGAGGTAGATGATCTTCTTGGCGTGACCCGCACGTGAAGGCATCACAATCTTGTTGATGTGATAGATAGGATAGGATACACGGGTGTTTTCCGTAACCGACTTGTCTTTGAAGTCGATTTTACCCTTATCGTCAACGGTGACATTTTCCAGCAACGCATCACGTTTGATGGCACGCCAGATATCAGGTTCGTTTTCTTCGCTAAGATCAATGACTTTAGCGTAACAGCCACCTTCGAAATTGAAAACGCCATGATTATCCCATCCGTGTTCGTCGTCACCAATCAGGAAACGTTTCGGATCGGCAGACAACGTGGTCTTGCCAGTACCGGATAGGCCAAAGAAGATAGCCACATCACCCTCTTTGCCCACATTGGCAGAGCAGTGCATGGCTGCGATGCCACGTTGAGGTAGGTAGTAGTTCATCAAAGAGAAAATACCTTTTTTCATTTCACCACCGTACCAAGTACCACCGATGACATTCATCTTTTTTGTCAGGTCGAATAAAACGAAGTTATCAGAGTTCAGTCCCTGTTCTTTCCAATTTGGGTTGGTAGCCTTGGCACCGTTCAAAGAAACGAAATCAGGTTCACCGAAGTTTTCCAGTTCGAAGTGTGAAGGACGGATGAACATGTTGGTTACAAAATGAGCCTGCCAGGCTACTTCCATAACAAAACGCACTTTCATGCGGGTATCCTCGTTGGTACCGCAATAGGCGTCGACCACATACAGCTTCTTGGCTGCAGAAAGTTGTTTGGTCACGAGGTTTTTGCAGTGCTCAAATACTTCAGGAGTCGTCGGACGGTTGATTTTTCCGTCAAACCAGAGTGTGCCTTTGGTCACGTCGTCCTTGACAAAATATTTGTCTTTAGGAGAACGACCGGTGAATTTACCGGTGTAAACTGCGGTAGCGCCCAGTTCGGTTACCTTTGCCTTATCAAAACCTTCGTTTGCAGGATTCATCTCATCCTGAAACAGCACTTCGTAAGAAGGGTTGTGTACGATCTCGAATTTACCCGAGATACCGTACTTGCTTAGATCTAAATTTGCCATTTGATTAATGAATTGAATTATAATGGATTAAATACCTTATTGAAAACCTTTTTTTCCAAGGACAAAAGTACGTAAAAAAAACAGCAATACGCCTTCAATTAAAGAAATTTTTCTTTATTTAAATTTTCCATAGGTTTCTTTCTTGTTGAAAACCAAATATTGTGCCAGAAATAGTGTCCATAATTAAAGACTTTTTTACCTTTGCCCGAATTTTCAGGCACCTGAATGCATAAGGTGGTTCAGTAACGTCATAAACATAGAAATAAATCTACATGGAAGTCATTAACTTGTCAGAGCAAAATTCCCTGCTCAACCAATTCCTGCTGGAAATCAGGAATGTCGATATACAAAAAGACCGCATGAGGTTTCGCCGGAACCTGGAACGTATCGGAGAAATCATGGCCTATGAAATGAGTAAGGAATTGAACTATAGCGCAAAGTCCGTGCAGACGCCTCTTGGTAATGCCCCGATCAATACGGTTGATGATCGCTTGGTCGTATCAACCATCCTGAGAGCAGGCCTTCCTTTCCATCAAGGTTTCCTGAGTTTTTACGACCATGCGGAAAATGCCTTTGTTTCTGCTTACCGGAAATATAAAGATGCGCTGAAATTTGAAATCAACATCGAATACATTGCCTCTCCAAGTCTTGAGGGCAAAACGCTGGTCTTGACCGATCCGATGCTGGCCACCGGAAGCTCGCTGGAATTAGCCTATGGCGCTTTGCTGACAAGAGGCAAGCCTGAACGGGTCCATCTCGCGACCGTTATTGCCAGCCAGGTAGGTGTGGATTATGTAAAATCCTGCTTCCCGGACAATACAACGTTATGGTGTGCTGCTATTGATCCTGATTTAAACAGTCACTCATACATCGTCCCGGGGTTGGGTGATGCCGGTGATTTGGCTTTCGGCGAAAAAGAATAACAAGTTTAGCCTGAATAAAACATAAAAAGCCGTCCAAGGATTATCCGGGACGGCTTTTTTATGTTTAATCGGACTAATAAAGCGAGCATTTTTCCGGATGCCCACTCTATTAGTATATGAAAACGGCTGGCTATTTACTGATAAAGATGTAATTCAGCGCAAAGAGAATGGCCAGTATATACATGGCAATGGATATTTTCTTGCGTTTCCCGCTAATCAGGTTCAACAACACGAAAGCGAGCAATCCGAGGGAAATGCCCTGGGCAATACTGTACATCAACGGCATGGCAATGATACAGATAAAGGCCGGGATAGATTCGGAGAAGTCTTCGAGATCAATATCCTTGACCGGATCAAGCATCATCAGGCCGACCAGAATCAGAACAGGAGCCGTTGCCGCACCTGGAATCGAGAGAAATAATGGCGCAAAAAGGATAGCCAGGCCGAAACAAGCAGCGGTTACCAGGGAGGTCATACCTGTGCGGCCACCTTCAGAAACACCGGAAGCACTTTCAACATACGTCGTAACGGCACTTGTACCGAAAATGGCGCCAGAGAGAGTTCCCATGGCATCGGCATAGAAGGCTTTCTTGACGTTGGGGATTTGACCATCGGCATCAAGCATGTTGGCTTTTGAACAAACGCCGATCAATGTTCCAACTGTATCAAAGACGTCGACAAACAGGAACGTGAAGACAACGATCAGCATATTCCAGGTGAAGATCTGTGAAAAGTCAAACTTGAAGAACAAGGGGGCTGGGCTGGGTGGAACATCAATGATGCCTGTAAATTGGGTGATTCCCATCGGAATGCCGACGACCGTGGTGGCAAGGATGCCGAGCAATAAAGCTCCTTTGACTTTCTTGATAAGCAGCACAGAGGTAATAACTAGTCCGATCATGGTCAATAAGGCAGTTCCTTTGGTGATGTCTCCGATGGCAACCATAGTGGCATCATTTTTGACAACAATACCGGAACTTTGCAGGCCGATGAACGCAATGAATAGACCGATACCAACACTGATGGCATTTTTCAACGTAGCCGGAATAGCATTGACGATAGCTGCACGAATGTTGAGCACGTTCATAACCAGGAAAATCAATCCTTCGCACAGGATGGCTGTCAGGGCAAACTGCCAGGAGAAGCCCATAGCCAGACAAACAGTAAAGGCAAAGAACGCATTCATGCCCATGCCGGGAGCCTGGGCGAATGGTAATTTGGCCAGCAAGGACATAGCCAGTGTTCCTACAATGGAAGCGACGGCTGTTGCCGTAAACAGGGCGCCCTTGTCCATACCGGTAACGGAAAGGATATTCGGATTGACGGCCAGAATATAGGCCATGGTCAGGAAGGTGGTAATGCCAGCGAGAATCTCTGTCTTCATCGTGGAACCATTTTCCTTGATTTGAAAATATTTTTCGAACATAACGGATTAGATTAACTGAGAACTAGACATTGTATTAAAAATTCCATTTAAGAGCGAGGGTCGGATTGCACATAAATCCATCATGTCCGCCAAAATTGGTGGAAAGCTCGATTTCGCTACCGGCAGAAATGTTAGGAGTGACGTTATACCAGAACTGAGGTTCGGTAATAAATACAGGGTTCGGGTCTTTTCCGGCATTGGCATAAGTGTCTTTTTCCCACCACAAATCGGCGAAACCATCCAATGTCAGTTTGTTTTTCAGCAACTGTACACCCCAGACGGTGGTAAATTGCGGAGAAAAATTCTTACCGATGATATCTTTGGCCAGGATTTTCAGGTTTAATGTTTTGGAGAAATCGGCACTGTGCATAAAGTAGTCCACACCGGTCAACCAGGCATTGTTGATAGGATAGGAACCGCCATCGAGATTTGTCAGTCCGCCGGGATAACCGCCAAAGCCACCATTGTATTCGACTTGCCAGCTGAGAGGACCTCCCCAGAAATTCAGGCAACGGGCAATTTCCATATAGGCACAGGAAGGAGAGTTGTGTTCACCATAATTGTAGTCGATATCGGTAAAGGTATACGTATTACCCCATTTGTCTGACTTGAACAATTCAAATGTCGTGGTGATGTACTTCCTAGCCTTACCAAAATCATAGTGAACCTGGAAATTTTGAGCCTGAATGGTTAAGGCTGCCGTGAAAGTGAAAAGGATTAAACAAAGCTTCTTCATAAATAGTTATGTTAAAAAGTTAAATAATGGCCTTGAATTTTTAAAAAAATACAAAAGAAGCATTTTTTAGTGAATAAAAGACCATTGATTCCACAATTCATGAAAATTTCATGCAAGCAAAATCTATTACATTTTGCAAAAAAAGCAAAAAGCCGGCTCAACTACGTTGAGCGGCTTTTTGACCGTAAAGAGTTTTGGCTAAAAACTATTTAATTTCCCATGTTTCAAGTGTGTGCAGGTATTCTTCCAGCGAATGGACAGCATGCTTGGCCTGTACGTCGGTTACCTGTTTTTCAACAGCCTGATCATAGACCAAGGCATCGACATTCCGGATCACTCCCAGCGCAACCGGCAGATCGCCGTGCATGTTGCTCAATTTGAAATGCAAGGTTGGATCCTGGCATTTGGCATCATGTACCAGAATATCTTTTTCTGTGATTCCGTTTTCACCGATAGTGACAGCTTTCAGGTTAAACCCGTCGATGATGAGGCCTTTGTCATTATTTTTACCGAAAATCATCGGTTCTCCGTCTTTCAGGACGATGGTCTTGTCAGCCCGGATTTCTTTGTCGGAAATGGCTTTGTGAGTGCCGTCATTGAAGATGACACAGTTAACAAGCGCCTCGATGACAGAGCACCCTTTATGTTCGACGGCCTGGATCATGACATCCTGGGTCGTTTTCAAGTCAACATCTAGGGTGCGGGCAAAGAAGGTGCCTCTGGCGCCGAGTGTCAGTTCGGCCGGGCGGAATGGTTCTTCCACCGTTCCGTAGGGGGATGATTTGGAGACAAATCCAAGCTTTGAGGTAGGAGAATATTGCCCTTTGGTCAGCCCATAGATTTCATTGTTGAACAGGACGACATTCACATCGACGTTACGACGGACTTCATGAATGAAGTGATTTCCACCGATAGCCAGGCAATCTCCGTCACCGGTAACCTGCCAGACGGTCAATTTAGGGTTGGCCGTTTTGACGCCGGTAGCAATTGCCGCAGCACGACCATGGATGGTGTGCATGCCATAAGCGTTCACATAATAAGGAAGACGGCTGGAGCAGCCAATACCTGAAATGACCACTGTTTCGTCCGGGGAAATGCCGATGGCAGCCATGGCTTTTTGAAGACTGTTCAGAATGGCATGGTCTCCGCAACCTGGACACCAGCGTACGTCCTGGTCGCTTTTAAAATCCTGGGGTTTATATGTAATGGGTTCCATCATGATCAAGCGTGTAAAAGGGTTTTGAAATAAGTTACCAGTTCGGTAACGGTGAAGGGCTGTCCTTCTACCTTGTTGTATTGGAAAGGATTGATGCCCGGAACTTTTGAACGAAGGAAACTGGCGAATTGGCCACTGTTCAGTTCACAGACAACGATCTTTTTGTATGTTTTCAACACGTCGGCTGTGTTTTTCGGCAGTGGATTGATGTAGTTGAAATGGGCCAATGCGATTTTCTCTCCGGCTGCATTTAATTCTTCGACAGCTGAATATAGGTGGCCGAATGTGCCTCCCCAACCGACGACGAGCAAATCAGCATCAGGATCACCCTGAACAGCAACATCCGGAATGACATTGGCGATGGCGTCGATCTTCGCCTGACGTTGGTTGACCATGAACTGATGATTTTGCGGATTCGTAGAAATCGCGCCGGTTATGTTGTCTTTTTCCAATCCTCCAATCCGGTGAGCGAAACCCGGGGTGCCTGGAAGTGCCCAGTAACGTACGAACGTTTCTGCATCTCTAAGAAATGGTTTCCAGGTTGGCTGCATGTCTGCATGCACAAACGGTGGTTTGATGTCAGGATAGTCTTTCAAGGAAGGTAGTTTCCAGGCGGATGAACCGTTTGCCAGGAAGGCATCGGTCATCAGGATAACCGGAGTCATGTGTTCAAGCGCTATTTTGGAAGCCATGAAAGCATAATCAAAGCAATTGGCTGGTGTGCTGGCAGAGATCACCACAATGGGACTTTCGCCATTTCGTCCGTAAATAGCTTGCAGTAAGTCGGTTTGTTCGGTTTTGGTTGGAAGCCCGGTAGAAGGACCACCCCGTTGAACATCAATAACGACCAGTGGCAATTCTGCCATGACGGCCAGGTTGATGGCTTCACTTTTCAGTGCCAGTCCGGGGCCCGAGGTAGACGTTGCAGCCAGCGATCCGGTGTAGCTGGCACCGATAGCGGTACAGACACCGGCAATTTCATCCTCAGCTTGTACGGTCTTGACGCCCAAATCCTTGCGTGCAGCAAGTTCGTGCAGAATATCGGTAGCTGGTGTGATCGGATAACTTCCTAAGAAAAGTGGCAGCCCCGACTTTTCCGAAGCGGCTATGAGTCCCCATGCCGTTGCCTGGTTCCCTTTCACGTCGGTGTAGGTTCCTTTGGGCATATCGGTGGGATTGATATGGTACGTAGAGACGAATGTATGGGTATTGTTACCGTAATTATAACCATCCGTCAGCACTTTCAGATTGGCCTGCAAGACGGCCGGTTTCTTTTTGAACTTGTTATTGAGCAGGTGCATGGCCCTGTCGATCGGAGTATTGAACAACCAGCAAAGCAGACCAAGCGCAAACATGTTCTTGGAGCGCAAGATGCTTTTGTTGTCCATGCCTGTTTCTGCCAGACTGGCCTTCACCATGGAAGAAATGGGCGCCATAATCAGCTGGATGGAAGTAAGTTTCAGCTCTTCAAATGGTTTGTCCGTTACAAATCCGGCTTTGGTTAGGCTGGTTTTATCAAATGAATCTTCATCGGCGATGACAATCGCGTTCGGTTTGATGTTGTTACGATTGACCTTCAACGCGGCTGGGTTCATCGCAATCAAAACATCCGCGGCATCGCCGGGTGTATGAATTTTTTTGGAACCGATGTGTACCTGATAACCTGATACACCGCCCAGGGTTCCCTGTGGGGCGCGGATTTCAGCCGGGTAATCGGGAAAAGTCGAGATTTCATTGCCATACGTGGCTGACAGATTTGAAAAGAGGCTTCCCGTTAACTGCATTCCATCGCCGGAATCTCCTGAAAACCGGATGACCACTTGTTCCAAAGTGGTAATTTTAGCTGTATCTGACATAATGGGTGAAAAAAATGTGGACGTTTAACTTCAGGGCGCAAAGAAACGAAAATAAATTCATTATTGCAAAATAATGTGGAATATATTGCCATTATACTGTATATATATACAATAAATGTATTTATGCTGTATAATTATCGGGTAATAGCCTTCATAAAAATACGCCCTGCCGAAAAGGTTGCGACAGGGCGTTATGAATTTCAACGAATCTATTTCAAAAGGTTGGAACACCTGAAGAAAGAAACCATTTTTACAAACGGCAAAAGCTCACCGGGACTTCAATTTTAGCCGGTTTTGAAAGGTAATGGGTCAATAGTCGGAATTCATATCGCTGTTGGAGTTGTTGCTCTCTTCCTTGATCTCCTTTTTTGGTTTCATGTTACCGAAATTCCAGGTCACATTCAATTGAAGACTCCGGCTGAAAAACTGGCTGGAGCTTGTCTGGTAAAAACCACTTCCCCAGG
>Ga0183100_1001556_pt1 | contig 11325 bp, 12 predicted proteins | sample Biomet2_FD_127789 | JGI IMG/M metagenome (GOLD analysis project Ga0183100, IMG submission 127789) | Microbial communities from bioreactor (seeded with anoxic lake sediment) at LBNL, California, USA - Biofuel metagenome 2 | ecosystem: Engineered > Bioreactor > Anaerobic > Unclassified ...
ACCTGCGCACAATTCTTCCGCTTTGGCAACGGCGGTACTTTGCTGCGTATAGGAAACATATTGATTGGGGTACGAAAAGGGTAGGCTCTCATCCGCGATATCTGCTGAAAAGCTCACGCTGGAATCGTTGGAATACCGGTTTCCGGAAGCCTGTCGGAACACCTGCACTTTATATTTTCCGCTGCCAAACGTGAGGGGATAGGTTTCGAATTTTTCATCGGATGCTAAGTCATAGGTATAGGTATTGTCGCCCATTGAGATTCGTATTTTCAGCTTCTTCTTAAACGGCGTATGACGCACCATAATGTAACCCTGGTCGCTATGGCTGGCGTCAACGGTGGTGCCTCCGTCGGTAAGCACTACAGCGCCATCGGCCTGCGGAAAGAGCGCGGCGCCAGCCAAAGCGGCCGACAGCAACAAAAACAGAAGGAACGCAGCAACACCAGGACCCGTCCGGGTTGATCTGTGTTTCATCCCGCGTTCAACCTCTTTTCGCCCGTACTGGAGGATTGGATACGTGCTACGAACAAATATTGCGCTCAAGGTAGACAATATTGTAACCGCTTTTCGCAGGTACGTCAAGCAATCGAAACGCTTAACCGGGCTAAAACAGTCGATACCATAAGGGGAACGAACAGGTTACACCCAACGCGCGAACGACGCGCAAACTGACAGGAAACCGCGTGCGCTGCCTCGCGGGAACCTTCAGGCCCGGGTATGCCATGTTCCTTGTGTTTGAACCATGCGGTTTACAGTGATTTGCGGTAATACCCCCTAAGCATCCCTTCATATGCGGGTTGAACGCCAACACAACGAAACCCGGCTTTGGTAAAGCTTGCAACCGAGGGCAGGTTGGCGGGCGCGATCGTGCAGTAAAGCGAATGCGCGTCGGCGTCGCGGGCTATTTGCTCAAAAAGACGCAACAGTGCCGTGTGAATTCCCCTGCGGCGGTATTGCGGGGACACCATAACATCCTGAAAATCAAAAGTGTGCTCCGGAGCATCGCCGATTTTGATGGCATAGCAAGTGGTCGGGCGAATATGCCAGGGGGTGAGGATACCAAATCCGGCCAGTTGTTCGCCGTCGAAAAAACCAAAACACTCACCGCGATCACAACAGGCGGCAAATACATCTCCGGGGGACGGATAGTACCAGCAGGGATCCGGCAACGCGGCCAGCATGGCGGACTGGAGTGATAAAATGGCGGGCGTATGGCCCCGCGTCAGCCGTAAACAAGTCAGGGTGTCCATAGTTGGCTGCGTTTTGGGAAGCGGATACGATAGCATAGGCATTACCCCTCGGTTTTTAATTGGGCGGCCGATGTATCCATTATGGCTGTGGCAGCAGCCGGCATAGCGTCGGAAGGGGTTTGTGCGGCTGGCTCCCCGGCAGTGGTGGCTGCTTTGGGGGGTAGATCGGCAGGCTTTGCATCCTTTGCGATGCTTTCGGGAGGTTTGGCAGCGTGTTTTGGGTCGGGCTTGGGGGCGGCTTCGGGCAGCTTGGCCAGCAACGCGTTGCAAAGGAATAGATAGGCAGCGCCCTGCACCGCGCAGGTCATGGGGGAGGGGAAAGGCAATGCTTCGCCCAATGCGGTAAAAATAGCCTTCTCTGTTTGACAAAATGTTTCATAATGTGCCTGAAGACTCACCCCGTCAGGGGGGCTGAGGAGCACTTTCATTCCATCGGCGGAGGCGGCTTGTTTTAGTACGCAGATCATCAGCAGTTGCGCCAGCTGCTCGCGGCCGTATTTTTTATCGATAGGGCGGTTGACAAGCCCAAATTTGACATAATTATTTACCATGGCGGGGGTAAAAACGCGCTCGCCTTCCATAAACAGGTTTTTACACTGCCGTTCCACAAAAGTGACAACCTGATCCATATACAGGCCGAAATCCGGGATGAGCTCCCATGGCACAGGAGAGAAGGATTCTAAACGGGATGCAAACAGTGCCTGCCGATCTACCATACCGATTCCTCCGCGTTGCTGATGTTTGCGGTTAGTATAACATACGGTATAAAAAACGACAAGTATTTTGCAAGTGGCTATTGACACGATAACGAAAAGTAAATATACTAGTAATGCAAACTAGATAATGAGGCGGTGAAACTGCGTGATGTATTCTGAAATCCATGTGTGGGGAGACTCGCTTGCGCGAGGAGTTATCTACAACGAAGCACGGGAACGCTATGCCATCAGCGGCGAACGCTGTGTTACCCGATTACAGCAGGCATTAGGCTGTAGGGTGGAAAACCACTCCAACATGGGCGCGACGGTGTTGGATGGCATTATGCTTTTTGAACGTTTTCAGCCTGTTGCGGGAGCGCTGTGCGCGGTCGAATTTGGCGGCAATGACTGCGACCTGAACTGGAAAGAAGTAGCCGCCCACCCGGAACAGACGATTAAAGCCCGCGTGGACCTGTCCGCGTTTGAGGATGGCTTAGCCACGTTTGTGAAGATGATTCGAAATCGGGATATGAAGCCGTTGCTCGTAACGCCGCTGCCGTTGCATGCGGAGCGGTATTTTCAGTGGGTAACGCGAGGTTTGGACGCGGACGCGGTTCTCAAAGCCCTGGGGGATGTGAACCATATTTATCGCTGGCAGGAGCGCTATGCGATTGCCGTTCGAAATGTGGCGCGGGAAACGCGTTGCCCGTTTCTTGATTTACGAGACGTGTTTCTTGCGCAGCCGGATTATGAACAGCTTATGTGCGTGGATGGAATACACCCGAATGATCGGGGGCATCGCGTACTGGCGGAAGCGGTGCTTGAACGCGTCCGTACAGGGCATGAGGCATTGCCTTCATTGGCGGATCAGGAAGCGAATGACGCGCTGCTTACCGCCATCCCCAGCGCGATGGTTAGCAATGGATAAATAAGCGGCGTTGCTCCGCCGCATGAAGGGCCGTTGTGGAAGATAAACCTCACCCTGGCGAGATCGGGCAGGCGCAACTGTACGGATGGCTGGTGTGGATGACGTGGAATGGATCCGGGAAGAAACACAAAAGGACCGGAACCATGAAATGCTTTTGCGCGTAACGAAAACACGGATGGAAGCGCGCATGAGCATCCATTGTCCTCACTAGAACGAAATGCCGCCTGCGAGCACCAATCCCCGATGAGACCGCAACGAGTATGGCGAATATTGCCAAAGAACGCTCTCCCTGTGGGAAGGGCGTTCTTTGGTTATCAAAAAACAGAGGGTCAATCGCAACCGTCGCTGGACTCATAGCCTTGCGGGATGTGTGTTGGCTTGCGCTGCGTGCTGCGACATCGGTTGAAAGCTTTGGAGCCCGGCAGGGGTTTCATCCCTTGTCCCACCTTTAAACTGACCGCTTGTTTAGCAGCCTGACGCCCTCCTTGTGGGAAGGGCGTTCTACTAGGCTATCGTATTTGTGTTACCGTAAAGGACCTCCACAAAACGTATACGCCGTGCGTAAGGGGCGATGCTGGACGGCAGCGGCTTGGTTTGCCATATCATGCGCGCATCCCCGGCATAGATTGGCAAGCGCAAACTGTGCTTGCCAATCTATGCCGGGGATGAACCGGGAGGCTCTCCCAAAGACAGCCTTCGCCCTTCTTGCTAAAGCCTATGACGGTGGAAAGCAAAGCGGCCTCGTACATCGAGGACAAAACGCATGGGGATTTTCCGGGCTACCCCATCGGGAATACGGCCAGAGCTTGGCAGGCTATTCGTCCCGTACCATGCAAAGGACGTTTTCTACATCGCTGGCATAGCAAAACAAATCAACCGGCTGGCACCCCGCAAACCGATAGCCACCCGCGGCAAGCAAGGCGGCGTCCCGCGCCTGTGTGGCTACATGGCAGCTTACGTACACCACGCGCCTGGGGCGAACTTCCAGAATGGCCTGAATCACAGACGGCTCTACCCCTTTGCGAGGAGGATCAAGTACGATCACATCGGGTTGCAAACCTTCGGCAATGAGTTTGGGCAATTGATCTTCCACGGTTGCCGCATAAAAAACAGCATTATGAACATCGTTACGCGCTGCGTTGCGGCGAGCGCTTTCCACCGCCTGTGGCAGCACTTCCAGCCCAACAACGCGCGAACAGTGCCCGGCCATGCAAAGCGCGATGGTGCCTGCGCCCGCATACGCATCCACAACCGTATCGCTGGGCTGAAGCGCCGCAAAATGGAGCACTTGGCGATAGAGTTTCTCCGTTTGCGTGGGATGAACCTGAAAAAACGATAGAGGCGATATTTCGAACTCGCGATCCAGCAGGGTTTCGATAATAAACGATGCCCCATCGAGCCGCAGGCAACTGTCGCCAAGGATCACGTTGCCGCGCGAACGGTTTTCTGTTATGTGCAGACCCGCATATCCGGGCACATCCTTAGCGAGCATTTTGGCAAGCCGCTCTGGCTCAGGGATATTTGCGGATGTGGCGGAAAGCAACACCAACACGTCGCCCTTACGGTTGGAACGCACAACCACATGCCTTAGCAAGCCGCGATGCGTTTCCTCCCGATACGGTTCCACGCCGCAATCCCGGATCCATCTGCGCAGCACGGCAATGACCGGGTTGAGATCCGCCATTGTAACCGGGCAATTTGTAATGGGAATAATATCGTGACTTCGACGGCGGTAAAAACCTAGCATTGGGTTTTGCGGCGTTCCGCCAACAGGAAGGCTGGTTTTATTTCTTCCGTGAAGCGGGTCGTCCGCGCCCAGGGTAACGGGAACATCGGCATCCGACAGGTTCAAACCGCCAATTCGGTTAAGGCAATCCAGCACTTGGGCGCGTTTGGCTTTTAGCGTTGCTTCGTAACGCATGTGCTGGCCGCTGCAACCGCCGCATTGCGCGTAAACGGGACAAAACGGCTCACAACGGTCTGGCGAGATGGTGGTAAGCGAAAGCAACTTTCCGAAAGCATATTGTGGCCGTACCTGAACAACAAGCGCATCCAGCGTTTCGCCGGGCAAAGCACCGGGCACAAATACCGCGAGTCCTTCATGGCGGCAAACCCCTTCGAGGTCCGCGCCAAGCCTGTCGCAGGTAAGTGATAGTTTTTGGTTTTTGGTGATCAAGTTTTTCCCTCCAACGGACATTGCGCCCGATTCTGCAACCATAGATCGCAAAGCGCAAGAGCGAGCGCGCCTTCCACTACGGGGAGCGCGCGCACGACAATGCATGGGTCGTGGCGACCTTTCACGGTTAGGGTTGTCGTTTCCATGACGGACAGCCGAACGGTTTGCTGCGGCTTGCTGATGGATGGCGTTGGGCGAAAAGCGACGCGCGCGATAACCGGCATGCCGGTGGTCATGCCGCCCAGCAACCCACCGGCATCGTTTTTGGCAGTCGCGACCCGATTGTTAATAATGGTATAGGGGTCGTTATAGGCGCTGCCGCGCATATCGGCGGCCTCAAAACCTGCGCCAAAGGACACCGCCTTCACAGCAGGGATGGAGAACAAATGTTGCGCGGCAATGGCTTCTACCCCATCAAAAAAGGGAGAACCAACCCCCGCGGGCAACCCGGTTGCAACGACTTCCACAACGCCGCCCAGCGAATCCAAATCCGCCTTGGCAGTCAGGATGGCTTGGCGCATGGCTTCGCCGGCCGTGGAATCCAGCGTTGGCACCGCTTGCGCGCGACAGGCTTGCAAGGAAGCCATATCCGGGCACAGGGGATGCACAGCCTGATCGGATATACCGCCCAACCGCAGAACATGCGCGGCCACCTGAATACCCTGCAACGCAAGCAACTGTATTGCCAGGCCGCCCGCAAACGCATAGGCCAGCGTCAACCGTCCGCTGTGGTGACCGCTTCCGCGAAGGTCGTCAAAACCGTTACTCTTAATGATCGAAGGATAGTCGGCATGACCGGGACGCGGACAATCCGGAAGAAAACCATAATCCGAACTGTGCGTATCCGTGTTTTCGAAAATAGCGGTGATCGGGTAACCGGTCGTGACGCCGCCCGCGATGCCGGACAAAATCCGAGGACAGTCGGCTTCTCTGCGTCCGGTGGCCAGCTCGCTGCCTTTTGCCGCGCGCCGCTGCAAAAATGCTTCCAGGGCGGGGATGTCCAACGGAACACCGGCGGGTAAACCGTCTACCGTAGCCCCAACCGCCGCGCCATGGGATTCCCCAAAAATCTGTATCCGAAGGGCTTGCCCGATCATTCCGCTCACGAACATTGTCCTCCCAACGCGGTGTAGGTGGCCAGGAATCCCGGCCACGATTTGTTGATGGATTCAACGCCATCCACGGTAATCGGCTCGTTGCACAATAAAGCGGCGGCAGCCAGCAGCATCACCATGCGATGGTCGCCTCGCGCATTGGCGGTAAAACCGCCCTTAAGGCGGGCAGGACCCTGAATGGCAAGCGTGTCATCATCTGCGCTGACCTGCGCGGTTGCGCCCAGCTGGCGCAGAAGGTCACAGGTGGCGGACAGGCGGTCGCATTCTTTTACCCGCAGGCGATTGACACCCCGCAATGTGGAGGTGCCATTTGCCTGCGTCAGCGTAAGCGCGAGAATAGGCGCCAAATCGGGTATATCGGAACAGTCGATGTTCAGCGGCGATAGTTCCGCGCGGGAGGGGCAACAGGCAAGCAACCCCTCGCGAAGATTCCGTACTCGCAACCCCATATCCCGAATAAGGCTTACAATGCGTGCATCTCCTTGCAGCGTGGCTTCGCCGCTCTTGGGCGCGCGCATATGGCTCAAAATCACTCCGCTGCCCATGGCGTTGGCACACAGCAGCACGGCTGCCTGCGACCAGTCCGGCGCCACGTCCACATTGGCGGGGTTGGGGTCTGTCGCCGGGTTTAACTGAAAAACGCCGCCGCCCTGCTCGCTGTATATTGCGCCAAAGCGCCGCATCAGCATCAACGTCATATCCAGATAAGGCCGGCTCACAATTGGCGGGGTCACGTGCAGCGTGGCGGGCGCAGGGATACCAGCCTTGTCGCGGGCATGGCAGAGCGCAATTAAAAGCCCCGAGGCAAACTGGCTGGAAAGGGAACCGTCAATTTCATATTCGCCGGCAGGCATGCAGCCGCTTACCTCCACCGTAGCCCTGCGGCCCTCGGTGGAGGGGGCCCGTGTAAAAGTGGCGCCAATGGCTTTCATCAATGGTTCAAATGCGGTAAGGGGACGTGCGAAAAGCGCGTCTTCCATTGTAAAACGCACAGAGCGCCCAAGAACCAAGAATGCTGGAATCAGCATTCGAAGCGCCGCGGCACAGGCATGTACTTCGCAAACAACTGGTTCTCGCGTAATGGGAACCTCGGATGCGGGCACGACCAACAGCGTATTATTTTCCGGCGTTACGGTTGCCCCAAGCGCGGTAACTCCGTTGATCATGGCTTGCGTATCGTCGCATAGCGGAAGGGGAAACCCGTTCAATCGGCAAGGGCCGCGCCCAAGGGCAGCCAACAGCAACGCGCGATGCGCTTCGCTTTTTGCAGGCGGAACGGAGGCCGCGCCTTGCAAGCGCGCCGGGTGAAATGTGCTGGTTGCCATATGCATAACCCCCCGCAGGATGAAGTCGACCGCAATCGCAAAGGCTTTTCATAAGCCTTTTCCGCGCGACGTACTCAGTATACCATAGATGAAAGTGAAAAAAAACGGGCGAACGCACCCGTTCGCCCGCAGAGAAGAAAAAAAGATGAAAGAAGATATGCCCGATGTTTTCGTCAGGCGTTGCGCGCATTCACAGGCCCTTTTTTCGTTTCGGTTTCGGGCGCGATATAGCTAATATCCATCCGGTCAAACGGTATGGTTTCCAGAAAATGCACCTGGGTGAAACGCGCCAACCGAAATTCGGCCCAATCTGTTTGGTGGCTGGGCAGCCAGACGGGCGTTTCCAAATCCAGCGTATGCATCGCTTCCCGCAACGCAGGCAGGGGAGCGTCAGGCACGCAGGGTACGGTAATATCGCGCAGCGTGCGTTGACCATGCACCAGCCGCACCCAAAGGCGGCCGGCTTGCGCAGGAGCCTTTACACTCACGCTTGCGGTACCTCGTAATCGGCGCTGGCCGAGTGATCCATCACCGCGTGCATATGCGCCTGCACCGGCAAATGCACGGGATGCGTGCGGTAGGTCTCCAGCGCTTCGCGGGTTTCGAAGGTTTCGCACAGGCAAATATCGCAGCTTCGGGGACTGCCAACCATATCGGCGCCCGCATCCAAACTCAGCATACCCGGAATTTTGCCCCGCATGGACAATAGCATATCCACCGTTTGCTTTACGGTGGCATCGTCTTTTTCTTTCAGCCAGAACAACACAATATGTCGAATCATCAAAATCAACCTCCTCTGCTTGTATCCATTCATTATACACACGAAGCACCATCTTGTCGAGGGTGGCGCTTTGTGGTATAATCAAATTTAACCTCGTAACCGAACGCCGAAAGGGTGGTGGATGGAATGCTCAGTATGACCGGGTATGGGCGCGGCAAAAGCTGCGCGGATGGCCGAGAATTGTTGCTGGAGCTGAAAACCGTCAACCACCGTTTTTTGGATGTGAGCTTTCGGTTGCCCAAAGCGCTGGCTTTTCTGGAAGAACCGCTCAGGAAGCATATTACCGACGGCGAATTGCGCCGCGGGCATGTGGAAGTGACCGTTACCTACCAAAACAGCCGCGCGGATGCCAACACCATTACGCTTGACGAGCCCCTGCTGGCTCAGTGTGCCGAGCGCACTGGGGCAATGGCACGGGAACTGCATATGGCGGCCCCATCGATGGGAGAAATGATTTCCCTTTGCGGAGCGCTGAAAGTAACCCAGAAGGATGAGGACGCTGAAGCGGTAACGATGCTCACATCGACCGCCTACCGGGAAGCGGAAGCGCAGCTGCTGCAGATGCGCTTGCGCGAAGGGCAGATGCTTGCCGGAGACCTGAGCGCCAATTTGGCAGCCGCAAAAGCCCTATGCGAAACGATTGCCCAACATGCCCCCACGGTGCCGGAGGCGTACCGGGAACGGCTATCGGCAAGGCTTCGGGAATGGGGTTTGCAGGGTACCGACCCGCAGCGAATCGCGCAGGAAGTGGCGCTGATGGCAGACCGTTGCGCCATTGACGAAGAATTGTCGCGGTTGGGCAGCCATTTTCAGCAATTTCAGGTTTGCCTGACGGCGGATGGCGAAGTGGGCAGACGCATGGATTTCCTTTTGCAGGAAATGAATCGCGAAACCAACACCATCGGCTCCAAAGCACTGGATGCGGGAATTGCGCAGCGCGTAGTAGAAATTAAATGCTTGCTGGAAAAACTGCGCGAGCAGGTGCAAAATATTGTGTGATGGGAGGCAGAGCATGAAGCTGATCAACATCGGATTTGGCAATATGGTGGCGGCGGAGCGCATTGTTGCGGTTGTCAGCCCCGATAGCGCGCCTGTAAAACGGCTGGTGCAGGAAGCGCGGGACGCGCATCGCATTGTGGATGCGACGCAGGGGCGCCGAACCCGCGCCGTGATTATGACCGACAGCGACCATGTGGTGCTCTCCGCCATTCAGCCCGAAACCGTCGCAAGCCGCGCCGGTAACCGCGAAACGACGGGATCAATGGAAGAAAAGGAGATCTGACATGGGTGTAATCGTCAAACAGATGGGGATGCTGTTAATTATTTCCGGGCCGTCGGGGACGGGGAAAGGGACGCTGGTAAAAAAACTGATGGACAGCGATCCCAGTTTCGGGTTTTCCTGCAGTGTAACCACGCGAGCCAGGAGGCCTGGAGAGATAGAAGGCGTGCATTACCATTTTATCGACGATGCGGAATATGACCGGATGCTTTTACACGATGAGTTTCTGGAGCACGCGACGGTGCATGGTCACCGTTACGGCACACCTGCAAAACAGGTGGAGGCGTTGCTGGCGGCAGGTAAAAACGTACTGCTGGACATCGACCCGCAGGGCGCGCTGTGCGTGATGAGCAAGGTGAAGGATCATGTGAGCGTATTTGTTCTGCCTCCCAGCTTCAGCGCGCTTCGCGTTCGGCTGCATACCCGCAATACCGACGACCCCGTGGAGATTGAGCGCCGCCTGGCCAACGCGCGTAAAGAAGTGCTCAACATTGGTAAGTATCAGTACGCTGTTATCAACGATGATCTGGATCTTGCGTTTTCGCAGTTGCAGAGCATCGTCAACGCCGAAAAGCAGCGTACGAACCGCTTTATCCCAACCATTATGGAAGATTGAGGAGGAATCCGACATGGCGATTGTAAATCCGACGATTGTGGAACTCTGCGAAAAGGTGGACTGCCGGTATACGTTGGTGGTGGAGGCCAGCAAACGCGCCCGTCAATTGCTTGCAGGTGCCCAGCCGCTGATTGACGCTAAGGAAATGAAACCCCTGAAGGTAGCTGTGGAAGAAATTAACCGCGGATTATTAACCTATTCCCGCAACCCGGATATGGAGGAGTAAGTGAACGCGAACATCGTCGTAGGCATTACGGGCGGCATTGCGGCGTACAAGGCGGTCGAAGTCGTATCACGTCTGCGCAAGCTGGGCGCGAATGTGGATGTGATTATGACCCGGAACGCAACGCAATTCGTGACGCCGCTGACGTTGGAAACCGTGAGCAATAACCCGGTGACCACCGATACCTTCGTGCGCGAGCGCAGCTGGGAGGTTGGCCACGTCGCATTGGCGCATAAGGCAGATCTCTTTATCGTCGCACCCGTCACAGCCAACCTGATGGCAAAAATGGCCTGCGGCATTGCCGACGATATGCTGACGACTACCCTGCTTGCAACCAAAGCGCCCATCCTGATGGCGCCGGCTATGAATACGGGTATGTGGACGGCTGCCGCCACACAGCAAAACCTGCAAACATTACAGACGCGTGGGGTGCATACCATTGGCCCGGACAGCGGTCTGTTGGCTTGCGGCGATGTTGGGGAAGGCCGTATGAGCGAACCGGCGGATATTGTTGCCATGGCTGAGCGTTTGCTCGCCGGGCGACAGGATTGTGCCGGTCTGCGCATTTTGGTAACGGCAGGGCCCACGCGTGAGCGGATTGATCCTGTGCGCTATATCAGCAACGATTCTTCCGGTAAGATGGGGTACGCCATCGCGGAAGCTGCTAGGGCGCGAGGCGCGGAGGTAACGCTTGTTAGCGGGCCGGTCGCTTTGCAAGCTCCGGCAGGAGTCGCGCTTGTGCCGGTAGAAACGACCATGGATCTATACCGTACCATGCTGGAACGTTGCCCTGCGCAGGATGTGGTGATTCAAGCCGCTGCGCCTGCGGATTACCGGCCTACGCACCCAAGCCAGCAGAAACTGAAAAAAACGAGTAATCCACTGCTCACGCTGGAATTAACCGAGAACCCGGACGTTGCCGCCGCCGTAGCCGAGC
>Ga0183100_1001558_pt1 | contig 11311 bp, 9 predicted proteins | sample Biomet2_FD_127789 | JGI IMG/M metagenome (GOLD analysis project Ga0183100, IMG submission 127789) | Microbial communities from bioreactor (seeded with anoxic lake sediment) at LBNL, California, USA - Biofuel metagenome 2 | ecosystem: Engineered > Bioreactor > Anaerobic > Unclassified ...
CCACGCATTTCTGCTTTCAATCCTGATTTTTCCAGAAGATATACAGCATCATTGGCTCCCATTCCAACAACATCAGGAACAGTACCGGGAATGTCGTTCACCCCGTTTATAAAAACAGTTGTCGAATCACTGGTAATGGCCACATGTTCTGCGGTCATATTCTGCGTTTGTGTTTTGAATCCCAGATCGCGGGTAAAAAGCATCACGTCTTCCTTTAAACCAGGTTTTACCTGTGGAACTTCATTGTGCGGGGGAATTGAATCGGCGGCAGGCTCAAGATAAGCAGCATAAACTTTGTCAGCAATTCCACGGAATACCGGGCCGGCAACAGTCCCACCATAAAATGCACCTTTTGGTCCAACAATAACTACAATGCAACTGTATTTCGGGTTGTTGGCAGGGAAATAGCCACAAAACGATGCCTGATATTTTTTCCCGCCTTCGCTGGTATATCCTTTATTTTCATTGGCAATTACCGCGGTCCCGGTTTTTCCGGCAATGGTGTAATACGGATTCTTCAGGCTCTTTCCCGTTCCCCTGATGCAAACGCCCTTTAACATATCCTGAGCCTTTATCAGCGTAGTTTTCGAGCAAAGTGATGGATTGATAACCTCCGTCGGGAACTTCCGGACTGGAATGCCATCCTCCCTGACTTCTTCAATAAATTTTGGTTTTACCATTACCCCGTTATTCGCCACGGCATTGTAAAAGGTAAGTGTTTGTATTGGCTCGATTTTTATTTCGTAACCATGAGCTATCCATGCCAGAGAAGGCCCCCACCAATCGGGGTCAGTCGGATATTTGATCCGGGGTTCAGCTTCTCCGAGGAAACCCAAACCGAGAGGGTTGTTCAATCCGAAACTGTAAATACGGTCAATAAAATCCTTCTCTTTTCCTTCGTAGAATTTAGTTATGATTTTTGCTGTACCAATGTTGGATGAAAGTTCAAATATCCTTTTCATACTGATCATTCCATGACCGCCGTGATCGTAATCACTGTCTTTCATTTTTTGACCTTTGTATTCCCATTCACCCCTGCCAGTGTCGAACATGTCAGCAGTATCAACATACCCTTCTTCCATGGCCACAATCATCGACACTAATTTAAATGTTGACCCTGGCTCGCTACATCCAGCGTGACCAAATGCGAAATTGTATGTTTCGCCATAAGTTCCGTCCTTTTTGAGCCCCATGTTGGCAATCGCTTTAATGTTTCCGGTCTTCACCTCCATCACAATAGCTGTTCCCCATTCTGCCTGGCTAAGTTCCATCTGTTTTCCCAGGGCCGTTTGGGCATAATCCTGAAGGTTAACGTTAATGGTGGTAATCACATCTTTCCCTTCTTTAGGCTCGATAATCGGGGTGTTGACCCAATTGCCAGAGTAATTACGTTTGAGAGCCAACCCATTTACCCCGGCCAGGTAACTCTCTGTTAAGCCTTCAACACCGGTAAATCCAACATTTCCGTGAACACCACCAAAAGCGCCTTTATTAAGTACGCCAATGGTACGGCTGGCCAGATCGCCATGAGGCAAAATTCTCCTGTTTTCGGTTACGACAATAACGCCCGATCCGAAATAGCTCTTCGACATGGTTTTCAGCAGCTTAAACTCCTGAAATTTATTGTGATCAATCTGTTCCGGATTGATTAAAAACCACCTGTTTTTCTTCGCATAGGCAGCCTGCAAGCGAGCCAGGAATTCTTCTTTCGAAAATCCAAAAAAAGTTGAAACCTCGGTAGCCATGTTATCCGATTCACGTGAAAAGATTTCTTTAATCCGGGGTGCCATCAAATCCATCCGGATTTCGTAATACGGAACCGAAGTGGATAAAATACTGCCGTCGTCGGCACAAATATTCCCACGTTTCGCCCAGATTTCTGTGGTATTGCTGCGGAGGTCTTTGGCGATTTCCTGCCATTTTCTTGTATCCACATTTTGAATAATGAGAATCCGGGCTATTATAACAAGTCCGAATAAAGCGATCGCAAAATACACGATGCCAAATCGTAAGGTTATAGCTTTCCTGATTTCCATTATTTAGTCTCCATTTTTTTCACCTTAATCCGTTTTGGTGGTTCTACGGGTTCGATTAAATCGATCTTCCGTTCAGTTACCCTTTTTGTAACTTCCGACGGGCGATTAATGTACATCAATTCCGTTTCGTGAATCACCGATTCTGATTTATATTCCCGGAGCGAATCGCGCACCATTTCCATTTTTCTGATGGTCTTTTCGGTGATGTACCGGTTGGTTATCAGTCCAATTCCCAATAAGGCCAGAAATACCACAAAAGGGATTTGCTTAGTCACTTTTTCGCTGGCCAAAGCACTACCTGCCAGTATGTTTTTAACACCTGCGACTGAGATTCTCTTCTTCTTATTTTCCTTTTTCTCTGTCATGCGTTCTTTTCTGCAATTCTCAGTTTTGCACTGCGGGCCCTTGGATTCCGCTCTATTTCTTCTTCGTTTGGAACAATAACTTTACGGTTTATGGCCACCAAAGGCGATTCAACATTCCCGTAAAAATCTTTCTCCTGTTTCCCTGAAAAATCGCCCGATTTGATGAAATTCTTCACCATCCGGTCTTCCAGCGAATGATAAGTAATGACCACCAGCCTTCCTCCCGGCTTTAATAATTCAATGCTTTGTTCCAGGAACTCGTGCAATACATCCATTTCCTTGTTGGTTTCGATGCGCAAAGCCTGAAAAACCTTGGCCATGTATTTACTTTCCTGAAATTTCGGAATACAAGGAGCAATTGCTTCCTTAAACTGTTCGATCGTTTTTACCGGTTTTGCATTTCGTGCCGAAACTAGTTGTTTGGCCAACCGTCCGGCATTGTCAATCTCGCCATACTCCCGAAACATGGTTCGGAGCTGGTCCTCGGTAAACGTATTCACAATATCAGCAGCGCTTTCCGACGAGTCGCGGTTCATCCGCATATCCAGATCTCCATCGAAACGAAAGGAAAAGCCACGCTCGGCCACGTCAAAATCGTGAGAAGAAACGCCCAAGTCGGCCAAAATACCGTCAACTTGCTCTACATTATAATACCGCAAAAAATTCCGGATGTATTTGAAATTATGCCTGATGAAGAAAAAGCGTTCGTCGTGAATGACATTTGCAGCAGCATCCTCATCCTGATCGAAAGCAAAAAGGCGACCGTTTTTTAACCTGCTGAAAATTTCACGAGAATGGCCACCGCCACCAAAAGTGACGTCAACATAATCGCCATTCGCTTTAATTTCCAGCCCGTTGACGCTTTCTGTCAACAAAACCGGCACGTGATATTCTCTTTCCACCATTAAATCCCTTCATTACCACCTACAATTCGATCAAATGAACTACCAAAATCTTCCCACGTCAGAGTGTACCTGTTGTATTCAGCGGCATCCCATAACCGGATGCGGTCGCCTTGCCCGGTAAAAATCACTTCTTTTGTAATCCCAACTAATTCCAGAAAATTATTCGGGATATTCATCCTGCAACTTTCAGGAACCTGTATGATTTTAAAATTGCGGTAAAACATATCCAGAATGCGACTTTGCTGCCGGTTATCCCGATTAAGTTTTGATGTGATCTGAGCAATTCGTTTTTCCCACTCTTCCATGGTATAAATGTTCAGGCATTTCTCATAGGGGTCCTTCTCGACGGCCAGTTGACCTCCGGGGACACTACCACCCATTTCATTTTTGTAATCGGCTGGCAGTACTACCCTACCTTTTTCATCAAAGGTTGCTTCTTTTTCAGACGAGAAGTTCATTTTTTCAAATGCCTAGAATTCTTTTATTTATAATCTATATCTTCAGATCATATGAAACTTACAACTGCTAATTGCATTCCCTTGCGGTATGATTTTCCAGACGGTTCGTTTCATTTGTAAAAGTAATTAAAATCAAACAAATCCAGCCACATTATTCCACCTTCAGTCACTTTAAGCCACCCAAAAACATAAAAAAATCGGTGAATAAAATGTTGATAAAATGTGCATAAATACAAAACAACACCATTAAACAACTAATAATTAGAATTTTAAATTTTATACTGGATTTCTTAAAAATAGTTAATAAAACATTTAATCCGGGCAAAAGTAATCATCAAAAGTTACTTCCGAAAGTTCAAAATGCAATTGTTGATAAAATATTACGAATAGCGCTTTATTCGCATTTCTTACATCAAAAAAGATAAATTACCAAATACACAACACACTCATTATCTTCAAATTAATCAAAAAAAAAAATTTAAAATCGGATCCCAACAAATTTCAAGTTTTAGCATCCCAACAGCCACTTCCCCAAAGAAACAGCATCTGCTTATTATCAAAACCGAAAGTGTGCCAACAAAAATGCATTCGCGCCCCTGCATTATTCATTTATTTTATATTTTCGGCTTCATTTTAAAATCTTGCAATGGATACCGAAAATCAAGAACCTGTAAAGCCAATCAATATCAGGGAGATGTTCATGGGAAAAAATCCGAAGCTGGCAAGAAAGCTTCCCTGTTTTGTGTATCGCTACATCAACCACATTCTCCACATCGACGAAATCAATGAAATTCTGGCAAAACATGGGCATGAACGGGGTGTTGAATTTGCCCGAAGCATGGTCAACTATTTTAATGTACATGAAACGATCAATGGACTGGAAAACCTCCCGGCTTCCGGACGTTTTATTTTTGCGTCCAACCATCCGCTTGGTGGGTTTGATGCACTTTTGATCCTGAGTAAAATTGACCAATTAGTCGGGCCTCCAATTACCTTAGTTAATGATGTTCTAATGAACATTCCGCAGCTGAAACCTATTTTTATCCCCTTAAATAAATACGGAGGTCACAATAAAGAAGTCATACACCAACTCCATGAAGCCTATTCTTCTGATAAGCAAATTATGATTTTCCCGTGCGGATTTGCTTCGCGCCGAAAGAAAGGAATCATCCGTGATCCTGAATGGAAAAAGCATTTCATAGTAAAGGCAATTGAATACCAAAGAGATGTCATTCCAATACATGTGAGCGGAAGAAATTCCAGCTTCTTTTACAACTTAGCCAACTTTCGCACCTTTTTCCACATCAAGTGGAACCTCGAAACATTTTTTCTCGCCGATGAACTTTTCAAACAAAAGAACCGGCATTTCACCATCACCTTTGGCAAACCAATTCCCTACACCCATTTTGATAAAAGCAAGTCTCCCGACCAATGGGCTGCTGAAGTACGAGACATTGTGTATAAATTACCAATTCAGCAACAGACCTAACATTAATTGTGTCAGAAAAACATTTCTTATAGATTTTTTTTAGTTTTGTAGCTCTAAAAATCAGACAAAATAGGTATGAAGGAGATTATTGCACCAGTGTCGAAAGAAGCATTAATTGCAGAACTGACACCGGACAAATTAATGCGAAAGACAAACAAAGCCGACAACGAAATATACATTGTGACCTATCAAGATTCGCCTAACGTTATGCGGGAAATTGGCCGTGTTAGGGAAATCACATTTCGGGACGCAGGAGGAGGAACAGGAGAGGAAATTGACATTGACGAATACGACACTTGCAGCGATCCATATAAACAACTAATTGTTTGGGACCCGCAAGCAAATGAAATAATCGGAGGGTACCGATATATATTGTGTAACGACCTGCCAGTCGATAAAAATGGCGTAGTTCAACTTGCAACGACTCACCTTTTTAACTTCTCCGACAAATTTATCAAAGAATACTTGCCTTATACGCTTGAATTGGGCCGCTCTTTTGTTCAACCACACTACCAGTCGAGCAAGGCTGGGGCAAAAGCGTTGTTCGCACTCGACAATTTGTGGGATGGGTTGGGCGCTCTGATTGTTGATCATCCGGAAATAAAGTATTTCTTCGGAAAAGTAACGATGTACACCCATTTTCATACCAAGGCCCGTAACCTGATCATGTATTTCTTCCAGAAGTATTTCAAAGACAACGAAAATCTGGTAACCCCGATCAAACCAATGGATCTGGGGATTAATACAGAAGAAATGGAAAAAGTATTTATCGGCGGATCGTACAAGGAAGACTACAAAATACTTTCACAAAAAGTGCGCGAATTTGGCGAAAACATACCACCGTTAATCAACTCGTACATGAATCTGAGCCCGTCGATGAAAACTTTCGGAACGGTGATCAATGATACGTTTGGTGATGTTGAAGAAACAGGAATCATCCTGACCATCTCCGACATTTACGAAGCAAAAACAGATCGTCACATCGAAACATATTTGCGCACCAAGGAAACGAAAGACTGGCCTTTGCCTGAATAATTACACCATGTCATACTATAGCGAACACGAAAAATTCCATGTAGCAGTCGATTCCATTATCTTCGGATATGACGAAGAAGGCCGCGAGTTAAAAGTACTTCTGCTGAAAAGAAACTTTCAGCCTGCAAAAGGAGAATGGTCGCTAATGGGTGGATTTGTAGAAAAAGAAGAAAGTATTGACGAAGCAGCCAAACGTATTTTAACCCAACTCACTGGCCTTTCGGATGTGTACATGGAACAGCTTTATGCATTCGGCGAACTGGGACGCGATCCGGGAGCCCGAATCATTTCAATCGCCTATTTTGCATTGATAAAGATTAACGCTTCGGATCTTGAACTGGTAAAAACCCACGGAGCTACCTGGATTCCAATTTCTGCCATGCCCCCACTGATTTTTGACCATACGGAGATGGTGGAACGTGCGTTGAAGAAACTTCAGGTCAGAGCCAGAACCCAGCCCATCGGATTCGAATTACTCCCAGATAAATTTACAATTCCGCAACTTCAGGGATTATACGAAGCCATCTACAACAAAACACTCGACAAGCGTAATTTTCGTCGCAAGCTGTTATCGATGGACCTTCTGGAAAAGCTGGAAGAAAAATAAAAGGAATCTTCGCGTAAAGGCGCATGGTATTACCGTTTCGATGCCAACAAATACGAAGATTTATTAAAACACGGATTCAACTTCGAACTTTAATGAGAAGCATAACAATAAAAAAAGAGGCTGTCTCAAAAGAGTTCAGCCTCTTTTTTTATTGTTTTTGCTTTCGCAAGCTCAGGCAGCGGCCGCGATCAACGCACCGTCGCCTGAGTAGCGAAGCGTATCGAAGGCAACTTGAAACTTTGAACTAATAAGCTCTTCCGTCTTTACCTTCCACATAATTGATAAACGAAGTGTTTACCACTTTATTTCCACCCGGAGTTGGGTAATTCCCGGTAAAATACCAGTCGCCAGTATCGTTCGGACAAGCCACATGCAGGTTCTCAATGGTTTGATAAATAATTTCCACTTCAGCCTTGCAGCCTTCCGGTTTCAGTAATTCGGCAATTTTTGCCGACACTTCTTCAGCCTTGAACTGCTTGTATATTTCTTTCACGTAATTTACAATTTCTTCCTTCGGAAGATTTTCCTGCTCTTTGCATTTGCGGTAAACCTCATCAATCACATGTTCCTGATTGGTATCCTTTAACAATTCGATGGTCGCATTAAAAGCTATAAATTTATCGAGCACCGCCATATCGATGCCATAGCAGTCGGGATAGCGGATCTGAGGCGCCGACGAAACCACGATAATTTTTTTCGGGTTCAGACGATCTAAAATCTTCAGGATACTTTTCTTCAGTGTCGTTCCCCGAACAATCGAATCATCAATAATTACCAATGTATCAGTATTTTCTTTGATAATTCCATAAGTCACATCATAAACATGAGCAACCAGATCGTCGCGGCTGGCATCATCGGCAATAAAGGTGCGAAGTTTCACATCTTTAATGGCCAACTTTTCAATCCGTGGCTCAACCGACAAAACGGCTTCCATAATTTCGTTGGTGATACTCCCGTTGTACGCTTTCAACTGCTTGATTTTCCAATCGACACAATATTGACGGACGCCATGCACCAGTCCATAAAAAGCAGTTTCCGAAGTATTCGGAATATAAGAGAACACGGTATTTTCAATATCAAAGTCAATCGATTTCAGAATCGCAGGCGAAAGTAAGCTTCCCAGCATTTTGCGCTCCTGATAAATATCCTTGTCGCTTCCGCGCGAAAAATAAATCCGTTCAAACGAACATGATCTGCGGGTATGTGGCACACGGATCATTTTATTGGAGACAGAACCATCTTTCTTGACGATCAACGCCTCGCCCGGTTTTACTTCATGAACATCAATGGATTTGACATTCATCACCGTCTGAATCACCGGACGTTCAGAAGCCACCACCACAATTTCGTCGTCGTAATAGTAAAATGCCGGACGGATTCCCCACGGATCGCGCATCACAAAAGCATCTCCGTGTCCAAACATGCCGGCAATGGCATATCCGCCATCCCAGTCTTTGCTCGAATTTTCGAGTACTTTCTGAACATCCAGATTTTTTTCGATCAGCGGCGAAATTTCACGGTTCGAGTAACCTTCATTTTTATATTGACGGAAGTGCAACTGGTTTTCCTCATCGAGGAAATGACCCACTTTTTCGAGGATAGTGACGGTATCTGTATAGGCTTTCGGATGTTGACCAAGGTCGATTAATTTCTGGAAAAGCTCGTCCGTATTGGTTAAATTGAAGTTTCCGGCCAGAACCAGGGTCCTCGATTTCCAGTTGTTCTGGCGCATAACCGGATGTACAAAATCGATGCTGTTTCGGCCAAAAGTTCCGTAGCGTAAATGTCCCAGGTAAACTTCACCTGAAAAAGGCACATTTTCATATACCCAACGAATATCGGCTCCTTTAGGCATATTTTTTTCTGCCTTTTTAATTCCTTTGGCCGCTTTATCGAAAATATTTTTGATCGGGTTCTGTTCAATCGACCGGTGACGGTTGATGTATTCCTGACCCGGGTTAAGTTCCATTTTCACATTTACAATACCGGCGCCATCCTGTCCGCGGTTGTGCTGCTTCTCCATTAAAAGATACAGCTTATTCAGGCCATATTGCCAGGTGCCATACTTTTCCTTGTAATACTCAAGTGGTTTACGTAAACGTATCAATGCAATTCCACACTCATGTTTAATCAATTCACTCATTGTTCTTCGTTTTGTTCTACACTTTCTGTAAATAGTTCGGGAAATCGGATGTTATCTTTTACGATAAAGGCATTGGGATATTTCGATGCAATATGAGCCTTGGCTTTCAAAGCTTCACTTTTATTCCGAAAATCGCCTATTCGCACTTTAAAATTAGGTGTTTGAAACAACATATAGCTTGCAATGTCAGGAAACACAAGGTTAAACTCGTTCTTTACCCTCACCGCCTGTTCGCGTGCTTTCGTGTCGGAACTAAAAAAAATTTCCAGCCGATAACCATCTGTTCCGTTCCGTTTTTGGTTGATTTGATTGTGTCGAATGAGCATGTCAGTAATTCGGGGGTCTTGTTTGACCTGCAATTTGCTGAGAAAATTTTCTAATGTTGCGGTCTGGCCCGATAAGCCCGAGTTTATTCTAAGTGTATCGGTTTGAGCGTATCCCAGCGAGCTGAAAAGAACAAATAAGAAGACTACACTACACAAACACCTCATACGATCAGTTTTTGAGTGAGCAAATATAAGATTTTAATAGAACAACTTTTCAATGATTTTAATTTCAATACAAACAAATCAGAAATTTATTCCATGGCCAAGCTATTGATTAGTTGCAATTTAAAATCATTTTCGGTAGAAATAAGATTAAAATAGCAACATCTTCAATATCTGTTTTTTTCCTGAATGTTAATTTTTTGTTTTCCTGATTTTTGATTAGCGGCTTCCATTACCCGTTTTCCCTTATCCGTTTTTCTGGTCCTCTTGCTTATTCCTGAAAAATAGTGAAATTTGCAACCTCAAAATCTGATACACATTGGAAAAGAAAAAGTTATTTATTGAGACCTATGGCTGCCAAATGAATGTGGCCGACAGCGAAGTAGTCGCAGCCATTCTTCAGGATCGGAGCTTTGAACCGGTTGAGACAGCAGAGGGTGCCGATGCCATTTTTCTGAACACCTGTTCGGTTCGCGACAACGCCGAACAGCGCATCTGGCATCGCCTCGATTATTTCAAGAGCCTGAAGAAAAAGAATAAAAAACTAATTGTAGGCGTACTGGGTTGTATGGCCGAACGCATCGGCGATGAGCTACTCGCCCACCCTTCCGTTGATTTGGTTGCCGGGCCAGATGCATACCGCGACCTACCTTTCCTGATCGACAAAACACAAAAAGGAACCGGAGCCATCAATGTTGAACTTTCGGAAAACGAAACCTACGATAAAATTACACCTGTCCGGATTGGCGAAAAAACACTCTCCGGATTTGTGAGTATTACCCGCGGATGCAACAATTTCTGCACGTACTGCATTGTTCCCTACACCCGTGGCCGCGAGCGCAGCCGCGATCCGCAGGACATTGTGAACGAAGTGCGCGATCTGGCACAAAAAGGGTACCGCGAAGTGACTTTGCTTGGACAAAACGTAAACTCATACAAATGGCTGCCCGAAGGCGAACGCAAACCAGTCCGTTTCTGGGATTTACTCGAACTGGTTGCCGAAGTCGATCCGCTGGTGCGCATCCGGTTTACCACTTCGCACCCCAAAGACATGTCGGACAAAGTGCTGAAGGCAATTGCCAAACATCCAAACCTGTGCCGTCACATCCATTTGCCGCTTCAATCGGGCAGCTCACGCATCCTGAAACTGATGAACCGCAAATACGACAGAGAATGGTACCTCGACCGTATCCGGGCGATCCGCGAAATAATTCCTGATTGCGGATTGAGCACAGATGTGTTCTGCGGCTTCTGCACCGAGACACTGGAAGATCACCAGGAAACACTCGCTCTGATGGCAGAAGTAAAATTCGACATGGCTTTTATGTTTAAATATTCGGAACGCCCCGGAACTTATGCACACGAGCATCTGGCCGATGATGTTCCGGAAGAAGAAAAACTCCGTCGTCTGGATGAGATCATCCAACTTCACAACCAACTGTCGCACGAAAGCAACAAGCGCGACATTGGAAAGACATTTGAAGTATTAGTTGAAGGAACTTCGAAAAAAAGCAAGGAAGAATTGTTCGGACGAACATCACAAAACAAAGTGATTGTATTCCCAGCAAAAGACTTTCAGAAAGGCGATTACGTTCAGGTAAAAGTATTGAAATGCACCCAAACCACATTGATTGGAGAATCGGTTCAATAAAATCATTTGTAGAGACACCCTAGTAAGGCGTCTCTACCGAAAAACCACAATAAAAATTCGGAGCTATGGGCAAATTAATTGACGATTTCAACGACTACCGCATGCGCATGAACGAAAAAATCATGGCGGCAGAC
>Ga0183100_1001559_pt1 | contig 11294 bp, 10 predicted proteins | sample Biomet2_FD_127789 | JGI IMG/M metagenome (GOLD analysis project Ga0183100, IMG submission 127789) | Microbial communities from bioreactor (seeded with anoxic lake sediment) at LBNL, California, USA - Biofuel metagenome 2 | ecosystem: Engineered > Bioreactor > Anaerobic > Unclassified ...
GTGGGGGGGGCGGGCCGAGACGAGAAAAAAGCAAGTGGGGAATGGGGAAACGGGGGGGGGGTGATCGCTCCCCGGGGTTTTTTCTGTCGTGGATGAAATTTAGATCCGGGCAACGCCGGTCCGCCTTGCCGCTTCGGCCACGGCCTTGGCCACCGCCGGACCTACCCGAGGGTCAAAGGCGGCGGGAATAATGTAGTCCTCGTTCAGCTCCTCATCGGAGATCAGGCCCGCCAGTGCCTGGGCGGCGGCAACCTTCATCTCCTCGTTGATGTCGCTGGCCCGGACGTCAAACACGCCCCGGAAAATGCCGGGGAAGGCCAAGACATTGTTAATCTGATTGGGATAGTCGCTGCGGCCGGTGGAAACCACCCGCGCTCCGGCGGCCTTGGCCTCGTCGGGGAAAATTTCCGGCGTGGGGTTGGCGCAGGCGAAGAGGATCGGGTCCTTGGCCATGGAGCGGACCATATCCTGAGAGACAGAGCCGGGGGCGGACACGCCGATAAACACATCTGCGCCCCGCATGGCATCCGACAGAGAACCCTTTAGGTTGCGGGGGTTCGTGACCTCCGCCATCTCAGTTTTGATCCAGTTCATGCCCTTCTCCCGACCTTTGTATACGATTCCCGTCCGGTCGCAGAGGGTCACGTCTCTCGCGCCCGCGGAAAGAAGAAGCTTTGTGATGGCAATGGCCGCCGCACCTGCGCCGTTCACGGCGATTTTGACATTTTCCAGCTGCTTGCCCACGACCTTCAGCGCGTTCTGAAGACCTGCCAAGGTGATGACGGCGGTTCCGTGCTGGTCATCGTGGAAGATGGGAATATCGCATTTTTCCTTCAGCTTCCGCTCAATCTCAAAGCACCGTGGAGCGGCGATATCCTCCAGATTCACGCCTCCAAAGCTGCCGGAGATCAGGTAGATCGTGTTGACGATCTCGTCCACGTCCTTGCTCTTGATGCAAAGAGGGAAGGCGTCCACATTGCCAAAGGCCTTGAACAGGACGCATTTTCCCTCCATCACGGGCATACCTGCCTCCGGGCCGATGTCGCCCAGCCCCAAAACGGCACTGCCGTCGGTGACCACCAGGCACATATTGTGGCGGCGGGGCAGGGCATAGCTCTTGCCGACGTCCTTCTGAATCTCCAGGCAGGGCTGCGCCACGCCGGGTGTGTAGGCCAGACTCAGATCATCTCTGGTGGCCACCGGCACGGTTGCCACCACCTCAATTTTTCCCTTCCACTCCCCGTGCAGACGCAGGGACTCTTTTGCATAATCCATGGTATTTCCTCCTTGCCGCGCCGCTGTGGGGACGCGGGTATTTCGTTTGATACAGTGCGGCGGCACGGTTTGATGCCCCGCAGCACGGGTAACCCCATCGCCGACCACAATTTGGCGCTCGGTCACCCGCTTCGCGGATGGAGCTGGCTAGATATTCTGTGGTATATAAAACACGTTTCGACTATTATATCACAATTCCGTGGAGAGCGGCAATGTCTCTTTAAATGAAATCGGGGAGTATATCCGTGAGCGCATGACCGATAGAAAGCGCAGAATACGTTTAATGACACGTCGGAAGTACTTTGGTACAGGGCAGGTGGAAGATCGCTGAAAGCGCTTTAATTTGGTAATTCTATATATAAACTGCTTGTAAAATTTTTGAGCCACAAAACATTTTTGGCGTTTTTAACAGATTCTTAACGGGTTTTCCGGCAAAACAAAGAAAAAACCGCAGAGCCCTGGAATATCTTGACGGACGACTTCCATACGAGTACAATAATTATGCAGAATGTGCATGGACCGTGTACTTCTCTGTGAAGCGCTAAATCATTAAAGTGAAAGAGGGGAAAATCAGTGGTAGAAAACAAGTACCAACCTTACGTCCCGGCGGACAAGATTATGCCAGAATTTACGGTCGTGTCCGTACTTCTTGGCTCGATTTTGGCCATTGTCTTCGGCGGCGCAAACGCGTATCTGGGACTACGCGTGGGCATGACGGTTTCCGCTTCCATTCCGGCGGCGGTTCTGTCTATGGGCATTATCCGGTTTATCCTTAAGCGTGACTCTATTCTGGAAAACAACATGGTCCAGACCATCGGCTCCGCCGGTGAGTCGGTGGCCGCGGGCGCGATCTTCACCCTGCCTGCTCTGTTTATGTGGGCCAAAGAGGGTGTGTGCGATGCGCCCTCCCTCTTAGAGATCGGCCTCATTGCCCTGGTGGGCGGCATTTTGGGCGTACTGTTCATGGTGCCCCTGCGCTCCGCCCTGATCGTGAAGGAACACGGTACGCTGGCGTATCCCGAGGGGACGGCCTGCGCCGAGGTCCTGATTGCCGGCGAGGAGGGCGGCGCGAAGGCGTCCACCGTGTTCGCGGGTCTTGGCATTGCGGCGGGGTACAAATTCATTGCCGACGGTCTGAAGGTGTTCCCCAGCGAGGTTGCCTATCAGATTCCCGGCTACAAGGGCGCGGGGATCGGCATGGATGTGCTGCCCGCACTGGCCGGCGTGGGCTACATATGCGGCGTCAAGGTATCCTCGTACCTGTTCGCCGGCGGCGTGACGGCATGGTTTATCCTGATGCCTCTGATCGCCCTGTTTGGCGGCGATGTCATTATGTTCCCGGCCGACAAGACGGTGAGCGCCCTACTGATGGAGGGTGGCCCAGACGCCATTTGGAGCAAGTTCATTCGTTACATCGGCGCCGGCGCGGTGCTGGCGGGCGGCATTATGAGCCTCATCAGCTCCCTGCCCCTGATCGTGCGTACCTTTAAGGATGCCATCGGCGGATACGGCAAGAACGGCGTTTCCACCCTGCGCACGGAGCAGGACCTGTCCATGAAGTTCCTGATGATCGGCGTGGCCGTTCTAGCCGTGGCCCTGTGGCTGATTCCGACGATTCCCCTGAACCTGTTTGGGGCCATCCTCGTGGTGATTTTCGGCTTCTTCTTCGCAACTGTTTCCTCCCGCATGGTGGGTTTGATCGGCTCTTCCAACAACCCCGTCTCCGGCATGGCCATCGCGACGCTGCTGATCTCCACCCTGCTGCTGAAGGCCACCGGTCAGGACGGCCCTCAGGGCATGACCGCGGCGATCACCATCGGCGGCATCATCTGCGTCATCGCGGCTATCGCGGGCGATACCTCTCAGGATCTGAAGACCGGATTTTTGGTGGGCGCAACTCCCAAGAAGCAGCAGATCGGCGAGATTATCGGATGCATCGTCTCCGCTATCGCGATCGGCGCCATCATGTATCTGCTGAGCGCTGCCTGGGGCTATGGTTCTCATGAACTGCCCGCTCCTCAGGCAATGTTGATGAAGATGGTGGTGGAGGGCGTCATGGGCGGCAACCTGCCCTGGACGCTGGTGTTCACCGGCATATTTATCGCCATCGTGGTCAAGGTGCTGGGTATCCCCGTATTGCCCTTTGCCATCGGACTGTACCTGCCCATCTACCTGTCCACCCCCATCATGGCCGGTGGCCTGCTGCGGTGGTTCATGGAGAAGCGCAAGTATGCCGATGAGAAGGCCAAGAACGACGCGGTCCAGTCCGGCGTACTCTATACCTCCGGCCTGATCGCGGGCGAGGGTATTGTGGGCATTGTTTTGGCAGTGTTTGCCGTGGTGGGACTGAACGTGGATATCTCCGGGGTGTTCAGCATCGGCAGAATCGGCGCTCTGGTCTGCTTCGCCGTTATCCTCTACACGATTTACGCCTATGCAAAGAAGGGCGCTAAGGCTGCGGAACAGGACGCAGTGAAATCCAGCAAGTGAGCAAGTGACAAATTTATCTTGAGAAAAACCCCACCGGGCTGTATACTCCATAGTATACAGCCCGATTTGGGCAAACAGGAGCGATGCACATGGCTAAAACGAAAGCGGAAAACTATCTGGATTACGTGCCTGTGACCAATCCCAAAAATAATTGGGAAGAGAAGGACGGTATCGTTACCATCCATATGATCCACCGGGGTTTCTACGCAAAGATCGCCCAGAAGTTTTTTCATACTCCCCGGGTCAGCAATATCGATCTGGACGGGTACGGCAGCTTCCTCTGGATGCAGATCGACGGAGAGCGGACCGTGGGCCAGATGGCGGAGCAAATGAAGGCGCGGTTCGGCCAAGACGCCGAGCCGCTGTACGACCGTCTGGTGAAGTACGTCCAGATCCTGCGGAACAATGATTTTGTTCTGTTCCGGGGAAGGGATAAGGCGTCGCAATGAGCAAGGGTATGATTGCGCTGGGCGTTGTCCTGTTTGCGATTGCAGGGGCCATCCTCTATGCGTGGGGGCTTAAAAAGTCCATGACGCAGGGAGAGGAGCTTCAGCGGATGCTGCTGAACAGATGCGGCGGCAAGGTGATCCGGTATCTCAAAAAGAACGGGACGATCTCCGAAAAGGAGATGGCGTCTGTGGTGGCAGGCGTACAGGCCGGTCAATTCTGGTCCAGGCGCCGTGCGGCGGTGCAGGACCCGCGAAAGTTCACAAAACAGCTGACGGAGTTTCTTCTGGACCAGCAATATATTGAGTCTGCAGATAAGGGACGCTACCGTCTGAGGCGGTGAACAGCTCTCCGCTTCTTAGCCATTTTGTTATAAGAAAAATGAAAGGAATGATTAATTATGGCGGTTTTGGATCAACTGGAGCCGAAGAAGGTTTTTCAATTCTTTGAGGAGATGTGTGCCATCCCCCATGGCTCCGGCAACACAAAGGCGGTCAGCGACTGGTGCGCGGACTTTGCGAAAAAGCGGGGCCTTGAATACCATCAGGACGCGGCCAACAATATCATCATCATCAAAGAAGCCACCGCCGGATATGAGAAGGCGGAGCCGGTCATCCTCCAGGGCCATTTGGACATGGTCTGCGAAGAGATTCCCGAGTGCGCCAAGGACATGGCGAAGGAGGGACTTGATCTGGCTGTGGACGGCGATCTGGTTTTGGCAAAAGGGACTACGCTGGGCGGCGACGACGGCATCGCCGTGGCCATGGCTATGGCGATTCTGGACGCGGATGATCTGGCCCATCCCCGGATTGAGGCGGTGTTTACCGTGGATGAGGAGATCGGCATGCTGGGTGCGAATGCGCTGGACGTGTCGCCTTTGAAGGGCCGGAAATTCCTGAACATGGACTCTGAGGCTGAGGGTATCTTTACCGTCAGCTGCGCGGGGGGAAATATGACCAGGTGTACGCTCCCCGTCCAGCGGAGCGATTTTGACGGCTCGGCGCTCACCGTAACGGTGAGCGGCCTGATCGGCGGCCACTCAGGACAGGAGATCGACAAGGGTCGGGGAAACTCCAGCTTGCTGATGGGCCGCGCGCTGCTGGCCATGAGTCAGGTGACCGAGCTGCGGCTTGTGACTGTGAACGGCGGATTGAAGGACAATGCCATTCCCCGGGAGACGACGGCCACCGTGCTGGTTGCCGACGAGCAGAAGGCCCGTGCTGCCGCGGAGCAGCTGGACGCGGCGCTGCGGAATGAGTTCCGTGTCACTGACAAGGACGTGACTTTGACGGTGACCTCCGGCAAGGCGGCCAAGGTCCCTATGGATGCGGATTCCACCGCCCGCTGTGTGTGCTTCCTCAGCTGTGCCCCCAACGGCATTTATGCCATGAGTGCCGATATCGCCGGACTGGTGCAGACCTCTTTGAACCTGGGCATCCTCACTACCCAAGAAGATGCCATGACGGCTTCCTTCTGCGTGCGCAGCAGTGTGGGCAGTCAGAAGGAAATGCTGAAGGTCCGGCTTACCTGCCTTGCGAAGCAGTTGGGTGGAAAGACGGAGGTTTTCGGTGAGTACGACGCTTGGGAGTACCGCGCCGAGTCCCCGCTGCGGGACCTGATGGTGGAGGTCTACAAGGACCAGTACGGCAAGGCTCCGAAGATCGAGGCCATTCACGCGGGCGTGGAGTGCGGTTTGTTCTCCGGCAAGATGCCGGGGCTGGACTGCGTTTCCATCGGCCCGGACCTGACCGAGATCCACACCCCGCGGGAGCGGCTGAGCATCGCCTCCACGCAGCGGATGTGGAAATTCGTGGTGGAGGTACTGAAGCGGTCCAAGTAAGCGAGTTCGAGATAAAGAGACGACCGGCATTCGCCGGTCGTCTCTTTATCATTCATTCGATTTCGTTTCCTCGGTAAAATCCGCATCCACCGCATTTGCCTGAGCTTCGGTATCCTTCGTTGCCTGCTTCGCAGCCTTGGAAACCTGAGCGGTGATCCAGATGTCGGACAACCCGTCGTACAGCAGGAAAAAGCCGATGATCCGCACAATGGTGGACAGGACGGTGAAGGAGTAAAAAACCAGCACCGCGCCCAGCGCCAGCGTCACAAGACCCAGGATCAGCGCCGCAGTCCAGCGGGGATAAGCGGCCCGGTTCAGTGTGACGGCGTCTCCGATGTCGCCCAAACCGTGGATGCAGATGAGAACACCGAACACCCTAGGCACCAATATGGCCACAAGCTGAGGGCTGGCAATGATCCACGCGCCCAGCGCCGCCAGAATAATACCCAGCACCAGCATACCGCCGGAATACAGACTGCCGTCCCGATGGGTGAGAAACAGGATCACGTCGATGATCCCGCATAGCAGCAAGACCGCTCCCAGCGCCAGACACAGCATGCTGGCCGAGGTGACGGGCCAGAGAATCAGTACCAGCCCGAGAACCGTGTATACAACGGCGTTCACCAGTGAATTTGTCTTGATCTTTTTAAAAATACCGTTCACGTTGTTTCCTCCCAACCGTCCTTTAAAAACAGACTTAGTGTGTTCTTCTGCGATTCTGCTCTGAAAACGCGCGATGAAATCCAGAGGGGACCGCGTACCTGCTCTCCGGCTTCGTACCGTTCCCGCTCAGCGCAGCTCCGTGTACTTTGCCGCGTTTCCCCGCGCTTTCTCCACGGGGTATTTGGCCGCATTCCTTGCGATCTTTTCGTTCACGATCTCGTCCATGTCCAGCCCACAGACGTCCGCCATTAAAATGCAATAGCTCAGCACGTCCGCCAGTTCCTCACGAAGCTTGTCCGTCTTATCCCGACACTCCAGATCCGTGCCGCTCCACTGAAAGATTTCCAACAGCTCCGCGGCCTCCAGATTCAGAGAAATTGCCAGATCCTTGGGTGTATGAAACTGACGCCAGTCCCGGTCGTCCCGAAATTTCAGAACCCGTCGGATCGTCTCGTCTTTCAGCATGTCAGCTCCTCCTTATGCCCGGATGGCCCAGCGCAGCTTTGTGGACCGCGCCCGGGGATTCCGGAAGCACTCCTCGGCAGAGGGACGGGTGACCTCGTCGGCCACGGCGCTGTAAACGCCCTCCCGCTGATGCTGACGGAACGCCTTTTTCACCAGTCGGTCTTCGCCGGAATGGAAGGTCAGCACAGCGGCTCGCCCGCCGGGCTTTAAAACGCCGGGCAGCTTTTCAAGAAAGCTATAAAGCGATTCAAACTCGCTGTTTACGTCGATGCGCAGTGACTGGAATGTCCGTTGGCAGGATTTTTTCGCCGCCTCCTTTCGCTCCCCGGCGGGGAGGAAGGAGAGCGTATCCTCGATGATTCCGGCCAGCTGCTTTGTGGTGTCTACCGTCCCGCCCTGCCGGAATATCTGCGTAACGGCCCGCGCAATGCGGTCGGCGTACGGTTCATCGGAATTTTCCGCCAGCATGGCGGAGAACTCCCCCTCGTCCAGCTCCCGCAGACGTTCCGCAGCGGTGACGCCGGAGGTGGGGTCCAGCCGGAGGTCCAGCGGACCGTCGTATTTAAAGGTGAAGCCCCTCGTCGGGTCGTCGATCTGCATGGAGGAGACGCCCAGGTCCGCCAGAACAAAGTCAAAGAGAACGCCGGGGGCCACCTGGTCCAATTGAGCGAAATTCATCCGGCGAATGGTGAGAATGTCCGGCCCAAAGCCCGCGGCTTCCAACCGGACACGGGTCTTTTCGGACTCAATGGGGTCTATGTCGGTGGCATACAGATGCCCCTGGCCCTGAAGTTTCTCCAGCATCTTTCGGGAATGACCGCCGTAACCCAGAGTCGCGTCAAGACCGGTCTGCCCCGGCTGTATATCCAGAAAGTCCAGGATTTCCTCCACCATGATGGGAATGTGCATCCCGGCGGGGGTTTTTCCGCTTTGAAGCACCTTTTCAACGTCGGCGTGGTATTTATCTGGGTCCAGTTCCTTGTATTTTTCCCGGAAGCTCCGGGGATGGGTGCCCTGATAGCGCGCGCGGCGCCTGTGTTCCTGCTCCATGACGTCAACTCCTTGTCCGGCTGCGGCAGTTGGATTTGGCGATGTACCCTTCCGGCACAGCCCAGTGCGCAGGGTGGGCAATGCCGCGATAGAAACCGTTCTGCGGATATCATAGCACAGAATCGGTTAAAAGAGAAGAGGCAACTGCAGCCCCACGCAAGCCTGCCAGAGAAGAAGGAGGGACCCGGCCGAGTCGGCCGGGTCCCTGAGTATTTGTACTTACCCGTCCGCCGCGGTGCTTCAAAGCGTCAGTTATCCAGCGGCTTCATCGTGGGGAACAGGATCACGTCCCGGATGGTATCGGAATTGGTCAGCAGCATGGCGACCCGGTCCACACCAATGCCCATGCCGCCAGTGGGGGGCATACCGTATTCCAAGGCGGTGATAAAATCTTCGTCCAGCATCTCTGCCTCGTCGTCGCCCCGCTCCCGCATCTCGGCCTGTTTTTCAAAGCGCCGGCGCTGGTCGATGGGATCGTTCAGCTCGGAATAGGCATTGCCCATTTCGCTGTGGCAGATGAAGAACTCAAACCGCTCGGTAAGGCGGGGGTCCTGGGGACTGCGCTTCGTCAGCGGAGAGACCTCCACAGGGTACATGGTGATGAAGGTGGGTTGAATTAAATGCTCCTCCACCCGCTGGTCAAAGCACTGGTACAGGGCATTGCCCCAGGTTTTCTCGGCACTGTCCGCCAGCTCCACGCCCTTGGCCTTTGCGGCAGCAACGGCCTGCGCATCGTCGGAGATGGCGCCGAAATCAATACCCACGTACTGCTTTACCGCCTCGATCATGGTCAGGCGGGGCCAGCCGGGGGTCAGGTCGATCTTTTCACCCATCCACTCCGCTTCGTAAGTGCCCAGAATCTCCTTCGCGGCGGAGGAGAGCAGCCCCTCGGCCACGTCCATCATCCCATGGAAATCGGTATAGGCCTGATAGAGTTCCACGCTGGTGAACTCCGGGTTGTGCTTGGGATCCATGCCCTCGTTGCGGAAGATGCGGCCGATCTCATAGACCCGGTCCATCCCGCCCACGATCAGCCGCTTCAGCGGCAGCTCCGTGGCGATGCGCATGTACATATCGATGTCCAGAGTGTTGTGGTGGGTCACAAAAGGGCGGGCGGACGCGCCGCCGGATATGGTGTTCAGAACGGGGGTTTCCACCTCAATATAGCCCAGGTTGTCCAGATAATTGCGCATGTGCTTGATGAGTTTCGACCGGACCACAAAGGCCCGCTTGACCTCCGGATTCACGATCAGGTCCACATACCGCTGGCGGTAGCGCAGTTCCCGATCCTGAAGCCCGTGAAATTTCTCCGGCAGGGGCAGCAGGGACTTGGACAAGAGTACAATGTCCTTTGCACGGACGCTCATCTCACCCCGCTGGGTGCGGAACACTTCGCCATCCACGCCCACAATGTCGCCGATGTCGTATTTTTTGAACTTCTTATAGGTCTCCTCGTCCATCTCGTCCTGCCGGGCGTAGAGCTGGATGCGGCCGTCCCGGTCCTGCAAATCGCAGAAGCTGACCTTGCCCATGCCGCGCTTGCTCATGAGGCGGCCCGCAATCTTCACGGGCTTGCCCTCCATGGCGTCAAAGTTGGATTTGACCTGCTCACTGGTGGTGTCCCAGTCGAATCGGGTTCGCTGAAACGGATCCTCGCCTGCGGTCTGGAGCGCCGCCAGCTTCTCCCGGCGGACCCGAGTCTGCTCACTCAGATCCAGCTCAGGCTGCTGGCTTGTCTTCTGTTCAGCCATGTCGTTCTCCTTACCGCTCAATTTTCTGCACCACATAGGTGATGCTGCCGCTGGGAGCGTCCACGGTGACGGTCTGGCCCTCCTTTGTGCCCATGAGAGCCTTTCCGAAAGGGGATTCCTCAGAGATGATGCCGTTCATGGGATCAGACTCCTGAGAGCCGACGATCTTATAGGCGATCGGCAGTACCTTGCCCGCTCCATCCGCCACAGTAACCTTGCAGCCGATGGTGACGGCGTCGTTATCCGCCGTGTTTTCGTCCACCACCACGGCGTTCTGAAGAATCTCCTCCAGCTCCGCGATGCGGGAGTACAGCTTGCCCTGCTCGTTTTTCGCCTCGTCATATTCACTGTTCTCGCTGAGGTCGCCGAAGCCGCGGGCAATTTTGATCTGCTCCGCCACCTCGTCGCTGCGGGTGGTTTTCAAGTAATTCAGTTCCGTTTGCAGTTCGTCTAGGCGAGCCTGGCTCATTCTGTATTCGTTGCTCATCGGTACAAGTCCTTTCCGTTGTCCTATATTTTCCTTATGGGTGTCCACAAGGACTCCATCTTAGTCATGACATAACATTATAGATTTTCCCATGCGCAATGTCAAGCGGTTTGCTCGGAAACCCCAACCTGGGCACGAAAACAGACATCGTTGAGAATTGGAGACAGATGTATAATGAATAGGGACTGGCAGCGCGGATGGGTCCTGCGGGTTACGTTTTGCCCCACAGTTCCCGAAGACACGCTGCCAGCAGTCCTGCGGCAGGGGGAGCCAACCAGAGATTGCCCTTGCTTTCGTGCATCAGCCAGACAAGCCCTCCGAAGAGGAGCGCCGCACAAACGAAACCGGCAAGTCGCGCCGCCTGTTCACCCACTGCCGGCCCAAAGCGCCACGCAACCAGCAGTTCCAGCGCCTGCCCGCCGTCCAGCGGGCGGATGGGCAGCAGATTAAAGATACCCAGCACCAGATGTGTGCCGGCTGCGGCGTAAAGCCCCGGCAAAGTGCGAGCCGGAACGGTCAGCGCGGCGGCACATAGCAGGTTGGTAAGCGGCCCCGCCAGCAGTGCCAGCAGTTCCATTCCATAGCTCAGCCCGCTTCGATCCGCCTCCATCACCGCGCCCAGCGCACCGATCCTCATGCCCCGCACCGGCGCGCCGCAGAGCCGCAGAACAATAAAGTGCCCCAATTCATGAAGAATCGCGGCAGACAAGATCAGTGCCAGCGGCCTGAACCCGCTTTCCAGCGCGAACCACGCCGATAGCAGTAGAAATCCCCCGGAGACGCGTACCGGTCCATCAAGACAGCGAGACATAATAGACGGGGTCCA
>Ga0183100_1001560_pt1 | contig 11292 bp, 6 predicted proteins | sample Biomet2_FD_127789 | JGI IMG/M metagenome (GOLD analysis project Ga0183100, IMG submission 127789) | Microbial communities from bioreactor (seeded with anoxic lake sediment) at LBNL, California, USA - Biofuel metagenome 2 | ecosystem: Engineered > Bioreactor > Anaerobic > Unclassified ...
GCGCTGCGGGCCGCCGGGTCGGCGCTGGTCTCGGAATAGGGCACCGCTGATCCGGCCGGACTTGCAGCTCGCCGGGTTTACAGCGCGGCCGGGCTACAGCGTGATCGGCGGCAGCTGCGGCGAAAGCCCGCGCAGCAACAGCGTGATGACGCCCCGCAGGTCGGCCTCCATGCGTTCTTCCACGCCCAGCTCCGCGCAGTCCGCAATGGTGCGCGCAATGCGCCGGGGGTCGAGGAAGGAGTGCATGGATTGCAGGCACAGCGCGGCCACGCGGTCGGCGTCGCAGGGGGCGAACTCGCCCCGTTCCACGCCGGTGCGCACAAGGGCGGCGATGAACTCCGTCATGCGCTGCATGTGCTTGAGCATCACCGGCCAGTTCTGCTCAATGGCGGCGGCCACCATGTCGTACACGCCGGTGTTGGAAAGGTAGTTCTCGCGGATGTGCCGGTGGCAGCCCAAAAAGTACCGCGTCAGGTTCGCCGCGGCCGCCGCTTCCAGGTCGATGGCCTGGGCCCAGCCGTGCTCGTACTCCATGATCAGCCTGTCGCAAATGAAGCCGTTGATCTCAAGCTTCGACCGGAAGAAACGGTAGATGTTCGCGGAACTCATGCCCAGGCGCGCGGCCACGTCGGCCAGGGTGGTTTTGCTGTAGCCCACGGTGCGGAACAGGTCTTCCGCGGCGGCGGCTATGGCCAGCCGTGTGGCTTCGGTATCGGTGCTTTTCGGGCGGGGCATTGCGTATCCTTTGCGGCGGTCCGGCCCTGCGCGCGGGGTGCCCCATGAGGGAACGCAAGGACGATCGGCGTGAATTGTGTTTGAAACTTGCCAGAAAAACCCTCCGCCGTCGAGGGGGAAAGCCCTGCCCGCGCGCGGGGCTAGGACTCCGGCGCGGCCAGATCGATGGTGTCCAGCCACTGGCCGGCATCAGTGCCGAAATAGCGGGCGCAGTGTGCGCGCAGCCAAGCGTCCAGTTCCGCCGTGCCGCGCCCGGCGCACTGGGCATGCAGCTCCGTCGCAAGGGGGATGAAGGCATCCAGCACGGCGGGATCAAAGTGCGCGCCGCGTTCCGCGGCCATCATCTCCAGCGCGCGCGCCACAGGCAGCGCTTCCTTGTAGGGCCGGACGCTTGTGAGCGCGTCGAACACGTCGGCCACGGCGAAAACCCGCGCCGTGAGCGGAATCTCCTCCCCCTTGAGGCCCCCATCGTACCCGCCGCCGTCGTAGCGCTCGTGGTGCCCGCCGATGACCTCGGCGGCGTCCGCCAGCCAGCGGGCGCGGGCCACGATGTCGCGTCCGTGGGGAACATGCAGGCGCATCTCGGCCATTTCCTCCCGCGTCAGGGGGCCGGGCTTGCGCAGTATGGCGTCGGGCACGCCGATCTTGCCCACATCGTGCAGAAACGCGCCTTTGATGAGCGCGCGCATGGACGCCTGGGCCAGGCCAATGGCCTCGCCCAGGCGCACGGAATACAGGGTGACGCGGTGACTGTGCTCGTCCACGTCGCTGTCGCGCTTGGCGCTGGCGCGTCCAAGCACGCTCAGGGTCTCCAGGTTGGCCTCCATGAGCTCCACCGAGGTCGCGTGCATGCGCCGCAGCAGCCGCAGCAGCACAGGATACAACAGGGCGGAGGTGGCCAGCACCAGCGAGACCGCCAGGCCGAGCGTGAGCCACATGCGCTGGTTGGCGTCGCGGATGACCGCCTCGCGCACGGCGAAGAGGCTTTCGGCGTAGGCCACGGTCTGCCCGCGCGAGTTCGCCAGCGGTATGAGCATGTGCAGGTACGGCCGCGCGTTGATGAAGGCCAGCTCGTACCGGGGCGCGGGGCGCTGTGCCGCATCGGCGGGCGGCGCGTAGCCGTGCGCGGCCAGCCAGGCGTCCGGCTCCGGGGAGGAAAAATCCGGGTTGCGGCTGGCCGCCACCATCTCCCCGCGCGCGTTCATGAGCGAGAGCCGCGCGGAAATGCCAAGATGCAGGGGCTGGCTGAACAGCTGGAAGTTGTCGAGGATGGCCTGGAGCCGCGCGTGGTCGCCCAGGTCCGGGGCGTCCAGCTCGGCCGCGGCCAGCCGCTCGAAACGCTCCGAGGCGTAGAGCACGCCGTCGCGCAGGGTGGCGGCAAAGCGCGCGCGCTCCATTTGATAGAAGCCGATGGCTGTCAGCACGCACACGGCCAGGGTAAGACCAGACAAACGTTTGAGCAGCAGCCTGCGCACGGAGCGCGCGAACAACGCCCGGTCGGTCCAGGTGGGCGCTCTCTTTGTCGGCATTGGCGGGCCTCCTTGCCGGGGAGTGTGCGGGAAGGGGGAAGGGCCGCAACGCCCTGGAATAGCGCAGATGGCCCGGGGGGAGGAAGGGGGTCCCCCCGGGCGCTCTCGGCGGCGTGCGCACTTGCCATGCGCGCGCCAGCCTGGGCGGCAACGTCAAGATGCTGCCGGCGGAGACCGGCGAAAACCTATGGGAACGGCAGCGCGGCCAACGCGGAAACGCTCATGCACTCCGCGTGGTACATGCAGCCGCCCTGGTCGCAATAGCCCTGCGCCGCGGTGCCGAAGCAGTCGAAGCTGCCCTCGGCCCGCTGTGCGGCGCGCACCTGCTCAAGGCGCGCCAAAATCCGCTCGCGTTCGTCCGCGCATTTGCTGGCCAGCGCCGTGCCGGTTTTCGTCACGGTCTTGCCTTTTGCATGTTTTTTCACGCCCGCATTCTGCCCGCTCATAAGCCCTCCGGTTCAGCCAATGGGTTTATTCCGTTCAGGGATGCACTGATGGCGGATGCCGCGCCTGTTGGGCGCCCGTCGTTTTATGAAAGATTTATCTTTGATTTATTTTTAAGTCAACCCCGGAATTGGTCCCTCTTCCGCTCGACAGTAATTGCTTCTTCAATTATTCAGCATTCACCAACAGCGAAGCAAATCCACTGCCGCAACCCGCAAAAGGACACGCCATGCCCAGATCTTTCGCCCCCTTGGCGGCCATGCTCGTCCTGTTCGCCCTCTTTGGCGGCTGCGCCGCGCGGCCCGGACCGGAGTTGTTGGCCCCGTTGCCCCCGCAGGTCCAGCTCCCAGGCGGCAGGCAAGTGGAAATGACCGTGGCCACCGACCGCGAACCCGATCCCCTGCACCCGGGAAATTTCACAAGCATGCGCTCCTACCAGATGCATCTGGCGCAGTATGTCATCTCCATTCCGCCCGGACACAAGGCCGCGAACATCGAATGGTCGCCCTCGCGCAAGGTGGACCCGGCGTCGAGTTTCGCCACTCTCGCCTTCACTCCGCTGCCGGACGACTACCTCACCGCGCACGCCCGCGCGCTGGATGAAGCGGGCCGGGACAACGCGCCAGGACAAGCCGCCCGTTTTCCGGCGGGACCCGACCCGGCAGGACACGGCCCGGCAGGACACGGCCCGGCGGAATCAGCAAACCCGGGAAGCTCCACGCAGCCGGAGCGGTCGGCGCTGCCGGGCGCGCATTCCGCGAAGCTCCCGGCGGCCCTTGCCGCGCCAAAGGATTTGCCCGGAGCGCCAAGTGTATCTGGAGAACAAGATCAGCTTGAGCAGGCCATTCCCGCAAGCCTGTCCAGCACCGCCGGGACTGGCACCGTCGGGACTGGCACCGTCGGCGCCAGCTCCACGGTCTCTACCGCGGCGGATGCGGACCATGCCGAGCCCGGCCTGGCGGCCAAGCAGGATGACGACGGCCGCGTGGTCGTCTTTGTGCACGGGTACAACAACACGTACGCGGAATCCGTGCTGCGCATGGCGCAGTTGATGACCGACAATGCCACCCCGGGGCAGGCGATTCTGTTCGCCTGGCCTTCGGACGGCCATCTTTCCGGCTACGTGGCGGACAAGGACGCGGCCACCTTCGCGCGCGACGACTTGGCCCGTTTGCTGACCACCCTTGCGGACACCCCCCGTTACCACGACATCACCGTCATTGCGCACAGCATGGGCTGCTGGGTCACCATGGAGGCCCTGCGGGAGCTGCGCCTTTCCGGACAGGACCGCGTTCTCGACAGGCTGGGCACGGTCATTCTGGCCGCACCGGACATCGATCTCGACGTGTTCCGGTCCCAGGTGGCGGCAGTGGGCCATTTGGAGCCGCCGCTGACCGTGCTGACCTCCCCGGACGACCGTGCCCTGGAGTTTTCCACCCGGCTTGGCGGCGGCCGCGACCGCTTGGGCGCGCTGGACGTGCGCGATCCGCGCATTCAGGAACTGGCGAGCGCCTATAGCGTGCAGCTCATCGACATTTCGAACATGGCCGCCACGGACAGCCTGAACCACGACCGGTTCATCGGCGCGGCGGCGGCGCTGAAAAACGCGCTTTCGCCCAAGAAGTCGGCCAACCCCATCCGCAAGGCCGGGGCCTACGTTCTTGACGCCGTGGCCTCCGTGCTCGAGGCGCCTGGCCGCATCGGCCGCGCCGCCGCAGACCGCGTGCAGTAAAAGAGGCCGCCGTCTCGGCTCCCCGGTCAAGAGGAGAAATGAAACACCCGATGTCAAGGGCCTTGACCCAGGAAGGACAAGCACGCAATGGCCCGCGGCCCTATCCCGCCGAGCGCCACACCATATGTTTGGACCAGCAGGATAAAGGTTCCATTCAGGGCTTTGGCGTGCCTCTTGCCGCACGCTTTTGGTGGGCCACTCGTTCCAGCATCTGCTGAAGCGCCTCCATCTGGACGGGCTTGGCGATGTAGTCGTTCATGCCGGCCTCCAGAAATTTCTCCCTGTCTCCGGTCATGGCGTAGGCGGTCATGGCGATGATCGGCACCTGCGGGTCAATGACGCCGGATCTGCCACTTCTGATGCGCTGTGCGGCCTCCATGCCATCCATGACGTCCATCTGGATGTCCATCAGTACACAGTCGTAGGTGCTCTTCCGCAGCGCCTCAAGGGCCTCTAGACCGTTGCAGGCAGTGTCCACGGTGTGCCCCATCTTCTTCAGCCCCAGTTGGGCGCTCAGACGATTGATTTCCTCGTCCTCCAGGAGCAGGAGCTTGAGGCCGCTTCCACCGGAGTCCTCGGGCCCGGGCGTAGATACTGGCGGCGTGTCGACAGTATCAGCCACGCCGAAGGGGAGCATCAGGTAGACGCTTGTTCCCACGCCTTCTGTGCTGTCGAAGGTCAAGGTGCCGTGCATCGCCTCCACGAAGTGGCTGGCGATGGACAACCCCAAGCCCGCCCCTTGGTGTGCCCGGGTGTAGTCCTCGGTCACTTGCGTAAACGGGCTGCATATCTGGTTGATTTTGGCATCGGGAATGCCGATGCCCGTGTCGCTGATGATGAACAGCATGCGCGCCTGGCCCGTGGGCATGGGCAGCAGCCGGGTGACCTCCATGCGCACCTCGCCCTCGTCGGTGAACTTCATGGCGTTGCCCACGAGATTGAACAGGATTTGCCGCACGCGGATCTCGTCGCCGATGAGCACGGGGGGGATGACGGCATCCACCTTGAGCGAGAAGGCAATGTTCTTCTCGAATCTCAAGGGAGAGAATGTTTCGGCCATGGCGGTCAGAAGGTCCGACAAGGCAAACGGCTGCATGGTGAGCGGCATCCGGCCTGATTCGATGCGCGACAGATCGAGGATGTCTCCCAGCAGGCTTGTAAGCCGCCGCCCAGCTCGGGTCGCCATTTCGACGTACTGCTCATCCTCGCCCGAAAGACTTCCGCCCTTGAGCAGCTGGAGCATGCCGAGCATGCCATTCAGAGGCGTTCGGATCTCATGGCTCATGTTCGCCAGAAACGTGCTTTTGGCGCGGCTTGCGGCCTCGGCTAGGTCCTTGGCCCGGACCAGCGCCTCCTCGGCCTGCTTGCGCTCCGTTATGTCAATGTTGATGCCGAGGATGCCCAGATTTTGCTCTCCCTCGCGAATGGGCGCCACAATGTTGTGGAAGATGCGGGGCACCCCGCTTCGGGTGACCAGCGAGCTTTCCTCAGAAATGACATCTCCGGCCAGGACCCGGCGATTGTTCGAGAGCCATCGCTCCACGGTACGTTTGTCCAGTCCTTGGTCCAGTCCTTGGTTCTGCATCAAGTCCCCCCAAAGCCGGACAGACTCGTCACTCTGCATGATGACGCGCTGCTCCATATCGCGGGCCCAGAAATCGAAGGGCAGGTTGCGAAGCATGGCCCCCAGCAGGGCATCCTTACTCTCCAGCTCTTGTTCGGCTAGCTTGCGCTCCGTGATGTTCTCCGTGATGATGACAACCTCGCCTGGGGCTGGAGCGTAAATCATGAACGCGAACCAGCGATCGAGCTCCTTCAGATAATGCTCCCAACGCGTGGGGACGCCGCTTGCGGCAACCTGACCGAAGGTTTGGAGCGACTCCGGATTGTTCTCACAGTACCCGGGGATGATCTCGCTGATCCGGCGGCCGATGACGGGTTCTGAAATGCCGGTCACTTTTACGAAGGCCGGGTTCGCTGCAATGTATTCAAGGTCCACGGGGGTAGCACCATCAAAGATGACCTTGGCGTGCACGACGCTGTTCATCATGTTTGCGAACAGGGAGCGGTAGGTTTCTTCGCTTTGGTGCAGAGCCTCTGCGGCCACTTTCGCGGGAGTGATGTCCTGCACCACGGAGACGAAATAGTCCGGCTGTCCGGCGCCGTCGCGGATGAGCGCGACCGTCAGTTTGACCCAGATGGTCACGCCTGGCTTGGTGATGTAACGCTTCTCCAGTTCGTAGGTCTGAATCTCGCCCGCCAGCATTTTGTTCATCAGGCCAAGGTCCGCATTCAGGTCGTCAGGATGCGTGATGTCCTGAAAAGTGAGGTGAGCCAGTTCTTCCGGGGCGAAGCCGACAATTTCGCAAAGCTTCTGGTTCACCCGCAGCCAACGGCCATCGAGCCCGACATGTGCTATGCCCACGGCGGCGAGTTCGAAGGTTGCCTCAAAGCGGCGCTCGCGCTCCTGGAGTTGTCCCAAGTGTTTTTGCCGCACGGAAAGAAGCCCCTCAACGTTGGCGAGCAGATCGTTCGCCATGAAAGGCTTCTCGATGTAGGCCTGGGCAAAGTGCTCCAGCAGGCGTAACCGCAGGGCGTCGTCTGCCTTGGCGGTGAGCATGAGCACTGGGATGCCGTCGTACGTCTTGTTCCGGCGCAGTTCCTCCACCATCTGCTCGCCGCTCATGATAGGCATCATGACGTCGCAAATGATGAGATCCGGAGTCTCGGCCCGCAGTCGTTCCAGTCCTTCCCTGCCGTCTGCCGCAGTCACCACCCGGTGCTGGCTGCCCAGGATGCTGCGCACATATTCCCGCATGTCCGGATTGTCTTCCACCACCAGGATCAGGCTGCCTTTGGCGTCGCACTCGCCATCTTCCCGCCTGGTTTCGGCATGCTGATGGAGCTCCTCGGGAGCCTGAAGGGCCAGGGTCACATCAAGGGGGCCAGGTTCCGCTGCGACCTCAATCCCGGCCGGAGCCCTCATGGGCAGCTCGACTGTAAACAGGGCGCCGCCGCCGGGCGCCTCGCCGAGCAGCACACGCCCGTTGTGCAGGTTCACAAAATCTTTGACTATTGCCAAACCAAGGCCCGTGCCCCCGAACGAACGGTTCGTTCCTCCGTCAACCTGCCGGAAACGTTCGAACACGACTTCGCGCATGGCTTCCGGAATGCCGGGGCCGGTGTCTTCCACCGTTATGATGGCGTTGGCCCCCCTTTGCTCAAGGCCAACTGTGATGGCGCCGCCGACCGGGGTGAACTTGAAGGCGTTGGAAAGCAGGTTCAAGAGGCTGCGCAGAATTTTTTCCGGGTCCAGCTCCGCCATGAGGGGCGATTGGGCCTGGATGCCGAAGCGGACATTGCGTTCGCGTGCGAGGCTTTCAAAATGGGACGTTCCGAGACGGGTGAGCTCGGCGAGATCGACCCTGGCGTAGTGCATGTCCATACGCTTGGCTTCTATCCGGGAGACGTCCAAAAGGTCATTGACATGGCGATAGAGCAGCCGCGCGCTGCGCTGGAGCATCTCCAGTTCCTGGCGGTCCCCGTCGGCAAGGTCCGCGCGCTCCAGCCGCCGGGCCACAGGCCCCAGGATGAGCGTAAGCGGCGTGCGCAGCTCGTGGCTTACATTGGCGAAAAATTGGCTCTTGAGCTTGTCCAGTTCCTGCGCTTGCTCAAGAAGTTGCGTGATGTGGTCATTGGCCGAGCCCAATTGCTCGTTGGCTACGGAGAGTTGCTCGTTGGCGGCAGCTATCCGTTCGTTGGCCTTGTTGGCCGTCTGGAGGGCCTGTTCCGCCCGGAGGTTGGCCTTGCGCAACTGTTCGTGAGAGTATGAGAACAGCACGCCCATGACCAGGAAGAGTGCAACGGCGCTTACGTTGGCCTGGAGTGATTTGAACAAGTCGAACTGTGGAGGGATGAAAAAGTATGTGACGATGAAGGCGCAGAGAACGGTGGAGAGCAGCCCGCCGACCATACCACCGACGCGGGAGCTGAAGAACACCGCAGGAAAGAACAGAAACCACACGTAAGGCTGAATGACACCCCAGAAGGTCCACTGTACGGCAAATGCGACCAGGGGAATGAGCAGGGCCAAAAGGACTTTTATAAAGTTTCCGCTTGTCGTGCTAGGCATTTTTCACCTGCTGCTGTGGGTGCCTCGGCCAATAGGCAGAAGAAGGCAGGAAATTAGGTACTAAGCATAGCCTATACTGAAGCAAGGTCAATAGAGGTCCCGTGTTCAGTTGGAAGATTGCCCTTCGCGTCCCGGCGGCTACACAACTCGCGCATCCCCCTGCCGGACTCTACGCCAACATCTCCGATCCCGCGCTGCGCCTGCAAGCACACCTCATGGACGGGACTGGATGCCGCGCAGAGGACTTTGACGATCCAGCGCGCGGCAACACACCATCCCACGGCCGCGAATTTGCTTGGCCTGGGCACGGACCCGGTCTGCGTCGTTTTCGTCATAAATGCGGCGATGTCCGCGCGTGAGACGCTGAAGCCCATCTTCGTGCCGCCGAGACCTACCATCACCTTGCCGGTGTACGGAGAGCCATCGAAACCACAATGCGGACGGTGGTCCAACCGAGGTGGCTTTGCACGAGCGCGTTGCAAAGAGCGACGCGATCTGTTTTGCCTTCGGAAATATGAGCCCCGCAAGTGTGCCGGGGACGGCGGTGATGAACGAACGCTTGTCGCTTGAGAACTTGGCGCTTGGAGCTGCCCCGCCGATGAGCCGGAGCGCACCGGGTTCTCTTGCCTGGCCCTGAGGCTCTTCGGGTGCCCCTTCAGCGAGTCCACCGACGCGTACGTGAACTTCAGCGGAGCGCCCAGCGCGCTGACTACCGCATCGCACCCAGAGATCGCACTAACGATCGCCGTGTTGTCCATCAGCTCGCCAGCGAAGACATGCAGGCAGGCGTGCTCGGCTTGGAGCTTGGCGGGATCGCGGACGTAGGCATTCCCTTGTCGCCTCGCGCAAGGGCGAGTTGGAGCACAGACTCAGGGCCGTTGCCGGAACGCAGATGCTGTGGGGCTCCGCGTTCGCTGGCCAAGCCGGTCAGGGTTGCGTGGAAATTGCGGCTAGACCGTGCCTCTCACCCCTGACCGGCAAGCGGGGCGGAGCCCCCCCCGCCTTCACCGCTGCCCCCAGACCCTTCACCGTTTCATCAAATCAAGAGCTGCCGCCTCTGCGCCCTCCGCCCGGGGGCGGCGTCCCGAGGCCTCTCAAACGGATATCCCAAACACAGCCGTGAAGGCGCGCCCGGGGGCAAGTTGAAAGAACGGGCGGCGAACCGTCGAAAATAGTCCGTGTCGCCCATAAAAGCCTTTGGAAGGGGGGCGCGGGGGGAGAACCTCTCCACGGAAAGGTTTCCCCCCGTTTCCTGCCTTGCTATGTTTCGCCCCGCCCACGCAAAAAGGCCGGTCCCCCTCTGCCGAGGAGGATCGGCCTTGCATGTTGCCTGGCTTGAGGGCCTAGTGCTGGATGTACACCACGTGGGTCTGCAAGTACTCCATGAGGCCGTGCTTGCCGTCGGCCCCGCCGATGCCGGACTTGCGCCAGCCCGCGTGGAAGCCCTGCATGGCCTCGAAGTGCTCGCGGTTGACGTAGGTCTCGCCGAACTTCAGCTCGTTCACCGCGCGCATCATGCTGGTGACGTTGTTGGTGAAGATGGAGGAGGTGAGGCCGTATTCGCAGTCGTTGGCCAGCGCGATGGCTTCGTCGAGCCCGGAGACGCGCATGACGGGCAGCACGGGGCCGAAGATCTCCTTGCGCATGATCTCCATGTCCTGGGTGCAGCCGCCGATGAGCGTGGGCTTGTAGAACGCGCCGGTCTTGGGCTCGGCCGGGCGCTCGCCGCCGGTGAGGATCTGTGCGCCCTGCGCCTTGGCGCGGGCCACCATGGCCTCGATCTTGGCGAGCTGCTCGCGGTTGATCTGGCAGCTCATGTCCGGGTTGGTGAAGGGGTCGCCGTAGGTGACGGCGGCCATGGCCTTGGTCATGCGGTCCATGAATTCGTCGGCGATTTTGGCGTCCACGTAGACGCGCTCCGCGCAGTTGCACACCTGGCCGGAGTAAATGACGCGCGAGGCGACCACGGCCTTGACCGTCAGGTCGAGGTCGGCGTCGGCGCAGACGATGACCGGGGCCTTGCCGCCCAGCTCCAGCGAGGTTTTGGTGATGTTTTCGGCCGTGGCGGCGATGATCTGCTGGCCCGCCTCCACACTGCCGGTGAGGGTGACCAGACTGGTGACGGGGCTTTTGACGAGCGCGTTGCCCAGCGTGCTCCCCCGGCCGGAAACGAAGTTCAACACGCCCGCGGGCAGGCCGATTCCGGCCACCAGCTTGGCGAACTCGAAGGTGGTGCAGGGGGTTTCGCTGCTGGGCTTGATGACGGTTGCGCAGCCGGTCAAAAGCGAGGGCGCCACTTTGCGGGCCATGACGAAGAAGGGGAAGTTCCAGGGGCAAATGCCCACCACGATGCCGATGGGCTGGTGCAGCAGGAGGATGTTTTCCCCGGGGCGGTCGCTTTGGATGACCTCGCCCTCGTATTTGGTGGCCCAGCCGGCGTAGTAGTCGAAGTAGTCGGCGGTGACGTCGATTTCCACCTGGGCCAGGCCGATGATTTTGGCCTGCTCCTCGGCCAGGGTTTTGGCCAGCTCCTCGCGGTTGGCGCGTATGGCGGCGGCCATTTTTTTGAGGTACGAGGCGCGGTCGCTGGCGGTGCGGGCGGCCCAGGGGCCCTGGGCCTTTTCGGCCGCGGCCAGCGCCTTGGCGGCGTCTTCGGCGTCGCCGTTGGGCGCGTGGGCGATGACCTGTTCGGTGTAGGGGTTCAGCACCTGGATCATGTC
>Ga0183100_1001561_pt1 | contig 11289 bp, 8 predicted proteins | sample Biomet2_FD_127789 | JGI IMG/M metagenome (GOLD analysis project Ga0183100, IMG submission 127789) | Microbial communities from bioreactor (seeded with anoxic lake sediment) at LBNL, California, USA - Biofuel metagenome 2 | ecosystem: Engineered > Bioreactor > Anaerobic > Unclassified ...
TGGACTGCGTCGAAAAACGAGCACTGGGTAATGTAATTTCATATGCATAGAAAGGGAGATTACAAATGCCAAGCAATAACTCGAAGTACACAGAAGAAATGAGAACCCAAACAGCGGAGTTCATCATCCAGTCCGGCAAATCCGCAACCTGCGTGGCCGAAGAAATGGGAATCGACACCAACACAGTTTGTCGATGGGTTAGAGATTATAGAAGAAAAAACAATATGGGCACTTACGCCGAAGAAAAGGGATTTTTGACAGCGAAGCCTACGAGTACCCTGGAAATAAAAACAAAGATGCGTGACCTGGAGAGAGAAAACAAACGCATGCGCAAGGAATTGGAAGAGGAAAGGATCAAGGTAGAGATCCTAAAAAAATCCCTTCATATCTTCATGCAAGCACCAGAATGAAGTATGAGTCCATTCATACTTACAGCTCCGAATTTTCGGTGCGGAGGATATGCAGAGCCCTGGAGCTAAAGCCCTGCGGATATTATCAATGGCTCAGAAGGTTGGCGAAAAGAGAAGCGTACAGACAAGAGGAACGTGCGCTGGCGCTCATTGTAAGGAAAGTCTTTGAAGACAATGGTCAAACCTATGGCTACCGGAAGATGCAACTGGCCATGGAAAAGGAAGGGCATGCTCTAAGTGTATATAAAGTAAGGAAAATCATGCGGGAGAACGGTCTTTACTCCATAACAGTTCAAAAATACAGGCCTGCGCACAACGGTAAAACGGACGGCAGATTCCTGGAAAACAAAGTGAAGCAGAATTTCTTTGCGGAAGAAGAAGACAAAATTTGGGCTGGCGACATCACATACATCAAGACCAAACAGGGCTGGATGTATTTGGCTGCTGTGATGGATTTGTTCAATCGGGAGATCATCGGATATGCCATTAGCAAAACCATTGACTCGGAACTTGCTAAGGCAGCACTTGGCAATGCGCTGGCCAGAACCAAGAGAAAGAATGGAAGTGTCATATTCCACAGCGATCGCGGATGTCAATATACAAGCAAAGCGTTTCAGGAGATGCTTTCAAAATATGGTTTGGAAGGAAGCATGAGCAGGCCGGGTTGCCCTTATGACAATGCCTGTCTTGAGAGCTTCTTTTCCACTGCGAAAAAAGAACGCATCTACAGAAAGGAATATGGTACACTAGAAGAAGTTAAGTCGGATTTGTTCGAATACATCGAACTTTTTTATAACCGGAAGCGTATGCATTCCCATCTGGGATACATGAGCCCGGTGGAATACCGAATGGCGAAAGAAAAGGAAAAACAAGCTAAAACCAACAATTCAAGGATGCATATGACTGCCCAAACGTGCTAGACAAATCTCGACGCAGTCCACTAAACCACTAACATTATTATAATCATGATGACCTCCCTGACTATCTGTTCTTCCCGAATGACCAAATGATACAACTGGCAAACATAGCAAGATCAACAATGCTAAGGAAATAATCTTTTTCATAATACCCTCCTCAAAATTACTATACCCCATATTACTATATTAACATAAATATTCAAATTCCGCTAACTCTTAACCAAGGTGTCCAGGCTTCGAACCCCTGATGGTGTACCAATAAAAAAGGGGCCTCCTCGGAGAGCCCTTTTCCACCAATATTACATTTCAGTTTTCGTCTTGTTTTTTTTAGTTGATACCAACATAATTGTCGCTGACAAGGCCAACGAAAGTCCAAAACCTGCAATAAGTTTGAAACACAGAACCCACAGGTATCCACTGTCTTGCGACATACCCATAACCTTGAATACGTGGTTGTCCAGTGACAACGAGTATGAGTTATAGATGTCAAGCCCGGCAAAAGTTTCAACGTCTTTTTTGTTGTGTAGTATCGTCTTCGTCAATTGATATCGATCACTTGGAATCAACCTGACAAACACAAGAACTTCTCCCTTTCCGTTCTTATCTTCTGTCACAACCACAAGGCCTGCTTTACCATAAGGATGCCTTTCGATGTTTGTAATCACCCGATCGGATTTCGTAATCAAATGTGTTTCCAGATTCGAGTCACTTATGCTTCCCCAAAATGCAAAAATTGCGAATGTAAAGGGTAGCGTTATTAACAGGATTAACCATTGAGTTCTCTTTTTCATGCGGTCCCCTTCAATCTCCTAAAGTGGAGGGCGTCGGCGTCAACGAGGCGGCCCGGTAGACCGACGAGCAGCCGGCGAGGCAAGGCGACCGGGCAGAGAGCCGCAGCCCGACAGTTGCAGATCAGGCAAACCGGCAACTGCGACTTAACTTATTCGCTTTCTAACCCTAAAGGCGATAACGGGTGGCAAGGAACAACACAGAAGCAGCATGAGCAAAATCAAATTTGTATCATCGCCTGTATCCGGCTTTGCTCCACCATCGCCTGCACCGGTTTGGGCCTGATCATAACCTATGGCATAAGTGGAGAAATTGCATACGTGAAGAATGATATTTTGTCCCTCAACCGTGCAATACTCACCTCCGATTGCATTTTCCTCGCCGATTGGAAGCACCGATGCGACATTGTCGTGCACCCGGTACAATGCGATTCCGTTCTTCCCTTTGACATTCGCGGGCATGGGAATCGTGATGGTCAGAGGATCATTGACATGGGTGATTCTTGTGGTTATACCGGTTTCCCCAGCCAAAGTGACCGTTTTATACAGGGACAAATCAAGGTATAGGCCTATTGTTTTATCCGGTGCCAGCCTTTGGATCATCATTTTGTCATTGGACAAATTGGTCGCCGGCCCCGCGAAAAAATCAATTTGCATTTTGCCGCCAAGCTGCTCGATTCGACTGTCCTCCTCGGTATAGACGCCACCATCCTGATATAGATTTTCCAGCCCAGCCACTGTCACTTGAGGCGTCTGCCCCTGACCGGTCACAACACCCGTGTTCTTTGCAAAAATCGGGAAATGTGTCGTGACAGTTCCGGAATAATTTCCCTTTCCGGTTATGGTGGCATTTGCCAGTCCAAAATCCACATTCCCTGTGTAGCTTACATTAAAATCAGCATTGTTCACAAGTTGGATTGTTCCATAACGGACTTTAGGCATTGGAGTTTGCGGCTGACCTGTATATTCGGTTGAAGGCAGTTGTGACACCATGTCCGAAGTAATTTCTTTCGTGTCGACAACCCCAGTTTTTAGTTCACTTTGCCATGGGGCATATCCGTTTCGTTCCACTTTGACGTAGACAGAATAGCTACCCGCATCGGTCACTTGCGGGCAGTCAGTCGAAAATGCGGTTCCGTCTATGCTGTATGTGACCGTGTCGCCGGCAAGGACGCCGCTCACATTGACGGAATCATGAGGCAGACCATCAAAGGTGCCGGCATAAGGCGTGGCGGTGATTCCTGCGATGCCCCATGTTCCATAGACTGTCAAATCTGATGTGATATTGCCAAACGATTTGTCCCAGCCCTGAAAGTCAAAGCCTGTGCGGACCGGATTATCCGGTGCCGTACCGGCATCCCCGTATTCCACCATCTCCGTTTTCAACGTTGTGGCGCCGGCGCCGTCAAACAGTTTAAAGGTTACCGTATGCAAGGACACGACATGCACTGTCAGGGTGTCCTCATTGCCCACCGCGTCCGTTGCGGTAATGACGATATCGTATTTCCCGTCACCAAGGGCGTCGATGGTGAATTTTCCGTCTGAAATGCTTGCTGTCTTTGGACTCCCACCGTCGATTGCATAGGAAACCGTTCCAAGCCCCGAACCGCTGTCCCCCACTGTCACTGCCATGGAGGATGCGCCCTTTGTATAGTCTGTGGAAATGGATGGCGGTGTCATGTCAAATGACATGCCATTGGAATTGATGATGCTGACATTCCCCTCATTGTCAGTGATTCTGGCGTAGATGACGAATTGTTCCGCGTCGGCTGGTGTGATGGAGAACGCGGTTGAATATGGGGTCCAAATTGGCATGGTTTGCAAATCCTGCGGGGATAATTCAGCACCACTCTTATAATACTCAATGCTTCGAACACCGCTGCCCACATCGGTTCCTTCAATATGGACATCAATTGTGTTTTTAAAGAACAACCCAAAGGTGATGTTGTTGAAAAAACTGCTCCATTGATTGGCCGCCACAATGATTTTTCCAGTGGGGGGAATCACATCATCGATCGTCACATTGATGGTGCGCGTCGCCACGGCGGTTCCATCGCTGATTTCAACGGTAAAGGTATCGGTTCCAATGTAATCACTCGTCGGCGTGTAGGTGATGGCCCCTCCCGGCGCGATATCCGTACCGCCTGAGGAAGCTGTCGCGCCTGAAATATCCAGCGTTCCATGGCTGGGAGCTGTTTGTTCCGTCCAGGTCAGGGTTTGTCCAAGGTCCTTATCGCTGACATGTAATAAGGGCTGCACATCGTTGTCCACAGAGTTTGCGTCGACGGACAAGTCTGTAGTGCCCGAGAGAAACGTGGGGCTGGTGTTCACAGCGGTTGTTTTGGTGGCTTCCTTGATGATTCCGGTTGTTGCACCACCGTCAAAACCTGAAAACTCCAATACATATCCGTTTAGCTTCGCGTATCCGTTTGCAGGATTGTCCCCATTGTACGCACCAAAGTCGTCCCAGTATGCGCCTTCCCATCCGGTGTATACAAAATCGCCGCTGTTGGGCTCTCCCGCATGCCACGGGGAAAATCCGTCCACGTTATAGGCGATTTCCTGTCCCGCTTCCGGGCCATCAATCCAGTAATACTTCACCGTGTCCGGTTTCGCATAGATATAGGTGCTAGTGTCGTACATATTGAAATCGCTGAAGGTCATGGAATAATCCAACAGGATGTTCTGCTTCTGAGTTGTGGTGGCGCTCAATAAATCCCCGTAGGAGACTTCATTGCCATCGGCCCCGCGAATGATATCAGGGTTTGCGACGGTGCCGGAGTTTCTCTGCCAAAGACCGCCCATCCAGGCATCATACCAGTGATCGCTTCCGTTTCCACCGGTGTCAGTAAGTTTTAGAAGAATTGAATTCTCCGGCTGGGAGGTCGCCGTGGCGATATATCCTCTCCCACCGAAATAGGGATCGTTGGTGCCGCCTGCCGCCAGCACTGCGCTTGGCCAGTCAATGCTTCCTGCAACATATCTGTAGAAGTGTCCGTTAAAATAAATGTCGTTGCCGATTGGTGAAATTGCGCTTGCGGAAGCGGTGATTTTTTGTGGCAGCGAACCATCCGTCTTATATATAATTCCACTTAGCAACGATTCCGCCGTTTTAGTATCGGCAAATGAAAAGACCGCACTGTCAAACTGTTGGGTGGCTGAAGTGTAGGTACCGACATAGGTCGAACCATTGGTTCCTCCCCGGAAAGTCAGTGCACCGCCGCCCAAAGAAGGCACAGTGAATGATCCGTTGTTCACCGAGATGGTTACCATCTTGGCTGACGGAGACAATTCCAACCCACAGGTATACGTGGTTGCGCTTTGCCAGGTGGTGGTCGTCAAGGCGACATCGTTAGGTACAGGGATGGCCATATCAATCGGATCGCTGACCTTCCCCTCCGTATCCTTGACCACGATATAAATTTCTTTGGCTCCGGCAGTCAGGCCCATAGGATTGGTGACCGTATTTTCTCCCGCGATGCAGGGACTTCCCGAACCGGATGTGTCAATGACCGGCGCGGCCGCGCCATCGGCGACCACCTCATAATAGTAGGCTCCGGGACGGTCCGAGGTGAATTTCACGGTTCCCTCAGTGTCGGTTGCCCTGACCACTTTGCCAGCTGTCAATGACGGTTTTCCGGTGAGCTCGCCGCTGGCCGATGCAAATGAAGCACTCCCGCTGCCGCTGTCTCCGGTCGTCAGATTGCCATATTCCACAAAGTATCCCTTGGCCGCGTAAGTATTTCCTTGATTGATGTTGTCAAGTCGAATATCATTCCAGGAGAAAGTCGTGCCGTGCTTCCCGGTGATATTGGGGACGTTTAGCGTGGTCAAACAATTTTCACGGCTTGAGCCTGAATTGTTGGGCTCATTGGCGCCGCTTCGACTCCAATTGTAATAGGTGCCCGGGTTGGCCGCATCCGCGATATTGTCCGCATTGATGACCTGTATCGCTTGTGTCGCTCCACTGGCATCCAAGGTGCTGTCCAGGCTATAAAAGATTTGTCCGATTTCCGGACCGCATGCCCAGTACCATCCGGTTGATACAACAGTGTCGATGAAACTTCCATAATATTGGCCGCTGTTGTCCGCCGATCCGGAAGCGGTTGTGCGCCCGCCGTTGTTGTTCATGATTGTGCCGCCCAACCACCCGGTTTTTCCACCGGATAAAGAATTGAGAAAGGTGTCCTCATTCAGACTTGTGACCGTTGCAAGATAACCAGTCCTGCCCATGTAGGTCATGGCCCTGGCGGCCGCGTATGCATTCGTCCATGTGATACCTAAGGCCCCAGCCGCCACATACTGGTAATAGTGGCCTGTATCGGTATTGTAAAAAGTATCGACAGACACACTTTCTGTGCTGACTGTGATGCTGACCCTCTGGGATTCCCCGGCAACAGTAAAACCAATACTGCGCAAGTAGTTTTGGATATCGCCGGATGTTGTTCCCGCGGCAAGATTGACACGCTTCGTGTAATCGTTCGACGCACCGGAAACGGTGAACCCGGCAGGGGTCGTCGCCGGCAGGTTGATTTTGTCCCCAGTGGTCACATTGTCGGAAAAGCTGATCAACACAGTTCTGATGCCATCACCGGTTATGGTCAGATTTTGAAAATACTGTTGCCCCGCCGAATATGTGGCCGTTCCAACAGATACCGATGGCCCTGTCGCAGCCATCGATGGTATGCTGAGAGATGAAGGTATCAATACGGCGACCAATAATAATGCAACAATCCTTTTCCTATTCATTTTCATAACTTCACTTCCTGCTCCTTTACCGCGAAACTTGATTTTGGGTGATTTATTTGCAATTCCGACCTTTTTTTGCAATAAAAAAAGCACACTAAACTGTGCTTTTCGTTCTCCTTATATCGCTCCCACATCTATTCCCTTTTCCCATATATTTTTGCACACCTCATAGTAACACTAATATGATTCTAAATTGATAATTTATTTTGTGCAAGCAATATTTCATTTTTTTTGATATTGCGGCAAAGCCATTATTCAATTGTGCCTCCTCCAATCACGAAGTCGTCATGATAAAACACCACCGCCTGGCCAGGTGCCGCCAATGGCTGGTCGGATAAAAACTCAATTCTTGCTCTGCCGTTTTCCAATGGTGAAACGATGACATCCACTTCATCCGCCGAATATCGAACCTTGGCTTTCCCCCGGAAATCCGCATTCCGGTTTGCGGAAACAATGTAATTCATATCATAGGCGAAGAAACTTCGGACCTGCATTTCCTCCCGCCTGCCAACGACGATTTGGTTGGTTGCCCGCTGCAAGGAGATGACATAATACGGGCCGTTGCCGTTGCCGTTGATGCCAAGTCCCTTCCGCTGTCCCACTGTATAATGGATGAACCCATTGTGGGTGCCAAGGATATTTCCCTGTACGTCCACAAAATCGCCGGGCTCGGTTCCGGACGCCACCCCATGGTTGACGAGAAAGTCGGCGTAGCGGCCATTTTGCACAAAGCATATTTCCTGACTGTCAGGTTTTCCAAAAACCCGAAGACCAGCTTCAAGGGCCTTCTCCCGAATCTCTTTTTTTGTATAACCGCCAAGAGGCAGCACCAAATTTTTTAATTGGTGTTGCCCCAGCATATAAAGCACATAACTTTGATCCTTTTGACGATCCGCTCCCTTTTTCAGGAGAAACCTTTTTGCATTGTTGTCATATTCAACGGTTGCGTAGTGGCCTGTCGCAATTTTGCCACAGCCCAGGTCATTTGCCTTCACAAGCATTTCACCGAATTTAATATGGCGGTTGCAGGCGATGCAAGGGTTTGGCGTGTTTCCTTTGCCATATTCCTCAACGAAGTTCTGAATGACCGTTGTCCGGAATTGCTTCTTCATGTTCAAGACATAAAATGGAATGTCCAATTGACGTGCCACCGATCTGGCATCTTCCGCATCCTCGATGGAGCAGCATGTCCGCTGGGAGACACGAGGTTCTTTTTCGGACTCCCAGAGCTTCAACATGGTTCCAAAGACTTCGTAACCCTGTTCTTTCAACAACAGTGCCGCGACAGAGCTGTCGACACCGCCACTCATGCCTACAAGAATCTTTTGTGGATTTGTGGTCATTGTGGCTCCTATTCCTCAAATAAGGGGGTGGACAGATATCGTTCGCCACTATCGGGAAGCAGCACAACAATTTTCTTCCCCTTGTTCTCAGCGCGCAGTGCTAATTGGGTGGCGGCGAAAGTTGCCGCTCCGGAAGAGATCCCGACCAACAGTCCTTCTGTTTTGGCCAGCTTTCTGGCGGTTGCAAAAGCTTCTTCGTTTTTGACAACAAGGATTTCATCCACGACTTCACGATTGAAATTGACTGGCACAAAGCCTGCGCCAATTCCCTGAATTTTATGTGGGCCTTTTGTTCCACCTGAAAGCACGGGGGAATCCGCCGGTTCAACGGCAACAATCTTGACTCCGGGGTTTTTCTGTTTCAGCGCTTTGCCAACACCGGAAACCGTGCCGCCGGTGCCAACGCCGGCCACGAAGATGTCAACGCCGCCATCGGTGTCCCGCCAGATTTCCTCAGCGGTTGTGGCCATATGAATGGCAGGGTTCGCCGGGTTTTCAAATTGTTGTGGAATGTAGGAGTTGGGAATTTCACCAGCCAGCTCTTTGGCCTTGTTGATGGCGCCCGCCATCCCTTCGGAGCCGGGGGTCAGTACCAATTCAGCGCCCAGGGCTTTCATCAGGTTTCTTCTTTCAATGGTAAATGTTTCCGGCAAAGTAATGATCAATCGATAGCCCTTTGCGGCTGCCACGAAAGCCAACGCGATGCCTGTATTTCCGCTTGTGGGTTCGATGATGACGGTGTCCTGGTTGATCAGGCCCTTTTCTTCCGCATCCTTGATCATGGCAAAGCCAATTCGATCTTTCACGCTGGACGCCGGGTTGAAGGATTCCACCTTGGCGATCAGTGTTGCGGGCAGGCCATTGATTTTGTTATAGTTTGACAGCTCCAGCAATGGTGTGTTGCCTATTAAGTCAGTCAAGTTCTTTGCGATCTTTGTCATTTTATTTCTCCTTATTCTATATTCTTCATTATTTGTTGATGAAGCGGTGACTTGGTCCTCAATTGGGACACAATATCGGTCAACGCTTCCAATGCGATGTCCAATTGTTGTTGAGTCGTATCGGCGCCCAGTGTCATCCGGATTGCGCCATGGGCCAATTCGTGTGGAACCCCCATTGCCAGCAATACATGGGATGGCTCAAAGGAGCCGCTGGTACAGGCAGAGCCGCTTGAGACGGCCAACCCCTTCCTGTCCATCAGAATGATGATGGACTCCGCTTCCACAAATGGGAAGGAAATATTTATATTCCCCGGCAACCGCCGGGTGGGATGTCCGTTCAGTATGCTGCCCTGGCTCGATGCCAGGATTTTTTCAATGGCTCTATTCCGCAGGCCGGTCACGCGGGCATCGACTATTTGCCGCCTGCCGGAAGTGATCTCCAACGCTTTTGCCAGGCCCACAATGCCAGCGACATTTTCAGTGCCAGGCCTTTTGTTTCGCTCCTGATGTCCACCGTTCATCAACTTGGAAAGCTTGACGCCTTTTCTGACATACAAGACGCCAACGCCTTTGGGTCCGCCGAATTTATGTCCGGATAGAGAAAGTAAATCAAGGTTCAACCGTTTCACATCGATATCCAGTGTGCCAGCCGCTTGAACCGCGTCAGTATGAAACAGAATGCCCCGTTCTTTTGCAATCCGGCCGATTTCCTCTATGGGCTGGATGGTTCCAACCTCATTGTTGGCAAACATGATTGAAATCAAAATCGTATCTTCCCGAAGCGCCTGCGCGAGTTGTGCCACATCAATCAGTCCATATTGGTCAACCGGCAGATACGTCACTTCAAATCCTTCCTGCTCCAATTGTTCACAAGTGTAAAGCACCGCCTGGTGTTCCACGGATGAAGTGATGATATGTTTGCCTTTTGTTGCGTTTTGCCTGGCGGCGCCCAAGATGGCCCAGTTGTCCGCCTCTGTTCCGCCACTTGTGAAAAATATTTCTCTGATGTCCGCACCCAATTCCGATGCAACGGATTCACGGGCCAGCTCAATGGCATTTTTGCTTTCCCTGCCGATGTCATAAACCGATGATGGGTTCCCAAAGGCGGAAGTCAGATAGGGCAGCATCGCTTCCAGCGCTTCGGGATGCATCGGTGAGGTGGCGGCATGATCCAAATAGATCAATCCCTGATTCATTCGTCACACCTCCTTGGTTTTGCAATGAATCACGTATTCGTGTAATTCGTCAATGGTCGGCCGCTTCCCGCAGAGAGCGCATTCTTCCGATCGGTTTAGTTTCAGTTCTGTGAATTCTGTTGTCAGGGCGTCGAAGTACAGCACTCTGCCCCCGACGATCTCACCAATTTCCGTAATGACTTTTATTGCCTCCAGGGCCTGAAGGGAGCCGATGACTCCGGTGACAGCGCCCAGGATTCCGGCATCGCTGCAGGTTTCAATTTCACCATCCAGCGGAGGTTCGGGATACAGGCATCGATAGCATGGGGTTTGCCCCGGAATGATGGTCATCAGGATGCCCGCATACCCAACGGCAGCCCCCTCGACAAGGGGTTTGCCCAAAAGGAAGCAACAGTCGCTGATCAGATACCTTGAAGGGAAATTATCGGTGGCGTCCACCACCAAGTCATACCGGGCAACCAAGTCCTCAATGTTTTCCACGTCGATTCGCCCCTTGAATTTCTCCACTTTGACTTCCGGGTTCAGTTGCTTGATCTTTCTTTCCGCGGAATCAATCTTTTTCGAGCCGACATCCTCGGTGAAATGGATCACCTGTCGATTCAGATTGGACAAGGCGACAGTGTCAAAATCGGCGATACCCAATGTGCCCACGCCGGCCGCGGCCAGATACAGAAGGATAGGCGAACCCAGTCCGCCTGAGCCGATGACCAGCACCCGGGCATTTTTCAACTTCATTTGAGCTTCAACACCAAACTCCTCCAGAATAATCTGTCTGGAATACCTTAGGGTGTTTCCTGTAAAGGCTTTCATCGCTCTTCTCCTTCTGACTTTGTCAGGCCTTCGTTCATGCTCCCTGTCCGATAACCCAAAAGATCAAGGGTTGTGTATTGAAAACCAATGTCTTTGAATGCCCGGTAGATGGTTGCCCGCACTTCAGGCTTCATG
>Ga0183100_1001563_pt1 | contig 11275 bp, 13 predicted proteins | sample Biomet2_FD_127789 | JGI IMG/M metagenome (GOLD analysis project Ga0183100, IMG submission 127789) | Microbial communities from bioreactor (seeded with anoxic lake sediment) at LBNL, California, USA - Biofuel metagenome 2 | ecosystem: Engineered > Bioreactor > Anaerobic > Unclassified ...
GTGAAAAATAAAAAACTATTCCGGATGTTTGTGACATTTTGTACAGAAGAATGAGTTCTTCTGTACAAAAAATATAATTATTCTGTACAAAACAAATCATTCTTTTGTACAAGAATAACGAAACATTCCGAATACTTTTTGAAAAAGTAAACCGGAGTTTATCTATACTCTGACGAGATATTTATTAGAAGTAACGGGAGATTCGCGTAAATAAGAAACTATTTTCCTGATTCTTTTTTTAAGTATTCCAGAAGTCCTTTGCAAGCATCTTCCAGAATATTTAAAACGTTTTCAAATCCTGAAGCGCCTCCGAAGTAAGGATCGGGGACGTAATCGACTGAAATCTGCTGGCAGAAATCCGTCATTCTGCGAATCTTCTTCTGAGCTTCCGGAGATGGTGCCAATTCTTTCAGGTCATCGATATTGCGATCATCCATTCCAAGTATCAGATCGAAATTATCAAAATCGTCACTCCTTACCGGTCTTGATCTACTAACAAGATCATAACCCCGTTTAATCGCATGAGCTCTCATACGTGGATCGGGCAATTCTCCCTGGTGATAACTCAGTATTCCTGCAGAGTCAACTAAAATAGTTTTTTCAAGTCCTTCTTTTTTAAGGTAGGTCTGCATAATACCTTCAGCCAGTGGCGAACGGCAAATGTTTCCAAGACATACAAACAAAACTCTGAATTTTTTCTTTTCGCTCATATTTAATATGGGTCTACGTCATAATAAACAATCAATGATTTAAAACGCTCGTCTTCAACCATTTCTTTTTGTACTTGCAGCAATAATCTGCGAGCTTTTTCCATTGATGCATTATGCTCTATTTTTACAATGATTTTTTTGATAAATAAAGTCTGTATACGAGCTACCAGAGGATAATCAGGCCCCAGAATTCTGTTTCCAAAAATGCTTCTCAGTTTTTCTGCCATTGTTCTGGCCATAATATCAAGCAAATCAGCGTTTCTATTTTTTAAATACACATAAACAAGGCGGTAAAAAGGCGGATAATGAAACATCTGACGCTCAGATAACTGCAAAGAGAACATGCTTTGATAATCGTTTTTTATAACCTGATGTATGATAGGATGAGTTATCGATTTTGTTTGTAAAATTACCAATCCTTGCTTGTTTTTTCGTCCGGCTCTACCCGATACCTGAGCCATAAGCTGATATGCTCTCTCATACGAGCGGAAATCGGGATAATTAAGCATTGTATCAGCATTCAGAATACCAACTATACTTACATTATCGAAATCCAGTCCTTTTGAAATCATCTGAGTACCAATTAAAATGTCTGTATTTCCTCGCTCGAAATCGGATATTATTTTTTCGTAAGCAGTGCGGGTACGTGTTGTGTCCATGTCCATTCGGGCAACTCTTGCTTCGGGAAAGATGGTTTTAATATCGTCCTCCACTTTTTCAGTTCCAAATCCACGATTGATGAGTTCTACTCCTTCGCATGCCGGACAAGAACGCGGCACTTGATATGTATATCCGCAATAGTGGCAGGTTAGTTGATTAATCCCTTTATGATAAGTGAGACTTACATCACAGTTTTTGCATTTTGGAACCCAACCGCAAGTTCTGCATTCAATCATCGGAGCAAACCCCCTTCTGTTCTGAAAAAGAATGATCTGCTCCTTGTTGTTCAATGCCATGCGGATATGCTCCAATAAAATGGGAGAAAACTGTCCGTTCATTCTTTTCTTTCTTGCCAGCTCTTTTATATCTACAGGCAAAATCTGAGGAAGCTGAATATCCTGATACCGTTCGTTCAGTTCAACTAATCCATATTTACCACTATGGGCATTGCTATATGTTTCAATGGAAGGCGTAGCTGTGCCTAGTAGTGTTTTTGCTCCGTAAAATGAAGCCAGAACAATGGCTGCATTGCGAGCATGATAACGAGGGGCCGGATCATATTGTTTGTAGGTATTTTCATGTTCTTCATCAACAATGACCAGTCCGAGATTATGAAACGGGAGAAAAATAGATGAGCGTACGCCTAATATTATGTCATATCCCTCGTTGCTCAATTGTTTGCGCCATATTTCTACACGTTCAGCATCCGAAAACTTGGAATGATATATTCCCAGCTTGTTACCGAACACTTTTTTTAGCCGCTCTGTTATTTGTGTAGTCAAAGCAAGTTCGGGTACTAGATATAATACCTGTTTTCCGGCTTTTATAGCTTTATCTATTAGATGGATGTATACTTCAGTTTTTCCACTAGAAGTTACTCCATGCAACAAGCATACATTTTTCTTTTTAAAGCTATTCTGTATTTCCTGAAAAGCATGCGATTGATATTCATTGAGTGGGTTTATCTCAACCGTAGATTGTGTAGTTGTTGCTAACCGGCCAATCTCCTGACTATAAACCTCAAATACTTTCTTCTCTATAAGTGCATTGAAAGCAGCAGGAGATGCATCCGCTTTTTTAATGAGTTCCTTTTTGCTGATTTCTTTTACAATCTTGTCGCTGAGAAAGTGAGATAGTTCAAGATACTTCATCAGAAGTGCCAACTGTTTTTGAGCTCGACCTAGCTCGTTGAAAAGTTTGTTCAGTTGTTGCTCGTTTTTTGCTGATTCAGTAAGACGAACTCTGATTTCAAGCTTTGGCTGGTAACTTCGTTTTAGTTCTTCCTTTACAAAAATAGCTTCTTTATCGAGCAGTGATTTTATTGTTGGAAGAAGGTTTTTTAGTCCACTATCTTTTTCTAGCTGGCTAACAGTTTGCTCTGATTTATTTTCAAGTAAGCTTATTAATGTTTGCTCTTTCTCAGACAATGGAATGGTGTATTCAAAGTCTGGGTTATATTCAACAATGGTTTCACTTTCAAGCTTTAGCCCTGATGGTAATGCTGCCTTGTACACATCTCCCAGTGTACAAAGATAATAAGATGCAATCCATTCCCAAAACTTAAATTGTTGGGGAATAAGTATAGGTTCTGCGTCCAGAATAGTGGAAATATCTTTTGTCTCGTATCCTTCGGGAGCTGAATAATGCACATTAGATACAATAGCAGTATAGAATTTTTTACGTCCAAAAGGTACTATAACCCTGCATCCTGTCTTTATATCTTTTGCACATTCTTCTGGCAATGAATAAGTATAAGACTTGGGTAAAGGAAGGGGCAATATAACGTCTGCAAATTTTTTCACACTACTCATTTATTAGTGTGGCAAAGATACAAAATAAGGAGGCATCCTAAAATGGGAAACCTCCTTTATTTTATTTTGTATATACTTTTTAGAAAATATAAGCTACTGATACCTGCCAAACTTTAGTTTTACTCTTGAAAGAAGAGCCGCTTATAACACCAGCTAATTCACTTAAATCTCCGCTCGCAAAATTCTGTTTTGCTGAATCAGTTAAAGGCAGATTATAGTTTAATCCGAGTTGCAGATGATTTAAAAGTTTAACTCCACCACCAATGTTTACTGATACTTCCGCATTCTTTCTGTTGATAGAAGGTACAGATCCTGATACTGTACTATTTGCAATATCATACAAATCATTGCTCAGGTTATCATTGTTGATATCGAATGAGAAATTAGGACCTGCAGCAAGGAAGATGCTAGCCATGCTTCCCAGTCCAATGGAATACTTCAGGTTTACAGGAACCTCTATTGTTTTTTGATTATTGGTTGTTTGTGTATTGGTTGTAGTATTTGTGAATTTTGTCCCTTTTTCGGCATAAAGCAAAGCTCCATCAATGCCAATACCTATAATTGGAACGTTAATATCAACCATTGGACCAATGAAAAAACCATTTCTGTTTTCTGCCTGAACATTGTTAGCTAAACCTTTAAAATCAATATTTGCAAGGTTTAATCCACCTTTAACTCCAAGTTTAATTTGTGCCTGTGCAGTGTTAACTGTAAACAAACATACCGCTACTAAAAGGATACTAAAAATCTTTTTCATAATTGGATAAGTATTTAAATTCCGGAGCAAAAATACATATTTTTATTGACTATTCGTTAAAACATTCGATGTTGATTGTGGAGAATTATCGGAACTTAATTGGTAAAATACAAATTTTTGAGGTAAATATATAAGAACTCGGATGTAAAATATGAGTCTGATTCATTATCTTTGCATGAAACAAACATATTAATGATCTAAATAGACCCAAACAATGAATAATGAAAATCAATCAAATCAGTTGCAAATAGAACTAAATGATGAAGTAGCTCAGGGAATATATGCAAACCTTGCTGTGATAACTCATTCAAGTTCTGAATTTATAGTCGATTTCATTCGTGTAATGCCGGGATTGCCCAAGGCAGGAGTGAAAAGCCGTATAATTTTAACTCCTGAACATGCTAAGAGATTGATGCGGGCTTTGGAAGATAATGTGCGAAAATATGAAAGTTCTTTTGGTCAAATCCGTTTGAATGATGAAGGTTCTGTCCAACCTATACCAGGTTTTACTGGCGAGGCTTAATATTTTGTGAATCACATCTATAGAAAATCATTTTGAGATGACAGGGTTTTGTACTTTGTTAAAAATCCTTTTTTGCCTGATAATCAGAAAAAACTTTGAGTAATCAATTGGTTATTCAAATATTATTCGTATTTTTGCACCCCAAAATGTATATAAGCGAAATTAATATAACAATAATATAATAATTAAAAAACAATTAAAAATGCCTACAATTCAGCAATTAGTAAGAAAAGGAAGGGCTGCTTTGGTTGATAAAAGTAAGTCTCCAGCGCTAGACTCATGTCCTCAAAGACGTGGTGTTTGCGTGAGAGTTTACACAACAACCCCTAAAAAGCCTAACTCTGCAATGCGTAAAGTAGCTCGTGTGCGCTTAACAAACCAAAAGGAAGTTAACTCGTACATTCCGGGTGAAGGTCACAACTTACAAGAACACTCAATTGTGTTAGTACGTGGTGGTCGTGTTAAAGACCTTCCAGGTGTTCGTTATCACATCGTTCGTGGTACTCTTGATACAGCAGGTGTAGCAGGTCGTACTCAAAGACGTTCTAAGTATGGAGCTAAGCGTCCAAAACCAGGACAACCAGCTGCTGCAGCTAAGAAAAAGTAATTTAGATAATTACTAAAGCTTATTTATATTTTAATTTAATATCCGTTTTGATTTGTTGGAATAAGCTATAAAAGGTTGAGTAAATGTCCCGGTGGGGGCATTGAAGACGTTAATGCAGCCAAAAACAAAACATTATTTTTCAAACAAATGAGAAAAGCAAAACCAAAAAAACGGGTTATCCTTCCGGATCCTGTATTTAATGATCAAAAGGTTTCCAAATTTGTGAACCACTTGATGTATGATGGTAAGAAAAATACTTCATACGAGATCTTCTACGCTGCCTTAGAAACAGTAAAGGCAAAACTTCCAAATGAAGAAAAATCTGCATTGGAAATCTGGAAAAAAGCATTGGATAACATCACTCCTCAGGTTGAAGTAAAATCTAGACGTGTAGGTGGTGCAACATTCCAGGTTCCTACAGAAATCCGCCCTGATCGTAAAGAATCAGTTTCAATGAAAAACTTGATTTTATTGGCTCGTAAAAGAGGCGGTAAATGTATGGCAGATAAATTAGCTGCTGAAATTCTTGATGCATTCAACGAACAAGGTGGTGCATACAAACGTAAAGAAGACATGCACAGAATGGCTGAAGCTAACCGTGCATTCGCTCATTTCAGATTCTAATATTGTAAGTAAGATGGCAAAACAAGATTTACATTTGACCCGTAATATCGGTATCATGGCTCACATTGATGCTGGTAAAACAACTACTTCTGAACGTATCCTTTTCTATACTGGTCTTACTCATAAGATCGGTGAAGTGCACGATGGTGCTGCTACAATGGACTGGATGGCTCAGGAGCAAGAACGCGGTATTACTATTACATCTGCTGCTACAACAACCAGATGGAAATGGAATGATGATACTTATAAAATCAACTTGATTGACACTCCAGGACACGTTGACTTTACCGCTGAGGTAGAACGTTCTCTTCGTGTATTGGATGGTGCCGTTGCTACTTATTGTGCTGTAGGTGGTGTTGAACCACAGTCTGAAACAGTATGGAGACAAGCTGATAAATATAATGTTCCTCGTATTGGATACGTTAACAAAATGGACCGTTCTGGTGCAGACTTCTTTGAAGTTGTTCGTCAGATGAAAGAAGTATTAGGTGCTAATCCTTGTCCTATTGTTGTTCCAATCGGTGCTGAAGAAAGCTTTAAAGGTCTTGTAGACCTTATCAAAATGAAAGCTATTTATTGGCATGATGAAACTATGGGTGCTGACTATTCTGTTGAAGAAATTCCAGCAAACTTAGTTGATGAAGCCAATGAATGGAGAGGCAAAATGTTGGAATCAGTTGCAGAATATGATGATTCTTTGATGGAGAAATTCTTCGAAGATCCTGAAACTATTACTGAAGAAGAAGTTCTTAACGCTCTTCGTAATGCAACTGTTCAGATGGCTATTGTTCCAATGCTTTGCGGTTCTTCTTTCAAGAACAAAGGTGTTCAGACTTTATTAGATTATGTTTGTGCATTCCTGCCTTCTCCACTTGATACAGAAGCAGTTATCGGTACAAACCCAGATACAGGTGCTGAAGAAGATAGAAAGCCTTCTGAAGAAGAATTTACTTCTGCTTTGGCATTTAAGATTGCAACTGACCCTTATGTAGGTCGTTTGACTTTCTTCCGTGTTTATTCAGGTAAAGTTGAAGCTGGTTCATACATCTACAATACTCGTTCAGGTAAAAAAGAACGTGTATCTCGTTTGTTCCAGATGCACTCAAATAAACAAAATCCGGTAGAAGTTATCGGTGCTGGTGATATTGGTGCAGGTGTTGGTTTCAAAGATATCCGTACTGGTGATACTCTTTGTGACGAAGATCACCCAATCGTTCTTGAATCTATGGACTTCCCAGATCCTGTGATCGCTTTAGCTATTGAGCCTAAGACTCAGAAGGATATGGATAAGCTTACAACAGGTTTGATTAAGTTGGCAGAAGAAGATCCAACATTTACTGTAAGAACAGACGAACAAAGTGGTCAGACTGTTATTGCAGGTATGGGTGAACTTCACCTTGATATTATTATCGACCGTTTAAGACGCGAATTCAAAGTCGAATGTAACCAAGGTCGTCCTCAGGTAACTTACAAAGAAGCAATTACTAAGACTGTTAACCTTCGTGAGGTTTACAAAAAACAATCTGGTGGTCGTGGTAAGTTTGCTGATATTATTGTTAATATCGGTCCTGCTGATGAAGGTTTTGAAGGAGCTCTTCAATTTATCGATGAAGTTAAGGGTGGTAATATTCCAAAAGAATTCATTCCTTCAGTGCAGAAAGGTTTCACTACTGCAATGAAAAATGGTGTACTTGCAGGATATCCTCTTGATACTTTAAAAGTAACTTTGGTTGATGGTTCTTTCCATCCGGTTGACTCTGACCAGTTATCTTTCGAAATCTGTGCAATCCAGGCATTCAAAAACGCATCAGCTAAAGCAGGTCCTGCTCTTCTTGAACCAATCATGAGTCTTGAAGTTGTAACTCCTGAAGAAAGCATGGGTGATGTTATTGGTGACTTGAACAAACGTCGTGGACAAGTTGAAGGAATGGAATCAAGCCGCACAGGTGCTAGAATCGTAAAAGCTAAAGTTCCAATGGCTGAATTGTTTGGTTACGTAACTTCTTTACGTACAATTACATCAGGTCGTGCAACTTCATCTATGACCTTCTCTCACTATGCTAAAGTATCTCCTTCTATTGCGAAGGGAGTTCTTGAAGAAGTTAAGGGTCGTGTTGATTTAGTATAAAATTATAGTTATATAAATATGAGCCAAAAAATTAGAATTAAATTGAAGTCTTATGATCATAACTTGGTTGATAAATCAGCTGAGAAGATCGTAAGAACTGTGAAGACTACAGGCGCTATTGTTAGTGGCCCAATACCTCTTCCTACGCACAAGCGTATCTTTACAGTGAACCGCTCTACTTTCGTAAACAAGAAGTCTAGAGAACAGTTCCAACTTTCTTCATTCAAAAGATTGATCGACATTTATAGCTCTACAGCTAAAACTGTTGACGCTTTGATGAAATTGGAATTACCTAGCGGTGTTGAAGTAGAAATTAAAGTTTAATAATTAAAAAAAGTGAAATGCCAGGATTATTAGGAAAGAAAATCGGAATGACATCCGTTTTCAGTGCTGATGGTAAAAATGTACCATGCACTGTTATCGAAGCAGGTCCTTGTGTTGTTACTCAACTTAAGACAGTTGAAAAAGATGGCTATGAAGCAGTCCAAGTAGGTTTCCAGGACAAAAAGGAAAAACATACTACTAAACCATTGATGGGACACTTCGCTAAAGCTAAAGTAACACCAAAGAGACACTTGGCCGAGTTCAAAGAATTTGAGAATGAACTAAATTTAGGTGACACAATCTCTGTAGAATTGTTTAACGATGCAGTATTTGTAGACGTTATTGCAACTTCTAAGGGTAAGGGTTTCCAGGGTGTAGTTAAAAGACATGGTTTTGGTGGTGTAGGTCAGTCTACTCACGGTCAGCATAACCGCTTACGTAAACCAGGTTCTATCGGTGCTTGTTCTTATCCAGCAAAAGTATTCAAAGGAATGCGAATGGGTGGACAAATGGGCGGTGACAGAGTTACTGTTCAAAATTTGCGAGTTTTAAAAGTTATCCCAGAACACAATCTTTTATTGATTAAAGGGTCAGTTCCAGGATGCAAAGGTTCAATCGTAATAATTGAGAAATAATGGAAGTTAACGTATATAACATTAAAGGTGAAGACACTGGAAGAAAGATTACGTTAAATGAATCAATCTTCGGAATTGAGCCTAACGATCATGCTATTTATTTAGACGTAAAGCAATTTATGGCAAATAGCCGTCAGGGAACTCACAAATCAAAAGAAAGAAGTGAACTTTCCGGTAGTACTAGAAAGTTGAAAAAACAAAAAGGTACTGGTGGCGCACGTTCAGGTGATATCAAATCTCCTGTGTTTGTTGGTGGTGCAAGAGTTTTTGGCCCTAAACCAAGAGATTATTTCTTTAAATTGAACAAAAAAGTTAAGTCTTTAGCAAGAAAATCAGCTTTATCATACAAGGCTCAAGATAATGCAATCGTTGTTGTTGAGGATTTCTCTTTTGAAGCTCCAAAAACAAAGGAATTTATTGCATTGATAAAAAATCTTAAAGTTTCTGATAAAAACTTGCTTTTAGTTTTACCAGAACTAAATAAAAACGTATATTTGTCGGCTCGTAATATTGAGAGAGCTAACGTATTAACTGTTTCTGGATTAAATACTTACAACGTATTGAATGCAGGAGCATTAGTGCTTACTGAAAGTTCTCTTTCTGCTATCGACAATGTCTTAATGAAAAAGGAGGCTTAAATAATGGGAATTATTATTAAACCGTTAGTTACAGAGAAAATGACTGCAGCATCTGAAAAGTTAAATCGTTTCGGATTTGTTGTGCGTCCTGAAGCTAACAAATTGGAAATTAAGAGCGCAGTTGAGGCATTATATAATGTTACAGTTATAGATGTTAATACTATTCGTTATTCTGGCAAGAATAAAAGTCGTTATACTAAAGCTGGAATGATCAATGGTAGAACTAATGCTTATAAGAAAGCTGTTGTGACATTGAAAGAAGGAGATACTATTGATTTTTATAGCAATATTTAATAAAAATGGCAGTACGTAAATTTAAGCCCACAACACCGGGGCAAAGACATAAAATTATTGGTACTTATGAAGAGATAACTGCGTCAGTACCAGAAAAATCTCTTGTGTTTGGTAAGCTTTCTACTGGTGGTCGTAACAATCAGGGAAAGATGACTATGCGCTACATTGGTGGTGGTCACAAGAAGAAAATCAGAATTGTCGATTTCAAAAGAAATAAAGATGGTGTTCCGGCAGTAGTAAAAACAATTGAATACGATCCGAATCGTTCGGCTCGTATCGCTTTGTTGTTCTATGCTGATGGTGAGAAAAGATATATTATTGCTCCCAATGGATTACAAGTAGGTAGTACTCTTATGTCAGGTGAAAATGCAGCGCCAGAGATTGGTAATGCACTCCCTCTACAAAATATTCCTGTAGGTACTGTAATTCATAACATTGAATTACGTCCAGGTCAAGGCGCTGCTTTGGTTAGATCTGCAGGTAATTTTGCTCAGTTGACTTCAAGAGAAGGTAGATATTGTGTTATCAAATTGCCTTCAGGTGAAGTAAGACAAATACTTAGTACATGTAAAGCTACTATTGGTAGTGTTGGTAACTCTGATCATGGATTGGAAAGTTCTGGTAAAGCAGGACGTTCAAGATGGTTAGGACGTCGTCCTCGCAACCGTGGTGTTGTCATGAATCCGGTTGATCACCCAATGGGTGGTGGTGAAGGCCGTGCTTCCGGAGGTCATCCAAGATCTCGTAAGGGATTGTATGCAAAGGGCTTGAAGACTAGAGCTCCAAAGAAACAATCTTCTAAGTATATTATTGAGAGAAGAAAAAAGTAATCTGATTAATTGAGTAAACTATGAGTCGTTCATTAAAAAAAGGTCCTTATATTAATATTAAGCTTGAATCAAAAGTGCTTGCTATGAATGAGTCAGGCAAAAAAGCTGTTGTTAAGACTTGGGCTAGAGCTTCAATGATTTCGCCTGATTTTGTTGGGCATACTGTTGCAGTTCATAACGGAAATAAATTTATTCCTGTTTACATTACCGAAAACATGGTTGGACATAAGTTGGGCGAATTTTCTCCAACTCGTACTTTCAGAGGTCATGCCGGTAACAAGAAACGTTAACAGGATATTAAATCTGAAATAATAAAGTAATAATAAATAATGGGAGCAAGAAAAAAAATATCGGCTGATAAAAGAAAAGAAGCCCTTAAAACCATGTATTTTGCTAAATTGCAAAATGTTCCTACTTCACCGCGTAAGATGCGTCTTGTGGCAGATATGATCCGCGGTATGGAAGTGAACAGAGCTCTTGGCGTTTTGAAGTTTTCTTCTAAGGAAGCTTCTGCTAGAGTGGAAAAATTGTTGCGCTCTGCAATTGCTAACTGGGAACAGAAAAACGAACGTAAGGCAGAAAGCGGTGAATTGTTTGTAACAAAGATTTTTGTTGATTGTGGTTCTATGTTGAAAAGAATGAGACCAGCACCACAGGGGAGAGGTTACAGAATCCGCAAACGCTCAAATCATGTGACTTTGTTCGTTGATTCTAAGAGTACTAATGATGATCAA
>Ga0183100_1001564_pt1 | contig 11270 bp, 10 predicted proteins | sample Biomet2_FD_127789 | JGI IMG/M metagenome (GOLD analysis project Ga0183100, IMG submission 127789) | Microbial communities from bioreactor (seeded with anoxic lake sediment) at LBNL, California, USA - Biofuel metagenome 2 | ecosystem: Engineered > Bioreactor > Anaerobic > Unclassified ...
ACAACCCACTTCCAACCAGGAGGCAGCCCATGTTTTGCTACCAGTGTGAACAGACCGCCAAAGGCACCGGATGCACGCAGATCGGCGTGTGCGGCAAGCAGCCCGAAGTCGCCGCCTTGCAGGACCTCCTCGTCTACGCCTGCCAGGGCCTTGCCGTGGTGGCGCACGAGTCCGCCAAGAAGGGCATTCAGGACAAGGACACCGACCTGTTCCTCTACCAGGCCGTGTTCAGCACCCTCACCAACGTCAACTTCGATCCCGCGCGCTTTCCCGCCCTCATCAACAAGGCCGTTGAGCTGCGCAAGTGCATGACCGCGCGCGTGGGCTCCCTTGGCGTCATTTCCGACTGCGAGTGCCTGAAGTTCACCCCCGCTGCGGACCTTGCCGGGCTGGTGAAGCAGGGCGAGGCGCACGGCGTGGCCTCCATGGCGGGCGACAACGCGGACATCCAGTCCCTCAAGCAGACCGTCATCTACGGCATCAAGGGCGTTGCCGCCTATGCCGACCACGCGGCCATTCTGGGCCAGTATGACGGCTCCGTCGCGGCGTACATCTATGAGGGGCTGGCCAGCGCCCTGCGCAACGACCTGGACCTGAACGCCTGGATCGACCTGACCATGCGCTGCGGCAAGGCCAACCTGAAGGCCATGGAGCTGCTGGACGCAGCCAACACCGGCGCTTACGGCCACCCTGTGCCCACGTCCGTGCCCCTTGGCCACCGCAAGGGCAAGTGCATTCTCGTCTCCGGCCACGACTTGAAGGACCTGGAGACCCTGCTCAAGGCCACCGAGGGCAAGGGCATTGACATTTACACCCACGGCGAGATGCTGCCCACCCACGGCTACCCCAAGCTGAAGGCCTACAAGCACTTCTTTGGTCACTACGGCACGGCCTGGCAGAACCAGCTCAAGGAGTTCGCGGCCTTCCCCGGCGCCATCCTCATGACCACCAACTGCATCCAGAAGCCCGCCGCAAGCTATTTGCCGCACATTTTCACCACCGGGTTGGTGGGCTGGCCCGGAGCGGTGCATGTGGGGAACGAGGACTTCAGCGCCGTCATCGCCAAGGCCCTGGAGTTGCCCGGCTTCACCGACGACGTGGAGCGGGGCGCCGTGAACGTTGGATTCGCCCGCAACGCCGTCATGGGCGTGGCCGGAGCGGTCATCGACGCCGTGAAGGCCGGCAAGATCCGCCACTTCTTCCTGGTGGGCGGCTGCGACGGCGCCAAGCCCGGCCGCAACTACTACACCGAGTTCGTGGAAAAGGCCCCGGCCGACACCATCGTGCTGACGCTGGCCTGCGGCAAGTTCCGCTTCTTCGACAAGAGCCTGGGCGACATTGGCGGCATTCCCCGCCTGCTGGACGTGGGCCAGTGCAACGACGCGTACTCGGCCATCCAGATCGCGCTCGCCTTGGCGAAGGCCTTCAACTGCGGCGTCAACGAGCTGCCCCTGTCCCTCATCCTCTCCTGGTACGAGCAGAAGGCCGTGGCCATTCTGCTCACCTTGCTCTCCCTGGGCATCAAGAACATCCGCCTCGGACCCAGCCTGCCCGCGTTCATCACCCCGAACGTGCTGGACTTCTTGGTCAAGACCTTCGACATCAAGGCCATCACCACGCCCGATGAGGACCTCAAGGCCATTCTGGGCTAGCTTGCCAAACCAGGAATTGTTCCTAGATAGATACTAGCGAGACGATTCTCTCCACTCCACCTCATTGCCCCGGCGCGGGGGACCACGAACGCCCCCGCGCCACCTTAAAAGGACAGAACATGAAGGCCACCCGCAAGCTCATCACCATCGACGAAACTCTTTGCAACGGCTGCGGCAACTGCGTCACCGGCTGCGCCGAGGGTGCGCTGGCAGTCATCGACGGCAAGGCCAGGCTCGTGAACGAGGTGTTCTGCGACGGCCTGGGCGCGTGCCTGGGCGATTGCCCCACCGGTGCCCTCAAGGTGGTGGAGGTGGAGGCGCATGATTTTGACCCCGACGCCGTGACGAGGCATTTGACCAGCCAGGGGCGCGCCGTGCCGGACCACCTGCCCGACCCGGCCAGCCTGCGCCTTGGCGGGCCCGGCCCCGCAGCCAGCGGCGCTCGCGGTGGCTGCCCCGGAAGCCAAGCCATGAGCCTGCGGCCGCAAACCGCCCCCACCTGCCGGGAATCCAACACCCCGCGCGAGCTGGACGGCCCCGGCCAGACTCTGTCGCACTGGCCCATCCAACTGCGTCTGGTGCCGCCCACCGCGCCGTTCTTGCAAAACGCCAGCCTGCTTTTGACGGCGGATTGCGTTCCCCCGGCCTTTCCCGGCTTCCATGCGCGCTTCTTGCCCGGAAAGGTGTTGCTGCTCGGCTGCCCAAAGTTCGACGACGCGCAGAGCTACGTGCAGAAGCTGGCGGACATTCTGCGCGCCAACACGATCCGCGACATCACCGTGCTGCGCATGGAGGTGCCCTGCTGCGCGGGGCTGGCCTCAATTGCGCAGCGGGCCGTGGCCGAGAGCGGCGTGGAAACGCCGGTGCGCACGGTTGTCATCACGCGCGATGGACAGGTGCAGGCCGTTGCCGCCGAGGGCGCGCAAGGCCTGCGTCCCTTGGGATTCTAACGCGTTAGGCAGGAGGAATATCCGCCATGAAGATTGCCAAGCTGTTCGACAACGCCTTCAAGGATACCGGTCCCAACATCACGCTCGTGCACGAGAGCGAGTTCGCCAAGGTCCTCAGCTTCACCTTCAAGGCCGGACAGGGGCTGCCCCTGCACGCCCACGACATTGAGGGCGAACTGGTGCTGACCGTGCTTTCCGGCCAGGGAGAGTTTTTGTCCGAGACGGGCAAGGTCCCGGCTGGCCCGGGCGATACGCTGGTGTGCCCCATCGCCACGCGCCACGGCATCGGCGCGGTGACGGACATGCGCGCGCTGGTGACCATCACACCGCCCATCTAGGCAGCTGCGTCGTTTTTCTCTGCGGATGTGGAGGCTTCGCGCGCCTGCTCTTGGCGAGAACGCCAGGGGGGGCGCGCTGGCGTCTTCAGGCGATGCCGAAGTGCCAGGGGGGGGCCTCCGGCGACCGTGGGCTGTGGCCCGCCCGGGGACCTGGGGGAATGGCGCGCGGGAAGTGTTCCGCCGGCCGTAAGCAATCCCCTAGCGCAGGTAGTCTTCCAGATAGCGCCCCAGGCGGCGGTCCGCTCCGGCCAAGTGCCCGCCGATCCAGGTTTCGAGGAAGCCGAGCACGCCGTCCGTGTTGGCGCTTCCCTCGGTACAGGCCGAATCGAAACGGGCCACGGCGGCCAGAAAGTCTTCATGCTCCCTCAGGTGCGCGGCGGCATCAGGATAGCCGAAGGCCTGCATGTAGCCTTCCTCGATGTGGAAATGTTCGGCCGCGAAGGTCTTCAGCCGCTCCACGAGGCTTTCTGCCGCGCAGCCTTGGCCTACGTCCTGTGCTTGGCGCAGGGCGTTGAAGGATTCGACAAGCTGCCGATGCTGGTCGTCGATGCTTTTGATGCCCAGGGTCAGGGTCGGAGTCCATTCGATGAGGGGCATGCTGCCTTCTCCTTGCGCGTGGCGGTACGGAATGCTTAACGCGGCATCTACGTATCACATTCCCCGCGCCGATCAAGCCTGAAATGAAAAAGGGCTCCGGTCCCCTCCCTACAAGTTGACCCGGAGCCCTGGCCGCGTGGTGTGTGGCGGCAGTTGCCCGCCTTATCGGCCAAGGGCGGCCGCGTGATTAGGGCGCGCAGGTGTTTCCGCGCCGATTGCCCAAAGGCCATGGTGCCGAGGGGGCGAACCGGGCGCAAAAAAGGCCGGACCCTTGCAGGCCCGGCCTTGAGGCGGAATCGTGTGTCGGCGGAATCGTGTGTCGGCGGAATCGTGTGTCGGTACGATGCGCTTACTTCTTCTCGTCCTTTTCTTCAACCTTATCGGCCACGGCGCACTCGGTGGTGAGCAGCAGGCTGGCGACGGAAGCGGCGTTTTGCAGGGCCACGCGGGTCACCTTCTTGGGGTCGATGACGCCCGCGGCGTAGAGATCCTCGTATTTGCCCGCGGCGGCGTTGAAGCCGAACGCGCCCTTGCCCTCGCGGACCTTCTCCACCACGACGGAACCCTCGAAGCCGGCGTTGGCGGCGATCATGCGCAGGGGCTCCTCGGCGGCGCGGGCGATGATGAGCACGCCCGCGGCTTCGTCGTCGTCGATGGTCTTCAGACCGTCGAGCACCTTGGAGGCGCGCACGAGAGCGGTGCCGCCGCCAGGCACGATGCCTTCCTCAACGGCGGCGCGGGTGGCGTTCAGCGCATCCTCGACGCGGGCCTTCTTCTCCTTCATCTCCACCTCGGTGGCGGCGCCAACCTTGATGACGGCGACGCCGCCGACGATCTTGGCCAGACGCTCCTGCAGCTTCTCTTTGTCGTAGCTGGAGGTGGTGAGGTTGATTTCGCCCTCAATCTGCTTGATGCGGGCCTTGATGCTTTCCTTGGTGCCTGCGCCGTCAACGATGGTGGTCTTTTCCTTGTCCACCACGATGTGCTTGGCGCTGCCCAGGCTGTCGGCGCGGACCTTGTCCAGGGTGAGGCCCATGTCCTCGGAAACGACCTGGCCGCCGGTCAACACGGCGATGTCCTGCAGCATGGCCTTGCGGCGGTCGCCAAAGCCCGGGGCCTTGACCGCGCACACCTTGAGGGTGCCGCGCAGCTTGTTGACCACCAGGGTGGCCAGAGCCTCGCCGTCAACGTCCTCGGCGATGATCATCAGCGGGCGGCTCATCTTGACCACCTGCTCCAGCACGGGCAGCAGGTCCTTCATGTTGCTGATCTTCTTCTCGGAGATCAGCAGCAGGGCGTCGTCGAACTCGCAGGTCATCTTTTCGGCGTTGGTGGTGAAATACGGGGAGAGGTAGCCGCGGTCGAACTGCATGCCCTCGACCACGTCGAGCACGGTCTCCATGCTCTTGGCTTCCTCAACGGTGATGACGCCCTCTTTGCCGACCTTGTTCATGGCCTCGGCCAGGATGTCGCCGATGGTCTGGTCGTTGTTGGCGGAGATGGTGCCGATCTGGGCGATTTCCTTGCGGTCCTTGGTGAACTTGGCCTCTTTGCCAAGTTCCGCAACCACGGCTTCCACGGCCTTGTCGATGCCGCGCTTCACGCTCATGGGGTTGCGGCCGGCGGCGATGAGCTTGAGGCCCTCGCCGAAGATGACCTGGGCGAGCACGGTGGCGGTGGTGGTGCCGTCGCCCGCGACGTCGTTGGTCTTGCTGGCGACTTCCTTCACCATCTGGGCGCCCATGTTTTCGAACTTGTCCTCAAGATCGATTTCCTTGGCGACGGTGACGCCGTCCTTGGTGATGGTGGGCGCGCCCCAGGATTTCTGGATGGCTACATTGCGGCCCTTGGGGCCCAGGGTGACTTTGACGGCGTCGGCGAGGGTGTCCACGCCGATTTTGAGCCCGGCGCGGGCGGATTCTTCAAAGCGGATGGTCTTGGCCATATGCTTACATTCTCCTGTGTGATGAGGCTGGATTGAAGCCCGCTGGGCGGGTTATTTCTCGATGACCGCCAGGATTTCCTCCTGGCGCATGATGACGCATTCCCCGCCGTCCATCTTGAACTCGGTGCCGGCGTATTTGGCGAAGAGAACGACATCGCCCTTCTTCACCTGCATTTTGACCTTCTCGGTGCCGGGGCCGACGGCCACGACGGTGCCGCGCATGGGGCGCTCCTTGGCGCTGTCGGGGATGATGATGCCGCCGGCGGTTTTTTCTTCCTCGGGCAGGCGCTGGATGATGACGCGATCATGCAAGGGTGCAAGCTTCATTGGGACTCCTCCTCAAGTATGTGTGTTGGCTTCCCCGCCGGACCGGGCGGCTCATGCGCCGCGCGGTTGATGTCGGGGCGGTCCGGCTTGGGCGAGGAAAAGATAAGCAGGGGGTGGGGGATGTCAACGGGTGTTGCGACGAAAATGCGCCTCGCCGGAAGCCGCCTTTGTCCCAAGGGCATAAAAAAGCCGGGCCGCGGGGTGATTCCCACGGCCCGGCCGTTACAGCGGAGGCTAGACGTCCCTTTCGACTTCGACGGCGTTCATCTTCACGAAGGTGCGCACCTGATGCAGGTTGTGCAGGTCGAGCTTTTTCATGAAGTTGGCGCGGTGTTTCTCCACCGTGCGGGTGGAGAGAAACAACTTCTCGGCGATTTCCTTGTTCTTGAAGCCCTTGAGCACCAACTGCAAAATGTGCCGTTCTCTTGCGGTGAGGCCGTCGAGCGGAGAGGTGTGCTCCGGGCGGGTGCTGCGCAGGTATCCGTTGATGAGCGTGGCCGAAACTTCGGGGCTGACATAGGCCTCGCCCCGGCACACGGCGCGTATGGCCGTGAGCAGGTCCTCGGCGCTGGCGGCCTTCACTACGTAGCCGTCTACGCCGGAATCAAGCGCCGCGTGCAGGTAGTCCTCGCTGCGGTGGGCGGTAAGGGCGATGATGCGCGCGTCGGGGAAGTCGCGCTTGATGGCTTTGACGGCCACCATGCCATCCACCCCCGGCATGGAAAGGTCCATGAGCACGATGTCGGGTCGGAGTTCTCCATACAGGCGCATGGCTTCGCGGCCGTCCTGCGCCTGCCCGACGACCTGGCACAGGCCCTGGGTTTCCAGATAAGCCTTTAGGCTCTGGCGCAGTAAGGCATGGTCCTCGGCCAGCAGTACTCTATAGCGCTTGGAGTCGTCATCTTTTGTCATGTCGTCACCTTTTGGATGGGGGGCAATCCCTCCTAACGGGGTTGCGTTTAGCGCTTGTTACGCATGGGCTGATACGCAGTCAAGTAAAAATGGTTGTCTTGATTAACATATAGGATCTATCTATATGTCGGGGTTGACCAGCATGGCCAATCCATGCTGCTATGGCGTCATGAAACCACTGCAATATGCTGCGGCTGTGTCTCTTTGCCTCTCGCTCGCCGCGCCCTCGTCCGCGACTGCGTTCTTTGCCCGGGTTAGCCGCGTGCACGACGGCGACACCGTGACGGTGACCTCGGACGATGGCGCGGCCACGCGCGTGCGGCTCTACGGCATTGATGCGCCGGAATATAAGCAATCCTACGGGCGGGAGGCCAAGACCGCGCTTGTCCGTTTGGTGCGGCGCAAGACCCTGGATGTGGCGCGCGTGGATACCGACCGCTACGGGCGCACCGTGGCGCTGTTGCGCCTGCCGGACGGCACGCTCGTCAACGAGGCGCTGGTGGCCGAGGGCGCGGCCTGGTATTATGGGGAGTTCTGCAAACGTGACGACCCCTGCCAGCACTGGCGCGTACTGGAGGAGCAGGCCCGAGCGGAGCGCCTGGGCCTATGGGCGCAGGCCGATCCGCAGCGCCCGTCCGACTGGCGGCGCGAGCACAAAAAAGGGGAGTGGTACACCGCCCCCGCGCGCGCCGTGCGAAAAGTTGTCCGCAAGGTGAAGGTGGTGTGGCGCTCCCGCTAGGTTGCAGGGGCGAAGGGTGCGTTCGCCGCCGCGCTAGTACACGATTGGAGCGGGCGTTGGCGTGCCGGAAAGGCGTTGCGCGGCCTTGCCGGTCGGCTTGTCCGTGCTGGTCGGCTTACCCGGCGCTCCCGATTCCACGGCCAGGGGCGCATTTTTCGCCCCGGGCTTTGGCGCAAGCGTCATAACGCCCAGCCCGGCAAAGGTGGTGGCCTGCTTGATGGAGAAGAGCAGCTGCCTGCCCGCCTCCACGCGGAACTTGTCGCCCGGCTTCACGGGACGCGTGCCCGCCAGGGTCAGAATATGGCTCTGCGGGCCGTTGCTGGCCGTTTCCGCCACGGTGTATTCCCCCGGCGGCAGGTCCACTTCGCCGCCGCTGGCCCAGTGCACCACGATAGCCTGGCCCTTGGTGTCCACCAGTTTGAGCGACTGCACGCGGCGCGGCTCAATGTCCACGTAGAAAGCCGCCGGGCGCGCGCCGGGAGTCTCCCGCGCAACCTGGTAGCGCACGGCCCCGCGCACGGGTGAGGGCATGCGGTACTTGTCGATGAAGGAGTCGGGATCGAGAATGATCTCCCAGCCCATGTCCTGGCCGTCATTTTCGTGCGGTTTTGCTGTATATCCCTTGAAATTCAGAACTTCCTTCCACTTGCTGCCCAGCACGCCTTCCATGAGGAACTGATCGCCGGCAACGGCGCGGAGGGCCTCGCCGCTTTTGACCTGCACGCTTTTCCCGTTGATCCAGCACACGAACACCGGCGGTCCGGGCGGCAGGGGCGGGGGCATTGCTCCGGCGAAACGCACCGTGGTGGTGCCCACCTTGCGCCCGTCCACGCGGGTTTCCAGCGCCCGAAAGGGCTCAAGCGCCATGCGCGGCGCGTCCAAGAGGTTTTGCCCCTGCCGGTCGGAAGCGAACACCGCCAGCACCTGTCCGTGCGGATCGGTCTTTTCGGCGGGCTCCACTTTCAGCGTGCCGCCGGGGGTGACGGCCAGAGGCTTGCTGTCCTCAATCTTTTTGCCGTTGACGGTGACGCTTTGGGCGCGCTCATAGCTGCGCAGCACCTCGGCCTCGTCGATCTTCGGCGGAACGATTTCCACGCCGCAGTGCTTGAGCAAAACCGAGGTGGCGTACACCTGATGCTTCACCTTCCAGCCAAGCTCCCCGATGTTTTTGCTCACCTCCACGGCCATGGCCGGAATGTTGAGGTTGGAGAGCGCGTAATAGGTGAGCGACTTGCGCATTTCAGCGCGGTAGCGGCTGTCGGGCTCAAAGGTGCGGGTGTCGAACAGCTTGAACTGGTAGTCCGGGTTTTTGACCGTGGTGTTGATTTCCTTGAGCGCGGCGTTGACCAGCCGGGCGAGGTCCAGGCTTTCATACACGCGGGCATCGATGATGACCGACTGGCCCCAGCGCGATGGATTGCGCAGCTGGTTTACGTAGACGGGGTCGTAGAAGCCGGAGCCCTCGTGCAGGTGGATGAGCGCGCTGGACTGCGAGAGCAGGAAGCGCACGGCCCGGGCCAGGCGGTCTTCATAGTACTGGTTGTAGTCGCGGTCGAAGCGGCGGTTCATGTCCACGTTGACGGCGCGCTGGTGCACGTGGATGGAAGGCACGTTGGCGCGCGGCACCACAATGAGATTGCCCTTGAGCACGCGGCTTTCCGCGATGTACTGGGCGGCCAGAAAACCGGTGGGCTCGTCGCCCTGTATGCCCCCCTGGACCATGACCGTGGGACCGGGCGTTTCGCCCTGCACAAAGACCACGGGCAGCGGGTACTGGGTGCCCTCGAAAAACACGAATCCGGTGCGAGTGGAGGCCCACGCCGGGGTCGCCGCCAGCAGCAGAACAACGAGGCTAATTGCCCAATGCGTATGTTTCGCCAAGGATCACTTCTCCGCTGGAGTTTTTGATCTCCACCCGCAGGCCGAGCGCCTCTTTGCGGGACACGCCCTGGGGCGCGCGGGCGCTGGCGGAGATGCGCTTGAAGCGCGATATCTGGTAGGTCAAATCCGACGCCGACGCGGCGTCAAGCTCGGTGAGGGTGCCATCGTTGCGCAGCAGCAGCAGGGCAATGTCGCCGGAGGCGGCGCCCTGCGCGCGGTTGTTCAGGTCAAAGGCGACGGCTACATTGCCGCCCTGCATTTGCGCGCGGAAGTTCTCCACGGTCATGGCGCCGGAGTCGACCTTGTGGAAGGCGCGGTTGGCGCGGCCGGTAGCGGGCTCCGCCGTCTTGGTCTTGCCTTCCTTGGCCGGGGCGGACGCGCCCTTTTGAATCTTCTCCAGGTTGCCCAGGCGCTCCAGGTTCACCTGGGAGTCGGCCAGCCGCACCTCAAGGTCGCGGCGTTCCTTGAGCAGAATATGGTAGCCCACGTACGAGCGCATTCCGACGGCAAGCCCGATTGTCACGAGCATCGCCAGGCAAATGGAGATCCAGAGCAACAGCTTGAGCCGACGTGGACTGACGCGCAACGTTTTCACGTCGGCGTCGTCGCGCATGAAAAGCACGCTGTAGCTGGTGTTCGGCATCAGCTCTTGCCCCAGTTCTCGCTCTCGATAATCCAGCCGTCGCCCTTGGGAGCGAGGATCAAGGTCTTCGGCCCCTTGTCGGAATGCCCGGAGTTGTCCTCATAGGTCTGAATGAAGCTGACCTTGAGGCCTTGCTTGTGCAAAGCCACCTCTACCTTATCCGCGGCGATGCGCACAGGGGTCTTGGTGGTCCACAGCGTTTTTTTATACTCGCGGATGGCCTCGGCGTTGTTCTGCTTGCCGTTGCTTGCCTTCTCCGCGTAGAAGGCCATGTATTTGTCGATGTCGGCCGAAAGCCAGGCTTCCATCCAGCTCTTGAGCAGCTTGTCCACCTCGGCCCGTTTGGAGGTCAGGTAGCGGGTTTCCAGCTTGCCGGCAGGCACGTCGGTGTATTCCTCGCCCACGATGCGCCAGGCGCCGTCGCGGTCCTTCTGCCAGTAAAAGCGTTTGCCCACGGCGGAAATGAGCGACTGGGTGCGGTAGAACTGGTCAAAGGTGGTGACCCAGTAATCCGGGCCCTGGATGACGCGAACATTGTCCACCATGACGTGAATCCACGGCTGCCGGGCGAAAATGCCCTGTTTGTGGTTTTTGAAGGAGGCGAAGCTCACGCCCTCGGTCTGGGCGAATTTCTCGGGTTGGAAGTAGTCGAAGAACCGGTCGCGCTTATTCTGCCAGTCGCCCGCCCACTGGCGCACGCGCTCTGCCAGTTGCTGGGCCGTGGGGTCGCTTTGCGCGTCGCGGGTCCAGGTGAGTTTTTTGGCGATGATGACCGGGGTGCCGAAGGGGATCTGTCCGTCGAGGCTTTTGATGTCGCCCGCGGTGAGGGCCACGCAGCCGCGCGTATCGCGCGAGACGAGCTGCTTGCCCCGGCCGTGGATCCAGATTCCGTGCCCGGTTTTGCCCTTCAGGCGGTCTATGGGGTTGGGGAAGTTCAGGCTGAAGGCATAATTCCCGTAAAGCTCATAGTCCAGCTTGCCGGGCACCTTCTCTTCGACGAAGTACACGCCCTCGGGCGTTTTCTTGTCGCCCTCGCGGGTCTTGTCGCCCATGTCCTGGCCGGTGGTGCAGGTGAACTTGCGCAGCACCTCCAGGGGACTTTTTTTCCCGAACATGTAGAACATCTGGGATTCCTTATCGATTCCCAGAAAAAGCTCGGGGCCGGTTGATTGGGTGGAGACGTGCGTCTCCCAGCCGGAGCCGGCGGCGAAAGCAAAAGCCGGCGTCAGGGCGAGACCTGCCAGAAAGAGAAGCGTGCGTACGGCTTTCAAGGCTCTTCCGCGGGC
>Ga0183100_1001565_pt1 | contig 11269 bp, 7 predicted proteins | sample Biomet2_FD_127789 | JGI IMG/M metagenome (GOLD analysis project Ga0183100, IMG submission 127789) | Microbial communities from bioreactor (seeded with anoxic lake sediment) at LBNL, California, USA - Biofuel metagenome 2 | ecosystem: Engineered > Bioreactor > Anaerobic > Unclassified ...
CTGGGCACAGCCCTTGCCCACGTCGCCGTAGCCGGCCACGACGCAGATCTTGCCCGCAATCATGATGTCCGTGGCGCGCTTGATGCCGTCGGCCAGGGACTCGCGGCAGCCGTACAGGTTGTCGAACTTGCTCTTGGTGACGGAGTCGTTGACGTTGAAGGCGGGGAACAAAAGCTCGCCCTTCTTCTCCATCTCGTACAGGCGATGCACGCCGGTGGTGGTCTCCTCGCTCACGCCGCGCATCTTGGCGGCAATACGGGTCCACTTCTGGGGATCGGTCTTGTAGCCCTCGGCCAGCCGGTCCATGATGATCTGGAATTCCTTGTTGTCGACCTTCTTTTTGAGCAGGGAGGGGTCCTTCTCGCACTTCACGCCCTGATGGATCATCAGCGTGGCGTCGCCGCCGTCGTCCACGATGAGGTCCGGGCCGGAGCCGTCGGGCCAGGTGAGGGCCTGCTCGGTGCACCACCAATATTCCTCAAGGCTCTCGCCCTTCCAGGCGAAGACCGCGGCGGTCTTGTTGGCCACAACACCGGCGGCGGCATGGTCCTGAGTGCTGAAGATATTGCAGGAGGCCCAGCGCAGGTCCGCGCCGAGGGCGGCGAGGGTCTCGATGAGCATGGCGGTCTGGATGGTCATGTGCAGGCTGCCCATGATCTTGAGGCCCTTGAGGGGCTTCTTCTTGCCGTATTTCTTGCGCAGGGCCATAAGGCCGGGCATTTCGTTCTCGGAGAGCTGCATCTCCTTCTTGCCCCAGTCGGCCAGGGCCATATCGGCCACGCGGAACTTCAGCTTGGGATCCAGTGCGAGCATCGGGAATTCCTCCAAAAGGTTATCGGGCCGCCGCATCAAGCTATCGCCGCCTCGGCGATGAGCACGGTCAGCCCCTGGTTGACAGGAAAGGCGTCCACCCGGCGGAGGGTAAATCCGGCCGTTTGGAGCCACTCATACAAGGTTTTTTCGTCCACGCCCAGCCTCGCGTCGCCATATTTGACGCGCATGGCCTCGTTTGCGTGGCGGTCGAACTCCGCCACAAGCAGGCTGCCCCCCGGGGCCAGCACGCGCCGGGCCTCGGCCAGGGCTGCGTGGGGATCGTTCACGTGGTGCAGCACAAGTGAAAGGGTCACGGCCTGGGCCTCGGCCTCGCGCAGGGGCAGGTGCTCCAGCTCGCCCAGCCGCAGATTCACATTGGGCCGATCGGCCAGGCGCGCGGCGGCCAGTTCCAGCATGCGCGGCGAGGCATCCACCCCGATGACCTGCCGGGCGCTGGCCGCCAGGTGCGACAACAGCTCGCCAGGACCACAGCCCAGGTCGGCCACGATCATGCCGGGATGCAGGCGGCCGGCCAGCTCCTCGGCCAGACCGAAATCGCCCAGCACCTCGCGGGAGAGATCGCGCCACTGGCCGGCCACAGCGTCGAAGAACCGGCGCGTGGCCAGGGCGCGCTCGCGCACGGCGGCAAAAGCGCGCTCGGCGTCCTGCTCGCGTTGCGGCAAGGCATCGAAAAAACGCGCGGAACAGTCCAGATAACTCCGGCCCTGGCCCTGGCGTACGGCGCGGTAGAAGGCCCACAGCCCCTCACGCCGGTACTCAACAAGCCCGGCCTCGGCCAGAATTTTGAGATGGCGTGAAATGCGCGGCTGCCCCATGCCGAGCACACCAACCAGCTCGCCGACATTGAGCTCGCAGCCCAAGAGCACGGCCATCAACCGCAGTCTGGTCTCATCGGCAAGGGCTTTGTGAATGCGCAGCAGATCCATGGAACTCCATTCTTATATCAATATATCTTGATGAAGCAGAATTACAAAATTCCGGTTCCGGCGTCAAGCCGTTCGCAACGTTTCAAATCGACTGAATCCCATGGGTGTAAGGTTCCTTGCCTTGCCAAGGAAGTTGGGCTAGGAACTCAAGGGATAGGAATAATTTCCACCTCACCATTTCGGGAGGATACATGAAGAATCTGCGCTTGGCCATGAAGCTCACCATAGGCTTCGGCGTTGTGCTCGCCCTCACCGCCCTGCTGGCTGTCATCAGCTGGTCGGGCATGTCCTCCATCATGGATCGTGTGGACAAGTCCGACGGCATGAACGACATCATCAAAATGGTGCTGGAATCGCGGCGGCAGGAAAAAAATTTCCAGCTGCGCCACGACCAGAAGAGCCAGGAAGAAGTCGCCAAGAACGTTGCCGGTATTGTAGAGAAAGCGCAAACCTACAAGAACAAATTCCACGACGCCAAAAACCGCGAACAAATGGACCAGGTGCTCGCCGCAACCAAGGTCTACGATGCCTCTTTCAAGGGCTATGCGCAGCGCCAGCAGGCCGAGGCCCAGTTGCAAAAAGCCATGGCCGCGGCTGGGCTTTCCGCTCTTGCCAGCACCGAGGCCATGCAGAAGAGCCTGCAGCAGACGTCCGGCGCGCCAGCGGGCAAGCATGCGGCGGCCGGATCGGACTCCCGCGCGGGCACCCTTGGCGAAGCCAGCCAGATGGTGGCGCGGATCTATGACATGCGCGTTTCGGCCCTCTATTTTCTCCAGACCGAGGACGAGGCGCACGCCCAGAAGGTGCTCCAACTCGGTGCGGACGTAATCAAACTTGCGGAAACGCTCAAGGCCCACTTCACCGACAAGACGAGCATCGACCAGGCCGATCAGATCGCCCACGACACCGCCGCCTACATGAAGAGCACTGAGGACTGCGTGAAGGCCGTGCAGGAGCAGAAGGCCATGGAGGCCCAGCTCATTCAGAGCGCGCGCGACATGCAGAAGGTCTGCGAATCCGCCCGGGACGACATGAAGGCCAAGATGTTCGGCGAAATCGCCTGGGCGCGCAGCATCCTCGCCATCGGCGCGCTGCTGGCGCTTGTCCTTGGCGCGCTGGCGGCGGTGCTCATCACCCGGGCCATCGCCGGGCCGGTGCGCAAGGGCGTGGCCTTCGCCAAGGATCTTGCCGACGGCAAGCTCGACGTGCGCATCGACGTGGACCAGAAGGATGAGATCGGGGCGCTGGCCGCCGCCCTCACCAACATGGCCGGACGCCTGCGCTCCGTCGTCCTGCAGGTCAACGCCTCGGCCGAGTCCGTGGCGTCCGGGTCGGAGGAGCTCTCCGCCTCCAGCGAAACGCTGTCGCAGGGGGCCACGGAGCAGGCGGCAAGCGTGGAAGAGATTTCTTCCAGCGTGGAGGAAATGGCCGCCAACATCCGCCAGAACGCGGAAAACGCCATGCAGACGGAATCACTCGCAAAGAAGAGTGCCGACGATGCCCGCCAGGGGGGCGAGGCCGTGACCCATACCGTCACCGCCATGCGCCAGATCGTTGAAAAAATCGGTTTCATTGAGGAAATCGCCCGCCAGACCAACCTGCTGGCGCTCAACGCCGCCATTGAGGCCGCCCGCGCTGGCGAGCACGGCAAGGGTTTCGCCGTCGTGGCCGCTGAGGTGCGCAAACTGGCGGAGCGCAGCGGCGCGGCCGCCGGCGAGATAGGCCAGCTCTCGGCCGCCAGCCTCGCCGTGGCCGAAAAGGCCGGGGGCATGCTCGACACCATCGTGCCCGACATTGAACGCACCAGCGAACTGGTGCAGGAGATCAGCGCCGCCTGCCGCGAGCAGACCACCGGCGCGGATCAGGTGAACAAGGCCATCCAGCAGCTCGACCAGGTGATCCAGCAGAACGCCTCGGCCTCCGAGGAAACGGCCAGCACCAGCGAGGAGCTGGCGGCGCAGGCCCAGCGGCTCACGCAGGTCATGCACTTCTTCAAGCTGGGCGACGCGCATTCCCAGGGCCGCCCGCTGGCTATTGAGGCTGGACCTGCCCCCAAGCGCGCAGCCTCAACGGACTCGTCCGAATTGACCCCGGACGCCGCGGATGACGGCGGCTTCGAGAAGTTCTAGCCGACAGCTTCACCAAAGCGGCACCATGAAAAAGGGCGGGAGCGTTTATGCGCCTCCGCCCTTTTTTTGCGCACGCCGCGCCTTGCCATATTCAAACCAGGCAGGAGGAACGGAAGACTTTCCGCACGGAAACTCGGCCCCGCGCCCGCCCCAGCGCCCGCTCCACTACCTGCCCCCGTGCGTGCCCCCGAAACGGCTTGAGTCCGAGGCAGCGACCAGCCAGGTCTCGAGCGGCGCGACCGTCCCGCGCCGTTTCTAGCGGATGAGCGCCCAGGTGAGCTCGTGCTTGTTGTGCGCAAGATGCATGACGCGCGAGCCGGGAATGGCGGCAAAGGCCTGGATGGTCTCAAAATCCGCGTCGCCCTGGCATTTGAGGGTGCACACGAAGTTGCGGCAGGCGTCGGCATCCAGCCAGCGCCGCACCAGCTCAAGCAGCCGCGCCGGGTAGCAGGCCATGTCCGAGCACAGCCAGTCCACCCTCGCGCCGGGCCCGCCCGCCATGCGCGGATCAAGCCCAAAGCCGGAGCCCTGGCAATACTCCACCCCGGGCATGGCGGCGATGTGCGGTTCGATGGGCGCGCGGTCAACGCTCAGCACGCTGGCGCCAAGACTCGCCAGCACCCACGTCCACCCGCCGGGGCAGGACCCCAGATCCAGGCACAGCTCGCCTGGACGAGGCAGGACACCAAGCAGCGTGAGCGCCTCCCACAGCTTGAGGTACGCCCTGCTGGGCGCGGAAACGCGGTCCTCCACAAAGCACACTTGCCCGTCGGGGTAGGGGCTGGAGCAATCGGCCGACGCGATGAGCGCGGCCTCGTCCCACAGGGTGAAGGAGCCCAGCGGCGCGGCGGGCGCGGCCTCGCCGAAGACCTGCGGCTTGGCCGAGACCTTGGGCAGTTTTTCCGCCACAAGGGCGGCGCGCCGGGCCAAGCGCACGGGGTGCGGCCACCAGTTGCGTTGCAGGCCGTGCAGCGCCTTGGCCGCTTGCCCGATGCTTGGCGCGGGCAGCAGGCGCGCGTTGCGCCAAATATTCTGCGCCCAGGCGGCGGGCCGCATGCGTTTGGCGAACACCAAATCGCCAAAGACAAGATGCCCGGCTCCGCTCGCCCCCTCCAAGTCCAGCTCGGCCATAAGCTCCGGCAAAAAGCCCGGCGCGGCAAGATAGCCGGTGAACGCGCCGGTGCGCATCCACTCCGGCAGGTCTCCGGCGGGCGTTCCCGGCAGGGGGAACAGCCACGGCTCGCCTTCCTCTTCACGGGAGAGCCGGGTTGGCCGGGGCGGCCGCGTCTGGCGTTCCTGATGCGGCGGCGTCTGGTCGCGCCGCGCGAACGCCCTGCGGCCGGTGTCTTTACGGCCAGATTCCTGTCGCCCAGAATCGGGTCGGCCAGATTCTTTTGGAGCCGAATCGCGCCGCGCCGCGCCTCTTTCCCGCTCCCGCGCCATCAGCTCTTCACTCCGTCATCACTCGTGGCGTCGCACGCGGCGTCGAGGCCGTCCACTGGCATTCCGCACAGGGTGAGCGCCACGGCCTCGGCCACGCGCAGGCCATCCACCGCGCTGGAGACAATGCCGCCCGCATAGCCCGCGCCCTCGCCGGCCGGGAACAGGCCCGGCAGGCTCACGCTCTGCATGTCCGCCCCGCGCGTCAGGCGCACCGGGGAGGACGAGCGCGTCTCCACGCCGGTGAGCACCGCGTCGGCGTCGGCAAAGCCGCGCAGCCTGCGGTCGAACACCTGAATGCCCTCGGCCATGGCCGCGCACACGTAATCCGGCAGGCAGCGGCGCAGATCGGCCGGAACCACGCCCGGCGCATAGCTGGCGGGCACGGCCCCCAGGCGCTTGGCGGCGCGCGCGGCCAGAAAATTTCCCACGGTCTGCGCGGGGGCCTTGTACCCGCTGCCGCCTAGCTCGAAGGCCAGACGCTCCCAGCGGCGCTGGAACTCCACGCCCGCCAGCGGATGCGCGCCGTCCAGGTCGGAGGGACCGACGCCCACCAGAAGCGCGCTGTTGGCGTTGGCCTCGGCCCGGGCGTGCAGGCTCATGCCGTTGGTCACCACGCAGCCCGCCTCCGAAGCCGCGGCGATGACCCGGCCGCCGGGGCACATGCAGAAGGTGTACACCCCGCGCCCGTCGCGCGCCTGATGCGCAAGCTTGTAGTCCGCCGCGCCCACGGCCGGATGTCCGGCAAGATCGCGCAACTGCGCCGTATCGATGAGCGTTTGCGGGTGCTCGATGCGGCAGCCGATGGCGAAGGGTTTCTGCTCGATGCACAGGCCGGAGGCGAGCAGCATGGAGAAGGTGTCGCGCGCGCTGTGCCCCACGGCGAAAACAACGCACGACGCGGCGATCTCCTCCCCATCGGCCAGCGTCACCCCGGCCACGCGGCCTTGCCGCAGCAGCAAGCCGTTCACCCGCGCGCCAAAGCGCACAGTGCCGCCCAGGCGCAAAATCTCCCGCCGCAGGCCCGCCACAACGCCGCGCAGGCGGTCCGTGCCCACATGCGGCCGGTTGCGCCACAAAATATCCTCCGGCGCGCCGTGCGCCACGAATTCCTCCAACACCTTGCGGCAACGCCCGCGCCGCTCCTTGATCTGCGTGGTGAGCTTGCCATCGGAAAACGCGCCCGCCCCGCCCTCGCCGAACTGCACGTTGGATTCCGGCTCCAGCCCTCCGCCGTCCCAAAAGGCGTCCACGGCGCGCGCCCGCTCGCCGATGCTTTGCCCGCGCTCCAGCAGCAGCGGCGCAAATCCGGCTTGGGCCAGCGCCAGGGCGGCGAACAGCCCGCACGGTCCGGCGCCCACAACGACGGGACGCTCGCGCAGCTCCGACGGGGCGCTTACCGGGAAGCGGTACGGGCGTTCCTCATGCGCGCTCACCCCGGCAATGGACCGCGAAAGCAGGCGCGCCTCGTCGGCCGTGTCCGCAACGCACACGTCGAGGCTGTACAAAAACACCGCGGCGTTCTTCTTGCGGGCGTCAAGGGAGCGCCGCGCCACACGGAAGCGGGCGATGTCGCCCGCGCCGATGCCCAGCCGCTCGGAAGCGGCGGCGCGCAGTTCGGCCTCGGTATGGGCTGGGCCGTCGGGCAAGGGCAGGCGGATGTCGGTCAGTCGGAGCATGGGGTCCTTTTGTCGAGATAAAAGTAAGAGGCGGCAGGAGGGGGTCCCATCCGCCCCAGGAGGGCGTTAGCGCCCTAAACAACGGGGCCGTCGCGCGCGGCGGAAAGGACGGAAGCGTGTTTTGCCGCGCCACCGGTTCCGGGGTGCGGCCGGGAGAATCGAAAGTCTCCAGCCCGTCCGATGGCCCGGAGTCACGCTTGCGGCGCTACCGCTCCCACCTGGCGAAAATCGAACGCGGCAGGAATCTGGCTTCCGCGCCGGGCGCGGTGTGCGGCACGGCCAGCTCGCCCACAGTGACGGTTCCCGGCAAGCCGCGCAGCACGTCGTCCAGCAAGTTACCCAGCATGAGGGCGGAGGCCTCGATGTTGTACATGGTGAGCAGCAGCAGCCGCGCGTCGTCCGCCAGCAGTTCGCGGCAGTCGCACAAGAGGTCGCGCACCATGCCCTCCACCTTCCACACCTCGCGGTTGGGCCCGCGCCCAAAGGAGGGCGGATCGAGGAGAATGGCCTGATAGCGGTTGCCGCGCCGTTTTTCCCTTCCGACGAACTTCATCACGTCGTCCAGCAAAAAGCGCACAGGATCGGCCGACAGGCCGGACAGCTCCTGGTTGCGCTTGGCCCAGCCAATGGCCGGGCGCGAGGCGTCCACATGGGTGGCGGCGAAGCCGGCCGCCTGCGCCGCCAGGCTGGCCGCGCCGGTGTAGCCGAAAAGATTCAGCAAGCGCGGACGCCCCGCGCCGGTCATCCCGGCGGCGTGCGCCATCTGCGCGCCCAGGCGGGCGATGAGCCGCCAGTGCGGGGCCTGCTCCGGGAACAGGCCGATGTGGCGCGAGGTCTCGGAAACGCGCGCCTCCAGGGTGATGCCGCGCGAGGCCGCGCCGTCCAGGCCGAGGTCGAGGGAAAGGGGCCACACGCCGGGCAGGCCCTTGCGGACGGAAAGCCGCCCCTCCTCGTCCTGCGTGGCGTGGGCCTCGGCCCATTTGGCGGCGGGCAAAGCGGGCCGCCACCAGGCCTTGGGCTCATGCCGCACGATGAGAAACTTGCCGAACCGCTCCAGCTTGCGGCTGTCGCCGGAGTCGACGAGTTCGTAATCCGACCAGTCCGGGGCGATGATGGGAATGGATGTCACGCTTGCACTCCGAAATCTTCCTCGTTGAACCAGGTGCCGAGCACGTAGGAGCTTTCGCCCGCGACGTAGCCAGGCTCGGCCCCGCCGCCATGGTGGTAGGCGCAGAAAAATTCACCGTCCGCCGCCTCGACCCAGCCGGAGTAGCCGAAGTCCGCCGGGCTGGCCAGGCGGTCGTTCTTCAGCTCCAGCACGCGCGCGTCGATGAACGCGTCGGGCAGGCCCTGGGTATGGTCCCAGCGCCAGTTGTATTCGCGGCCAAGGCGCGGTTCGCTGACGGCGAGCGCCATGCTTCGCCATACCGCCTCGCAGCCGTTGGCCTCCTTGCGCGAAACCGCGCCGACCAGAATGGGCCGCGTGTCGCCGTCCAGGGGATCGACGGGATACTCGCCGCGCGGCTTGCCGTCAACGAAGAGCCTGCACAGGCCGGGCTCGTACACGATGCGCACGGTGTGGAAGCGGTCCGGCTCCCAGGAAATGGCCCCGGCGCGGCCCTCGACGTCATCGCCATCGGGTAGGATGCAATCCGGGTACAGCTTCCACCAAATGCCCAGCCGGATGCCGCAGCCGTTCTCGTCGGCATGGCGCACCAGCACCTCGGCCTCAAACTCCGCGCTGGCGTGCGCGGCATCGGTGAGGGGGCGCAGGAAATAGCGCACCAGCGCGTCCTGTCCCTCGGCGCTGTTGATGACAAGGCCGTCCGGCGTCAGGGCTGCGCAGCCCGGCGCGCAGTGCAGGCCATGCACGCTGAAGTCCGAGCACAGCTCATCCAGGCCGCCCAGCCAGGCCTTGGTGCCGGGGTTCGGCCCAACGTCGCGATAGGTGACGAGCAGCCTGCCGGAACGCGTCCAGCCAAGCGTGGGCCGGTGGCCGATGAGCGGCGTCGGCGCGGGATCGCTCCAGTTCGCGCCGCCATCCTCGCTGACACAGTAATACATGGGCTCGCCGACGAAGGAATTCTCGCGCATGAGCGCAAGCAGCCGGGGCGCGCCCGCCACGCCCGATCCCGGCAGGCGGATGACCGAGGCTTCGCACAGCACCAGGCATTTTTCATGGGCGATGACGGAATACGCCTCCCAGCTGCGGCCCAGGTTGCGCGAGACGTACGCCATCTGCTCGCTGGGGGCCTGCCGGATTTTTACCCGCGCTTGGCTGCCCCGGTGCTGGTGCCCGGTGGTGAACAGCAACTGCCCGCCGAGTTCAAGGGGGCGGTCCATAAGGCCATGCAGCAGGCCCGCGCCGGGGTGCTGGGCCCAGTGCTCGCCGTTGTCCGCGCTCCACAGCACCACCGGTCCGGCGTCGTCGATGAGGCAGAGCTGGCCATCGGCCAGACGGGAGATGCGCGGGCAATGGGATTCATCGGCGCGCAGCAACCGGCGCGGCCCGAAGGTGCGGCCGTGGTCCCGGCTGGTTTTGAGCAGCAGGCGGCGGCGCGTGCCCACGTGGCGGTCGAACTCGTTGTACACGCACAAAAGCGCGCCGTCCTCGGCCAGGCACACGTCGGGGAAGCACAGATAATGGCCGGGGCGGCGGTCTATGACTACGTGCCGGTGGGCCAGGGCATCTAGGCTCGGCATGGGCTTACCCTCCGTTTGTTGCGGCCGACGGCCGCGGGCGCAAATAGCCGCCGCCGGTGATTGCGGTGGGCGAACGCCGGGCGCGCGGGCCGTTGCGCACCGCCGGAACACAGGCCGCACTGCCGCCGCCCACCGTCACCGGACCTGGTGCGGAACCGGCGGCGCGGGCTAGTCCTTGTCCCGGGCGTCCACCACGCGCTTGGTCTTGGCGAAACTGCGCGGCAGGGTGCCGGGCTGCAACACCTCCACCTTGCTGCGCACCAAAATCTGGCTGCGGATCTCGTCGGCCACGGCGCGGGCGAGGTTGTCCGCGGCGCAATCGCAGACGCCAGCATCCGCGGGAGCCGCGCCGGGGCGCTGCTCCACGCGCACCAGCATGTGGTCCAGGCCATCCACGCGGGAAAGCTCGATCTGGTATTCGCTGTTCAGCTCCGCAAATTTGCCCAGCACCGCGGCCACCTGGCCGGGGTAAATGTTGACGCCGCGGAAGATGATCATGTCGTCGCTGCGGCCCTGGATGCGCTCGTGCCTCGGCATGCCGCAGCCGCAGGGGCACGCGCCGGGAATCAGGCGGGTCATGTCGCGCGTGCGGTAGCGGATGAGGGGCGCGGCCTCCTTGCGCAGGCTGGTGATGACCATTTCGCCCAGTTCGCCGGGCGCCACGGGCTTGAGGGTCTCGGGGTCGAGGACTTCGAGGATGTACATGTCGGCCCAGTAGTGGATGCCCTGGTGCGCCTCGCACTCGATGCCCGCGCCCGGGCCGTAGATTTCGGTCATGCCTGAGATATCGAAGCTGTGCTCCAGGCCGAGCGCCTCCTCGAAACGCTGGCGCATGCGCGGGGAATGGGCCTCCGCGCCGAAGATGGAGCGCTTGAGCTTGAGCTTGTCGCGCAGGTTCTGCTTCTCCACCTCCTCGCCCAGCAAAAGCGCCATGCTGGCGGTGCTGCACAGGCAGGTGGTGCCCAGGTCGGTAAGCATCTGCAACTGGATGTCGAGCATGCCGGGGCCCACGGGCAGCGTCATGGCGCCGAAGCGCTCGCAGCCGATCTGAAAGCCCGCGCCCGCGGTCCACAGGCCGTAGCCCACGCACACCTGCACGCGGTCCATGACGGTGAGCCCCGCAAGCTCGTAGCAGCGGGCGAACATGTTGGCCCAGTCGTCGATGTCTTTTTGCGTGTAGCAAAGAATTTTGCGCTTGCCCGTGGTGCCGCTGGAGCCATGAATGCGCACCACGCGCTGTTCCGGCACGGACAAAAGCGGCAGGGGATAGCCTGCTTGCAGATCATACGCCGTGGTGAAGGGCAGCTTGGCGAGGTCGTCCAGGCTGGTTATGTCCGCGGGGGAGACGCCCGCCTCTTCAAGCCGCGCGCGGTAGAAGGGGCTGTTCTCAAAGGTGTGGGCCACCGTCCACTTGAGCCCCGCCAGTTGCGTGGCGGCGATTTCGTCGGCGGAAAGGTTCGGGATGAAACGAGCGGCTTCGGACATGGTCTCCCCCTGAATGCGGCGTAGGTTCCGGGCTTGTGGGCGCAAGCGAAAATCGCTCGCTGTCGCGCAGCGG
>Ga0183100_1001566_pt1 | contig 11263 bp, 8 predicted proteins | sample Biomet2_FD_127789 | JGI IMG/M metagenome (GOLD analysis project Ga0183100, IMG submission 127789) | Microbial communities from bioreactor (seeded with anoxic lake sediment) at LBNL, California, USA - Biofuel metagenome 2 | ecosystem: Engineered > Bioreactor > Anaerobic > Unclassified ...
CATGGCTTATAATAAGGGCAAAAAATTTGATTTAAGCTTTGGAATAAATAAAAAGAATATATCTTTTTTCAAAGAGCTTCTGGCAAGCATCGGATTAGGCCTGGAAGAAAAGCTTCATACTAAGGTTAAGCTTTTATCCGGGGGACAGAAACAATCCCTGGCTCTGCTTATAGCGGTTATGTCTAAGCCTCAGCTTCTTTTGCTGGATGAGCATACTGCTGCACTGGACCCTAAAACATCAGAAAAAGTTAATGAACTGACTCAGGCTATAGTAGAAAAAGAAAAAATAACAACACTTATGGTAACACATAATTTAACCCACGCTATAAAAATGGGAAACAGGTTAATCATGATGCATCACGGTAAGCTGATTTTCGATATATCTGGAGAAGAAAAAAAGAAATTAACTATAGAAAAGCTGCTTCAAAAGTTTGAAGAAATTAAAGAAGACGATTTGTTAAGCGACAGAGCGCTATTTTCTTAGGGACGGTTCTCAACTAAATAATTTATTGAATAATTCTACTTAGTCCTGCTAATAATATCATCAACTAAGCAAATAAAAAAGGGAGTTGATATTATGTGCAGGACTTTTCGTATTAAGGGTGATGATTTCATATATCATGTAATAGGCAGGAGTATAAGTGACATCCCCCTATTTAGAGATGATGCTGACAAGGATAAATACTTATTTTACGTTAAAAGGTATCAAAAGAAATTTGACTTTAAGGTGTATGCATATTGTCTGATGACAACTCATGCTCACCTGCTGATAGATGCAAATGGAGCGGATATTTCAAAGTTTATGCATGGAATTAACCAGAGTTATGCCCAGTATTTTAATAATAGGTATGATCGTCATGGACATGTGTTTCAGGATAGATTTAAAAGCAAGGTAGTAGGGGATGAAGATTATTTATTTACTGTATCAGCATATATTCACAATAACCCTACGGATATTGAAGGTTATGAGAACTGCCCTGAAGAGTACAAATATTCTACTTTCAGTGTGTATCTGGGAATTAAAAAAGATGAATACGGAATAGCTGATGAAGAGTTTATCATGGGCTTTTTTAGTGAAAATATTAAAAGGGCCAGAGAAAAATACTATAAATTTGTCATGAAATGTGATGATGAATATATGAAGATGCATCATGAATTTAAAGATGAAAAGGGACAGTATAGAAGCGAAAAAACAGTACTTTTAAGAAATTTTAAGGCGGAAGATGTTATAAGTTTTATAGAAAGCTATACTAATGTGGATGAAAAAATGATAAGGTGGAAGTACAAGAGAAAAGCCAAGGAAAGCAGAGCATTATGTGTTTTTTTAATAAGATATTATTGTAATTTTACATATAAAGAGATATGCAGTCTGATCGGCAGAGTGACCTTGTCCAGAATATCAGAATTATCTAATATAGGTATGAATCTAATTGAAAACAATATTAAGTATGGGAATATATTAGATGATTTTTTAAAGCAAAAGGCAGCAGATAAATAAAAAACAAGGTAACTTAAAAATTTTTGAAATAGCAAAGATACGTTCTTTCTAATGTTAATACAAAGGACAAGTATCTAAAAGTATATTAAAAAAATGAAAAGCTTCAGATTTTATAGTATAAAATCTGAAGCTTTTCATTTAATCAGAGATAATATTAATCCTAATTAGATACTGATTTAAATATATTGAGAACCGTCCCTAGATGGGCATACCCCAAATTCCTTCTTATATAACTGGGCAAAATAAGTTACTGTACTGTATCCTACCTGTCTTGCAACTTGATTTACTTTTGCATTTGGCAGAGACAGCAGTTCATGAGCCTTATTCAGGCGGATTCTGGTTAAATATTTCATAAAAGTTTCACCTGTTTTTTTATGAAACAATGCACTTAAATAATTTGGAGATATATTCAGGCTTTCAGATATTTCGCTTATACTGATATCATTCATGTAACTTTCGTGAATAAAGGTAATTGCCTGTGATACTATATCAGCGGGTTCAATACCATATCCAAGAAGCTTTTGCTGATTTTTTTTAAGCTTATTTATTATATCATCTACAGTCTGTGATTTCTTTAAATCAATTCCCAGGGTATAAGAAATAAAACTGCAGTAAGAAGAGACGAATTCTCTGGAATTTATTTTTTCATCTGACATGATTTTTTTTAGCTTGTCCAAACTTTCTGCATATGATAAATAAGATTTATTCTTAAATGTTTCTGATAATTTAATAATCAGATTTACAATTTTCAAATCTAATTCAGATATGCAGCTGCTTATTTCAAGAAGTTCATTAAGTTTTAATGAACCGGAATTGTGAAGTGTTACTCTCAGGGAAGCGGAGTTTTGAATTTTGCTGATCTTTTCGCAGAGCTCCTTAAAACATCTGCAGGTTCCGGTTTTTATCAGCGTGGGGTAAAAATTGTCAGACCTGCATTCATGCATCAGGTCCCATATCTCAGAAAAGCAGTTTGAAGCGGTTTTTTCTCCGAAACTTATCTTATCTGGGTCCCAGGAACATATTATAACTGGGTTGGAGATTGGCAGTATAAAATACGCTATATATATTCCGCTTCTTAAATATTTCTCTATAATTTTGTGAATTTTATTTGTAATTTCAAGCCTCAGCGGAGAAAGCAGGTTTTCATCCAGAAAACTGTCTATATATACAATTCCCCCTGTAAAATGTGAGGAACTGTACACAAAAGTTTCTTTCAGCTGTTCTGCTGAAATCAGTTTATAAAAGTAAGCCAGGATAACGTTTTCAAAGTCTATATTCATTGATGCATGGCTTTTTTCTCTCACATCAGATATTTCCGTTATGGTTTTTCTAAGTTCATGCAGGGTTATGGGCTTTAAAAGATATCTGACAGCACCAAGCTCCATAGCCTCTTTAGCATACTCAAATTTAGAATATCCGCTGAGTATTACCCAGTTGGTGTTAGGATAACTGTTTTTTAAAATTCGTATAGAATCCAATCCATTTATATCCGGCATTTTTATATCTATAAATGCTAAATCCACCGGCTGCTGCTTCATTTTTCCAATAAGATCTCTGCCGTCTGCAGCTTCACCTACAATATTTAAATCCATGTTCAAATCCTGCAGCATATGTTTCAATACTGTCCTGGCTAATAACTCATCATCTGCAATTAAAATATTCATTGATGTTCCTCCTTAGTAATCGGAATCAGTAATATTACCTGAGTGCCGGAATTAATATGGCTTGTTATTGAAAATGTTGCTTTTGGAAATGCCTGAATTAAACGTTCCTGAACATTTTTTAATCCTACCTGTTTATTTGTTGAAGCAGATTCCTGATCAAAACCGGCTCCATTATCCTCCACAGATATTTTTAAAATTTCACCTGATTCTTCTTTAATGCTGAAGCCCTTTATAGAAACATATCCATTTCTGCTGAGAGGTTCTATGCCATGTATTATTGCATTTTCTACTAAGGGCTGTACCAATAGTTTTGGTATCAGGAACCCTCTTACATATTCATCTAATTTTATATCTACAGCCAGCCTGTCTGTGAAGCGCATCTTCTGCAGTGCACAGTATTTTTCAAGAAATGAAAATTCTTCTTCCAACCTTGTCCACTGTTGATGCTCCAGTGTATACCGGAGCAGAGATGTCAGTGAAAGTATAGCTTTCCTTAATTTCTCGGTTTCGCCAAGATAGTTTAGCCCTAAAAATCCGTTAAGAGTGTTATAAAGAAAATGAGGGCTTATCTGGGACTGAAGCGCATAGTATTCTGCGGTTTTTATGCTGATGACTGCAGCTTGTTCTTTTTGCATTGAGTCATAGGTTTTTGCAATCATATCGTTTAGGTCGTGCCCCAGCACTGCCAGTTCATCCTTGCCGCCTAAAGTATATCTGGCATCAAAGTCTCCTTCCTTTGCTTTTGTCATTACCCGCCGTATTTCAAGGAATCGGCCTGTAAAGGAATGACCTAAAAAAGCAAATAATGCTATGGCTGTAATGATTTCAATGAGAATAAACAGAACAGCAGTTAAATTTATTAAATCAGTTTTTTTAGCAAAATCAGAATCAGATAGTAATACAACTAAATTCCAGTCAGCCAGGGCTACTTTTTTTCTGATAAGCAGATAAGAATCCTTTTTACTTTTTATTTCTTTACTTCCATTTAGAATTTGTGCTTTAATATCATCACTCACATTATTAGTGGAATATATGAAATTTCCGGATGTATCATAAACCATAAAATTTGAAGAACTGCCAAAGTTAATATTACTTAGTATATTTCTTAATACGTTATTATCTGCATTAGCAATTAAAACAGCCAGTTTTTTCATTGTAAAAGGATCCTTTATTAATCTGGCTACCGAAAAAACGCTGGCATTATTATTTCTGCTGGTATAAGGAGCTATGTAATCCTGCAGATGTGAATTTATAAAAACTGCTTTTCCGTCTGCATTAATTATATTTTGCATCCAATCCTGATCTAAGTAATTATAATCCGGCTTGGTATCAACTTCAGAATACCTGTCAAAAAATACAGCATTATTATTTAAATCAACTAATAAGGCACTTTTAACATCCTGCCTGTTATTATTTAAAGATATACGCAGGGATGAGTCAATAATTTCATCTGCATTATAATAGTCATAAGATGCTTTGTCTAAATTTTTAGCTAAATATTTAAATTTAATAGCATCCAGCAGGTCATTATCTGTATATGGAAGCTGGGTCAGCCTGTTAAGGTCATCCAGGTAAGTATCTAAGTTTCCCGAAAGTGCTGTAAGTGTCTGCTCTGCCAGCATATTTCTTTGGGATGAAATAGAATGAGTATAGAAAACAGTGATAGCATAGGACAATAAAATAGATGGAATCAGTATGGAAATAATAAAAAATATTAATATTTTATATCGGAACTGGCTGAAAAATTTCATACTATCACCTCAAATAACTCCTGTAAACAATTTTATTATAGCATTTGGTATAATAAATTAGAAATAAATATATGAAACTGAATAGATTTCTATAATATGATTGTAGAATTTTTATGGTAAACCATTACATGAAATATACTATAATAACTTTAGTGGATGTCCATACGGAAAAACTTTTCAAAATTTAATATGTTCGCTTATGCGAAGGAGGGTAATTATGAAAAAAGGTATTAGATTAATAACAGCTTTGACAGCAGCATTAATGGTAACTTCTTCAAGCTTAATGGGATGTTCTTCTTCAAAAAGTTCAAGCAGCTCAACATCTTCTCCAGTAACTCTTTCAATGTATAGTAATATAACAGATGTAGCTTTCCAGAATACTATCAAAGAAATTGCATCTAATTTTGAAAAAGAAAACACCGGAATAAAGCTGGATATAACTTTTCCGGGTTCAGAATATGAAAATATTTTAAAAGTTAAGATGGCTTCAAATGAAATGCCTGATATTTTTGATACTCATGGCTGGGCACAACTCAGATACGGAAATTATTTAATGGACTTAAAGGATTCTTCCTGGGTGTCTAAGCTAGACAGTACAATAAAGCCTGTTGTAACTGATTCAAAAGGAAAGGTTTACTGCCTGCCTTTAAATGAAGCAAAAGATGGTATTATATACAATAAGACGCTGCTTAACAAATACGGAATCGCAGTTCCTAAGACAGTAGATGAATTAGTTGCAGCTGCTGAAAAAATCAGCAAGGCAAGTAATGGACAGATTAAGCCATTCTTCCTTTCAGGCGTAGATAACTGGATGGTAGGACAGTTAGTTGACGTTATGGCTACACCAATGCTTATAAGTGCTAAAACAAATTCAGCTGATGCTTTATTAAATAAATCTTTTGACTGGAGCAAATGGAACACAATGGGAGACTTCCTTCTGAAGCTGAAAAATGAAGGATTAGTTAATGAAGATGTATTAACAGCTAAATCTACAGACCTTCCAAAAAGATTTGCAGAAGGAAAAACTGTATTCTGTGCTACAATGCTGAGCGTTGCTGATGATGTAAAAGCAATTGATTCAAGTGTTGAACTTGGAGTTATGCCTGCACCTGCATTTGATTCAACAGATACACCAAGCTTCTCCGGCGGAGAACGTCAGACTTTAGGTGTATGGAAGGATACAAAATACAAAGAACAGTGCTTAAAGGTACTTGATTACTTTGCTAAACAGGAAAATCAGGAAAAGATTGCCACAGTAGGTAAATATCCGTCAGCATTAACTGGAATATCAGTTGCAAGTACATTCCAGAAAGATTTTGACAGTAATAAGGATACAAGAGTTTTTGCATACTTTGACAGAGTTTACCTTCCAAATGGAATGTGGGATGTTATATGCAAAAATGGTGTAAAGCTTCTGGCAGGACAGATTAAGTCCAGTGATTACAGTTCAGTCATGAAGAGTGAATTTACAAGATTAAGCACTAAATAGAATAAAATGAAGAAATATGGTATCAAAAACATAAATCTCCTGGTTAATGTTTTTATACCATATTTCATTACCAAAAGGAGATAGTTAATATGAGTGAAAAATACATTCATAAGAAAACATTAAAGGATAAGCTGAATTCACCAGGAATGCTTAATATATTGTATGTTCCGGTTTTAATTCTATTTGGTACATTTTTGATATATCCATTTTTTAAAGGCATTCAGGTTTCTTTTACGAACTGGGATGGATATTCCCAGATCTTTAAATATGTTGGATTTCAAAATTATAAGCAGATGTTTGCCGATTCTGATATTGTAACGGTTATATACAATACCATAGTTTACGGTGTAGGAAGTACGCTGTTTCAAAATATATTTGGATTAGCTTTTGCACTGCTGCTGTGCAGACAGACTAAATTAAATGCAGTTGGCAGAACCTTTGTTTATCTGCCTGCAATAATAAGCCCTCTTATCATGGGTTATATCTGGTATTTTATTTTCCAGTATGACGGCGGAGCTCTTAATGATATAATTAAGCTGTTTTCCGGCTCTCAGACAAATTTGCTGGCCAGTACGAAGGCCAACGTGTGGATTATAACCGGTATTAATTCCTTTCAGTTTGTAGGTGTTTCAATGGTTATATATCTGGCCGGACTTCAGAACATCCCTCATGATTATTATGAAGCCGCAGAAATTGATGGAGCAAGTTACTGGCAGAGATTTTTAAACATTACTGTTCCAATGCTGGCACCTTCAATTACAGTAGCCGTAGTTTTAAACCTGATAGGAGGATTAAAACTGTTTGATGTAATATGGTCCCTTACAAATGGAGGACCCGGATACTCATCCTGTTCATTATCTACTATGATGTATCAATTATATTTTGCAAAACAGGAAGCAGGTCTTGCTGCATCACTGGGAATATTAATGTTTGTAATTATAACAATAGTCAGTGTAATAGCACTAGCAGGCTTTAGAAAGAGGGAGATTTCACAATGAGAGATAGGAATGGAAAACTAAATAAAATACTGATTATTGTACTGATTATATTCTATGCAGTTCCGTTTTATATTTTAACTACCACATCATTAAAAAAAGATATGGATGTTAGTTCAAAATGGAAGATGCCTTCTTATCTGTATCTTAACAGTTTTACAAATGCCTGGAGTAAGGCAAACTTAGGACATGCATTTTTGAACAATATTATAATACTTGTAATTTCAATGACTGCACTTATTATATTAGGTTCACTGGCAGCTTATCCTTTGGCAAGAAATAAATCTAGGCTGAACAAATTTATGTATTACCTTTTTGTTTCAGCCATGATTGTTCCTCCGCTTTCAATTTTAGTACCTCTTTATCAGTTTTACAGCAGAATTCATGCAATGAATACATTTTGGGGAATTACACTGATACACTTAACTTTCCAGCTTCCCCTTACCATATTTTTATATACCGGATTTATCGGGACGATTCCAAGGGAACTGGATGAGGCAGCACTTATTGACGGCTGCTCCAGGTTCGGATTATTTTTCAAGATTTTATTTCCCCTACTTAAGCCCGTTACAGCTACAATAACAATTGTAACTGGTGTTAATATATGGAATGACTATCAGTTTTCCCTGTTCTTTCTTCAGAAAAGTCAGGTGCAGACAATTACTGTAACATTGTCCAGATTCTTTGGAGAACATGCAAACTATGTAAGCTGGGTTGCTGCAGGGTCACTTTTGGGGTCTATTCCAATGATTATTATTTATTTATTTTTACAAAAGTACTTTATCAGCGGATTGTCATCAGGGGCTGTTAAAGGTTAGGATGAAAGGAGATATTCATGCCGGTTATTTATAAAGAAGATACAAAAACCTTCATACTTCAGACTACAAAAACATCATATGTAATGCGCATTGTGAAATCTTATCTGTGCCATTTATATTGGGGAAAAAGGATCAGGAACTTTAATTTTGAAAACTTACCAAGAATGACACAAAGAGCTCTTTCACCGAACCCGGATCCTAAAGATTATTCTTTTTCACTGGATTCAATTTCACTGGAGTACCCGGCTTATGGCAACTCAGATTTCAGGACACCTGCCTGCCATATTCAGTATGAAGATGGAACAACTGTAACAAATCTTCAGTATAAAGGATTCAGTATTATAAAGGGGAAACCTGCAATTAATGGGCTTCCGGCTCTATATACAGAAAAGGATGAAGAGGCAGAGACTTTACAAATTGAGCTTTTAGATTCTTATTCAAATCTGAAGGTTATACTATCTTATACAGTTTTTGATGAGTATGATGCTATAACCCGCTCTGTTAAGTTTGTAAATGAGAGCAAATCAAAAATGCGTTTAAATAAAGCACTTTCAATGTCTTTAGATATGCCTGACAGCAGCTATGAATCCCTCAGGCTTGCAGGAGCCTGGGCTCGTGAAAATCATATTGTAAAGCAAAAACTTGTGCCTGGAATGCAGTCTGCAGAAAGCAGACGGGGTGCCAGCTCCCCTCAGGCAAATCCTTTTTATGCACTAATAACTCCCGGCACTGATGAAAGGAAGGGTGAGGTTTATGCCTGCAGCCTGATTTACAGCGGAAGTTTTTATATAGGTACTGAAGTAGATCAGTATCATACTGCACGATTTTTCGCAGGTATTAATCCCTTTGATTTTTCCTGGCTTTTAAATCCTGATGAAGAATTCCAGACACCTGAAGCTGTCCTGGTTTATTCATCCAAAGGGTTAGGAGAGATGTCCCGTACCTTCCACAAGCTTTATCGTGAAAGACTCTGCCGCGGTAAATACCGTGATAAGGAAAGACCAGTTCTTGTGAACAACTGGGAAGCTACTTATTTTGATTTTACTGAGGAAAAGATTTTAAATCTGGCAGATAAAGCAGCTGAATTGGGAATTGAATTATTAGTATTAGATGACGGCTGGTTTGGAAAACGAAATGACGATACAACATCTCTAGGAGACTGGTTTGTAAATAAAGAAAAACTACCTGATGGGTTAAAAGGTTTAGCTGAAAAAGTTATAAATAAAGGACTTAAATTTGGACTGTGGGTAGAGCCCGAAATGATTTCAGCTGATAGTGATTTATACAGGAAGCATCCTGACTGGTGCCTTCATGCTGCAGACAGAAACAGATCTGAGGCAAGACATCAGCTGGTTTTAGATTTTTCCAGAGAGGATGTACGGGCAGAAATTGAAAAAGCATTGACTGGAATTTTATCAACTGTGCCTGTTTCTTATGTAAAATGGGATATGAACAGAAACATGACAGAGATTGGCTCCCAGCTTCTCCCCCCGGAACGGCAGAGGGAAACAGCGCACAGATATTTGCTTGGATTATATGACCTGCTGGAAAAACTTACGAAAGCATTTCCTGATATATTATTTGAAAGTTGTGCCAGCGGCGGCGGAAGATGTGACCCAGGAATACTTTACTATATGCCTCAGTGCTGGATAAGTGATGATACAGATGCAGTGGAAAGGACTAAAATACAATATGGGACGAGTCTTGTCTACCCAGCTTCAGCCTGGGGATCTCATGTATCTGCAGTACCTAACCACCAGGTAGGCAGGATAACTCCGCTGAAAACTAGAGGACTTACAGCTATGTCCGGTAATTTAGGGTATGAACTTGACTTAAATAAATTAAATGAAGAAGAATGTGAGCTTGTTAAAGAACAAATCAAATTAGATAAAAATATTCAGGAGATAGTATTTTTTGGAGAAATGTACAGGCTCGTCAGCCCTTTTGAAAAAAACTATTCGGCCTGGATGTATGTAACAAAAGATAAATCCAGGGCCTTTGCAGTTTATGTAAAACCCTTAGCAGAACCAAATGAACCACTTATATCAATTAGATTAGATGGATTAAATCCTGATTTTGATTATGAAATAATTGGGGAAAATCAAACTATTGGAGGAGACGAACTGATGAATGTCGGTTTACCGGTGCCAATAATGCAGGGTGACTACAGCTCAATAAGCTGGATTTTAAAAAGCAGTAACTGTGACTTGTAATATTTTCAAGCCACAGTTTTTTTTACGCTGAGGTGCTTGAAAATATTACCTTGGAAGAATAAACTAATATATGGGAATGAAATTAAAATATGGTATTAAATTATAGATATTATTAAATTAAGGAATTGCATAATAACATTATGGCTTTAGTTTAAAAATAACGATTTATCAACGTAAAAAGAAAAAGCTAATTTATAAATCATTTAATTTTCTCAAATAAGTGGAGGTTAATTATGGAAAAGAAAACAGCAAAGATTATAAGTTATATTACCATAGCTCCCGTCATGGCTTTTGGCATGCTCACCCTTTTATACTTTACACATAACAGTGATTTTCAGGGTTTAACTTATTATATTCTTTCAGTTATTTACCTTACAGTGCTGCCGATTTCAGCATACCCTTTGCAAAAGGTTCTGCCAAAATTTAAGGATAAAGGAAGAGACGGACAAAGAAAGCTGGCATTTATTATGGTAGTTTTAGGCTACACTCTGGGTATAATAAGTGCTTTTATTTTAAAGGCACCAAAAAATTATTTAACAATCTATCTGGCCTATTTTCTGTCAGGGGTTATTTTGGCAATAATAAATAAATTAGTGAAGATTAAAGCCAGCGGTCATGCCTGTGGTGTAATGGGTCCGGTGCTTATCTGCATTTATTTTATTGGTAAATATAGCTGGTTTTTTCTTCTTATAATACCAATAGTATTTTGGTCCAGGCTAAAAATGGGTAGACATACTTTAAGAGAGCTTTTGCTGGGTACATCAGTTTCCCTTTGCTGCGGTCTTTTGTCTATTATAATTACGCATTAAAATGCAGCCTAAAAAAATTTAAAGAC
>Ga0183100_1001568_pt1 | contig 11256 bp, 12 predicted proteins | sample Biomet2_FD_127789 | JGI IMG/M metagenome (GOLD analysis project Ga0183100, IMG submission 127789) | Microbial communities from bioreactor (seeded with anoxic lake sediment) at LBNL, California, USA - Biofuel metagenome 2 | ecosystem: Engineered > Bioreactor > Anaerobic > Unclassified ...
ATGTTTGAACTGGCGGACAAGCTCAAAGCGTTACGCGATCAGAAGGACGCGCTGGAGGCCGAGCTCAAACAGGTCAATATGGCGCTGTGCACCTCCTGCCACTCCGAAATCACCGCCAGAGAGGGCGGTCGCTGGGGTTAGGGGGGGAGTTTAACTCTCTACGGCTCACCGTTCGCCGAACGGCCCGGGGGTCACGCACAGAAAAACTACGATTCAAAGGGCCTATTACAGACTGTATTAAACAACCATTTAAACAAGGAGAAAAATGTTACAATGGAGCCTCCTCAACCATCCCAATTTTATACGTGATTCTGCTTACAAACCCACATTCTTACCGATCCAAATATCCAATTTCCTACGTGCCAAAGGCGAAATAGCAATAGACGCAATAGAAAGCGAACCCTGCAATCCAGATTCAATAGCAGGAACTGTATAGCAATCACTGGCTCCGCCGTGCAGCGAAGGTTCTCCATTGAGGTAATCCGTTGTTTACTCTGTCCGATCAATCCATGAGAGCGCCATGACCAGCTCCGACGCCACGTTGCTCGGCTCGGGCGGTTCACCAATTCCGCCCGGCTGATTTTCATTGATGGCACGCGGTGGATTGCCGCCCTCCACGGGTTGTGACTTGTAAATCACCTCTCCATCCGGGCAATGGATCAAGCTGATGGTGTAATCGCGGCGCTTTGCTTTGCCACCGTTGGTATAAGTGCCCACAGGCGTGCGTGTCTCCTCGATGAGGATTACGTACTCCACCTCGTCAAGCGACGTGGGAATGCGTTTTGAGGGAAGAGCTGCTGACGCACTTAGCAACCATGAGCCAAACTCCCCATGAGGAAAGTAGATCAGCACCTTTCCGTTTGGCACGCTGCCGCACTGCGAGAGTTGCGCCCCACCCATATCGGTAAACTCACGGTTCGCGTTTTGCAGGACATATTTAAACGCTGCCCAGTCATCCTGATAATAGCTTCGGATGATCGTATTATAAGAGGATAGCAACTGAAGCTCTTGTTCCCACTCACTCGTATGGCTTTTTGAATACGCAAGGTAACAGGGCGTCCAGGCTTGCAAATCAATCGTGCCCTCGCGCCCGGCGAACATCACACTGAGCTTCGGAAAGTCTATCGGGTAACGAAACGTTGCAGCCTCTGCGTTCACTATGGCTGCCGAGTTCGTATAGTCTTCAGCTGCGGCGAGATGTCGAATCAACGTAGAAATGCCCTGTACGTTATTTGCTGCTGCCAGTGTTTCATATTCGCTGACGGGGTCGTGGTGCACCACAGACGTTGGGTTTGACTCTTCCATAGAGCAGCCGCAGAGTACCACTGTAAGCAGTATACACAACACGGCTTTAATGATACGTACAATCATCTGTTCCTCCTGCAAAAATCTTATCATAAATTCTTCCGTTGTGCGCACTCGTAACCAGTGGTTACTCAACGCTCGCCGTATAACCCGGCGCACATGAATGGCGAAGGCCACCCTCCGCGATACCGCAGAGGTGGAGCCGGGAGAGCGTGCCCGTAATCAGGAGTGGATTTTTTTCACCAAAGCTGCTTATTCGGGTCCTCGGCTTCCGCGCCGCTTCCTGGGTAGGTGAACTCCCCAACATGCCCTTTCGTTCCATCCATGTGGTTGGGAAGCTTGAAAGCAGGCGTATCCTCCAAGGTAGAAATCGTGTAAAGGATTTCGCCTAGCACGAAGGAAGTAGTGGGAAACTCTTCGTCCACTGCACGATCTGCTGTCATGTTCCCGTCAGTGACTTTCTTTTCCAATCTGCTGCCTTTGAACATGATATCTTTTCCAATGATGAGGTTCGAAAGGAACTGGTGAACGCTCCCTTGCCCTTATAAATTTTTTGCACGGTGGTCATAGATAGGGTATAGTGCCCATAAGCCGTAAGATTCCTGACAAATTCAGCCGACGGAAGGTCCCTTTTTTTGGGGCCGTTACAATCATTGAGAATCGGAAGATTCTTTCCTTTGTTCAGCTATGACGGTTTCCATTTCGACGAGCGCCTCATCCAGCTTGGAGGCGTACCATACAACATTTTTCAGGTAGCTGTCGGGTAGCTCCGTGCCCGTCAGGCTCTTGGCGTCCATGACGAGCTTGGTGGTCCATTTCCGCTCCTTGGGAGGATCGAGAGCGTATTGCGCCACATGCCGCAGAAGCAGCGCGCGGTAGTCCGACGGCGGAGTATGCTCGCGTATGGCGTCCCGCGTAGCGGTCTGACGCGGTGCGTTGATGAAATAGGAGGATCGGATCGCGTTGTATCTAAGCTCTAGTTGATGAGGCCCGTCCGACGTGTCGAGCTTGGGCTTGCCCAGCGCGTAAAAGAACAGGGCCCATTCCTCTGGCGGCAGGTCGGGCAGCCCTTGCTTGATGTGCGCCGACACCCATTGGGCAAATGCGGGCGTAACGGCCAGCAAAGCGTCGACGGTCTTTGCGTTGCCCTCGACGGGGGAGGGGAAGTAGCGATCCCAAAGTGCCTGTAAAACGTCCTTGCTGTCGAATGCTTTTTTAGAAGCGGCTGCGGCCGTTTTTACGGCGCTTCTCAGCGCGTCGGTGCTCTTTTGGGTGATTCGTCCCTGCGCGTCCAGGGGCACGGAAACCTCCAGCGAGAACGTCGAAATGTTATCATGCACGCGGCTCAGCCACGCATCGGGGTCACCATTGTAGCTTCCGATCTCCTTGAGATCGGGGTCGAACGCGCACAGCCGGAACCAAAGTATGCCGCCCTCCGACCGCGCCTCCTGTGCGCCCTTCTCGTATATGGCCTTGCGCCACGGATCGCTTTCCGCGTCGGCAAACTCGCTCGCGAGCATCGCCGCGAACAACTCGGCGTTCCCATCGGTCACGGGACTCATGGGGAAAAGACTAGCAGCCTGCTTGCGCTCGTGCACCGTCAGCTTTTCGGTGAATCCGTCCCATTTGTCCTCAGAGGTAAGCGTCTGCAAGGAGGCGCAGTAGATATTGTCCTCGTAAATATCGCCCGGCTGGATTGTGATGATTCCGCCCAGCTCGTGCGAAAGTGTCACGGCAGCGATCTTTTTGTGCGTCTGCGCGTCTATCGCGGTCAAGATCACATTCGCGCTGTAGCCCTTGATGTTTTGGGAGCCGTAGTTGCCATAGTAGGAATACTGCACGTCGATCAACAGCAGTACGGAGGCGAGGTTGGGGTTACCCGTCAAGGCAAAGGGCTCCATGCCATTGTAGCCCGCGATACTGGCCATCGCCTTTTTAAGGTTGCTCAGCACCTTCTCGTGGGTTTGATTCGAATCGTCGTACCTAACGCCCGGACGATAGAGCGACGTTTTCTGGATGATAGGCAGGCACGTCCAAGGCCTTGGGCGGGAGGGCTTGAATTTGACAAAGGGTACGCCAAAGACCTCCTCAAAGCCCTTTTCCTCCCAGATAGCCGCTGGCTCACTGACCTGCGCACCGGGGTCGGCGAAGCGCAACAGCGCGGTTTCATTCATATGGTATCGCGTGTTGGATGGATCTTCATCCATATAACGGCTTTGGACGTATGCGCCGATGCGTTTATTCTCTTCCGCGGGCACGGCGCACGCCACTGAGTTTTCCATGTCGTAGAGAAATGAACGCGCTGTGCCTGAACGAATCTCCCACTCGATCTGCTCCTGAAAGGGTTGCTCGGCAGCCGCTTCTGCGCGCGCCGCCTGGTGCGCAGGCGCGGCGAGCGGGAGCAACAATTGCATCAGCATAAGAAGCGCCAGCGTGCGGCGAAACGCAAATCGGACTTGATTCATGACGGTGACCTCCCTTTCTTTACTGATGATGAACGCCATGCCGATAACGAGACACAGCGCCAATCGCCCCCCCACTACGCTTTATATAGCCGCCCACGAAGGCGTTGAGCACCACGACAGCCCCAAAGAGCGCCTCCAGTCCCATAAAACATCGTACAGCAACCGCTGAATACGTAAAGGAAGCCATACAATCACGCAGAATGCTCGCGCCTCCGGTCGGAAGGATCGTCGGGAGCGAGAGCATGACGACGCCTGTCTGTATGGTCGATATGATCAGAATGATCTTCGTTGCCCTCTTCACTCGCTCTGTCTCCTCCGTTCGTGCGATGGTCTTTCCCACCCGATGGTTGAACCGTTTATGTTCAGGCACACTGGTGACCGTGGGTGCCTCAAGAAGCGGTTCAGTAACATTGGAAAAAACCAGATTGACTGTAGCCCATAAGCCGTATTTTCTGTTATTCAACCCAAATGCCCACATCCGCTACGAATTCCCCATCAAAGTAGATTCGTAACAGATATGGACCGCTCACATCATCGTACACACTGTGCAGCCTTTTCAAATAGGGACTCAGATTCACAAAAAAATCCATGTCTGTGTTGTCCTTGTAAAACACAAGCGGTCGGCTTTCATCCTCTGTAAAGCCGACGACAACGGGGGAGTTCTCGGCTGCAAATCCAAGCGCTGTCATGGTGTATTTTAGCAGGTAATCTCCGTAGAGAGAAGTGTCCTTGCATTGGAGCGACAGACGGACGCCATAGGTAACGTCATAGGCAGCCGTCATTATGTCCTCAAATTTGAGCACGGGAGCATCAAAATCGTCGTTTCCGGTTTCTTTGTATTCCGTACTGACGGTTTTTTTTGTTGCGGATTGAGACCACCCAGACACTTCGATCCCCTTGGAGCCCTCAAAGTTGCTGTCTTTCGCCTCGTATTTGCGCATTGTCTGATTGCCGGCGCTGTCTTCAACAATAAACCACCAGGATGCATCCGGAACAACGTACATCTCGGTGTAATCTGTTCCGTTGACATCGCCGCTATTACACCATACAAACACTTTATTGGAGGGCGTTTCCATATTTGCTGATGTGACAGGTTGAAAAAGGATCCGGTAGGGCGCGTTATTTTGCGGATCCATCCAGCTGATCTTGAGGGAACCGTTTCGGGATACTGTGATATCGGTGATTTCGAATGCTTCGCCGGAAATATCAGCTGCAGCCATGCCCAACACACTAAGCAGAATGGCGGCTGTTAGGATGATTGCACACAACTTCTTCATCGCTTGATTCACCCCTCGCTATGTCATGGATCTCGATTTACGGTCAGAAACATGTTGTTCCATCCCACGCGGCGTAATCGTATCCGCGCGTGTAAGCGTTTTTTTTGATGCGAAAGCACACTGAAAATACCATCTCTTGCAACTTCTGCATATCATCCCAGTGCAGTGCGATTCACAGCGCCGCAGAAACGAGCGGCAACGCCAGCATAGAGAACCCCCACATGCCGTCGATCAGAAATACGCTGAACCCGTTTTGTGCGCTGGGAATCACACGGTATGCAGGCAAGCTTGCCCGCACAACGCAATAGGTGCTTGCCGCACACGCGCGCGATGACGCTTCCGGTTGATGGTGTCAGCTGTTGAACGCGGCGATCATCGTCTCCGGCGCGTAACGAGGCGTGGTCTCCACGGCGTGAGGGCCATCGTCGCCGACAAAGATCGTGAACACCAGCGGACTGGTAAATAGTTCTTCCGGCGCGCCCTCGCCCGAGCCATTGAAGTACATGAAGATCACGCCGGAGTCCGGGCTAAACTCTTCGCGATTCAGGTGCACAAAGTCCAGGAAGCTGATGCTATCACCCGCCTTGAAGGTCAGGTTGAGCGTGTTGTCCGCGTTGATCTTGAAGGCGGAGTAGGGCGTGGCGAGGTCGCTAGGACCGAAAAAACGAATCTGGGTGTAGGCATAGGTCAGGTTGCTGCGCATGATTTCATTGGCGAATTGCCACTGTATGTACACATCGCCGTCAGCATCGAAGCGCACATCCTTGAGGCTGATGCCCATCAGGTTGTCGCTATCTGCTACCGCGTCCCCGATGCCACACTCGGTCATCAGGGCGCGGGCCTCATCCTCGGTGGTGGCTAGCGCAGAAACAGGTGAGAGAAAAAGGCAGATCACGATTAACAGGGTACCGATTTTCAATAGCTTCATATTATTACCTCCTTCAATGGTCGTATCAGGTGTCGTAGCTGGGGTTGCCGTCGGAAAGGCGGGATGGCTTTCCTTCCTGCGGCAGTCGTCCCTGTTCGTGCAGTCTTGGGCATAAGCGCACGGGCCAATTGACGCATCGCAGCTGTGGGTGCCTCAGCTTCCAGATGGATTTCCACAACGTTGACAGTCGTCCTCCGGTTTTCGATGCGCTGCCGTTGATGACCTCCGCAGCGCGACCTCGTCCACGATCAGCGCACAGCCGTCAACGGTCAGCATCGCCTTGTCCGTCACGCACAGGTAGCTACTTACCGTCGCGCCCCAGGTCGACGATATGCTCGGGTCATGCGTAGACGGCAGGCGCTCACTTGCCGAACAGCTTTGATAACAGCCCGCCCTTCTTGCTGGGCTTGATCTGTGGATAGCTCGAGGTTACGTCCTGGGTCAGGGTCATGCGACCCGGCACCAGGTTGACCTCGAATACATGGTTGCATCCCTTACACATCACTACATTATCACTGATGCCGTGTTTACGCGCCAGCTGGGCGGCGTCTCCAAAGGTTAGCTCTTTCATGCAGTTTGAGCATACGCCTTTCGAGTTCATCAGCATTTCTCCAAACGAATCGCCGCTTCCAAACATCATAACGGTATCCTCCTTTTTGTCGTTCTACTCTTATTCCGTTTCAATTGGGAATTCTTTTCTCCTCCATGCTTGTCAAGGAAACGATAGGCGCTGTATCGAACGGAAAGCTCCCTCCGCGTCACCGTACGGAGAAGTGGCCCACATAGTTCGCTACCTCCGATGCATCGCCTTTCGCACCGTCAGCGGCGAATATCTCCGCGAGTGTTACGTTGATGACGATTTTAAAGATGCTATATTCTTCATACGAACACGTGATGCCACCCGTAGAGAGGCTGACAACGAATTCTGCTTTCCGCGCAAATCAAAGGTCGTGTCTACTTTCTATTTGGCCGCTTTACTGATTACTCAAAGACGACAGACGCTACAATGTCAGTGGCATAACCCAGCGCGTCATCTCCGATGAACAGTAGCGCCAGCGCTGTTCGGCCCTGCCCCACGACGTAGAACGCCATCGAACCTGAGGCGGTGTCTCCCCGGATTACGGCGGCGTTCCAGCCGCCGACTTGCTCCATCTCGGGCGTCGCCTCCACATGGGTGGATTTAGGCAGCCGAGCGGAGGCGATAGAGGGCGCGAGTGCGTCGGTGTAGTCGGAATCCAGCGGATAGGCGCGAACCATGATGATCTGGTCCTTCCGGCTCGCGTCCATGAAGACGATGCCCGTCGACTGCTCCACGGAGCCGTACCTTTCGGGATAGAGGAAGGAATAGCCCGAGCCCTGCCAGAGCTTGTAGCCGTTCTGCGCCGCCGCTTCTGCGCCGCCGAAGGTGATGACGGATTCCAGCAGCGCGGTTTCCTCGGCGATGGCGCGCTCACCGATCAGCACGAAGGCGACCATGTGCCCGCCGTCTGTCACGCAGATCATCCGCGCCTCCTGCTTGCCACCCCAGGTTCCAAAAGCGCGGAAGCCCTGCAGATCGTCAAAGCGAACCAGCTCGTATTCCCCGGTGAACGACAGGCTCTTGCCGCCGTACTGCGCAAGCAGATTTTCAATGCCCGGCGCGTCCGCCTCCTCGTCGCCGGTAAAATGGATCAGATCGGTGACGATACCGAAGGTGAGGACACCGTCGCTGCCGCCGGGGATCTCCAGCACAACGGAGCCATCGCTGGCGGTTCCACGCTTCCAGGAAGAAGAATAGCGGAAGCTGTAGACGGCGTCCTGATAGATTGCCAGATCCTCTTCAGCAGACGCGGAAAACAGACAGCAGGCTGCGACCAGGGCCAACACACACAGGATGGTCAGAAATCGCTTCATGGTTAGAGCCTCCTTTTGTGCTTGAATTCAAACTATAGCAATCTGGCGATGGATGCGCCGCGCTTGAGCATCATATTATAATTACTTCGAACCGGTGATGGTCAGCGTACCGCCCTTCAGTTCATATTCCAGATTCGCGTGCGTGGTGTAGCCTTGGCCGCTGTAGGTCGTCTTTTTTCCATCGCGCGCGGTCTGGCCTTCCACCGTGGCGAATACCACGGCCTTGGAACCAGCCATGCTGGTGCACAGCCAGTCCACGACTTCCTTGCCGTTGACGATCAGCTCGTCGTACTTGAGCGCCTGTTTGGTGCCGGTATCCACCAGATCGAAGGTGTTCGCCACTTCGTCGACATTAGCGATCGCCATTGTCTTTTTGCCGACGCAGCCTGCGCAGACCGCTGCCACGGCGATGACCAGCAGCAGGATAAATAAACGCTTGTACTTCATCTTCACACTGTCTCCTTTACGGTTTGGGGTTATGCACGGACATCAGGCGAAGTGCAGCCTTGAGTCGCTCAAAGGCGGTCGCGCGGCGGTAGGTCATCCAGGACGAGCGGCACTTGGGGCACCAGCTGTTGCTTTTGAAGCCGTCCAGCAGCCCTTGGGGATCCGCTATGACGCCGCCGCATTGATTGCACTGGCGAACGAAAAGAACAGAGTTCACTCATGATTTTCTCCGCCTTACTATGTACTGGATTAATTCCGATCCGCCAGTTCACCTTCCAGCACAAGCACCAGCCGGACGCGGTCGCCCCCCGCCTGCTTGACGAGGCGGATCAGTATCTTCGCCATGATGTTCAGATTGCCCCGGCAGTCGTACATCGCCTACGTAGCTTCGCGGTAGGATAGACATTGACATAGTACAGAGGGACGAGGGCTTATTATCGTATGAGGGGTTTCTCATTTTCCTGCCGGCATTGATCGGGTGACGAATCATTCGGTGGTGACTGTGAGACGACAGAAGAAGTAATCCAGCGGGTTGGCGACCCACATGCAGACGCGCTGAGACGCGCCCTGCTTCCACACCATCGTTGTGTACTGCCCGCCGTCGGAGGAATAGCTCAGGGGCGTCACATCATCGGCACCGACTCCCGCCAGCGCGAGCATGTCGTCGCACATGGCCCGGTAGACCGCCTCGGAATCCGCCTGCGCGGTCTCGGAACGGTCCACCTCGTTCAGCAGCGTACAGCTGGGCTTGCCAATCTGGTGGTACCACTCGTAGTAACACAGCGCGCCGTCCGCGTCGAAGTCCAGCTTGAGGCTGCCGAGCGTACCCCAGCTCTCTAGCTCGCCGTTGAGGGACTTGGAACCATCATTGGACAAATAAGGCGTGAGCGCTGTCAGCGCGAGCGCCTCGTCATAACCCATGCCGAGGGCTAGAGCGCCAAGAACGGGGCTGATCTCACGGGGTGTCTCCGCCTCTTCCCCCACGTGCGAGGCTTCCGCAACCTCCGGAACTTGGGCGAGTAGCACCGGCTCGCCTTCCCCTTCGACAAGCAGCTCGAGCCACACCTCATCCGGCGCATCGGCACAGTCGAAGTAGAAGGAGGGCGCTTTGCTGTAGAAGTCCTCTGTCTTCACACAGGAGTATTTCTCCCCGTTCACGACAACATAGGGATAAAAGGGAAGATACATTGTGCCATTGATGACGATGTAATCGCCGTAGCCGCTGATCGTCAACTTCAGCTTTCCTCCAGACCACGTCGCAGCCTCTAGCGCGGGATAGAACATGCTGTCGCCATATGTGATAGATGGCGCTTCCCCGAGGGCGACGGCGCCCACAAGAAAAAGGAAAAGAACCAACAGAAGTGAAACGAACTTCTTCATGAAAATGCCTCCGTCGTTTGCTCAATGACTCCGTACCCTTCGGGATAGCTAAAGGAATAACATTCACCCTGCCAGATCCGTAACCGCCCTGATCAGCCGCTTTGCTTCCGTCGGAGGTAGTCACGGATTCAAGTAGTGTGGTTTCCTGTACGATGGCGCGCTCGCCGATCAGCACGATAGAAACCATATCCTCCATTTCCGTTTGTGATGGGGTGCCAGCTCTTTTCAGGAAATCGACGGATATGGATCACAACAGCAATTCATCATCAACGCTGTTGTGTCGATTCCGGCCTCCACATCAATTGCGCAAATCGCCCTCATCCGCCCCATATATGGGCATGTTGCCGTTCTCCGTAACTTTCAGCGTTACGGTATGGTAATAGTTGCTGCCCATTACCTCAAACAGGCCAGTTTTGGTGAAATCGGTAGCGTCGCCAAACAGCTTCTCTTCTCCATACCATACGGAACCGCTTGCCATTACGAAGTAGTAATCTCCCTTGGGCAAGCGCAGTGTGCAGGTAGACCCCGGTCGGACGAAACCTGCTACAGCGATTTCGTCGGTATTGTAGTTCCGAAGCTGCACATAGTAGGCTGCTGAATCCTTGGGGGCCTTGATCCGCACTTGGGTGCCACGCGTAGAGCCGCTCATCCAACCCGCTTTCGGGAAAGCCAGCGCGGCTTCGTCAGGCAGATCTTCGGTATCGGACTTCAAAGCATTCAAAGCATCTTCATAGGCGTAGGTGCTGAGCAGATTCTGGTAGGCGCTGTCGTACACCGGAGACCCATCCACATTAAGTGTAATGGTGGCGGATTGCTTACCCTTCTTTCTCATGGTAATGACGTTTTCAGCCAACGCCCTTCTGAACTCGGTTTCAACATGGTTATCATCCCAACGACGCTCGTAATTCATGAACATCAAGGCTTTAAGCGCGTCGGCTTGGGCGTTTTCCAGCAGAACCGCAATATCCACGCCAGTGCATTCGAGCTTCAGCGAAAACGGGCCGCCGGTCACATCCAGCGTCTGCTTGGTTTGACCGTAGAAGAACGGCACCCACTGCAGTGCATTCAGGCTGGACAGCATGCTGTTGTGATTGATGAGCCAGTCCCCGTATTCCGTGGTAACGGCGTACAGATCGTCGACTTTCTTGATGCCGCTTGGGAAGTTGTTAAAAACTAGCTCGTCGATAAAAGCCTTGAGTACCCCTTTGTCCTTGAAGGCATTCATGGATCCGGCGGCGGCCTTTTTCACGGCGCTTTGCAGCGCCTTGACACTCTTGTCCGTGAACGTACCGTCGTTCAGAGTCAGGGATACCGCCAGATTGTAGACCTTAGTGTTATCCAGTAGCCGAGTCAGGTACCCTGTCCGGTTATCATCCTGATACTTGCCAAGCTCTTTCAGCCCTGGATCGAAGGAGCGCAGCAGGAAGGTGTAGACGCCTTCCGCAGCCGGATCCGCCTGCACGTCCTTCACACCGGCGTGGTAGATGGCCAGTTGCCATTCATCTTTCACACCCTGCGTGCAGCGGGTCAGCACGTCCACGATCATCCGCTCCGTATCGCT
>Ga0183100_1001570_pt1 | contig 11241 bp, 6 predicted proteins | sample Biomet2_FD_127789 | JGI IMG/M metagenome (GOLD analysis project Ga0183100, IMG submission 127789) | Microbial communities from bioreactor (seeded with anoxic lake sediment) at LBNL, California, USA - Biofuel metagenome 2 | ecosystem: Engineered > Bioreactor > Anaerobic > Unclassified ...
TCTCACCAGTGATGGTCTGACGATCGAGCAGGTGATTGGCAGACCCTTGAAGACGGACATGGAAGCACTGACGCCCATTACCAAGGAAGTTCTGGATTCAGTCAATGCAGTTGAGACTGTGGCGGCACCCGCCCCCGCAGCAGCTGAGAAAAAAGCGCCTGTGGCATCTGCCAAAACAAGCGTGGGAGGTAACGGAATGATTCATGTTGAAATCAACAAGCTGGAAGGTCTTTCCATGGATATCCCTGCCGGCGTAGCACTGGGGGGCTTTGCTCCCGCAGCGGCCGATGAGATGACCGGCGAAAAGAAAGTGATCCGGAAACTGGTCAAGCGCCATATGAAGATCACAGAGGCCGAGATCGGCAAAGAGACTTCCATCAAGGAAGACAAGATCACAATCGACAAGGACATCGTGAATAATGCCGTCAAGGAAGATCCCCTCTGCGTCAGCCTTGCACTGGATGTGATCCATCCCAACGAGCGTCACATCTATACCGAGACAATCATGGATATCTGCCCCATTGCTACCAAGGTCGAGGGCGAACTCGGCGAGGGCGTCACCAAGGTGGCCGACGGCGTCGTGTTCATGCTGACCGGCGTGGACGAAGACGGTGTGCAGGTGCATGAGTTCGGTTCCTCCGAGGGCTATCTGGATGAAAAGATGTTCTTCGGTCATCCCGGCTGCGCGGATGCAAACGACATTATCATCCGCTGCCATGCCGTGGTCAAGAGACTGACCGGCATGACCCGTCCCGGCCCCTTTGCCGCTCACAAGTGCCAGGATTACATTGTTCAGGCGCTGCGCGAAGAGCTGAAGAAATATGACGGCGAAGTCGTACGGGAAGAAGTCTGCGAAGACGTCCGCCGCAAGGGCAATCCCCGTGTTGTTCTGGTCAAGGAAATTATGGGCCAGGGCGCTATGCACGACAACATTCTCTGCCCCAATGAGCCCTGCGGCGTCCTGGGCGGTCAGAAGAATGTCGATTGCGGCAATGTCCCTGTGATCATGACCCCGAATCAGGTGCGCGACGGTTCCATTCATGCGCTGACCTGCATTGGCCCGGCTACCAAGGAAATGACCCGCCACTACATCCGTGAGCCCCTGGTGGAAGGCCTTGCGGACGATCCCGAGCTGGATCTGATCGGCGTCGTGTTCGTCGGTTCTCCTCAGGTCAACGATGAAAAGATGTGGGTCTCCGAGCGGCTTGGCACCATGCTGGAAGGTCTGGACATCGCTGGCTGCATCATCACAACCGAAGGCTTTGGCAACAATCACATCGACTTTATTCAGCACATCGGCCAAGCAGGCAAGCGCGGCATCCCGGTCGTCGGCGTCTCCTATTGCGCTTATCAGGGCCAGCTGGTCGTCGGCAACAAGTACGCAAGCGCCATGGTCGAAGAGAACATGGACAAGGGCGGCTTTGAAAACAACATTGCCGGCTGCTCCTGCGTGACCAAGGAAGTCGCTGCACGCGCCATCCAGATGCTGAAGAACAAAATGTCCGGCGTGGAAGTGCAGGCCGCCCCGAAAAAGTGGACTCATGATGTGATCAACGCCAACAACAAGCTGATGGGTCTGCCCGAGACCGTCCTGGTGGACAACGGGACGCTTCATTAATGGACACTCCCGGCTATCAGATTCAACCTGCCCCCATGGGCGGTCTGATAAACGAGATTCTCGACGATTCGATTAAGATCAATCTGCGCGGTCGGCTGGGCGTCTTTTATGTCAAAAAGAACCTGTTTGAGCACGGTGATCAGGTTCATCCCGGACAGAATGTGGAATTTTACTTCAGCTATATCTGGATTGTAACCGATAAGCTGGATTATGATCTTTCGGAATTGATCGGCAATCATGAGATTCAGCCCTGTCTCACGGGCGGCAGCATCATTGAAGTGAACGATACAGCGGCAAAGATACGGATCGACAGTGATCTGGGAACGGTTGCGGTCCCAAGACGCTGGCTGTTTACCGATGTGCCGCTGGAGGTCGGTCAGAATGTTGAATTCTACCTGAGCCGTATGCAGGTCAGGGCGGAGAACGGCGCAGCGGCGCAGCAGGCCTGACCGGGTACTGCAACTCCGCATCACACGCATACGAAATAATAACAAAGAGGAGAATATTCCATGAAATTAACTACATTGGAAGGAATGCGTTCCGAGATTTTTGTCCCGGAAACCCCTAAGCCTGTATTCACGGAACTGAAGAAGCCCCTCAGTGAGTGCAAAGTCGCGTTTATCACGGCCGGCGGCATCCACAAAAAGGATCAGACTCCCTTTAATACCTCCGGTGACTTTTCCTATCGCACCTTGCGGTTCGATACCCCGTCTTCCCAGCTGATGGTGACGCACGGTGGCTTTGATAACTCCGACATCAACAAAGACGTCAACGCCATGTTCCCGATCGACCGTCTGCATGAGCTTGTGAAGGCCGGCTTTATCGGCTCTCTGCCCGAAGAGACCTATACCTTCATGGGCGGCGGCGGCAACGTGGAGAAGTTCCGCGGTGAAACCGGTCCTGAGATTGCCAGAAAGCTGGCCGCGCAGGGCGTGGATATTGTTATTTGCACCGGCGGCTGCGGCACCTGCCATCGTTCCGCCACCATTGTCACTCGTTGCTGCGAGGAAGCCGGCATGAGCTGCTGCGTGATCGCGGCACTGCCTCCCATCGCCCGCCAGCAGGGCGCTCCCCGGATCACTGCGCCTCATGTGCCCATCGGCTCCAACGCCGGCGAGCCCAACAACCCCGCGATGCAGACGGCTATTCTGAAGGAAACCCTGGAGTGGGTCAGAGACTGCCCGAGCTACAACGGCCTGAAGGTGCTGCCCTATGAGTACAGGCACAACGTCTAATTATTAAAACCTTTAAAAGCGGGAGGGTGCAAAAAATCATTTGCGCCCTCCCGCTGCCTTTCGGTCAATACTTGAATAAAATGGGGGAATAAATGATGGGACTCGGACCAAGTATTAAAATGACGACGCTGCATCATTTCCGCTGCCCGGTTTCGCTGGTACTTCAGAAGGAAAAGGATCTGGAGTTCAATGGGATCATTATCAATGGTGTTTCCGAGGGCTTTGACGAAAAGGTATTTACGGCGGAGAGAACGGGATACATTGCCGAGTGTATGCGCGCCGACGGCGCGATCGTCGCAATCGACGGCTGGGGAAACCACCACATTGACTTTGTCAATGTAATTGAACAGCTGGGGCTGAAAGGAATTCCCGCCATCGGTATCAGCTATATCGGCCAGCAGGGGCGTCTGGTGTGTACGAATCGCTATGTGGACACCGTTGTCGATTTCAATAAGAACAGTTCCGGGTATGAATCCTGCATCGTAGGCGACAACAATCTGACGGATTACGACGCGATGAAGGCGGTCGCCCTGCTGAAAAACAAAATGAACAAATGGGGCAAGAAGGAACTGGCGGAGCCTTCTGGGGAAACCGTGCTCCGGAGGCTGACCCAAAAGAAATACGCGATCCACAAGGTCGAGTTCGGGGACAGGACAACGGTCTCCCGCGGTGTTCTGACCCTGCGCAAGGGCATGGAGGAACGAATTCTGGAAGCCACGACGCGGATCAAGAGCATGACGGTGCAGATTGTCCAGCCGGGCGAGCACAACTTTTTCGTAAACTCCAATCTGGACTATATGCCCATTGCCTGCAAAACCCGCGGCAGCCTTGGCGAGGGAGAGACGAATCTGCTCACCGGCGTCACCGTCATGCTGACAGGCGTGGAGGATGTCAGCGGCTTTCAGCCCTCCAACATCGGCTCCTCTGAGGGAATTCTCGAAAAACAGGTCAAGCTGAATCAGGCCGGGACTCCGGCTGATTCGGATGTGATCCTGTACATTGATTTTCTGTTTGAGGAAGGTGAGGGCCGCACCGCCAAGGGGATTCAGGCCGCTCATCAGGCTGCCGACCAACTGCTCAATGAGATCCGCGGCGCGATGCAGCAGCTGGACGATATGCCCTATACCAAGGAGGAGTTCTGCGATGTTGCCAGACCCGGCCGGCGGAAGATTATTCTGGTCAAGGTTGTCTCTGGTCTCGGTAATATGTACGACACCTCCGTGTTTCCGGAGCAGCCCGGCGGCTATATTAGCTCCCGCCTTTTGATGAGCACGCGGAACATGCCGGTGGTCATTACGCCCAATCAGTGCATGGATGGTGCGATCCACTCGCTGCTTTAATCAAAGGGTGGTGATGAAGTCTCGCCGTGTTTCAATCCTGGTCACTGTGTTACATGTATATTACAAATCGGAAAATTGATTGCATACCACAAAGAAACCTGCTACAATCCAAAATGAACAGAAGAAGGGGCCTATTCAGTTCCCGGAGCAGATACGGGACCGGCTAGCCACGGTATGTGCGCCGGGTGACGAGAGACCTCCTTGGATGTTCAAAACAAAATGCCGTGTATGCTTCGAAACGGGTACATATTACCGAATGGTAAAGGTCGTGTAACGCAGTAAAAACGGCAAATTTTAAAGGAGGAAAATCCATGAAGAAGTTCCTTTCTCTGGTTCTGGCTCTGGTTATGACCATGTCTCTGGTCACCATCGGCGCCGGCGCTACTGAGTACAAGAACCTCACCGACAAGGACGAGATTCAGTATTCGGAAGCAGTCGCAGTTCTCAACAAGCTGGGCATTATCACCGGCTATGAGGACGGTTCCTTTAAGCCCACCGGGGCTCTGACCCGCGGCGCCGCCGCCAAGATCATCGTTTCTCTGATGATCGGCCCCTCTGCCGCTTCCAACCTGACGGTCGCCGCCGCTCCTTACAAGGACGTGCCCGTGACCAACACCTTTGCTGCTGTCATCAGCTATTGCAAGACTGCTGGTTACATCAGCGGCTACACCGACGGAAACTTCCGTCCCACCGGCGCTCTGACCGGCTACGCTTTCAGCAAGATGCTGCTGGGCGCTCTGGGTTACAGCAGCTCTGTCGAGGGCTTCACCGGATCCGGCTGGACCATGAACGTTGCCAAGATCGGCAATGTTGCCGGCCTGTTCAAGGACATTACCAGCTTCGCTGGCAATGCCGGCGTGGATCGTCAGACCGCTTGCCAGCTGGCTCTGAACACCCTGAAGGGCACAGAGGTCGAGTATGTTGGCAACACTGTCAGCGTTTCCGGCAAAGACATGAACGTGGTTGTTGGCAACAACAAGTACTCCAAGGTTGAGAACCTGAAGGCCAACGACTATCGCGGTACTGCTAACGGCGATCTGCTCATGCAGTTCTGCGAGGAGCACTTCAGCGATCTGAAGCTGACCACCACTACCTCCACTACTGACGACTTCCAGCGTCCTTCTAACTCCTGGAGCTACAAGAACGTTACGGTCGGCACTTATTCCAAGACTCCCGCCTATGTCTACACCAAGGGTGTTGGCGATACCAAGAACAGCGAGAACGAGAACGCTGTCGCTCTGGGCCTGAAGGGCTTTACATTCAACGATGGCACCCACGCTTATGTTACCGCTGCTATCAACGGTACCTATGTTGCCGGTGCTGGCGCTGACGCTACCAAGGATGGCTATCAGGTTAGCACGTTCCTGGAGCTGACCAACCTGACTGCCAACGGCCGTGTTGTCGAGGTCTATACCTCTGACGATAATGCCGATCAGATCACCGACATCGTGATCATCGACACCTTCATGACCAAGGTTAACAGCATCAACACTTCTTCTCAGACGGTTACCCTGAAGCTGGTTGGCGGCAAGACCGCTACCGGTGCTGATGCTGCTACAACTACCTACACCGTCAAGGATGCCGACAACGACAACTACGCCGCTCTCGCCAAGATGGCTAAGGACGACTATGTTATGATCACGGTTGCTGGTACCACGGTTCAGTCCGTCAAGACTCCCACCCTCGTCTCCGGCAAGATTTCCGCTGTTTCCGTGAAGAGCGATGCTATCACTCCTAACGGCGTGACGATGGGCGGCACTGCTTACAAGCTGACCAACACCTTCTCTTCCAAGGATCAGTTGGTCAAGGGCAGCGTTAGCACCACCGTGAGCTCCACTGCTTATGTTGACACCTATGGTTACGTCATCTACATGAAGGACATGACCGCTTCTGTTAACTACATCCTGGTCAAGTCTCTGTATTCCTCTATGGTTGACGGCAAGATCGTTACCATGGCCAATGGCTATGCCATGGACGGCAGCGCTCTGTCCCTGAACATCGGCTCCAGTGCCAATCCTGTTACCACCTCTGTCGGTGCTAACCAGGCTGCCGCAGCGGAGAAGGTTGTGTATGGTTACACCACCAAGGACACCAAGAACAATGCTGAGTACGTGCTGCAGGATGCCACTGTGACTGCTGCAAAGCTGACCGCAACCGCCCCCAATTTCACTCTGGATGCTGGTGCTTATGGCATCTCTGGCACCTACTTCGCTTCTGACGTGAAGTTTGTGTTCGCTTCCTTGGATAGCAGCAATGACATCACCGGTGTTACTGTGAAGGACGGCGTTCAGAAGATCACCACTGCTGCTCAGGCTTACTACACGCTGAACAGCGATGGCCGTATCGACAATGTCATCGTTCTGAGCGATTCCGACGTTGCCACCGGCGCTGACGTTTTGTTCGTCAACAAGCAGCTGGCTCAGACCACCAACGCTGCCGGCAAGACCGCATACACCTATGAGGTCTACAAGGACGGCGCGAAGCTGGATACTGCTATCCTGTCTAAGGATAACATCAGCAACAAGACCTTCGTTACCTACGCGGTGGATGCTACCACCAACGAGTACACCCTGAAGGCCTATGCTCCTGCGGTTTCTGAGAACAAGACCACCTCTGTGGCAACTGGTATGGTTACCGCCAGAAACGGCAGCTACATCCAGATCGATGCCGCAGCTACCAATTACAACACCGCTAACGCTCAGATCATTGATCTGACCGACTACAACCTCACCACTCTGGATGAGATCGTGGCCAAGGGTTTGGGCGCCGTTAAGGTTTCCTTCGTGTACAACAACGGAACCGGTTCTGAGAAGGGCTCGGTGTCCTACCTGTTCGTGACGGATGTGCCTGCTACCCCGGGGTACTTCGCTGTGACTTCCACTTATGACGCTGCCGGCAGCGCCGCGACAGACAAGGCTTTGTTCTCTGCGAGCAGCTTTGCTGTGCCGGCTGGCTCTATGATTGCTGCTGCTGGCGGTACGGTTGTCCTGACTGTTACTGTTCCCACCCTGACCACTGCAACGACTCTGACGGTCACCGCTGCGGGCGCGACGCTGGGCGCAACGACCAAGGCCCTGACGACCGCTGATAACGGAACCACTGTAACAATTAGCTGCGCATTGACTGCTGTTACGGCCCCTGTTACCCTGACGGTCACCGCTGCAAACACCTAATCTATCAAAAACACATCTGTGTTGAGATAACAAAAGCCCCGCTCCGAATGGAGCGGGGCTTTTGCGCGCAGATCCGGCAAAATTTCCCGGGGACCTACTAAAATGGTAACTGTCAAATCAGTAGCGCTTTGCAGTCAAGCGGAGTGTTCGGGGATCATGGATAGAAACCAGTTCTTTGCGCGATGGAGCCAGCCCGGTTCCTTTCGCGAAGCACCGGCCAGCCACGGCTGGTTCTGTTGGTTAAATTACTCCAAAACGAGAAGCAAATAATAATTAACGAAATTTTAACGAATATTAGAGCATTACTAATGAAATCTTAATTGTTTTTAACGTTTTCTGAACGCATTATCCTTGGAAAACCTGCTATGATTTTAACAGACACCTAATAAGCCGCTGGGAGCGGCAAAAAAAGGAGTGTGTGTATTTATGGCAACGTTTCTCATTGGACTATTGATCCTCGTGGGAGGAGCAGCGGCCTATGGCCGTTTCTGCGAGAGGATCTTTGGCCCGGACGGGCGTGAGACGCCCGCCTATTCCAAGCAGGACGGCGTTGACTACGTTCCGATGAAAGAATGGAAGAACAGTCTGATCAACCTGCTGAACATCGCCGGTACCGGACCCATCATCGGGCCCATTCAGGGCATTTTGTTCGGGCCCATCGCGTTTTTGACCATCCCCATCGGCAACGTCATCGGCGGCGCTATGCACGATTACTTTTCCGGCATGATCTGCCTGCGCGACGGCGGAAGCCAGATGCCCGACATGATCCGCAAGTACAGCAACAAGGGAATTTACGGCATCTATCAGGTTTTTGTCAGCGTGCTTTTGCTGCTGGTGGGCGCGGTGTTCATCTATACCCCCGGAGACATCGCCGCCAAGCAGGTTTTCGGCTTTGACGGCGCTGCAACCTCCGTTTCCACCTGGGTTATCTACGGTGTCATCTTTGTCTATTACCTGATCGCCACCGTCTTCCCCATCGACAAGATTATCGGCAAGATCTATCCCGTTTTCGGCGCCATTTTGCTGTTCTCCGCGTTAGGCGTGTTTATTGGCCTGTTTGTAAAGGGTTATCCCCTGATGAACGTGTGGGACGACTGGAACGGCGGCCTGATTGCCTACGGCGACTATTTTGGTGAGAACCACTTTATCCCCATCTTCTTCATCACCGTGGCCTGCGGCATCCTCTCTGGCTTCCATTCCACCCAGACGGCCATCATTTCCCGCACGGTGAAGAGCGAGAAGCAGGGCCGCATGACCTTCTACAACATGATGATCCTCGAGGGCTTCATCGCCATGGTCTGGGCTGCGGGCGCCATGGGCGTCTATAATCTGGGCCTGCAGGAGGCCAATCCCTCTCTGGCCACCGATACCATCGGCATTGTATGCAGGAACGTGCTGGGTAACGCCGGCGGCTTGATCGCTCTGCTGGGCGTCATCGTTCTGCCCATCACCTCCGGCGATACGGCCCTGCGGGCTCTGCGCCTGACCATTGCGGATTCTTTCCATCTGGATCAGAGTTCCAACGGCAAGCGCCTGTCACTGGCTGGCATCATCTTTGCGCTGGTTGCTGTGATTCTGGTGTTCGCCAAATCGAATCCCACCGGTTTCAGCACTCTGTGGCGTTACTTCGCATGGTCCAACCAGACGCTATCCCTGTTCGCCTTCTTGGCCATTACCATCTGGATGTTTGAAAACGGCAAGGCCAAATTCGCCTGGGTTCCGTTGATTCCCGGCGCATTCTATGCCTTTGTTACCGTTACATACATCATGAACGCCAAGATCGGTTTCCATATTCCGTGGACCGGCGCCTACATCATCGGTCTCTGCGCTGCTGTGGCCTACGTGGCTGCGATCCTCTGGTACGGACGTCGCAGAGTGGCTAACAGGACCCTGAATGCAAAGCAATAAGATTACGCTCCTCTAACCTTTTTGATTTGCCGCAGCAGGATGCGGTGAGTCCATACAGAAAGCAGGGCCGCGGCGAAAGCTGTGGTCCTGCTTTCTCGTACGGCAAAATAGGCGGAAATTTTTCGTAAGAATGCCTATCCGTGGTGTAAAGCTTTGGAAGTACTGCGTATTGAAATTTTCTCCCAGTAACCGTATAATTACGTAAAGGACAAACAAGCGCAGCTTTGTGCCCACATCAAGTACATATTTTACTTTCGGCGAATTGCGGACGGGACCCGTCTTGCGTGCGCGCAGAACGGAAGAGGCGCGCCGGTATTTTCCGTGCCCGTCGTTGGTCCCTAAATAATCGTACAGGAGGGAAACATCATGCTGACTTTGGAAATGATTCTGGATGCTCAGGCCGCGCTGAAGGGCGTAGCCCGGGTGACGCCGCTGAATCCCGCGAAAAAGCTGGGGAAAAACGTATACATTAAGTCTGAAAATCTTCAGCTTACCGGTGCGTTCAAGTTGAGGGGCGCGTACAATAAAATCCGCTCTTTGACCCCGGAGGAGCGGGAGCGCGGCGTCATCGCCTGCTCCGCAGGGAACCATGCTCAGGGGATTGCCCTGTCTGCCACGAAACTTGGCATCAAGTCCATTATCTGCATGCCCGCCGGTGCTCCCATCAGTAAAGTGGAGGCCACCCGGAACTATGGCGCGGAGGTGGTTCTGGTTCCCGGCGTGTATGACGACGCGGCGGCGGAGGCTGCCCGGCTCACGGAGGAGAAGGGTTATACCTTTGCCCATCCCTTCAACGACGAGCTGGTGATGGCCGGACAGGGAACCATCGGTCTGGAAATTCTGGAACAGCTGCCGGAGGTGGAGCAGGTGGTGATCCCCATCGGCGGCGGCGGCCTGATCGGCGGCGTGGCCTGCGCCATTAAAAGCCTGAAGCCCGATTGCCGGGTGGTGGGTGTTCAGGCGTCCGGCGCGGCCAGCATGTATATTTCTCAAAAGCAGGGACACCCGGTAGAGCTGCCCGGCGTTTCCACCATTGCCGACGGCATCGCCGTGAAAAGGCCGGGGAATCTGACCTTTGAGCTATGCGCAAAATATGTAGACGAAATCGTCACCGTGAAGGACGATGAGATTGCCACCGCGATTTTGGCGCTGATGGAGGATCAGAAGACCGTGGCCGAGGGCGCGGGAGCCACGCCGGTGGCCGCCGTCATGTTCGGCAAGGTAGACGTGACCGACAAGAAGACCGTGTGTCTTGTCTCCGGAGGAAATGTGGATGTGACCACGCTGTCCCGCATCATCACGAAGGGCTTGTCCAAATCGGGCCGCATCGCCGAGTTCTCCGCAAAAATCGCGGATAAGCCGGGCAGCCTGTTGGGACTTCTCCAGATCGTGGCCAACACCGGGGCCAACATTCTCAGCGTCAGCCATGCGCGGGAGGATAAACACTCCGATGTAGGGGCGTGCATCGTGTCCATGGTGCTGGAGACCCGGAACCCCCAGCATGTGGACGATATTGAACGGGAATTGAGCTCAAACGGCTATGAGCTGCTGTTCAAGTAGATCGGATAAAAAAACCCGCACCGATGATACCCAGGAGTGGGGGACACGATTTGTGATACCCCCACTTCTGGGTCACTGAGCGTTTCAGGGGTCCCATCGAAAGAACTCTCCCTTGACGGAAGGACAAGCATCTGGGGGAGGTAACGCAACTGCTTTGGAAAAATCCAAAATGGTTTTTCTGCGGACCTCTGCGAAATTATTCCTGTGCATGCGACTGAGAACAGCCCATTTGCCTATCTTGTGTTTTTACCTGCAATGTGCTACGATGATAACGTATTAGCACACAACCCGATCCACTGCCAGCTTGAATCAGGGGATGGTGAAATGAAATATTCGAATATGCTGGAATCCTGCGTTTTTGATCTTTTGTGCAACGCGTCCGAGAAGCCGTACCTGTTTATGGCTGA
>Ga0183100_1001571_pt1 | contig 11241 bp, 8 predicted proteins | sample Biomet2_FD_127789 | JGI IMG/M metagenome (GOLD analysis project Ga0183100, IMG submission 127789) | Microbial communities from bioreactor (seeded with anoxic lake sediment) at LBNL, California, USA - Biofuel metagenome 2 | ecosystem: Engineered > Bioreactor > Anaerobic > Unclassified ...
CATCAAGGATTATTACGATGTCGATCCTGACCTGGCAGTCAATCCGGAGAACAGGTTGGAAGAATTCGGCCGGCTGCTGGAACGATGCCATACCACAGGATTGAGCGTGATCATCGATTTTGTCCCCAATCATACAGCCAGAGAATATAAATCTGACAAGGCAAGCCCTGATATCAGGGATTTTGGTGTGGATGACCATAAAAACCATGATTTCAATCCTTCCAACAATTATTATTATTTGCCTGGCCAGGAAGTCGTTATTGAAGGCGACAAGGCTTCCGGTGTGGAAACGCCCTACCGGAAATCACCGGCCAGAGCTACCGGAAACGATTGTTTCAGTGCTCGTCCGGGGATCAATGACTGGTATGATACAACCAAGCTGAATTATGGCGTGAACTTTTTTGCCGGCAAACAATGTTTGTTTGATCCGGCTCCGTCTACCTGGTTCAAAATGCTGGATGTGCTTCAGTATTGGGCAAAACTGGGTGTCGACGGCTTTCGGTGCGATATGGCTGAGATGGTGCCCGTTGAATTCTGGAGTTGGGTGATTCCCCGTGTAAAGAAGCAATTTCCGTCGGTCTTGTTTATCGCTGAAGTTTATCAGCCCAATCTATACAGGTCTTATTTGCAAAAAGGCGGCTTTGACTATTTGTATGATAAAGTCGGCATGTATGAGGTGTTGCGAGGCGTTATAGAAAACAGGCGGCCGGCGTCGGATTTGTCTGCCTGCTGGCAATCGCTGAATGATATACTGCCACACATGTTGTATTTTCTGGAAAACCATGACGAACAGCGCATCGCCTCGGAATTTTTTGCCGGAAATCCGCTGAAAGGGGTGCCTGGTATGATAGTCGCTGCTTGCCTTCAGTCAAATCCTGTGATGATCTATTATGGCCAGGAATTGGGCGAAGCTGGCATGAAACAGGAAGGTTTCAGCGGAAACGACGGCAAGAACACCATTTTTGATTACTGGAGCCTTAGGACATTGATGGCCTGGAACAACCAGGGACGATGGGATGGTGGAGGCCTTTCAGCCGATCAAAAAGCACTTAGGGAAACCTATGCCAGGATGCTGAATCTGGCTGCCCGGGAAAAAGCCATTAGTGAGGGGGCATTCTTCGATTTGACTTATGCCAATCTGGATAATCCTGAGTTTAATTCAGCCAGACAATTTGCTTTTTTTAGAAAAAAATCGGACGATTTAGTGCTAATTGTTGTCAACTTCGATTCTGAACCGGCTAAAACAGCCTTATGCATTCCCTTGCATGCGTTTGGATGTCTTGGTATTGACGATAACAAGGTTTGGACGGCCACCGATTTATTGGCGGAGAACAAAGCCTTCAAATTAACAATGCATTCCGGTCAATCAGTAAAGATCACGTTGCCTGGATATTCAGGCGTTGTGCTGAAACTTCAGCCGTAACCGGAATTATTTTAATCAGTTGACAGGTAGGTCTGCCTGTCTATATGACCTGTGCTCATGTATTGTTTATGGCAGATTGTCAATCGGTTCAGGGCGAAATATAACCTTAAAAAGTCCATTTTCCGGGCATAAAGGAGAGATGCCTTCGCGATAATTTTATACAAATCGTGCTAATCCAACATGTAAAAATTTTATCTTTGCACCGTCTACGGATGCAAACCCCACATAATTATGAACGGAACAGGTTCCTTTAAAGTCTTTTCAGGGACGAATTCACAGTACCTTGGAGAGAAAATTTGTGCCAGTCTTGGCGTACCACTCGGAAAGATGAACATCCAGCATTTTGCTGACGGTGAGTTTTCAGTTTCTTACGAAGAGTCTATACGAGGTGACATTGTCTACCTCATTCAGTCAACATTCCCCAATTCAGACAATCTGATGGAACTGCTGCTGATGGTCGATGCGGCGAAGCGTGCTTCTGCCGAAAAAATCATTGCCGTCATTCCGTATTTCGGATGGGCAAGGCAGGACAGAAAAGACAAGCCTAGAGTTTCCATCGGTGCTAAACTGATTGCAGACTTGTTGTCGGTGGCCGGTATCGAACGGTTGATCACCATGGATCTACATGCAGACCAGATTCAAGGTTTCTTCGATGTGCCTGTGGATCATTTGTATGCTTCGACCATTTTTATTCCTTACATCAAGTCTCTCAATCTGGACAATCTGGTTATCGCTGCTCCTGATGTCGGCGGGTCAAAACGTGCCAACACCTATTCGAAGTTCCTGGATGTTCCCATGGTCTTGTGCCACAAAACCCGTGAGAAAGCCAATGTGGTTTCGGAAATGCGCATTATTGGTGATGTGAAAGGCAAGAATGTGGTTCTGATCGATGATATGGTCGATACGGGTGGTACGATCACCAAAGCTGCCGATTTGATGATGAGAGATGGCGCCAAGTCTGTGAGAGCGATCGCCAGTCATTGCGTGATGTCCGAACCTGCTTCGGAACGTGTCACCAACTCTTGTTTGACGGAACTGATTATGACCGACAGTATTCCTTACACAAAAGATTGTCCGAAAGTCAAGATTCTGAGTATTGCCGATTTGTTTGCCGATACCATCGAGCGTGTATTTGACCATCGTTCCATCAGTTCGCAGTATCTGATCTGATTCTTCATCACTTTATATATGTTCAAAGGCTGCCTTGCATTTCGTGAGGTAGCTTTTTTTCGTCAAAATTGTTGCTGGAGTAAAAAATCGGCAATGTGTCTGTGATAGATGCCATCTATATTATCCTTCCAATTTTCGTCCATACTGACTACGTATTTAGGGTAATGATCGTTTATGGCACGTAAAGGCGAAAATTCCCGATTTATGGTTAATGGTTCAGTCATTTTGTACGTCACTTGTACATATAACTTGTCTGATGACTTTTCTGCGACGAAATCGATCTCCTGGTCATCCGATTTGCCGACATACACGTTATAACCACGACGTTTCAGCTCGAGCAGCACAATATTTTCCAATACGCCCGAAATCAACCGGTCTCTGTAACCCATGACAGCATAAAGCAATGACTGGTCACCTACGTAATATTTTTCGTTGGTCTTCAGAATCTCTTTGCCCTTCACATCGAACCTTGGAATCCGATAAATAATAAACGCCCCTTCCAACGCTTTCAGGTAATTGTAAACTGTGTTCAGGTCAATTTTACGATGCTGGCTTTTGAAATAATCTGCGACGTTCTTTGCTGAGAATTTATTGCCAATATTATCAAATACATATTTGACTACCCGTTCCAGCAATTCCACATCACGGATATTATAACGCTGTACCGTATCACGTAAAATGGCTGAAGAATAAATATCGTAAACAACTTTATATGTTTGTTCTTCCGAATAATCTCCGGTATGCAAAGCTGGAAAACCACCTTTTCGCAGAAATAGATTAAAAGCTTCGTAAACTGGGATATCTTTATGAGAGGCATATTCTTTTCTAAATATCAGAAACTCGGCAAATGACAAGGTATATACCGGGATCTCGATGTAACGCCCGGCAATATAAGTAGCCAGTTCAGAAGATAACAGCCTTGAATTCGATCCGGTCAGATAAACATCGGCATTGAAATCGATCAGAAATGAATTAACAGCTTTCTCCCATAATCTAACCTCCTGAATTTCATCTAGTAAAATGTAATATCGTTTCGAATCGATTATTTTTGAATGAATGAACGTATAAAGCTTTTCTGCGTCATCCAGATCGGAAAATTCAAAACTCTCCAGGTTGATATACAGAATGTGATTTTCCTCCACGCCTTTCTCAATCAACTCATCGCGAAGCATCATCAACAGAACGGATTTTCCGCTTCTTCTGAGCCCCGTTATGACTTTAATGAACGGCTTGTCAATATAATCTGACAATAATTTCAGATAATCATTCCGCTTAATCATATAAACGATGTTTATGGTTACAACCACAAAAATAGACTATTTTTACCAACTTTTTAGGGTTACAACACAAAAAGAAATTTCACTGGTCGTCTTTCTTAACCAGGAGTCCGCTTAGCTCATAGAGCAGGTACAGGGGAACAGCCACCAGGGATAAGGTAAAAGGATCGCCGGTAGGAGTGATGACGGCGGCCAGGAAGACCAGCAGTACGATGGCGTGGCGTCTCCATCGTTTGAAAAAAGAGCGTTTGATCAATCCTAGTTTCGAAAGGATGAAGGCCAGCATGGGCAGTTCGAACACAAGGCCCATAATCAGGTTCAGACTGGTGAAGGTGGAAATGTAAGAATCCAGGGAAAGTTGATTCACTACAAACTGGCTCACTTGGTATCCGGCCAGAAAACGCAGTGAAATCGGGAAGATGAACAAGTAACTGATGGAAATGCCGATGTAAAATAATAAAGTTCCAAGTATGAAGGCAAACAGGAAGCCCTTCTTTTCCTTTAGATACAAGGCAGGGCTGATGAAGTGCCATATTTCAAACAAGATATAGGGGAAAATAAGAATAGTCGCCAGCAGGAAAGAGATCTTGAAATGGATCAGAAATTGGGATGTCAGCTGAATGTTGATGAGTTTGATCTTGAACGACGGATCACAAAAAGACGATGGAATGGAAAAATACTGGCTAAGTGTCGCCAACCACTGGTAAACAGGAAAACTGCCGAAACAGGGGCCCAATATGACCTTGTCGAAAATATCCGGCATGACTGTAAACAAGGCTATCCCGGCAATCAGGATGGCACCGAGGCAACGAAAAATAACCTTGCGCAATTCGTCAAGGTGGTCCCAGAATGTCATTTCAGTTACAGCCATTGCCGGCTTACTTATTTTTCTTCTTCTTTCTTCTCCGTCTTGTCGGTCGTATCTTTCGTGATTTCGTCTTCGACATCTTTCAGTCCTTCTTTAAAACTGCGGATACCTTTTCCGATACCCTTCATCAGTTCAGGAATTTTCTTTCCACCGAACAATAAAAGGATCAACAAGGCAACAATGATGATTTCCGAACCTTGTAAACCACCTAATAACAAAAATATGCCCATAATGTCGAGTTAAATGATTAGCTAAGATAAGCGTTGCTTGATCAATATTACTTAGTAATTTACGCAAATGTACAAGTTATTTTTTGGATAAAAGCCGACCTGTGGCTATCTTTGCGGGAATTTCAGAAAAATTATATCACGTAATTTACTATTATGCCAAAACCTTCGCAACGCGGCACTAACATGCCCGAATCCCCTATCCGAAAGCTTGTGCCTTTGGCTAATAAAGCTTGTGAAAAGGGTATCAAAATTTATCATCTAAACATCGGTCAACCAGATTTAAAAACCCCTCAGGCGGGACTGGATGCGTTGCGAGCGGTAGACCGGAGTGTGCTTGAATATAGCCCCAGTGAAGGTATTCTGAGTCTTCGTCAAAAACTGGCTGAGTATTATCACCGGTTTGACATTGACGTAACAGCCGAAGACATCATCATTACGACCGGCGGTTCAGAAGCCGTCTTGTTCGCGTTTATGGCTTGCCTGGATCCTGGTGACGAAATCATCGTTCCAGAACCGGCCTATGCCAACTACACGGCTTTTGCCATGTCGGCCGGCGCTATTATCAAACCATTACTGTGCAGCATCGAAACCGGCTTTGCCTTGCCTTCGGTCTCAGAGTTTGAAAAACTCATTACGCCGAAAACAAAGGCCATCATGATCTGCAACCCGAACAATCCGACCGGATATCTCTATACTAGTCAGGAAATGAATCAGATACGCGACCTGGTGAAAAAATATGACTTGTATCTTTTCTCAGATGAAGTGTACAGGGAATTCTGTTATACCGGTGCGCCGTACATTTCTGCCTGCCATCTTAAAGGCATCGAGCAGAATGTCGTATTGGTCGATTCTGTGTCAAAACGGTACAGTGAATGCGGTATCCGTGTCGGCGCACTGATTACTAAAAATAAATTGGTCCGTCAGCACGTCATGAAGTTCTGCCAAGCCAGGCTGAGCCCCCCTTTAATCGGGCAGCTGGTTGCTGAAGCATCCATCGATACACCTAAAGACTACATGCTGGAGATGTACAACGAGTACGTGGAACGCCGGAAATTCCTGATCGATGGCATCAATAAAATTCCTGGCTGCTATACGCCAATACCGATGGGCGCCTTTTACACGGTAGCCCGTTTGCCGATAGACGATGCCGATCGTTTCTGTGCCTGGTTGCTCGAAGAATTCGAATATGAAGGACAGACTGTCATGATTGCGCCTGCTTCCGGTTTTTATACCACGCCTGATGTCGGAAAGAATGAAGTGCGGTTGGCCTATGTCATCAACAAGGAAGATCTGGCTAAGGCCATCATGATACTGGAGAAAGCCCTGACGGTTTATCCGGGAAGAACAATCTGACATGAAATTCGAGTATTTTATTGCAAGACGCCTTTTTTTTCAACACGACGAGACCAGAAAGAAAGCCGGACCAGCTGTAAAGATTGCTGTGACCGGCATTGCGTTAGGCCTGGCAGTCATGTTGGTGGCTGTTGCGGTAGTACTCGGATTTAAACAGGAAGTACGGAACAAATTGATTGGTGTCGGTTCGCACGTTCAGATTACCAGCTATTATTCCAACAATACGTATGAAATGAGTCCGATTGCCACGCCGGACTCATTGATCAAAGCAATCAGTCAGGTGCCTGGTGTCAGGCATGTCCAATGCCTGTACACCAAACCTGGGATGATCAAAACACCGGACGATTTTCAGGCTGTTGTGTTCAAGGGAGCCGATGCACATTTTGACGGTTCCTTCCTTACGGAAGCACTGGTCGACGGTAAGTTTCCGGATTATTCGAAACCGTCCAATAAGGCGCTGATATCGGAATACATATCCAAACTCCTAAGACTGAAGACCGGCGATTCGTTTTTAGTCTATTTCATCAAAGAAGGATCCATTTCTGCCAGAAAATTCAACGTTTCAGGTGTATTTAACACCCACTTTTCCAGTTTTGACAAACATTTCATTCTGGTCGATGCCAGGCACCTCGTGCGGCTTAACGACTGGAATCCCGGCCAATCCGGTGGCCTGGAAATTTTTTTTAAGTCGATGGACAATTTTGACGAAGTCGAAGATGGAGTCTACGGTGTCATGAGCCAATATGCCAGAAAGCATAATTCGGTGTATTACATGCGCAACCTGTTCGAACTGAATCCGGATATGTTCGGCTGGCTCGACTTGCTCGATACAAACGTCCTGCTCATCCTACTCCTGATGATTTTTGTATCCGGCTTCAACATTATTTCCGGCTTGCTCATTCTAATGCTTGAACGGACCAACATGATCGGTGTCCTGAAAGCGCTGGGTGCCAACAATCAGAAAATCAGGCGCATTTTCATTTCCTATTCGACGTATTTGATTGGTGTCGGATTGCTGTTCGGCAACGCCATCGGGTTAGGGATCTGCTTCATCCAGCATTATTTCCATTTGTTGAAACTTGATCCGTCCATTTATTACGTTGATTCGGTGCCCATCAACATCAACTTCCTGTATGTTTTACTCATCAATGTGGGCACTATTTTCATTTCCATGTTGGTTGTCCTGATCCCTTCCCACCTCATTTCCCACATCCATCCGGTCAAAGCAATCCGGTTCGATTGATCGGATCGGTTTGATGCTGGTCAACATCGGTAAATCCCTTTTATTCTTTAGATGTCGTATAATTTCCTTCCAGTTTTTTCTAGCTATTCTATTAGCATATCCACCATGGTACATGGCTTTTGATGATTGTAGTCAGTTGAATCAATAAACATTTTACGCAGAAGTGAGTCATAGTATTTGGCTAGGTACATTTACCTATGTCGCAGAGCAAAACATATTGCTTTAAATCGCCGCAGTCTGCCCGTGCCCGCATCACTACCGGCTATTATTTATCAACCGACTAATCAGTTGATCCTTTTTCGGGAGAACTCCACAAGTTTTCAATTTGATCCGCAATTTCCTATACTTCTTCAGCGTTGTTCATTTTGCCTGCAAAAAAGACAGAGGCTGCACCGGAAAAGTGCAGCCTCTGCTTTTTGGAATATATCAACTGCTTACTTAAGCGTTGTTCTTTCTCTTGCTTTCTTCAACGATGGCGTCAATGACGGCGACGGCTGTTACCATCACGATGTCACGGACGGAACTTTCGATGTCGGTGAAGTGAATCGGCTTGTTCAGACCCATTTGGATCGGGCCGATGGTCTGGCAGTCGGTCATGGACTGAAGCAGTTTGTAGGCCGAGTTGGCTGAACTCAGGTTCGGGAAGACGAGTGTGTTGACGTCTTTTCCGTTCAGCCTGGTGAACGGAAAGATGCGGTCGCGCAATTCCTTGTTCAGGGCAAAACTGACTTGCATTTCTCCATCGATGGCCAAATCCGGGTATTGTTCCTGCACACGTGCCACCGCTTCATGAACCGATGCAGGGCTACCTGCCTGGTCGGAACCGAAGTTCGAATAGGAAAGCATGGCGATGTTCGGTTCGTGGTTGAAGAACTTGACGGTGTTGGCTGTCATGCGGACGATATCGACAAGCGTATCGGTGGAAGGATGACGGTTGATCAGCGTGTCACTCAGGAAGAAAGTGCCTTGCTTGCTGTTGAGGATGTGCATCGTGGCAAAGTTGTTATAGCCTTTGCGAATGCCGATCACTTCCTTGGCTACTTTGATGGTGTTGGAATATTTGGTGTACAGACCGGTGATAAAGGCATCGGCTTCACCGGTTTCAACCATCATCATACCGAAGTAGTTGCGTTCGTTCATCTTATCGAGCGATTCCTGGTAGTTGGCGCCTTCGCGGGCCCGTTTTTCAGCCAGTATGGAGGCATACCGTTCACGGCGTTCAGCCTGGTTGTCATGACGCAGGTTGACGATCTCGATGCCTTCCAGGCTCAGGTCAAGTTCTTCGGCCAGCTTGGTGATGCGTTCGTCATTGCCCAGCAGGATCGGATGGCAAATGCCTTCGTTCTTGGCTTCAACGGCAGCCTTCAGCATGGTCGGGTGGACACCTTCGGCAAAGACGACACGTTTCGGATTGCTGCGGGCCATATCGATAAACTGGCGGGTAAAGGAGGTTTCGTAGCCCATCAGTTCGCGGAGGTGATTTTTATATTCGTCCCAGTCGGTGATGTTTTTCTTGGCCACACCAGAAGCAATGGCAGCTTTGGCCACAGCGGTGGAGACTTCGGTGATGAGCCGTTGGTCAACCGGTTTCGGAATGAAGTACTCCGGACCGAAGGTCAGTTGGTTGACATGATAGACGGCGTTGACGATTTCAGGAACAGGTTCCTTGGCCAAAGCGGCGATGGCTTTAACGGCAGCCAGTTTCATTGCTTCGTTGATGGCTGTGGCGTGTACATCCAGCGCACCGCGGAAAATATAGGGGAAGCCGATGACATTGTTGATCTGGTTGGGATAGTCAGAACGGCCTGTTGCCATCAGGGCATCCGGACGGGCTTCCATCGCATCTTCATACGTGATTTCAGGATTCGGATTGGCTAACGCGAAGATGATGGGGTGTGGCCCCATCGTGCGGACCATGTCTTTTGACAGGACATTGCCTTTCGACAGGCCGAGGAAAACATCGGCTCCTTTGATGGCGTCTTCCAGCGTCTTTAGCTCAGTATGGGTCGTTGCGAAATATTTCTTTTCTTCCGTGAGGTTGGTCCGGTCGACGGAAATGACGCCTTTGCTGTCCACCATAACGATGTTTTCCTTGCGGGCGCCGAGGGCAATGTACAGTTTGGTGCAGGATGTGGCTGAAGCACCGGCACCGTTTACGACGATCTTAACGTTTTCGATCTTCTTGCCGGCTACTTCGAGTGCATTCAACAATCCGGCACTGGTAATAATGGCCGTACCATGTTGGTCATCGTGCATCAGCGGAATATCCAGTTCTTCTTTCAGCCGCCGCTCGATTTCAAAGCATTCGGGCGCTTTGATATCTTCCAGGTTGATGCCTCCGAAGGTAGGAGCGATGGCTTTAACAGCCTCAATGAATTTTTCAGGATCCTTTTCGTTGATTTCAATGTCAAAGACGTCGATGCCAGCATAAATCTTGAAAAGAAGGCCTTTCCCTTCCATGACTGGTTTTCCGGCCAGCGCGCCGATGTCACCAAGGCCTAGGACGGCGGTACCATTCGATATAACCGCGACCAGATTACCTTTCGCGGTGTAATCGTAGGCTGTTTCCGCATCTCTTTGAATTTCGAGACAGGGCTCCGCCACCCCCGGCGAATAAGCCAATGATAAATCTGTTTGGGTACTGTGTGGTTTGGTCGGGATGACCTCGATTTTTCCGGGCTTGCCTTGCGAATGATAAAGCAGGGCAGCTTCTTTTGTGATTTTTGCCATGGATATTACCTTAAAAATGGATACCTTCTTTAAAAGCTCCACAAAGGTAGATTTTTCCCGGAGAAAATTACCTTAAAAACCTCATAAAGTTTTTAATAGACATTAAATAAATTACGTTTGTACCATCATTTCAACAGTCAACTCAGGCAAAACAATTATGGGACGATTATTGAAAAAAATCAGCGAAGGAAAGCTTCTTGTGTCGGATGTCGCATGAGGTACGTTTTTATAGCTCATAGGGTGCAAACCAGGTAAATGCCCTGAATTGTGGAACGATCGAAGAAACCATGACCGATTTTGATGAAGCAGTTATTGCTGTACGTGCGGCAAAAATCGGAGGTTGTTGTGGTACCGGGCCTGGTCATATTAAAGCCATTCGCGAAACATTGATGCAAGAATTGTTCCAGTAATGTTTGAAGTCACAAGTGTCATGTCTTGTACAGACAAGTTATGCGACTTGTATTTTTCAACAGATTGAAATACAGCAGTATAAAATATTTTTTTAAATTAGTTTGTAAAGCACTTGTATTTACAAGTGCTTTATTTATATTTGCGCATCTCAATTTAGGTAAGGGAGCGCACTTTAAACGATATCATGAAAACATATTCTTCCGGCCTGGTTGAGCAAATTGATTGTTAACCAAAAATCGAATAAATTCAGACGAATTATGGCCGTAGTTGTAATCATGCCCAAACAAGGGCAATCTGTTGAAAGTTGTATCATCACTGAAATCAAGAAAAACAAAGGTGATCAAGTAAAAAAAGGAGAGGTGCTGTTTGCCTATGAAACAGATAAGGCTTCTTTTGAAGAAGAATCGCCGGCAGATGGCATCGTGCTTGAAAGTTTTTATAAAGAAGGTGATGAAGTGCCTGTTCTGTATAACATGATGGTCATCGGTCAACCGGGTGAAGACTATGCCGCTTTATTGGGAGAAACAGCACAGGCA
>Ga0183100_1001572_pt1 | contig 11239 bp, 9 predicted proteins | sample Biomet2_FD_127789 | JGI IMG/M metagenome (GOLD analysis project Ga0183100, IMG submission 127789) | Microbial communities from bioreactor (seeded with anoxic lake sediment) at LBNL, California, USA - Biofuel metagenome 2 | ecosystem: Engineered > Bioreactor > Anaerobic > Unclassified ...
CTTCATTAAGTTGGCTGATCTTCAGTGTCAGTTTCTTATAGGCAGCCCTGTCATCGCCTTTCAGCGCTGCTCCGTTCAGGATAAACGATTTATACGTTTCATCCAGCAACTTGGCCTGCTCCGTGTTGAGTTTCAATGAGGCTTTCTGATCGTAGACAGCTTTGATCCTCTTAAACAAGGCTTCGTTCAGGTAAAGTTTGTTCGAATGATCTGTCTGCATGGCAGCCACCTTCGTGGATAATGCCATCAGTTCATCCTTGTTTTCCGAACCTGTCAGTGTATAAAAGACAGCCGATACATCGTGCAACAGACTGCCGGAATATTCCAACGTTTCTAGCGTATTCTTAAAGGTAGGTGCCTCCTGATTTGATGTAATCGATTTGATTTGTTTATCTTGTTGAGCAAAGCCTTTTTCAAATGCCGGAAGAAAATGTTCCATCTTCACCTTATCGAAAGGCAACGTTTCATGTGGCGTCTGATAACTGTTGACAAAAAACGGGTTTTGAGAAGCATTGACCATGCTGGTACCGGTAAGTAATAATGTCATAACAAAAAAGTGAGTCAGTTTCATAGGGTTCTCATTGAAAAACAGGCAGCATAAACTGCCTCTAATCATCATATAAGTTGTTCTTCGACCGTTTCTGTAATAAATCAATGCATCTGCCGGCATCTGCGGAATCAGCCAGCCAATTCAGGTAATTTTCCAGAATGATCGTATTGTTCTGTATCAAATAAATAAGTGATTTGGTGTCTATGACCAGGATACGCGATTCTTCCAAAGCCTGCATATCCATCAGACAGGTATTTTCAGATCCGAACAGGCCGGAAAAAGCGAGCAGGTTGCCACCGGTAAATACCGTGGTACAGTCATCACATGTGCCGATCATACGGCCATTCAGCAGATAGACCACACCTTTTGCTTCGGTTTGTCTGTCAAACACAACCGTCCCCGCCTGAAATGTCTCGAAATCAAGCGTTATTCTGGGAATCAACAAATAAAGATTCTCAGGACTAACTCCTTTGAAAAGGGATAATTTTAAAAAGAAATCAAAAACAGACATACGTTCTGACGGGTATGTGTCAAGCAGGCAACAGCTTTTGAAAAAACTGCGCAAATTTACTCATAAATCGAGATAAACCGCTAATTTTGCTTAAAAGAATTTTTATTCTACTTAATATGCATCTAGACATCAAAGAAATTGCCAGCGCATTTGTCGTCCTTTTTGCTATCATAGACATCACGGGATCGATTCCTGTCATCATTCAGGAGAAAGAACGGAAAGGCGATCTGAGGCCATTCAGGGTAACCCTGGTTTCATTTATCACGATGACAGCCTTCCTGTTTGTCGGAGAAGGCATTCTGAAATTGTTCGGAGTAGATCTATCCTCTTTTGCCGTTGCCGGCTCTCTGATCATTTTCATTCTCGCGCTTGAAATGATACTTGATATCCAGATATTCAAGGATAAAAGTCCTGCAGAGGCTTCTTACATCGTCCCGCTTGTTTTTCCGCTCATTGCCGGAGCCGGAGCCTTTACGACCCTCCTCTCTCTGAGAGCTGAATTTGAGATCATCAACATCATCATTGCGTTGATCTTGAATATGTGTTTTGTCTATTTTGTGCTGAAATCAACAAAAGTGATTGAAAAATTGCTTGGCAAAAGCGGCATTTACGTCTTGCGGAAATTTTTCGGCATCATTCTGCTGGCTATTTCCGTCAAACTGTTTACCTCCAATCTGGACCCATTGCTGAGCAACCTCTCCATGTTCAAAAACATCGAAACCCTTAAACAATTGCTGGAACATGTCAGCCAAAACATGACTGGTTTTAATTAATGTTCTCATTAACAAATGATACAGCTATTATTGCTAAAATGCTCCAAAAATAAGGGGCATTTTTTTGTTCCTTACAGGCAATTTACTTATTTTCGTCAATAAAACATCCTGCAATGAGTTACCTGAAATTTGATACAAACCTCATGATCAACCTGGAGCAGTCTCTGACAAAAGAAATGCTCAGGACAAATAAATCAGGGGCTTATAGCTTTTCCACTATTGTTGACTGCAATACGCGCAAATATCATGGGCTGCTTGTAATTCCGATGCCTGAACTGGACGGTGAAAATCACGTGCTCATGTCTTCTCTGGATGCAACGGTGATTCAACGTGGCGCTGAATTCAACCTGGGATTGCATAAATACCCAGGTGATAATTATAGTCCGAAAGGCCATAAATACATCCGGGAGTACACGTGTGACTACAATCCGTCCACCATCTACCGAGTCGGAGGAGTCATTCTATCCAGGGATATCATTTTTGTATCCCATGAAAACAGGCTGTTAATCAGGTATACGCTATTGGAAGCGCACTCTCCTACTTCACTTAGGTTCAGACCATTCCTGGCTTTCAGAAATGCCAATTCACTCTGTAGGGAAAACGCTCAGGCAAATACAAACTGTGAACCTATCGATAACGGCATCAAAATCTGCCTGTATCCCGGCTATCCGGAACTTCACCTGCAATTGTCCGTTAAAAACACATTTACCTATACCCCTGACTGGTACAGGCACATCGAGTACATGAAAGATCAGGAACAAGGGTATGACTATCAGGAAGACTTGCTGGTGCCAGGCTATTTCGATGTACCGTTAAAAAAAGGCCAGAGCATTCTTTTTTCTGCCGGCACGTCGCCGTTGGCCCCTAACAAAATGTCGCACCTTTTCAAAGCCGAAACCAGCCTACGGACACCGAGAACCAGCTTTACCAATTGTCTGAAAAATGCCGCCTACCAGTTCTACAACAAACACGAAGATGGTCAGCGGTACATCATTGCCGGGTATCCCTGGTTTACTTACCGTGCCAGAGATATGTTCATTGCCTTACCAGGCAGCACCATATCGGCAAAAGACCCGGGCCTGTTCGAAGCCATCATGCAGACGGGAGAAAAAGCCATCCGGAATTTCATGGCTAAACAGCCGCTGGATTGTGCCATAATAGGCATGGACAAACCGGATGTGTTGCTCTGGGCCATCTGGGCCATTCAGCAATATGCACTCTTTGCCGGTAACGAGGCATGCATCAGGCTTTATGGTGATCTTGTCGCTGACATGCTGGATTTCATCAGAAACCAACGGCATGACAACTTGTTTCTGCACGATAATGGCTTGTTGCATACAGACGGCCTGAATGAACCTGTCAGCTGGATGAATTCGAAGTTGTTCGACAAACCGATCGTTCCAAGGACTGGTTATCTGGTTGAGTTCAATGCTCTTTGGTACAACGCACTGCGTTTTGGCGCTGAATTGGCAGCCAATGCAGCCGATCCATATCACAAAGAGGTCTACGACAAACTCTCCGGGCAGGTTGAAACTTCTTTTATTCAAGTATTTATGAATCAATACGGTTACTTGTTCGATTATGTTAACGGAGACACACCGGACTGGAGTGTCCGGCCTAACCAGATTTTTGCCGTTTCCCTGCCCTACTCACCACTGGACCGGATGCAGATGAAGACAATCCTTGACTTTGTAACCAAAGAACTGCTGACGCCAAGAGGACTACGGTCGCTCAGCCCAAAAAGTACAGGATACACGTCATCCTGTGAGGGCAATGAAGAGCAACGTTTGAGGGCATCTCACCAGGGAGCGGCCTGGCCATGGCTGATAGGTCCTTACCTGGAAGCCTATCTGAAAATCTATCAGAACAGCGGGCTGACTTTCGCCCAACGCATCATATACGGATTTGAAGAAGAGCTCAGTGAAAGAGGCCTCGGTACCATTTCGGAATTATTTGACGGAGATCCTCCATACAGAGGTCACGGAGGGGTTTCTTTCGCAATGAACGTTGCTGAAGTATTGAGAATACATCGCCTCGTGAAAAATAAGATCAATCTAATGCAACAATCATGAAGGCGTTAATGTTCGGTTGGGAATTTCCTCCACATATTCTGGGAGGGTTGGGCACTGCCAGTTATGGATTGACCAAAGGCATGTCCCTTCAGGAAGACCTGGCCATTACCTTTGTCATTCCGAAACCTCACGGAGATGAAGACCAACGGTTCCTGAAAATTATCGGGGCCTGCAACACGCCTGTCGTCTATAAAGATATACCTGAATCCGTCTTGCAGGAGCGCTTTGGCAATTATATGGATCCACAGGAATATTACGCGCTGCGGGATAATATTTATGCCGATTTCAGGTATTTGTACACCAATGACTTGGGGTGCATTGAATTTTCAGGCCGGTATCCTGACAACTTACTGGAAGAAATCAACAATTATTCCATCTGTGCAGGCGTTATTGCCCGCCGGGAACAGTTCGACGTCATTCATTCACACGACTGGCTTACCTATCCTGCCGGCATTCATGCCAAAAATATCAGCGGCAAACCACTGGTTATTCATGTCCATGCAACGGATTTTGACCGAAGCCGCGGGCAGGTAAATCCGCAGGTTTACAGCATCGAAAAGAACGGAATGGACCATGCAGACAAAATTATCTGTGTCAGTAACCTGACCAGGGATACGGTGATCAGCAAATACAACCAGGATCCTTCCAAAGTCATTACCGTACACAATGCCGTGGAACCTGTCAGTGATAGCGTTGCTGCCATCCAACCGATGAATCATACTCAGGACAAAGTTGTCACCTTCCTGGGCCGGATAACGATGCAAAAAGGTCCGGAATATTTTGTCGAGGCAGCCTACAAAGTCCTGCAAAAAACCAGACACGTACGTTTTGTCATGGCAGGAAACGGAGATAAAATGGAAGCCATGATCCAGTTGGTTGCCAGGCGCGGTATCGCCGACCATTTTCATTTTACCGGATTTCTGAAAGGCCAGCAAGTCTATGAAATGTTGAAGTCCAGTGACGTGTACATCATGCCTTCCGTCTCCGAACCATTTGGCATTTCCCCGCTGGAAGCCATGCAGGTTGGCGTACCAAGCATCATTTCCAAGCAATCCGGTTGTGCGGAAATATTGAATTACGCCATTAAAACCGACTATTGGGACATTGACGCGATGGCCGATGCCATTTATTCCATCATCAGTTATCCGGCTATGTACGATTTTTTAAGAACAGAAGGCAAACGTGAGGTAGACAGCATTACCTGGGAACAGGCTGGCAGGAAAGTCAGAGCCGTCTACGATCAGGTTTGTTACAGATAATATAGACTCATTCAATAAGCGATTATGACGAAGACCATTTGCTTCTATTTTCAGATACATCAGCCTTTCAGACTGAAACGCTACCGTTTTTTCGACATTGGAACCGATCACTACTACTATGATGACTTCAACAATGAAAGCATCCTGCAACGGATCGCATCCAATTCGTTCCTTCCGGCCAACAACACGTTACTGGAAATGATCGAGCATAGCAACGGAAAATTCAAGGTGGCATTTTCCATTTCAGGGGTGGCGCTGGATCAACTCGAAATACATGCTCCGGAAGTTATTGACAGCTTTAAGAAGCTGGCGAAAACCGGCTGCGTGGAATTCTTGTCTGAAACGTACGCTCATTCGTTGTGCAGCGTAAAAGATCCGGATGAATTCAAATTACAAGTCGAGCAGCACAGCAAACGCATCAAAAGTCTTTTCGGTCAAACACCTAAGGTTTTTCGCAATACCGAGCTGATCTATTCCGACGATATTGGTGAGTTGGTTTCAGATCTTGGGTATAAAACCATCATCACAGAAGGCGCAAAAACTGTCCTTGGCTGGAAAAGCCCGAATTTCGTCTACAGTAGTGCTTCGGAGCCATCCTTGAAACTGTTGCTGAAAAACAGCAAGCTCAGTGACGACCTATCGTTTCGCTTTTCCAATTCAAGCTGGAGCGAATATCCGCTCACCGCTGACAAGTTCATGGGCTGGATCAGCCAGATTCCTGAAAACGAAAAGCTAGTCAACCTGTTCATGAATTATGAGACCTTTGGCAATCTGCAACCTGGCGAGAGCGGGATTTTTGAATTTTTAAAGGCTTTGCCGCGGTTTGCTGCAGAAAAGGGAATTCAATTTAGCACACCTTCAGAAGTGGTAGAACGGTTTCAGGCTGAAGAACCGTTATCCGTTCCTTACCTGATTTCATGGGCCGACGAAGAACGGGACCTGAGCGCCTGGCTGGGTAACGCGCTGCAAAACGAGGCCTTCAACAAGCTGTACAGTATAGCTGAACGGGTGAGGATGATCAAAGACAGGGGCATTTTGCAAGACTGGACTTACTTGCAGACCAGTGACCATTTTTATTATATGAGCACCAAGCGATCGTCCGACGGAGCCATTCATCAACATTTCAGTCCATACGAATCCCCGTTTGACGCCTTTACCAATTACATGAATGTACTGAGCGATTTCATGTTACGGGTTTCAGCCCAATACCCATCTTCTATTGACAATGAGGAACTGAACTCGTTGCTTAAGACTATCCAGAATCAGGAAGTGACCATCGAATCACTTGAATCTGAGGTTAAACAGTTGAAAGCCAGAAAAACAAAGGCCAGCAACGTTAACAACAATAAATAACACGCCCCCGAGCGAGGCAGGTATTAAATGGATAGCCTTGTTCCAGTCCCAAGGACCATGGCGTTTATGAATTATCAGTTGAGCTTTCCTTTCGAGTAAACCAGTTCCAGTTTCATAGGCTGATCTGGATGGTTCCAAGCCCTTACCTTAACGGCTGAAGGAGACAAGAGTTGTTCAAGCCGGACTTCATCCCCATCATCACTTGTGATATCAGTGACTGGTATCATCAACATCGTGGTGAACGGCGTGAACGTTTCATCCGAGCTGGCCGTTTTATCCAGATTACGTACCATTTTCTGGCCGTATTTGCTGAGGTCAAAATCATAACATTCGTTATCGTCATCGTAGGTAGCCAGGAAGGAATTCTCATCATCATTCATCTCAAACCTTGAGAAAAAAGTCAACGCATCGGATTCCCTGATAAGGAGCATTTTGGTAGGAGGCACCATACCATACGTCGAATTATCCAACTGAGTGGCATTAACCCTTAGCTTCATTGAATTGACCGATTTCCCCGAAAGCGTCGTAAAAACACTGGAAGGTATCGTCACACGGGTAAACAGCCCTGCTGGTGAATAGATGTAATTCAAACTGTCGGCCGCATCATCCGGATTCAGGTATTTGCTCAAGTCCGGATGAGAAAACCGGTTCACCTGCTTGACTTCCTTCGTAACAGGAAAATAAGATGACTTTATCACAAAGGAATCACGAAGACCAGACATCGTGCTACTATACAATGTGGTACCATAGCTCAACTCCAGCTCACTATGAGTTACGTAAGCAATGGCACCGTTGCCGAAGTCACAGGAAACATAAATACCATTGAAAAAGTTGCGAAAATTGCCGGGAGTCGCAAAATCGGAAGGATTGGTCAGGTAATCGCTTAAAAAACGATTGCCCAAGCTTAATTTGAGCGGTACTTTCACCACCGTATAATACGTACTCAGTGCTCTGACTGAATCGGATGAATACATATCACCTGTCGTGAAGGCAACCTGACCTAGCAACTTCGTTTTATCACAATAAGAAGCCGTATTCAGATTCGTATAATAAGACTGCCCGACCGTCAACGGATTGTTCAGTTCATAAACCTTCACATGCATAAGAGCGGTCGAATCGCCAAACCATTTTGTATAATAAAGATACAGATAGGCAGAGTCAATGTGCTTGACATCATCCGGGAAAGTAAAGTTATAGGGGCAATACAACTGCGCCATAAAATCACATTTGGATGTACCAAAATGCGGATCGGTGAATTCACCAAGATAGGCAGTGGAACTACGATACAGGATAGAATCAACCTTGACGGTTTTTGACTGCACATGAACTGTGTCGTAAAACAGGCTTATCTTATCCTGTCCGGGTTGCAATGATTCACCTATCAAATTATCATCGGAGCAGGAAAAGAGCATCGAAAGGAAGCCCAGACCGCAGAGGCACGTCAAAAAAACATTTTTCATCCTTAAACTATTAAAACCCACTAAAGCTGTTTTCTGTTTTTGCGTTATTCACAAACCAGATCGTAGAACTCGTTGTATTTATCAATATAACTATCAGTATCCTGATAACTTAAAAATGGTTTCTTTGACTCTTCTGCAGCAGCAATAAGCTGAGGATCCAAATCAGGACTTCCCTGAATGATACCATCCGAAAAACGGAAAGCCAGCTTATTTAACGATGCAAAGTCAATATCGCCCTGAAGATCTACTAAATCAGGTTCTTCCACACCATCCAACATCAGTTTTCGTTTGAACAAAGGCCTGAATGGCTGCTGAAACGCATTATTGTAGGCCGAATAAACAACCTTTGTATCTCTGAAACAAGGATCATCGGCGAATGCACGTTTTATATAGAGCGGCGCCAACGCTGAGATCCATCCGTGACAATGCACCACGTCCGGAATCCAGCGAAGTTTCCGTACCGTTTCGATCACTCCGCGTACAAAAAAAATGCAACGATCGTCGTTGTCTTCAAATTCGACGTTGTTCGCATCGGCCACGGTAAATTTTCGTTGAAAGAAATCATCGTTGTCAATGAAATAGACTTGCATCCGGGCAGTCTGAATGGATGCCACCTTAATAATGAGCGGAAAATCATTATCATCAATGATGAGGTTCATACCGGATAAACGGATGACTTCATGAAGCTGGTTGCGTCGTTCATTGATATTACCGTACTTAGGCATGAAAGTCCTGATTTCTCTGCCTTTGTCCTGGATCCCCTGTGGTAAATTTCTACAAATAGTCGATATCTCAGATTCGGGTAAATAAGGGAAAATCTCTTGGCTGATAAATAGAACTTTGTTTAGCTGCATAATAAATTTTACATAAAAACTGAATGCAAAGATACTAAAAAAAAATGGCGGAATCCGCAAGTAATTCTCCGATAATTTCGTCATTTGACAATTATTTACTTTTTTTGCAGCCCATTAGGTGAACATAAACGACAGGTCGCGGTTCATACAGGATTAGTTCTATTCAACTTCCTATGGCTCAATGCCATCGTGGCCTAACTTCAATTGAAACAAACAATGAAACGTATTGAAACAATAGCTGAATTGCAAAAGGAACTTTCCATTTGCAAGAGCCAAGGGCTGTCAGTCGGACTTGTTCCAACGATGGGTTCCCTGCACAACGGTCATATCACATTGGTTAAACGCTGCGCCCAGGAAAACGGCGTCTGTGTCGTCAGTGTCTTTGTCAATCCGACTCAATTCAATGATCAAAACGATTTGAAGACGTATCCGCGCACACCGGAAGAAGACTGCAGCAAACTTGAAAAAGCCGGTTGCACCTTCGTCTTCATGCCTGCTGTCGAAGAAATGTACCCGGAGCCGGATACCAGGCAATTTGATTTCGGGAACCTGCAAACCGTGATGGAAGGTCGTTTCAGACCTGGTCATTTTAATGGGGTGGCTCAGATCGTCAGCAAATTGCTGACTACAGTCAAACCGGACAAGGCCTATTTTGGAGAAAAGGACTTCCAACAGCTGGCAATCGTCAGAGAAATGGTTCGTCAACTCCGGTTGCCACTCACCATCGTACCTTGCTCCATCGTCCGCGAGTCCGATGGATTGGCTATGAGCAGCAGGAACAAACGGTTAAGTCCTACAGAGCGTGAAAAAGCACCTTTAATTGCAGGATTGTTGTCTAAAAGTCGTACCTTTGCAGGCGTAAAAAGTGTCAGTGAAACGATCGAATTTGTCAAAAACGGATTGGCTGAAGATCCGGCATTCCGTGTTGAGTATTTTGAGATCGTTGACGGGAACACGTTGCAGGCTGTAGAAAGCTGGAACAGTTCAGATTATATTGTCGGCTGTATTGCTGTATTTTGCGGACCTGTCAGATTGATTGACAATATTGTTTACAAAACATGCTGATTGAAGTAGTCAAATCAAAAATCCACCGGGTCCATGTGACGGAAGCCAACCTGGATTATATCGGAAGCATCACCATAGACGAAGATCTGATGGATGCAGCCAACATCATTGCCAACGAAAAGGTGCATATAGTAAACAATAACAATGGCGAACGTTTCGAAACGTATGTCATCAAAGGCGAAAGAGGTACAGGAACCATTTGCCTGAACGGTGCTGCAGCCCGGAAAGCCCAGAGAGGTGATATTATCATTATCATGTCTTATGCTCAGATGGATTTTGAAGCGGCCAAGACATTCAAACCAGCCATCGTTTTCCCCGACACCAATACAAACAAACTTGTTTGACCTGCCGGTGCGTACCGGAGGATTCATTCCAACACGCACAGGCAACATTACTTTGTGCTTATGACTCGCCATAATCACTTATTAACAGCAGCACTATTCTTTTTTATAGTAACCGCTTCCACTTGTCAGCAACCCGTTGTCATTCAATCGGCGTCTGCCAGTGGACCGGTTGAAAGCAACACCATCAATAAAGATCAGTTTGATCTGCCCATGCACATCACCCCGGTGCTTAGCGGAAATTTCGGAGAGTTGCGGAACAACCATTTCCATTCAGGACTCGATTTTAAAACGAACCACCAAACTGGTATTCCGGTATATGCCGCCGCTGCCGGTTGGGTTTCGCGTATCCGCATCAGTGCGAATGGATTTGGCTACGCGATCTATCTGGGACACCCAAATGGCTATACGACCGTCTATGGCCACCTGCTTAAATATGCCCCTCCGTTCGACAGCATCGCCAAAGCACATCAATACAGTATTGAACAATTTGAACTGGATACGATCTACAAACCCGGACAATTTCCGGTCAAAAGAGGTCAGTTGATTGCTTACAGCGGCAACTCAGGCATTTCTGCCGCACCGCACCTACATTTCGAAATCCGTGATACCAAAACGGATGAGACCATCGATCCGTTACTTTGGTTTGCCAGTCGCATACCAGACCACAAAGCGCCACGCATCAGGGAAATCACCTTATACGCAATGGGCGGAAAAGGCATTCTGAAGGGCGATCTGAAAAAGAAGTCGATGCAAGCCATTCAATTGCAGGACGGCAACTGGCGGCTGAGAGATACCTTACCGGCAGCTTGGGGAAACGTCGGACTAGGAATCAAGGCCTTTGACTACATGGACAACACGTCCAATATTTATGGCGTTTGCAAAGTCACGTTGTTTGAAGAAAACCGTCCATTGTTCACACAGGAAATTTCGCGTTTTTCATTTGCCGATACCCGGTACATCAATTCACTGATTGATTACGAGGCCTGGCAACGTCTCCG
>Ga0183100_1001573_pt1 | contig 11239 bp, 7 predicted proteins | sample Biomet2_FD_127789 | JGI IMG/M metagenome (GOLD analysis project Ga0183100, IMG submission 127789) | Microbial communities from bioreactor (seeded with anoxic lake sediment) at LBNL, California, USA - Biofuel metagenome 2 | ecosystem: Engineered > Bioreactor > Anaerobic > Unclassified ...
CCTTGAACGAAATGGGTATAAGAGTCTGCATGCTAACCGGTGATGGAGAAGCAACCGCCTCTGCCGTGGCAAAAGAACTCGGACTATCCGATTACAAAGCGGAAGCCTTGCCCGGTGATAAGGAAGAGTTTGTAAAGCAACTGCAATCCAAAGGAAAAGTTGTGGCTATGGTTGGCGACGGAATCAATGATTCTCAGGCACTTGCCCGCGCAGACGTAAGCATCGCCATGGGAAAAGGTACCGATATTGCTATGGATGTTGCAATGGTAACGCTCATCACTTCAGATTTGCTACTGTTACCTAAAGCATTAAAACTCTCAAAGCAGACTGTCCGACTGATTCACCAGAATCTGTTCTGGGCATTCATCTATAATCTGATAGGTATCCCTATTGCAGCAGGTGTGCTTTATGCCTTTGGCGGTATGCTTCTTAATCCGATGATTGCCAGTGCAGCAATGGCCTTTAGCTCGGTTTCTGTTGTAATGAACAGTCTGAGCTTGAACTGGAAGAAGTTATAATGACAGAATTAACGCATTGGAATATTGGCAGAACAGTTTTAGTCTCTGATCTATCCATGTAATCAATACGTCATATATACTATATAATAAAAAATCCCGCAGAGAAAAATTCTGCGGGATTCCCAAAAATTAAGTTAGATCAATCATTAATAAAACAGAACCTATTATCCTCTTTTTGCTCTGTGACCATTACCTGGAGCATCTTCCATGTGTTTTGCGCAAACTGTTTTCCATTTGCTGAATTGCTCGGCAGTCAATATCTTCTTTAATTTATTATCCTTCTTTTCCTCTGCCTTTTTCTTTGCTTCTGCTATTTCCTGAGGAGAGCTTGCACTGCTGCTATCTTCTCCCATCATTGGAGGCATATCTCCACCCATAGGTGGCATTCCTTCACCCATATTTCCTCCGGGGCCTCCCATTGACGGACGGTTGGAATTATCTGACGAAGACGATTGTTTTTTCTGTTGGGCGCGTTGATCTTTCAAAAGCAGTTTATACACTTTTTTATACTGCTTTTCATTCAACTGAACAGTAGTGCTCATCTCATCTGTAATCTGTTTAGCAATTTTTTCAGGAGACGGAATTTCATGTTTTCTGTTATCTCCATTAGGCTGCTGAGCCATTGTGTTTACTGATAAGCTTGTCAGTAATACAATTAAAGCTGTTTGAAGTAATTTTCTCATTTTTCTAAATTTTAATCGTGTTGTTCTACTTGTGTTTTATTTCTGGTGTGAAGATACACACCTTTCGGATAAAAGAAAAATAGAATCGACTAACCAGCCGGATTTATATGTAGAGATGTTTTTTTAGATAATAAAAGACTTTTCAATAATGCCAGAATCAGTAATTTTATCTACGAAATAAAATGGTAATAGGTGATAAAATAGAAACTATTCTTATGATTTCTTGCAAATGCTTTTTAACTTTGTAAATACTAAAACTAAAAAATACGCAAATATGAAAAGCACTTTTTATTTTACTTTAGGATTGTTGATGGCTTCAACAACGATACAGGCTCAGAAATTACGCTTTCCGGAGCAGAATGCAATTAATGTGAATCCTGACACTCACCTGGTTCTTACATTTGATTCTGCACCGGCTATTGGAAATAAAGGATTTATCAGGGTATTTGAAACCGGAACAAACAAGCAAATTGACTGTCTGGATTTAAGTATTCCGGCTGGACCTACGCAAGGGCAAAGCAATGCCGGAGCAATATATACTCCTGTGCCGTATGAATATAAAGAGACAAACTCCACCAATGCAAATACGATTCCGGGAACTCCTTCGGGGATGAATAAACGTGACACATCTGATTATCAGTTAAACATTATAGGTCATTTTACAGACGGTTTTCACTTTTATCCTGTAATAGCTCATGGCAACACGGCAACCATTTATCTGCACAACAATCTGCTGGAGTATGGAAAAAGCTATTATGTAACAATTGATAAAGAAGCTGTCAGTGCCGCCGGATTTAAGGGATTTACAAAGAAAAATGCGTGGAGGTTTGCAACAAAGGAATCGGGACCAGACAAGGATTTGCATAAGTTTGTAGTCAGCGCTGATGGTACGGCAGATTTTAATACCGTGCAAGGTGCGCTGGATTATATCCCCGATTTCAATCCTCAAAGTCTGGCTCCTTCAATAAAGGAGAATGGAGGATGGAAAATCTTTGTGAAAAATGGTAATTACGAGGAAATAGTTTACTTGCGTAATAAGAGATTCGTGAACATTGAAGGAGAAAGTCGTGATGGCGTGCTGATTCATTATGCAAACAACGAAGTGTTTAATCCGCATCCTGCTGATATAAAGACCAATGAGTTGCCGGGAACTTTCCCCTCAAGGCGTGCTGCATTTATGTCTGACAACGGATATGGCATAGAATTGGTGAATCTCACCATTCAAACTGACCTCAAAGGGCAAGCGGAAGGGCTTTTAATGACGGGAGAAGAGAATCACCTCAAGAATGTTCACGTTATAGGCTCCGGTGATGCTTTGCAGATTAACGGAAGCACTTACCTGGAGAATTGCATTATTGATGGCGATGGAGACACTGTATTGGGAAGAGGTCCGGCTTTCTTCAAAGATTGTGCTTTATCCAGCTATGGTGCATTTATGTGGATTCGCAATACGAACAAAAATCACGGAAATGTGTTTGTAAACTGTACTTTTAAAGGAAAAGGAAGTGATGCTGTCATTGCCCGTTCTCCGGCAAACAAAGGCAAGGGATACCCATATGCAGAGGCAGTGCTTCTCAATTGTACGCTGGAAAATGTCCCTTCTGCAGGATGGGGAATAATCGAGGGAGAAACAAATGATGTGCATTTCTGGGAATATAATAGCAGAACAGTTGACGGCAAAGAAGTGGATTATAGCCATAGGAATCGGGCTTCCCGCCAGCTCGACAAAGAAAAAGATGCCAGAATAATAGAATGGTATAGCAATCCAACGTATGTTTTGAAATAAGGATATTAATAGAATTTAGAATGAAACTGGAATATATAGACTGGAATTTAATTTCGTATGCTGATGCATGGCAGAAGCAAACCGAACTGTTCGATGAACTTGTAAAGGCAAAGCTCAACAATGAACCTTACATAAACCATATAATCACCTGCCAGCACCCTCACGTATATACGCTAGGGAAGAGTGGTAAGGAAGGAAATATGTTACTGGGAGAGGAGCAACTGGAAAGGATTGGTGCCACTCTTTATCACATAGATCGTGGCGGGGATATTACTTATCATGGCCCGGGACAAATAGTTTGCTACCCGATAATAAATCTCGAAGATTACAACCTGGGACTAAAAGAATACATTCACCTGCTGGAAGAAGCTGTAATAAAAGTATGTGCTCATTACGGAATTACAGCCGGTCGGTTATCAGGTGCTACCGGAGTATGGCTTGACGGAGAAACACCTCGTGCACGAAAAATCTGTGCCATTGGTGTACGCAGCAGTCATTATGTAACAATGCACGGTCTGGCATTAAATGTAAATACAGATTTGAGATACTTTCAATACATAAATCCTTGCGGTTTTATTGATAAGGGAGTGACTTCCATAGAAAAGAAATTGGGTGAAGAAGTAGATATTGAGGAGGTAAGATCCTTGCTGAGCCAGCAATTAGAGCGCTTGTTGAGTGAAAAGAATTAATTCAATAACTTTTCAGTAAAAAGCCTATGTGATGCATTATCTGGATTCTGCTTTATAATGATGGTGACAAACTTATGAAAAAACAACTTTTATATACCTTGGTAAAAAGTTTGTCACCTGCTCAAATAAAATTATAGCTTGAGAGTTGCACTGAAAGACTTTATCTTGGCTCTCTTGCATCCGGGAAAATTAGAATCAATCAGGCTATTAAGTTCCTTCACTTCATTCTGGTATTTACTCCGAAGCCCGCAATCAATAAGCTCGCTCAGCGGATTCTTTTCAGCTATTCTCGAAAGCATATCCTGCATTGATGGTGCTTCCGGTAATTTGCTGTATTCTTCGTAGGTATAGTTCAGGAATACTACATTCTCGCTTATCCCACGATTATCCAGTAAATATCCATTCTTCAGTGGCGTAGGCTTAGCCATTTTTCCTTTATAATAAATATCTGAAGGAGCAGGATAGGAGAGAATCTTTGTTTTCTCACTATTCATGGTAACAGGCACTAAGTCAGAAAAGTCCTTTATTGTTTTATAAACAATAGCATGCGGGCCAGACACAAATGATTGTTCTTTTTCCATAGAAGAATTTGCAGCATCTCTTGTTGTTGCCTTGCTGCTATGACAAGACACCAACAGGATAGATAATATAAAAGTAATCAATGTTCCTTTTTTCATAAGCTTATTTCTTGATGAATTTATTCACTTTTATGCCGGATTCTGTTTCACTCTGAAGAATGTATGTTCCTGCACTAAGATCAGATACCGGAATAGATACCTCTCCTGAGCTCATAGGCTTAATAGAAGAAACCAACTTACCGGAAATATCAAAGATGCGAATAGATTTCACTATTTCATCCGATTGCAGATATAAAATATCCGTAGCCGGATTTGGATAAAGAGTTGGCTTGTTTAACGTCGTTTCATCAATACCTGTAGCATCATTAACTAACTTAAAAGAGATCTGCCTATAAGCCGTAGGAGTAAGGAAAGACCATGTATTGGCTGATTCGCTCCAATAACAAACCGCTACAAGATAAGAACCGGCCGTTAAACCAATACTTCCACGGAATGTTACTGACTGTTCTTCATTTGTATCAAGAATAATCTTTTGATAGCCAAAATATGCTAAAGAACTTCCTCCGGAAGCAGGGAATACAAATGCAACAACATAATCATTAAAATATCCTCCCGTATTCTTAATTTTTGTAGTTAATATAGCATCACTTGTACTTACATTATTTGCATCAGGGAAAGCTATCTTTGATGTAAGTGCAAGTGTAGGCGTAGATGTTGGTGTGGCTAAGACTGAGACTGTAACCGGACTTGGAAAGGCTGTATAAGTTATGCTTGAACTAGAACGATTATTGGCCGGATCATAATATGCTGTCAAAGTATACTGGCCGGCAGCCAAAGATATATCTCCGGCTAACTCAATGTCTTTGGTTTCTCCGGCAGCAATCGTAACAGGATCTGTACACACAGTTTGAACGGTAGATGAATTTGTCGTAGAAGTTAGTTTTAATACAATGTTAGAATCATATTCTCCACCTGTATTTGTTATATTCAAAGTAAACCTGCCTGTTTCGCTATTATATACATTTCCTATCGGAGCTATTGAATTCAAAGTCAATTTAGGATATACATCGGGAGTACTGAAAGTAATAGTTGAAGATGACACTGTTACATTCAAATAATTGGGAGTACCGACTTTTCCTCTCATAATTTGCCAGCTACTTTGGCTGGAAGCCTTAAATACGCTATATAATTTATAAGTTCCTGCAGCAACATCGGACGGCATAGTGATGTTATTTGAATAATTAGGATTGACATATCCCTGAAAACTTGTAAGAGATGGAGGAGTAGTACTTTTTATTAATTCTACAAATTCATTGTTACTGTTATATAATGCTAAGCCTACAGAACCACTGAAAGTATTAATTCCGAGATTATAAAATTCCATAGAAATAGTGAAAGAACTTGTTCTGCTTATAGAGTTTGAAGATGCTGAAAGAGCAGAATATAAATCAACCAGATAAGAGGCTGTAGAAGAACTGCCAGGCTTTTGAATTCCGGCAACAAGACTTTGGTCTGAATTAAAGCCTCCACTTGTTCCGCCACCAACGCCCAGAGAACTAGGATTAAGGACTGATAGTTCATAATATCCGTCAGACATGCCTCCCCATCCCCAGTTAAAGTGAAATAAACCATTACTGTCATAGCCGTCACAAACGAACTGATGCCCGCTGTCAGTGGACTGACCGGCATATAAAACAGGACGTTGAGCATTTAATTCTGTTTTGATTATATCTGACCATTCAGAGAGAGTATAGAAATCTCTCATATAATATTGAAGATTTGAATCATAACCAAAATTATTGATTAAAGCTTTAGCCATATTGGTTGAAGAGGCAGAACTTGATTCTCCATAATCCATGTTTACAGCAACTCCGGCATGATAAACTAAAGTTGCAACAGCACTATTCTGGGCTGTTGTGTTTGAACTGCCATAAGTTTCACTCATATTTCCCCAATCATAGGTTGTTGAAGCGAAATTGACTGAGAGTTGTTTATTTAATGTTTTTGAAGTATATGTATTACTTCCTGTTCCTGTTACAGGATATTTGTAATATCTCATGACCTGAGCCATTGCAGTTGCTACACATCCGGCGGCAGCTCTGGTGGTATCTTTGACTATTGGACATAAGTTGTTATAAGGTGATTCCTGATTCCATTTTATGTTTCCGAGCAATGGAGAAACGGAAGTGGCGTATGTAGAACGAGTACTAACCGTAGTTGAAGCAGAAGATGCCGATAAAGATTCCGGCTGAGATATCAGATTCTGCATCTCTTTCTTATAAAAGCTGAGCCATGATGAGAAGTTGGATGGCAGAGAGTTTATATCAAAAGAACCACTATCAGAATAACCAAGAATGTCTTTAGCTCTGTCATCACCGGAAACTATAATAAAACCATTATTGTTGCCTATATTGAAAACGTAATAATAAGCATTTTCACTTGTAGAACGTGTCGCAATTCCATCAGTACAGCTATATGCCAACTTTAAAGAAGAGCTTTCAGTAGACATTAACCGGACTGTTCCTTTTTGAGTCTTTTGATGAAAAGAGTTTGCAAGGGTAAGTGCGTCTGCACTATTTCTGGAAGCTCCAAAAGCTTTTGCAAAAAGAGTTAAGGCTATTAAAATCAGTAAATACGTTTTTCTCATATAGCTCTATTATGTGTTAATTGTAAAAACGACAACTCTAAATTCTTTTGTCTGGTATTTTGTATTATTATACCGATGTTTCTGCAATAAAAATACAGAAAATTACAAATATTTCAAGAATTCTGAGATTTAGATCGATAAATGTATGTATTTTATCGACTATTATCTGCAATTGAAATCTGAATATTGTAATCAGATAAAATAAACGCTGTTACTTTTTTATAAATCTGAAAACCTTGGTTACTGATGATGTCTCACATTTTACCAGATACGTACCGGCTGTGAGATTACTTACCGGAATAGAAATTTCTCCATCGGCCAGTGGCTTGAGAGAAACAATTCCTTGTCCTGAGATATTAAATATCGTAATGGCTTTGACAACATCAGTTGAATTTAAAAATAATACATCATCTACTATACCGGGATATATGCGCATGGCATTAACCTCAGTACTATTATTTATTGCTGTTGCTGAACTATCTTTTAATGTAGCAATTCCATTCTGGAGCTGAATATCGAAAAATGTAGTCTGACTGGTTAAGCCTCTCATTTTGCTCCAGGATGATTCGTCACTTCCTTTATATATACTATATAATTGATAAACTCCGTCTGATATATTTGAAGGGAGGTTTATGTCTGTATATGTAACAGTAGTATCATCAAAATAGCCACTATCAAATCCTGATAGGGTTATGTTACTTGTTTCACCCAAGGAAGCTAGTAAATCAGAATCTTTGTATAATCCAACGGCAGTCTTTCCAGTGAAAGATGTAATGCCTCCGTTATAAAATGGAACCGTCATGCTAAAGGTTGAAATGCCGGAATTTGTTTTGGTAGTCAGAGTCATATTAGACTGATCATTCAACAAAAGCTGGTAAGATGGACTTGAATCTGCAGACGGTTTTTGAATGCCTATAGTTATGTCCTGTGCCACAGTGTAACCACTGCTGCTACTTGTTGCATCATATCCTGAACTATTGGGATTAAGTGATGTCAAAACATAATAGCCATCGCAACTTCCACTCCATCCCCAATTGAAATGATACAATCCATTTGAGTCATATCCATCGCAGACAAACGCATGTCCTTCATTGTCCTTGTTTCCACCTCCATACAATACCGGACGATTGTTATTTAACTCGGTCTTTAATATAGTTTCCCATTCGTCTATTGTATAATAATCCTTGTAAAGAGTCCTAAGATTTGAGTCATAACCAAAATATTTTATAAGTCCGATAGCCATATCTTCATCATAGGCAGAACTTCCTGTGGTGCTGTAATCCATATTTGCTGCAACTCCGCAACAGAACATTAGTGAAGCTACCGCTTTTTTCTGGATGTATGATTCTGTACCAGTATATGTATTTTGCATATTACTCCAGTCATAAGTAGAATCGGCAAAGCTTACTGTGAGCTGCTTTTTCAGAGTTTTTGATGTATATGTTTTGGTTCCTGTTCCGTGAGTTGGGTATTGGTGATACCTCATTATCTGTGCCATTGCAGTTGCCACACATCCCGTGTATGTTGATCTGGTTATAGATTTGGGGCAGAACAGATTATACGGACTACTTTGATCCCATTTAGTGCTGCCCAATAGGGGAGAAACTACTGAAGCAAAACTACTGTTTGTTGATGACTTTACAACTGTTGTTGTAGTGCTGGCTGTGTTTGCTAAAAGTACAGCTTCTTTCTTGTATACTTCCAGCCAATTCTTAAAATTTGTAGGTATGCTGTCTATGGAAAAACTTCCAGAAGTTGAATAACCCAATATCTCTGTAGCCCTATCATCTCCTGAAACAATAATAAATCCATTCTTATCTCCAACATTAAAGACATAAAAGCTCGGAGTGCTTTCCGAACGGGTTAACACACTTTCGCTATATCCACTGTATACAAGCTTTATAGAGCTTGATGAAACAGATTTTACAGCCGGAGTCTTTTTATAAAAAGTATTGGCAAGAGCCACTACCTCAGTATAGGTACGCGGTTTTGAGTATCCATATTGAAATATTACGCATAAGGAAATGAGGAGGAAAAGAAATCTTCTCATAAGAATATGACTTATAGGATTATATGCAAATATAAACATAAAATAATAAAAAATGTCTATTCTTCTGAAATCAACAAGCAAGTATTTGAATGAAAGGCGTTGAATGAAACAAAAAAGCCGGAAATTCATTATGATATTTCCGGCTTTCAGATAGATATTTTAATGTATGATTCTTGCTTTCTAATTATTCCTCAATGGTTGTGGATTTATTCACCAATAAATAAAATTCATTGAGCAATGGATTAGAAACCATTGGTTAATGATTTAAGAATCATTTTTATCATATCAAACAGTTATCGGTTATTATAAAGTAACTCCTGTTTTGAAAATAGCAATTTCACGATAGTTTTTCTTCTCGTTATTAACCTGTTCGCCACTAGCTACTTTAATTATGTATTCTATGAAACGTTCACAAGTTTTTTCCATCGGCTCGTTTTCAAGAATTACACCAGCGTTGAAATCAATCCATCCTGGTTTGTTCTTAGCAAGATTTGAGTTTGTAGAAATCTTCATAGTTGGAACGTAAGTACCGAATGGAGTTCCACGACCTGTTGTAAACAATACCAGGTGACAACCAGAAGAAGCAAGAGTTGTTGCTGCTACCAGGTCATTTCCAGGAGCACTTAGCAGGTTAAGACCTTTAGTCTGAATTCTTTCGCCATACTTCATTACACCTTTCACTACGCTCTTACCACATTTTTGAGTACATCCCAATGATTTTTCTTCCAAAGTAGAGATACCACCAGCTTTATTTCCCGGAGATGGATTTTCATAAATTGGTTGTTCGTTGCGGATAAAGTAATCCTTGAAGTCATTAATCAAATGAACTGTCTGCTCAAATAATTCTTTGTTTTCGCAACGGTTCATCAAGATAGTTTCAGCACCAAACATTTCAGGAACTTCAGTAAGCACTGATGTACCGCCCTGTGCAATCAGGAAGTCTGAGAACATACCAAGCAGTGGGTTTGCTGTAATTCCTGAGAAACCATCTGAACCACCACATTTTAATCCTACACGAAGTTCAGAAAGAGGAACATCAACACGAACATCTTTGCTTGCTTTTGCATAAAGATCGCGAAGGATAACCATACCTTCTTCAAATTCATCGCCCACTTTCTGAGTTTCCATGAATGCAACACGGTCAGCATCATATTCGCCAAGGAATTCACGGAAAGCAGGAAGCTGATTGTTTTCACAACCCAAACCTACAACAAATACTGCACCAGCATTTGGATGAAGAACCATGTCGCGTAATATCTTACGGGTATTTTCATGATCATCGCCTAACTGCGAACAACCATAGTTGTGAGGAAACGCTACAATAGCATCAACTCCTTTACCTTCTGTTTCGCGACGTAATTGTTCTGCCAATTGATTAATTATACCATTAACACATCCTACTGTTGGGATAATCCAGATTTCGTTTCTTACACCAACATCGCCGTTTTTGCGTTTGTAACCTTTAAAGGTCAGGTTCTTGTCAGCAATATCAAGAATTTCGTGAGCTGGGTTATATGTATATTCAAGTAAACCAGACAAGTTTGTCTTGATCTTCTTTTCGTTTACCCAGTCACCTTGCTTGATTGGAGTAATTGCATGACCAATAGCATAGCCATACTTGATAATATGATCATCGACAGCGAAGTCTTTCAAAGCAAATTTGTGACCAGCTGGAACATCTTCATTTAATTTGATATCCAATCCGTTTACGGAAATGATTTCTCCGGCAGACAAATTTAAGATAGCTACAGCTACATTGTCAGCAGGGTTGATTTTTAAATACTTTGTTTCCATTATTTTAAATAATAATCTATATATAAATACTTTATTTCTGAAAATCCAGATAAAAGTCTACTGTTTCGGCAGTTAACAAGTCAATAGGCATATAGTTTACACTATTCACTTCTTTTTTGAATATTAACTGATCACACAAGGCTTTTATACAATTATATCCCTGAATTTCGGGCTGCTGAGCTATTAACATCGCCACAGAACCATTCTTCAGACATAATACATTTCGTTCCAACAAGTCATATCCTATCAGATTGAAATCTTTAATATTCTTTTTTTCCAGGTATTCTCCCACAACATGTACCTTGGAATTAAACGTTATACCACAAGTTAGCAGAGGATGTTCTTCAAAGAAAGCATCCATCAACTGCTCATCTTCGATAGGAGATTTAGGATGAAGGTTTAATTCAACAATATGACATGAAGGATAATATTCATTCATATACATTCTAAATCCTTTTTCTCTGTTCTCCTGTTGGTTTGATCCCACAATACCC
>Ga0183100_1001574_pt1 | contig 11236 bp, 12 predicted proteins | sample Biomet2_FD_127789 | JGI IMG/M metagenome (GOLD analysis project Ga0183100, IMG submission 127789) | Microbial communities from bioreactor (seeded with anoxic lake sediment) at LBNL, California, USA - Biofuel metagenome 2 | ecosystem: Engineered > Bioreactor > Anaerobic > Unclassified ...
ACGAATACGTCGCCACCATCTTCACGTTCGATAAAACCATAACCTTTTTCTGCGTTAAACCATTTTACTTTGCCAGTCATATTTCTTGGCCTCCTAAAAAATAAAAATTTCCGAAAAAAATAATTTCCAAGGTGCTCGTGCAACCTAAGCCGCACAAATCCGTTAGTCCTTCTTTTTTCTACCCTGTCATTATAACACGCTGTTTCTGCTTTAGCAAGCAAATAAAAAAGAATTTTATTTACATAATTCTAAATTACAGTTTTTTCTAACAATTCGGTATCCATGGTGGATACTAGGGCTTCTTTGTCTTCTTTCTTCAATTGTTTCAACGCGTATTCTCGCTTTAATGCTGCAGACTTATCTGCAACTTCTTCAAAATAGACCAGTTCCACAGCCGCAAACGTCCTCGTATATTTGGCGCCTTTGCCACTAGCATGTTTCTTCAGTCTTGCAACCAAATCGTTAGTCCACCCTGTATATAATGACCTATCTTGACAGCGAATCATATAAACGTAAGCGGTCACTTATTTCACTACTTCCACTTTTTCCATAGCTATTTCTTTTACAGGGCGATCGCGAAAATCCGTCTTAGCTACGCCGATTTTGCGAACAACATCTATTCCCTCTACCACCTTGCCAAAAACAGCATGGTGACCATCTAGCCACGGAGTAGGAGCTAAGGTAATAAAGAACTGGCTTCCTCCTGTATTAGGTCCTGCATTTGCCATAGAGAAGTATCCCTCATCGTCATGTGTAAGGCCAGGTCCAAACTCATCAGGTATTTGGTAACCGGGGCCGCCCATACCGGTTCCTGTAGGGTCCCCACCTTGAATCATAAAACCATCTATAACACGATGGAAAACAACTCCATCATAAAATCCCTTCTCAACCAACGAGATAAAATTCTCCGTTGTTTTTGGTGCCTTATCTTCAAACATCTCGGCAACAATAGTCCCCATATTTGTCTTAATGCTTACTTTTCTATTTTCGCTCATCGTCTTACTCCTTTTCCTTTTTGTCAAATACTGCTTTTTGTACCGCTAAAGACAAGAGATATGCTCCTACGCCCATAGCTGCTGCCCACGCCGGGGCCATGTCCAATGCAACTTGGTCACCATGAAACCAGGCCAAAAGAAAATTAAATACCAAAAATAATCCTTGGGCCGCTTGTAAACGCCTCGGGTTAATTCGGACATTATTTTTTTCGCCTTTAAATTCCGTCACTGCCGCCATAGAAATGGCCGGCAAAAACAAAATAAAGGTAACAGCCATCAGATATAAATATATACTGCTGATTACTACAGGGGTATTATTAATATTAGCTGTTGCCGTAACAGCAAAAGCCAACCCTCCAATGTACAAGCTCCTGAAATAGCCACCCTTGAGCTGGCTTTCCATAACATAGGCAACACCTGTTAATGTAGGATAAAGCCATAACCCATCTTTACCTAAAAAGTAGGCAACTATAATCAAAATAGCATTATCGCCTAGTTTATGCTGACAGCCAGAAGTTTGGCTGATCAGGCGCAAAATAAACACCAACCACAAAAGCGTCAATACATTTCCTATCCCTAAGGTAAAGGCCATCACTAAAGAAATACCGCCGCCTATAATGCCGCCAAGCTTTCTATCGGGATCAAGCTCTTGTGCTAATAACCAAACAAAGAAAAATTGTATGGCCGCATTCAAGCCAAAATATGTAGCATTATCAGAGGTCTCACCTTGTAGTACTTTGAAAAGAGTACCGGCTATAGCGCTAAGAGCTGTAAGGACCAATGCAAGCCTGGTAAAACCATCAGAAAAATCTATGATGCGCCCCAGTCCAAAATAGCCGCCTTCTTCACGGCTAATGTTCAAAAATTTGTTTTTCTTTTTCTCCGCCATCTTTTCTCCCTCAGGAAACGACATAACATCGCATCCAATTATATAATTGTTAAACTATCTTATGTCCATCGTAACGCTCACCTGTATTATCGGGTAAAAATCCATAACGTTCAGCCCACAAAGTTTTGTATTTTAGTGCATTCGCGTAAATGTCGTCCAAATGCTCCGGCGGTAAAGTTTTTATGATTTTGCCGGGAACGCCTACAACCAATGAATTCGGAGGTATAACAGTATTTCTGGTTACTAGGCAACCAGCCCCTATAATGCTACCCGTGCCAATTACAGACCCATCTAAAACAGTAGCGCCAATACCAATAAGACATTTATCCTCAACAGTACAAGCGTGCAAAGTAGCACAGTGACCAACAGTAACGTAATCCCCTATAATACAGCCAAAATCATCTGACACATGCAGGCAACTATTATCTTGAACATTGCTATATGCGCCAATTTCAATTCTGTTTACATCGCCGCGTACAGTAACATTATACCAAACACTGCTATATTCTTTCATTTTCACAGCACCAATAACAGCCGCACCATCAGCAACCCAAGCTTGTTTATCAATTTCCGGATATTTTTTACCAAAAAATACAATCATACTAATACCTCCCTTAATAATTCCATACCATTATAATACATTTGTTAGCATCGAAACAAGCTTATTGCCGCAACATTTTAACCTTATGAATATAAATATGAGAGCCTGCTATTATTAGTATACAGCCAGTCAAAGCCAATATTTGACCAATAGAAAGATAAGCCCCCAAGAATCCCCCTGCCAAAGGCCCTATAGCACCGCCTAATTGATCAGCAGAAGTCGTTAAACCAAAGGCCTTACCACGCTCATTGCTTTCTGTAGATTGCACCACGTATGACAATAGGTTGGGAGCTGCACCTGCCAAAAATAAACCATAAATGAAATATACTAAGGCAAAGAGCCAAATATTGTGTACCACTAGCTGGAACATATTAGTAATACCGGCAAAAATCATAGCCAAAGATAACATCTTGGCGTAACCATAAGCCTGTCCTTGATTGCCCCAGAAAGGTGCCGCAATAATTCCCGCGATACCTGCCAACGACAAAATTACGCCGGAAATACCAACCGCCTCCGGCGCATCATTGAGCAATTCACTAACATAGATTGTTAGCAAAGGCTGAATAACCATAGTACATGCCTTAACAATAGCAAATATCCCCATTATATAGAGTAATAATCTATTTGATAATTCATTGCGTAAATCATTAAACAAATCTTTAAATTTCACACTAGTTGGACTAGATTGGGTAATGACCTGTTTAGGTTCAGAAACCATAAAATATATTGCGGCTGTTGCAACAAGCAAAGAAACTGCAGCCACAAAAAATGATGTTCTCATACCAAACCAGCTACTCAGCAAACCTCCCAAAAGCGGCCCCATGATACTGCCACTGAAATTTGCCGTTTGCATAAGACCCATGCCCCAGCCGGTTTTTTCCTCCGGTAAAGAAGATGATGCCATTGTCATACAAGCAGGCACAAAACCACTAATAATACCTGTTAACAGCCGAACTCCTAGAAGCTGCCCGGGAGTCACAACCATGCCTGATAAGAAATAGCAAAGTCCCAAGCCGATTCCGGCACGAAGAGCATTTTTCTTCTGGCCTATAACGTCCCCTCTTGCGCCCCAAAAAGGCGCCATGACTCCTGCTACCACAAAAGTAATGGCAATAATTCCTCCAGACCACATTTTGGCTAATCCAACCGGCAACTGCAATTCCTTTAAAAGGAATAGTGGTAAAAAAGGAATAACCATAGTATAACTAGCGCACACTAAAAAAACGCAGCACCACAAAACAATCAAATTGCGTTTCCAATTAAATTCTTCACTAACTGCTTTAGCTTCACATATCGCCATTTTTCACCCATTTAAAATTTTTTGATGCCCAATCCAGTTAAATCCAAGGCAACGCGTCCCGGATTAACCCCGTTATGAGACACAAAAACTTTTATTTCCTTATCTTCTGTAATGTAAAAATTGTCGCTTTGCATGCTGGCATCATCACCTACCGTAGCCAACAAATCATCAATACCTTTATCTTTTTTATGTAACATGAAATCCTGATATTTTAGCCTTTTCCCCGTTTTTAGGTCAAACACAAAACCGTACTGCAAATCAGAACGTTCAGCGTACAAAACTTTGGGCTGTGCATCTGCTATAAGCGGAGATATAAAGCAATATTTTTTAACATTTTCCCAAAATCCTATATTATTAACATCCTCTGTAGGGTAAATACGATAACTTACAAACGGGCTCTCAAATAAAATACTCAGAATATTATTTTTGTTATAAGTAACACGGCAATGCAAATTATTACCGACGGGACCTACTACATATTTAAAAACTGCTAAGTACTTTTTAATTTCTCCATTAATCTTTTCGGCCACATCATCTGCCACACCACTAATTTGAGGGTAAGTAGTACTATATGTTTTCTCCATAATATCAAGAGGCTGTACTTCAAGCTTCCCATCTACAAGTTTGGGTTCCACGCTATACCAACCTGTAGTGCCCTCGCGAGTAGTTACCTTAGCCCACTCAACCTTGTCAATTTTGCGCTCACCATAAATAATCCCTTTACTACCCTTAAGAGCGGACACCACAATATTGCCCTTTAATATTTCCGGTGAAGAACGCAAATAACCACCGGAAAAAGTAATCCTTTTCATCCGTTGGCTATCGGTTACATAACTTATAGTACATTTTCCACTATTATCGTCCGGTTCACTTGGTGGCTGTGAGCCACAACCAAAACAGCAAGCCAAAACGAAAAGTCCCAACGCAAAGAAAATCCATTTAAATTTACTCATGATACCTATCTCCAAACATTTATCTTCTTATATTATAGTATGTTATCATATATTTAACCATACATCTATACAACAAAATAAAATGAATATTGTTATAAAGTATTTATTATTGCAGGCATCACCGTTCTGTATTTTTTATAAACTACGTCCCCCCGAAGAATCTTTAATCACATATTTTATAATATAAAATGCACCTCCAAATATTTGTCTGGCTCTTTAGCTTCAACTTGTTTGGGAGGTGCACTTCATTTTATTCTTATTTTTCTGTAGCCGCAGGGAGTAATTACTTTACGAAACAAAAACAGCAAATAATAGCAGTATTATACAGTGAGCGGCAGATACTAACCACCCATTACGTAAAACCGCCTTGATATCACTTGATTGTGCAAACCCGGTAGCCCCGAACATATTAGGGCCAGGATAAATCAGGCTTGTAACACGAGAACCAACAATTAATGCGGCAGCCCAGGCATACATGGAAACCCCCTGTTGTTTTACTAATTCACCAAACATACTGTCCATAACTTTCAATTGAGCTACAGCCGCTCCTGAAATACCGAAAGCACCAATTAAGCCCCCAGTAATAACTAAACCTGCTTTACCACCCAAATCAACTATGGGCTGCATTAAAATGGCTAAAGTTTTAAACCCACCACCGGATTCAACAAAACCTAAAAATGGATCCAATAAAACAAAGAGGAAAAATAAATTTACATTACCAGCCATGCCTTTAACAATCAAAGAGCAGATTTTTTTCATATTTAAACCACCGGCAAAACCTGTTGCAAAAGCCAGAGTTAGCATAATAATGACGATAAAAGACGTTCCTGCACTTTTAAAAAAGCCGTAAACTATGGCCAAGATAAATAAACTTATAAAAACAGTCGTTGCTCTTTTACTTTCTTTAGTTGGAGTAAACGCTTCGACTTTATCATGGCTATCATAAGGGCTAGTGGTCTCGGTCTTTTTTTGTACCCTTTGAATATTGAGCCAAGTAATGATAAAAGTTGCAGCCACGAAGGGCAAAGCAACACCAAAGACTACTGACACATAGGTAAGACCTGTCAAACTCATCAAAGTAACTACAGGAGGCGTAAAAGGACCAACAATAAGGGCTTCTTCGCCCATGGCATCAAAGATAGTACCAACTGTACTACGGGAAAGGCCTACCGAAGCCGCAATTGGTATAACAATAGGGGCTAATATTGCGGTCCCACCAGCCATTGTTCCTAAAAGGGCAATTAATACAAAACAAGAAATCCCTATCCCTACCATGGCTTTTTTTTGCGAATTAATGCCTATGCCGTAAATTATTTTATAAACTAAAGTATGGCTTACTTTAGTCTCTGTCATAACTTCACCCAATCCACGTCCTAACATGATAATAAGACCAATAACCGCCAAAAAAGATCCCATTGCTTTAACAATAGCATTGCCAAGACCGATAGGTCCCACACCTGTTACCAACATACCCACAACTAAGCAAATAATAGTAACAGGAATAGGATCAGCATCTCTAAAGACCAAAATAATGTAAACTACCAAAGGTAAAAGAGCTAATAGGCCCATCCAAATACTAACATCACTAGTAATCACCATAATATTGATACCACCTCTTTTTTATAAAATATTTAGTATTACTCGTGCAATAACACTCGTCCAAAATTTTCGCCCACTTGCTCCCCCTTTGCAAGTGCTATTTTACCGTCAATAACGACATAATTAATACCTGTCGGTTTGCGTAATGAATCCGTATAAATTGATTTATCAGCAATGTTAGAAGCATCAAAAATAGTAAAATCTGCTTTCTTTCCTATTGCTATTACGCCTCTATCTTTAAGACCGAGAATTTCAGCCGGCAGTGCAGTTATTTTGGCAATGGCCGCTTCTAGGCTCATAAGCTGCTGTTCTCTTATTGTCTGTAAAAATCGTGGGAAAGTACCAAAACTACGCGGATGCGGATTTGTACTTATCAACCCTTTATCAAAAGGCAGCGCGTAACCATCAGACCCTACGCAAATAAACGTTTCGCGCATGATATTCAACATGTCGTCTTCCGAAAGGCAAAAATAACAACAGGGAATACCCCCGCCAGCAGCTCTTAACAATACAGTTACGGCCATTTCCGGTTCTAAATTAAGTACTTCAGCCGCTTTCGCTAACGTTTTTCCATCAAATTCCGGATATTTGCCTCGAGTGGAAATTATAAGCACCTTATCTGCTCCCCCACGGCGTTCCATCTCAGCCTTAATTTCTGTTAAAAGTTCCTTATCAGGATTTGTCAAACGTTCACACATGGCTTCCGGTCCACCACTTTGCGCCCATCCGGGAACCATTGCAGCCATATTAGTCGAGGTAGCGGTATATGGATATTGATCACAAGTTACCTCTAGTCCCTTATCACGAGCAGCCTTAATCATTGCCAATAATTCTTTGGCCCTACCCCATTGTGGTTTACCGATTAATTTCAAATGGGAAATTTCCAAATGAACATGAGAACTTTCAGTCACTTTTAGCATCTCTCTAACAGCCTCAAAAATATGAGTGCTTTCACTGCGCATATGCACAGTAAGAATTGCTTCATGTTTTTTTAAAACCTTAGCTAATACAACAAGTTCATCAAACTCGGCGTAAGAACTGGGCGGATAAATAAGGCCAAGAGACATACCAAAAGCCCCCTGAGATAATTCATAGTCCAATAAATCTGCCATTGCCTGTAACTCTTCTTTTGTCGGCGGGCGCATATCAAAACCCATAACACACCCACGCAAAGTTCCATGCCCAATTAAGAGACCTACATTAGTAGCTGCCGGACATCTTTTGATATGTTCTACGTAGTCTGTAATTGAATCATCTTCAGCTAACATGCCATTTAAAGGCAATTCTAAACAGGCTTCCAGTAATGCGGTAATTGTTTTACGAGAATTATTATTTGTCGGCAGGCAAGAAATTCCACAGTTGCCAACTATTTCTAAACTAATACCTTGGTAGAGTTTACTTTGCATTTTGTAATTAGTGAAAAAAGGGCTTAAATCAGAATGAGAATGAATGTCTATAAAGCCCGGTGCAACAACCTGACTTTGTGCATCAATTACATGCTTAGCAGGAACATTTAAATCTTTTTGGACATCAGTAATGATTCCCTCGGTAATACCAACATCAGCCTGATATCTATTGCTTCCTGTTCCATCAACAACTGTACCATTTTTTATTAAAATATCTAACATATCCATCCCTCCTAATCTTTATCAGGCGCTTTTTCTTCAGTGGCATAAACTCCTAGGCGCCTTGTAATTTCGTTTTCTTCATCAAAGCCATCAATATGAACCTGTGGGTTATATCTGCCTATTAAAATAATCAAAGCATTAATAACAGTAAAAGTCGTAACAAAATAAATTTTCAGCATATTTTTTACAATTAGTAAATAATTTGTATATTGCGTTATTGGAGAAGTATAGCGGTCAGTAATACCAACGATTTTACAACCTTGATCTTTAAAAAACTTAACTATTTTTAATGTAAAACCAGTATATTTGGGGTAAGTAATAACCAGCAGAACATCATCTTTGGTGACATATTGCAAAGAAATAGAAATATCATCATTGCGATTTTCTATCAAATAGACATTTTCCATAATGCGGTTCAAGGAAAAATAGCAATAATAGGCCACTGCAAATGTCGTTCGCGAACCCAAAACATAAATTCGTTTTGCCTTGCTAAGAACTTTACTGGATGCTTCCAAGGCTTCGTTCAATTCTTTACTGTATAATTCCTCTAAATCACTTTTAGCATCTTGTATTTGGTCGAAAAGTACGCTATTACTAGATACATAACGCATATTAAATTTGAATTCCGTAGTAGGTTCCATCTCGCGCTTGACCATTTGATTCATATTTGCCTGAAATTCTATGTAGTTTTTGTATCCCAAGGCTCTAACGAATCTAGTAATAGTAGCAGGACTTACATTAGTTTTAACCCCGAACTCGGTAATAGACATAAAAGAAACATCCACGAAGTTTTTCAGAACAAAATCAGCCAAAACTTTGTGCATTTTAGATAAGGCAGGTTGTTTTTGCCTTATAGTATCTAGAATATGCATAAAAATACCTCCCAGTAAATGTGCAGGCTAGCTATATACAAATTTACCACCATAGTATGCTACGTTTGAAGACTAACATCAAAAAATATTTGCGTCAAATTTATTTTCATAAAAATTACAAATGAAAATAAATTTTATTTTGGTGTAATGATAATTACAATATTTTCCTAGTTTTAAAAAGTTTTTTTCATTTGTAAAAAAAACAAGAAATCTTTTTAAGGGAAAATGAAAAAACGAACACCAGTGTAAGGTGTTCGTTAGAAAAATTTCTGTCTCCTAGTGTTTAATATATTGGTATCGTCTACCATTTTATATGACTCGTTCTACTTGCATCCCTGGCTGCAGCTTGCTCATCCATACCCAAAACAGCCATTAAGCAATTTTTTATAAGCAGATATTTTTCTTGAAGCTCCGATGCTTGCGCTTTACCATAAGTAGTCAAATAAATATTTTTCCCCGCATCCATTGCGATAAGTTCTTCACGCCTTAAAATTTTTAAAGCGTTACAAACACTTGCCCTAGCATATCCTAGTGTTTTTGCAATATCAACGGACCGAACTTTTCCCTTAAACTCTTGTAGTTGATAGATGGTCATAAGATAATTTTCACATGATTGAGTTAATTTTTTCATAATCCTAATGACCACGGTCTGTTATAAATTATTGGTTTTCCCCAAAATGGCGTTATTACACTAGCAGGGTTAGGTCGTTCATTTATTAGCGACATATGATATCCTGTCCCATCGCACTTGACAATTATTTCGGCATCTACAGGCTTACAACCAAATATCCTGTGTTTCAAAGATAGTTTATTTTCACCGGTGTGAAATATATCCTGAAGCTCATTACCACCTAATTGATTTTTACAGAGTCTGAAAGTATGCCAACTACCTGATATTTGTAAATCTGTTCTCAAAAGCTGGCACAAGTAATCAATTAAAACTTTAGGGAAAAGTTTTTTTACTTTTAACGATACTGAAATAAAAGGGTTTTCAATGTTTGTTTTCTGCATTTCCATTTTCATATGACGGCTTCCTTTCTTCTTACCGTCTATATACTACCCCACTAATTTAAATTCTATTTATTGTGAATGTAAATGCAGTTTAAACAAGCTCAATATTTTGAGGAATTATAACCTTAAACGTAGTTCCTACATTCTTCTTACTGTCTACATTGATGTATCCATTATGCATTTGAACAATCTTTTTAACAATAGAAAGTCCAAGCCCACTGCCTCCCATTTTCCTATTACGTGCTTTATCGGCCATATAAAACCGTTCAAAAATATGTGTTATTTCCTCACTAGTCATACCGATACCCATGTCTGCTATTGTTGTCTCAATTCCGGCTTCATTTTTACTAACGAAAATAGAAATTTTACCGTTTACTTGCGTAAACTTAATACTGTTATTTAGAAGATTAATCCATACCTGACTAAGCAAATCCTGATCAGCCAAAATATCAACCTGTTCACCGCTAAATGTTACCTCTATGTTCTTAGCAGACCACTGAGGTTCAAGCAATAGTATTATCTCTTTTATTTGCCGACTTAAAGAATACTTCTTTGGGTTTAATGCAACAAAAGCTGATTCTAGCGTTGAAAGACGCAATAAATTTTCGCTCAGTCTTGATAACCTAAGACTCTCAGACTCCACAATACCAATATAGCGCAACTGCTCTTGCCTGCTTAGACTATCATCTTTTAAGAGTTCAACGAAACCGCGTATGGAAGTCAATGGCGACTGTATCTCATGGGAAACGTTTGATACGAAATCTTGACGCATTGTTTCCCTTTCCCCCAATTCAACTGCCATACTATTAATTTTATCTGCAATGTCTGATATATGATGCCCCTCATCATGCACGATATTAACGTCTTTTTTCGTCGCAACTCTAACTTCAAAATCACCTTGGGCAATCCTATCCAATGCTTTTTCAAGTTCATTTATAAACTCATGATAGGAAGATCTGTGTGAGTTTTTATGGTGACTAGATAAGTGATATACCATTCTACAAAATAATAGGACAACTATAAAAACAAGCACGCTGAAAAAAGAAAGCATAACCTGCTTTCCAACTTCTTGTACGGAAACAGCACTACCATATGCAAAAGTCACAATACATGCCGCAATTGTAAAACAAACGGTAAGAAACATAACCCCTGAAAAATATCTCCAAAGTTTCTCTGTATAATGTATCATTTAACCACCTCAAGCCTATAGCCGACTCCCCTTATGGTTGTTATTTTAAATCCGTATAAATCTTGCGGGAATCTATCCCTAATCCGGCCGATATGCACATCTAACGTGCGTTCATTACCCTCAAAATCATATCCCCAAATATCTTCTATCAGCCTATCTCTTAGAAAAGTTTTTCCCGGAGCACCTGCAAGCATAAATA
>Ga0183100_1001575_pt1 | contig 11214 bp, 6 predicted proteins | sample Biomet2_FD_127789 | JGI IMG/M metagenome (GOLD analysis project Ga0183100, IMG submission 127789) | Microbial communities from bioreactor (seeded with anoxic lake sediment) at LBNL, California, USA - Biofuel metagenome 2 | ecosystem: Engineered > Bioreactor > Anaerobic > Unclassified ...
ACGCGGGGTGCTGCCTGGAAGAACACACCCACCCCGGCAGCCTGGAGCTGCACGAGGTGGCGCGCGGCGCGGGCCGCTGCATGCTTGCGGGAAAAGACGTGCGCTACGCGCCGGGAGTCTGCGGGCTCATTCCGGCGGGCACGGCGCACAGTGTGAGGGCCGATGCCGGAGAAGACCTCTACATCCTCGCCAAGTTCGCCCCGGCGCTCTTGTAATGCCGACGGGCGCGAGGCCGCGCCTAGGCTGCTCTGCCCGGCGGAGCTGCCGGGCGTCAGCCTCGCGCTTGTGCACCGCAGCACGGCTGTGCAGCCCCGCCATGCCCACGAATCCCTGACGCTTGGGCTGGTGACGGCCGGGGTGCGGCGCCTGGAGGCGGGGGGAGCGCGCACGCTGGTGCGCACGGGCGAATGCTACCTTCTGCCGCCGGGGCTGGCCCACGGCTGCGCGCCGGAACGCGGCCCCTGCTCGGCCCTGGTCCTCAGCATCGCGCCGGAGAAGCTCCCCGAACCATTGCGCCGCGCCTTTGCAGCCGAACCTGTGGCCGCGGCTTCGGCCATGCGCATGGGCGACCCGGAGCTGGCCCAGGCAGTTAAGCACTTTGCCGAGGCCTGTGAGACGAGCGCGGGAGAACTGGAACGGCAATCGCTGCTGGCCTGCGTGCTGGAGCGCTTGAGCGCGCATGCCCCGCACGCGCGGAGCGCAGACGCGCGGCCCTCAGCCCTCCCCATGGAGGCTGCCGTACGCCGCGCCGTGGCGCTCCTCGACGCCGAAGCGGGCGCAGGGGTAAGCCTGCCAGCCCTGGCCGAGGCCTGCGGAGTGGAAATGTACGCGTTGCACCGGGCATTCACGCACGGCATGGGCTTGCCGCCGCACACCTACCAGACGCACCTGCGGCTGCGCCGGGCCAAGGCGCTGCTGCGCGGGGGCGCAAGCCTCACCGATGCGGCGCTTGAGGCGGGCTTCTGCGATCAAAGCCATATGCACCGGCACTTCACGCGGCTTGTGGGCTTCACTCCAGCGCAATACGCCTGTGCCCACCGCGCGCGCCAGACGAGCGGCACCGGCATTGCTGACGAGCCGGATCAGCCGGAACCGGGCTAACGACTGGAATTCGCGGCGGAAGCGGCGGCCGGGACACCGACAAGACTAGCAGTCCGCCTTTCCTGCGCTCCAAAACGACAGAACATTCCGCCCCCGCCCCTTACACTTTGCGGCACACCAGCAGGCCGGAACCGATGGGTACGATGAGCGCGTCCACACGCGGGTCCATTTCCGTGTCGTTCAGAAAGTTTTGAAACTCCTGCGCGTGGCTTATGGCGTTATCCACGGCGATGACGCCGCCGGAAGGCAGCAGGGAGAGCGCCGTCTCGTAGGCAGCGCGGGCCATGTCTCGCTCCGCGTCGATGAAGCAGAACGCTATGTCATTCAGAGAACTGAGCCCTGCCAGCGCATCGGTCTCGCGCAGCTCCACCACGTCCAGCACATCGGCCGCATCGAAGCTGTGCCGGGCGATGGCGGCCTTGTTCGGATCCAGCTCAAAGGTGACGAGGCGGCGATGCGTGGCCCGGCAGGCCAGCGCAAGCCACAAGCCGGAGTAGCCCGCCCCGGCGCCCACCTCTGCGGCGTCGCCTGCGGGACAATTGGCAAGCAGAATCGCCAGCAGTTTGCCGGTTTCGGGCGGAATTTGGCGCAGCAGGCGCGCGCGCTCCATGCCCTGGGCCTTGCGCCAGGCTTCCAATGCCTTCAGGTGGCCCTGGGTCACTTCCACGGCTTGGGGAATGTCTCTGAACATTGGGGGGAACCTCCGGGGTGTGCTGCACGCATGGCGCGCTGCCGCGTAGGTACCTCAAAACGCCCTCGGCGGAAAGAAAAATCAACGCATGCGCTTGAGTGGCGCAAGCGCCTCCATGAGTTCCGCCTCCTGCACGGGCTTGCCTATGTACCCGTCCATTCCGGCCTCAATGAACCGCTCGCGGTCGCCCGGCATGGCATAGGCGGTAAGCGCCAGCACGGGCACGCGCGCCTGGCCGGACCGGGCCTGCAGGGCCCGTATGCGCCGGGCCGCCTCAACGCCGTCCAGCTCGGGCATCTGTATGTCCATGAACACGCAGTCAAATTCGCCATGTTCAAATGCCTGCACAGCCTCCAGGCCATCGCCCACGGCCGTCACCTTGTGGCCCATGCGCGTCAGCATGGTCCCAACGGCAAGGCGGCTCACGGCCTCGTCCTCGGCCAGCAGGATGCGCAGGTGCGTTCCCGGCGCGTGCGAAGCAGGCACGGAATTGGCGGTTTCCCGCGCGGCGGGCAGGTTCATCAATAAATGCAGGCAAACGCTTGTGCCACGGCCCACTTCGCTATCCACCACGATGGAGCCGCCCATGAGCGCCGCCAAACGCTTTACGATGGCCAGACCGAGCCCGGCGCCCTCGTACTTGCGGGTGAAGCTCGCGTCGGACTGGGTGAAACGCTGGAACACATACCCCACCTGTTCGTCGGGGATGCCGATGCCCGTGTCCGTGACGCTGAGGTAGAGGTTCACCCGGCCAGGATCGCCGACGCGGGGCGAGCACCAGGCCTCGGCGCAAACGGAGCCTTTCGCCGTGAACTTCACGGCGTTGCCGACCAAGTTGAAGAGAATCTGCCTGATGCGCGCCTCATCTCCCATCATCACGGGCGGCACGCCGGGCCAGACCTTGAAGGTGAGCGCAAGCCCCTTCGGCGCGCACGATACGCGGAACAGGTTGCTCACGGAGTCGAATACTTCCTGCAACTTCAAAGGAGCGTTGTGCAGCAAAAGCCGCCCCGCTTCCATGCTGGAAAAATCGAGGATGTCGTTCAAAAGGCCGAGCAGGCGCTTGCCCGCGTCCAGAGCCATGGTCACGAACTCTCCGCTGCTCTCCTCCGCCACGCCGCCCTGCAGCAGTTGCAGCATGCCCAGCATGCCATTGAGCGGCGTGCGTATCTCGTGGCTCATGTTGGCCAAAAACTCGCCTTTGGCCTTGCTGGAGGCCTCGGCCACGTTCTTGGCCTCCTCAAGGGCCATCTCCATGCGCTTGCGCTCGGTGATGTCCGTGTTGCACACGCGCCTCCCAAGAGGCGTGCCGTCCTCACGGGCTATGCTCTCGCACTTGTGGTTCAGCCATATGACCTCGCCGCTGCGCTTCACGATGCGAATATCCATGTTGCACACAGGCGAATGGCGCGGAACAGCGGGCTCGTCCAAATGGCGCATGAATAGCGGGGCGTCGTCCTGATGCACGATGCGGTAGGCAAGTTGTCCATCGGCCAGGAACTCCGCGGCGGAGTAGCCGGAAATACGTTCGCAGGAAGGCGAGACCCAGATAATTTCGCCGTTCACTCCGCGCCAGTACTCCCAGTCGTAGGTGAAATCCGCCACGGTGCGGAACTTCAGCTCGCTTTGCCGCAGGGCTTCCTCGGCCCGTATCCGCGCGGTCACGTCCTCAAAGGAGGCCACATAGCCATCTGTGGAAAGGATGCCGGAAATGACGCAGGAGCGGACCTCCCCGTTATTGCACACAACACGGTACACGTGCGATGGGATGCCCGCATGCGTGCGCATGGCCTGGTCAAGGCTGCGCTGCCACTCATGCCGCACCTCGTCGCGGTAGCCGGCATCGGGGTAGGCCAGGAGCATCCAGTCGTCGAGGGTTTTGATGTCCTCAATCCCATAGCCGAAAACTTCCGTGAAACATGCATTGACGCTGAGGACTTGGCCGGAGAACGTGGCCAGACACAACGGCATGGGGGCCCGCTCGAAAAGTTCACGGAAACGGCTTTCGCTGGCGGCCAAAGCCTCCTTGGAGCGCAATTGGTGCGTGATGTCTTGAAAAATCGCGGCGAAGGTGTCGCCACCCATGGGAAACGCCGAAACCCGCAACTGTTTGCCTAACTCCGGCACGTTGTAGTCGAAGCGCACCGGGCGTTGCTCCTCCACAAGGGCTATGTATGTGCGCAGATTGGGCGGGGCGGCGAACCCAAAGACCTTCGTCACCCTATGCCCGATGACTTTCTCGCGGCTGACGCCAAGGATGGATTCATACGCGGGGTTCACCTCGCGCACGGTGTAGTCCAGAACGGCGCCCTCCGGCCCGCGCACAAGCTCCAGCACGCACAGGCCTTCGCTCATGGAGTTGAACAGGCTGCGGTAACGTTTCTCGCTTTCGCGCAACTCGCGGCTCATTCCCAGCAGCCGCCCGCTCATCACGCTCACCAGCACACCGCTGAACACAAGCACCAGCCATTGCAGCAAGTCGCTGGTGGAGCCGATGCCCAGACTGCCGACAGGCGGTATGGACATGAGATTGACGCCCAGCGCGGAAATGGCCGTGGCCAGCAGGCCCGGCCCCATGCCCCCGGTGAGGGAGCAGAATATGATGGGCACCATGAACAGGATGAGCAGCGGCCGCTGCCCAAATTCCGTGGCGATGCTCATGCGCAGGGCCAGCGTGGCCAAGGGCACGAGAACGGCAAGCAGATACACCACCCAGCGCGGTATGCGCGTGCGGAAAAGGTCTTTAGACATCAGCGTCCCGCTCGGCATTGCTGGGTTTGTCACGCCCCCGGGGGGAAAAGGCGGAAGAGCATATTCGCCGACTACGTATATGGCCTACCCCAGGGATGGGGAAAAGGCAAGGCGCGGCGGCAAATCGCCTAGGAAGAACGGCTCTCCAACTGCGAGATATATGCGTCGATGTCGTCATCCGGCGCTGCCGCACCGCCCGGCCCGGCGGCGGATTCGGCAAGCCACTCCGTTTCCGTGTCATACGGGAGCGGACAGGACTCCCCCACGCCCACTCCCGCCTTCCGCGCGTGACCGCCGCCGTCCAGAACGCCGTAGTCAAAAAGGCGCGAGGCGGATTCCCCCGGCGCGCAGGAGGCTTGGGTCTGGCCACGTTCCGCCGGGGTGTAAAACTCCTTGCGTGTGGCGAGGTAGTCGTCGCGATAGGAGGAAAAAGTGAACATGCCTTTGTCCTTGCACGTTTCCAGGTAGCCGTCCAACTGGGAGAGCTTGTTCTCGCGGATGAGGGTGGCGATGGCCTTGCTGTTGTGCAGAACGGAAAGCAGCGGCACGGAATGACGCAACCGGGGCATGTAGAGCAACTGCTGATTGATGATGCCAGCCAGGCTGTGCGCCAATTGCAGACGGGTGTGCTCGTTGGCGTTGGCGCCGGTGAGGTTGCACATGCGGTGCACGGCTTCCTCATGCGAACCCGCGTGCATGGTGGTGATGACCAAGTGCCCGGATTCCGCGGCGTCCAGCGCCAGCTGGATGGTTTCCGGCGCGCGCATTTCGCCCACAACCACCACGTCCGGGGCCTGCCGCAGCACATCGAGCAGGCCGCGCTGGTAGCTGTGGAAATGTTTACCCAGCTCGCGTTGCTCCACAAAGGCCTTGTTCGAGGTGAAAAGGTACTCGATGGGGTCCTCCAGCGTCACCACATGGCAGGCCCTGGTGGAGTTGATCTCGTTGATGAGCGCGGCGATGGTGGTGGTTTTGCCGCTGCCGGTGGAGCCGCAGATGACCAGCAGGCCAGAGGACAGACCGCAGAAGTCCCGCAGGGATGGGTGCAGGTTCAGACTTTCCAGATCGGGCGTGGAGTTGGGCAGAAACCGTATGGCCAGGCTTGCGCCGCGGTGGGAGCTGAACACGTTGATGCGCACGCGTTTGCCGGCAATGCTCAGCGCGAGGTCGGTGGACCAGTGCTCCCTGAGCCGACGCTTCTGCAAAGGATTGAGCAGGGTATCGACCAGGTCGTCCACCTGCTGCGCCGAAAGGGTGTGCTGCTTCTGAAAAAAAACTTCGCCGTCGCGGCGGCATACCAACGGGTGGTCACCGGCGATGTGCAGGTCGGAAAAACCGCGCTCGTAACAGGCGGCGATGAGCTTGATGAACGTTTCCATGGGGGCTTGTCCTGAAAAAAGTTGCGAAACGCGCCGCGCCGGGGAGGGGAACGACTCCCCATGATTGCGTCCGGTTGCGGCGTCATTTCTGCGGAAGGGGAACCTACTACCAGAGCCTATGGCATGCAATGCCCCATCTATGGCTTAAGCAAAATTATCACGGAATATTAAGGGGTGCCGTAAACAAAAGAAAACGCCCAGCTCCTAGGAGACGGGCGTTGGGTGCATGCCCCGGCCTGGCGGCCGTTGGAAAAGATCCGGCGTGCAGAATCAGCGGGCGACGAGCACGGGACAACTCGCGGCGGCAAGCACCCGGTGGGTGGTGCTGCCCAGGAGCACGCCGCCAAGGTCGGTGCCGCCGTGCGCGCCTATGACGATGAGGTCATAGCCGCCGTGCTCGGCCTCTTCGAGGATGACCTCGTCGGGGCGGCCCTCCTTGATGATGAGCACCGGTTCAACGCTGATCGCATGCAGCTTGGCCACGAAGGGCGCCAGCAGCGTCTCCGTCTGCTTGACATACTCGCCAACAAGCTCGGTGCGCGCGGCGCCGCCAATGAGCATGGGAATGCGCGGGTAGCAGTGCAAAAGCGCCAAGTGCGCCCCCTGCGTGTGGGCCAGGCCCAAAGCGTAGCGGAAGGCGTTTTTTGCATGTTCGGATTCGTCGATAGGCACGAGGATCTTCTTGAAGGTCTGCACTGCTGTGTCCCTTTCTCCTTGTCTGTCTTGACCAAGAAATGCCCGACCCGGGCGGGTGAGTCAAGGCGCTGCGCCAGTCACCAGCGGACCGTTCTTCCGCAACAAGGCCCTCGACACGCGGCGGGCAAGATCCTTTGGGAGAAGGCCGGGCGTATTTTCCAGGCGCGGGTGGGCGCTACATGTTCGGCCCCTGCGGTGAGCTGTGCCAAGCACATATCCAAAGCACACCATGCGCGCGCGATGGACACACAAAGTAACGGAGCGCCGCTGGGGCGGCAAGTGGTCGGCAAAGGCCCGCACCCGTGGATGTTCTTGCTTTTAATGCCAATTCTGGCTAGCCGTGCGTATGTTCCAATCATCATGGAATGAATTGCTGCACGATGCAGTGACGCCGCAGCGCTTGTTTCCGGCCTTGTGCTCCGGGCTTGTGGTCGGCCTTCTGCTCATCGTCATCCAATTGTCCCTGGCCTCGCTCATCTTCTCCGGCCCGCTGGCCGCCTTCGCCCCCCAGGCTTCCGGCCTCACGCTGTTCGGCACGTTCGTCATGTGCCTCGTGGTGGCCTTGTTCAGCTCCTTCCCCACAGCCATCTGCGTGCCGGAAGACGCACCGGCGGCGGTTATAACCTCCGTCGCCGCGGGCATAGCCGTCAGCCTCGCGGGCGAGGCCGACCCGCGCGCGGCTTACGTCACCATCGGCGCGGCCATGGTCCTTTCCACCATGGGCACGGGCGCGCTCTTCCTTATCCTGGGGCGCTTTCAGTTAGGCAATCCCGTGCGCTACATGCCCTATCCAGTGGTGGCGGGTTTTCTGGCCGGCGTGGGCTGGTTGCTCACTGTCGGCGGCATGGACATCATGACCGGCGGCTTGCACGGTTTGGCCGACCTGGCCCGGCTTTTCAGCGCCGAACAACTCCGCATGTGGCTGCCAGGGTTGGCGCTGGCGCTGGCCATGCTGGCGGTTGGGAAATATTGCAAAAGCGGCATGGGGTTGCCCGCAACCATAGGCGCGGCGTGGGCGGTCTTCGCCGCCGTCCTCTGGATCAGCGGCCAAAGCCTGGCCGATGCGCAACACGCGGGGCTGCTTCTTGGCGACATGGGGGGAAGCACGCGGCTGTGGCCGGTGTTCACCCCCACAGATCTCAGACTCATCCGCTGGGACGTGCTGGCGATTCAGATTCCGCAGCTATGCACCATTCCGCTGGTGTCGGCCATCTCCTTCCTGCTCATCAGCAGTGGGCTGGAAGCCATTATTCAGCGTGACCTGAACATGCGGCACGAGTTATACCTCAATGGCATCGCAAACCTTCTCGCAGGTCCCGGGGGATCACAGGCAGGCTACACGGCGCTCAGCTTCTCCATGCTGGGCAGCATAACGGGTTCAAACTCCCGGCTGGTAGGCGTGACCACCGGGCTGCTCTGCGGCGGGGCCGTGTTCTTTGGGGCCTCGCTGCTCTGCTCTGTTCCGCGTTTCATCCTCGGCGGGCTCACGCTGTTCATGGGCTTTGCCACCTTGCTGGACTGGGCCGTGCGCGTGCGCACCAGCATGACCCGCGCCGAATACGCCCTGGTTCTGGCCATCCTTTGCTCCATCGGCGCGTTCGGATTCCTGCCGGGGGTCGCCTTTGGACTTGTCCTCGCCGTGGCGGTGTTTGTGGTCAAGTACAGCCAACTTCCGGTGGCCCGCCAGGAGTCAGCCCCAAGCGGCGCCCTCGCCAGCACGGTCAGGCGCTCCGTTCCCGAGCAGCACATCCTGCAGGCCCACGCGGACGAAATCAGCGTGCTGCACATCGCCGGCTACCTGTTCTTCGGCTCGGCAAACACACTCAACCGCATGGTGTCCGAGTATCTTGATCCGCAAAGCGGCAAGCGCTTCACGCATCTTCTTTTGGATTTTTCCGAGGTGGACGGCTTTGACTCCTCCGCGCTGAACTGCCTGCTGCGCATGGTGCAACGCTGCAAGGCCGCGGGCATGACGCCCCTGTTCGCCAGCGCTCCGGAAGGGCTGCCCACGCAAATGCGCCGCACCGCGCCGGGCGACACGCAGGACCTGCTTTTTCTGCCCAGCCTGGATAGCGCGCTTGAGTGGTGCGAGGCCGATATCCTTGCCCGATTCGAGTCGCAGAAGACCAAGGAATCGCAGGATGCGCTCTTTGACAGCGCCGTTGACGACTTGCTGGCGCAGATTGAGCAAAGCGAACGCTTCGAGGCATTGCTGGAGCGCATGGCCCCGTATCTGGAAACGAGGGAATTCGCACAAGGCGAGCTTATTCAAAACGCGGGGGAATTCGCGGGAGGCGTGCTGTTCCTGGTTTCCGGCCAGGCGGAGGAAACGCAAAGCGACGAGACGGCTTCCGTCCGGCTGGGCACGCTGAACGCTGGCGCTCTGCTCGGGCGGGCAACCCAAGAGCAGCACAGCGCCGCAGCAAGCAGCATCATCGCGCTCACCGCCTGCTCCCTCAAGTTCCTTTCATTCATGGCGCTAACCCGCATGGAGGAGGAAGACCCCAGGCTGGCCCTGGGCTTCTACCACCTGTATACGGGAGTCGCGCACCACGGTTAAACGCTGACCAAGTCTCCGCGCCCGCCGTCCTCTCGGAAAACCCGCTCGGCGGCCTCCAAGCCCACAGCCCCAACAGCTCAGACAGCCGATCCTCCCCCAGCGCCTCCACTCGCCCAAGGAGTGGAGACGGGGCAAGACGCGCAGCCCCGGCAACAGGTCGTCACACGTCCGCAAGCCGCATGCGCCGCGCTCCTCGCAGCCCCCGTCCACCGACCCGGCAACCGACCCGACATCGCGTGGCAAGTCGCTGAGGCATTGGCCCGGCAAACGTCACCACCATCGAAGCGCGAAAGGCACGGGCGAGACGCAAACATCCGCATCCCTCAACGCCGTTCCCTGATATTCGGCAGCGGGTAAAGGCGCGGGGCACATATTGGATTTCGACCTGCTTTTTAACGCAAAAAAAGGGGTTGCGGCGTACACCGTAACCCCTTGGATTTCTGGCGGAGAGGGAGGGATTTGAACCCTCGATAGGCTTTTAAGGCCTATACCCGCTTAGCAGGCGAGCGCCTTCGGCCGACTCGGCCACCTCTCCAATCAAATGCGCCACATGTGCGCGGACGAATCCTTTACCCTTTCACTGCTTACGCTGTCAAGCTGCAAAGGCCAAATCAGCCCTTCTTCCGCGAGGCGGCCGTTTTGGAGCCAGCCGAGGCCTTGCCGGAAGCCATGGCCTTGCCGGATGTGGAGACCTTGGCGGGGTTGATCGTCGTCCTGCCGCCCTTGGTCCCGCCATCCATGTCGCGGCGGGAGCGGCCAAGGCGCGGCGCGCGGTTGGTCAGCAAGCGCTCTGGCTCCTTTTTCTCGTGGCTGGAGCGGAACACCACCCCAAGCGGAGCCTTGCGAATGCCCAGCAGCTTGCGCAGCTGGTTTTCCAGATACTTGCCGTAGGCCGCCGTCACCAGCTCGGAATCGTTGACGAAGAATACGAACATGGGCGGATCCTCGTCCGCCTGGGTGAGGTAGTAGAACTTGGCCCGGCGGCGCTTGATGACCGGAGGCTGATGCTTGGTCGTGGCCTCGGCCATGGCGCGGTTGAGCGCGCCGGTGCCGATGCGGATGATGCACTCCCGGCGGATGTCCTCGGCCATGGGCAGAATCTTCTTCGTGCCCGCGCCTGTGAGGGCGGAAATGTACAGCACCGGCACATGCGAGCAGATGCGCAGGGCGTCGGCGTAGGCCTCGCGCAGGGCATCCTGATGTTCCTTGGGCACAAGGTCCATTTTGTTCACCGCCACCAGGAAGGGCGTGCGCTGCTCGGCAAGATAGGCAATGAGGCGCTTGTCCTGGTGGCTCAAGCCCTCCACCGCGTCCAGCACAAGGATGGTCACATCGGCGCGTTTGCTGGAGGCCAGGGCGCGGAACACGCTGAGCTTCTCCAAATGGTCGGTGATGACCGCCCGGCGGCGCACGCCGGCGGTGTCGACGAAGATATAGCGGCGTCCGTCCTGCTCGAACCCGACATCCACGCTGTCGCGCGTGGTTCCGGCGATGTCGCTGACGATCTGTCTGGCCTGGCCCACAAGCGTGTTGACCAGCGAGGATTTGCCCGCGTTGGGCCGCCCCAGCATGCACAGCTTCAGGCCCTGCTCCGGGCCGTACACGGGCTCGGGCTTGAGAAAGGGCGCGGCCAGTTCAACGGCGCGCACGCGCAGGTCCGCAAGACCATACCCATGCGCGGCGGAAACCGGGGCGATCTCGAATCCCAGGCCGTGGAAGTCGGCCGTGGCCTTGGCTTCCAGCTCCGGGCCGTCCACCTTGTTGACCACCAGCAGCACCGGCTTGCCAGAAGCGCGCACCTTCTCGCTCACGGCCTGATCCAGGCCGGTCATGCCCTCGCGGCCATCCACCACAAAGAGCACCACATCGGCCTCGAACAAGGCCTCGGCGGCCTGCTCGAACACAAATTTATCCATGCCGCCGCTGGCGGCCTCGTCAGCGTCGGGCAGCATGCCGCCCGTGTCGATGACGGCGGCGCGCTGGTCGCCCTCGTACATTTCGCCGTACACGCGGTCGCGCGTCACGCCGGGCAGGTC
>Ga0183100_1001576_pt1 | contig 11206 bp, 3 predicted proteins | sample Biomet2_FD_127789 | JGI IMG/M metagenome (GOLD analysis project Ga0183100, IMG submission 127789) | Microbial communities from bioreactor (seeded with anoxic lake sediment) at LBNL, California, USA - Biofuel metagenome 2 | ecosystem: Engineered > Bioreactor > Anaerobic > Unclassified ...
ATGGTCAAGACAATCGCGGAAGCTGGTTTACGGGCTATCAGATATACAGCTATGACATCGATCATAACCGGTTCTCTCTCGTCAGCGATATCACGAAAATGCCGGGCAACTGGCGCCTCTACGGCACAGGGTTCCGCATCCATCCGGTGACTGACGAGTTATATTGCTTCCTCTATCATGAGTTCAGTGATCCTACACATGAGATTGCACGCCTCCGTTCCGACGGCAAGCTGTTGAAGGAATACCCGATGATCGTCAATTACTGGTTCCCCGCACTGCCTGTGTTTCCCGATAATGAAGATCCCGTAGTGTCGTCCGTCTTCCCTGAAACGCTAGAGCTTACGGAGAAACATCCTGTGGGAGAGTTGAGACTTACCAATCTGGTGAGCGATGCCGACAATCTTGATGTGGCCATCGTGAAATCCGTGGAGGCTGTGTCGCCCGAATCCCCCTTTAAAGCCGTTATCCGTAACGATTCGCTTATTGTCACCTCTTCTGCTTCTCTGCTCGAGAGGCATGAAGCTACCGTTAGTTTATGGTTCAATTCTAACGGGCAGATTGTAACTAGGAATCTTATCGTGAGAAGTGGTGTGACTACTGATGCCCCCAAGGTAGAACATCAGATGCTTGCGTTCTATCCCAATCCGGCTTCCGACAGAATTTGCCTGAACAACGATACGCCGGCAAAAGTTACTTTTTACGCTTTGGGCGGGAAAAATATTCTATCGACGACAGCCACTCCCGGCGAAGCCATTGATATCTCGCGCATCCCCGGCGGAGTATATGTCGTATGCGTGGTTACAAGGGAGAAAACAGAGGTATTGAAGGTGATTAAAAAGTAGTGGCGAAGGAGTAGCTTCCCGCATGTTGAATCGTTTATTATTTAAAGGCGTTTTGATAGACCCCATGAACAGAATGGGGTTTATTACTATTCATTTCATTTATACAGCAAGAAGGCTCGAACTTCCCAGTCCGAGCCTCCCTATCGAAATAACAAAATCAAATAAACACTTTATTAACACATAACAAACGTGGTTTTATTTGTATTTTTCAGTTGCGTACAATCACTTTTTTTGTAAACTGCCGTGTAGCATCGGTTGCCGTGATAGCATAAACACCCTCCTCGAGTGTGATCTGACGTTGTTCGTCGGCACAGTAAATATTGAATTCACCCAGAACACGCCCGGTCATGCCTACAATACAACAGCGGCAGCCTTCAAGGTTTTGCAGATGCAGTGTTCCCTTGGCATAATAGACGTTGGCTGTGCCGGCATTAATCAGTTCGCCGGCGGTGGCGATATCAATGGTCACTTTATCGCTTGACGCCGCATTCAGCATTTTGCTTTCGTCGTTGCTTTCGTAGGCCGTTGCCGTTACAATATAGTCACCGGCATTCCAACGATCGGTCAGAAGATTTATCTTATAGTAGTCTGCCGACTTCAAAGAGGCTTTGCCCGAAAGGACTTGTCCCTGGTCGTCGGTTTTGTATATAGTATGTAGTACCGGGTTATCGTTTACATATTTGTATACCGAGATGACGTACCATGCAGCATTATGGGTCCGTGAGAACATTAGGGCGAGATTACCTCCGTTGTCCGTCACTACCGGTTTGGGTTTCAGAACGGTCAGGATGCATCTTGCGCTGTGATTACCGCCATCGGTGAATGCTATGATCTTCACTGTTCCTGCCCTGACAGCCGTAACCTCGCCATCGTTAACGGTAGCGACCTGTGCATTGGTAGTTGCCCAGATAATCTTTTTGTTGGTGGTGTTAGCCGGTACGATAGTGGCATTTAGAGTGAAATATTCACCCTCATATAACGTCTGTTCATCCTTATCCAAGGTAATACCTTCGTTCAGAATGTCATTTACCGTCACCCGACAGGTTGTTGTGAAACCGCCTACCTTCGTGATAGCACGCACTATAGCTACTCCCTGTTTTTTAGCAGTGAACAGGCCCTCTTCATCCACTGTAAGCACATCGCAATTGTCGGTTTCCCATACAACACGTTTGTCAAACTGTTCGCTGCTGCCTTCGGTGGTAGCCACTGACGCTTGTATGGTAAATACATCGCCGGTAGTCACCGTTTTCTCTTTTTCCAGGGCTACGCCGGTGATTCCTGTACTACGGTCGGTGACGAATATTCGGAGAGAATCCTTGATGCCGCTTTCTTTTGTTTCGAGTATCAGGTATGAAGAGCCAGTTTGGTTTCCAGTGAGTTTTAGGTACGGGCCATATAAATTGATATTTACGTTTGTGAGTACATTTGTGTCGGAAGCTGTAGCCTGTTTGATTATACCCGACGAACCACTGGCAGCGATCACTGATGCATTACCGGGGTAACAGGTCATTTTGATCTTTTTTAGGATTTCCCATTCGTTGTTGACCGCATCGGCGTTATCAAGGGATAGTTCTTTAGGAGTGATCGCAAACCGGTCGAGCGGAATTCCTGCTTCAACTACACAGGTGTCGGACACAGCACCATCCGCACTCGTTACAATGATATTCACACGACCGGCCTTGACGGCATATACTTCGCCGCTGTCAGTCACAGATATCTCGTCAGGATATTCCGAGTGCCAAGTCACACCTTGCACGCTGGCTTTCGGATCTAGGACTGCCGTCAGCTGATGGCTCTCGGTAATCTTCAATTTCAGTGTTTTTGGAGAGATAGTGATCTTCCCGGCAAGTTTCTTCCCCAGTACCAGAATTCTCAGTTCTTCCTTAAAACTGCCATCGGCGATGCGTGCAGTAACTACTGCGGTACCTGCTGACATGGCAGTAATAAGTCCTGCTGTATTGACGGCAACGACTTTGGTATCCGATGAACTGTAAATAACAGGTTTTTCGGCCTCTGTAAACGCACCTCTATCGATAGTTTCATGCTTTTTCAAGTCATACGTTCCCTGAGGTTTTAGCGTCTTTTTATGTTCATCAATGCTGAAACTGTTGATCCACTCACCGTATACAATATGGCAGGGAAGTATATAGGTATCTACTCCGTTGGTAAGGGTAAAAGTCGCTTTTGTATCCACCGGAGTTTTTACGTTATCACTGTTTATCTTGACCAAGAGACCCTGTTTATCCAGTGATACCGTCCATCCTGCGGGTGTAACATTATTTTCAAACAGGGTAGAGGCAAGCTTCAGGTTAGCCGTGTTGGCATTAACCGGCTTCAAGACAAGGGGTATAGGTATGGCGATAGTTGTCGTTAAGAACTTGGATCCATAAAGCGTATCGGCTAAAGAAACATTTTGCAGGTCGGGTCCAATGCACGAAACTCTAAAAGAGGCTTTTTTATAGGTTCCGTCGCTAGAAGAGATCTGGATTGTAATATTATTTCCTATTTTCAAGCCGGCGATTGCACTATCGCCTTCCAGCCCGACAATAGCGGCATTGCTTGTAGTTAACGAAACTTTCCGGTTTGTGGCATTATCGGGAGTTATTTTGTATGTCAGTTTAATCGTTTCGCCCAGATGAATGGTAGCCGGCGGATTAACAAAGGCGAGCGATTGAATCAAGGTAGGCTTGACATATCCCTTAACCGTAACCAGACAGGTATCTGAAACATGCTCACGCGTTTCGCTTTTTGCAGTAATATTCACTGTGCCAGGGGAATGAGTGGTAACGATCCCTTTGTCGACGGTGGCAATTGTTTCGTCGGTTGTAGACCACGTCACTGTTTCATCTTTTGAACAAGTAACCGAGAGCACTTCCTGCTGTTCATTGCTTTCCATTGTCAGCGATTTTTTATTCAGCTTGAAAGGAATGGTTGTTGTACCTAAAGTGATTTTCGTAGCATGCTCCACAACCTTGCCATTTGAGTTGAAAGAGAAGTGGAGATTGATCACGGCCGGAGAATCCGGTATTTTCAATGGAATGATAGTGAGCTTGTTTTCGGCTACCTCGGCTTTAATTAGGTCGGGCCGGTCATTATCAACTGAGACAATGACAGCCGAAACCATATTGTCGTTATCTGTAATGATCTCATTGAGAGATTCGCTATACATATTATAATCTCCACTCAGTGTGATTGTTGCCGGCAGTTTTGAAGTTACGGTCGGGGCGTCGTTGTCGGGAAACACCGGTAGTGCAGGGAACCAGTAGTTGGCTCTGTCGTAAGGATATTTTCCTTTGACAGTCCCGTTGGTTTCGTTTTGTCCATCGGTAGCTATTCGTATAAATAGATGCTCGGAATCACCAAACGAGTGATATAGGAAACAATACATATCATCGTTTACCGGATCGATACGGAATCCGGTGCCGTAAAGACGCCAGTCACCATCCAATTTGGTAAAGTCAAATACCTTGTAGAAGGACTGTTTGTCTATATCGTAGCAGAATATTCTGTAGCCGGCGAACCAACTGCCGGATCCATAGCCGTTCCAATAGAGTTTGTTCTCTTGTTTACTGGCACAGAAACCATCGGCCGTCCAGGCGTACCACGAGTTTGGAATAGTTTCTATTCCCTCACTGGTAGGAATGGGGACCTTCACCGCCTGCAACGTTGTAGGATTGATCTTCCACATAAAGTAATCGGCTGCACCGCTGCCGTTTGTTTGCGCTACACTGGCCCATACCGTTCCGTCTTTCGATAATACAATAGAACCTAATCCCCAACCTTTTTGCGGCACCAGAATGGTGGTATCCAATTTATTCGTTTCAGGATTGATCACCAGCAGACCGAGTTTCTGGTGAACGGCGAAGACGCGATTGTTGACGTGCAGCATCGAGCCTATCTGATTGGTGTATAAGCTTGAAGCGGAACCTCCCGTACCCGGAATAACTTCGCCAATCTCCATCTTATTAATATCGTAGACATAGATGCCATTGCTGGTACCGATATATCCTTTGTTTTTATCTACGCCCAGGAATGAACGTCCGTCGGCGATAGACTCACCGTTGCTGTTCGTTGCAATATTCGGGAATTCCTTGAGAAGTTTCATCGTCTTGGCATCACATACGGCCAGCCGGCTGCCGCGGATTGATGCACCAGGATCCCGATCCTGCTTTGATACGATGTAGAACTTTCCGCCGTAGATTGTGCCGAACTGTGCGGTGGCACCTAACTCATGCCCTGGATTTTCCTGTTGAAGAGCATTGAGCGTCCATTTCTCTTCTGAAGAAAGAAAATTGACGGAACTGTTTTGATGTCCATACCAATCTTCATTTACTACAAATGTGCCTTTGGTATAATCCGGACTTTCGGATGAGGCACGTGTCATTAAACGCTGTGCGGCATTTTGAGGGAGTGCAGGTAACTGCAACTTCTGTCGCTCTACGGCGTTTAGTTCATGGTTGCTGACTTGCCCTGTTGCCGACCATATGGCCAACAACAAGGTAGCTGCAAAGTAAAGTGTACGTTTCATGAAATCTTGTTTTATATAAACAATTAGTGAATAACTTGTATTTTGAATGCTTGCTTATTGCTTTTATTGTTGCCGACCAGCAGATACAAGCCTGTTGAAAGCTGCACCGGATGCATTTCGTGCGTTGATGTGGCTATGAATGAAGCCTTGCAGACACCAGTTATTGTATAGAGACTTATTTGATAGCCTTCCATGTTATCAATATAGAGTGATCCTTTTGCATAAAAAGCTTGCGGTGCCGTTGCTTCGATCAGATTGCTGGCTGTAACAAAAGAGGTTTTCTCTAATTTGTAGGTATCATACAGACTGAGATCTTTCATTACACGTACTTCAAAAGTATAGATTCCATTCAGTGTCAACCCTTTCATCGGAACTCTGATTCGCTCAGAGGATGCTTTGGTATCAATATCGGAGATAATGTTTCCGTTGGCATCGAGGCTGTAGATCTTAATCTTTTGGATGGTGTTGCCCTGATGTTTGTAGATATGTATCTCATAAGAAGTCGCTTCATTGCAAGAGGTAAATGAAAGGACAGGAGTAGTGCCTTCTTCCGATAATTCAGGGATCACTGTGAGTAAAATATGAATATTACATACCGCTTTGATGCCACCGTCATTCGACTGCGCAGTGATTGTTACATCACCCGGATTCAAGGCATTAACAATGCCATCTTTCACAGTGGCGATATGCTCGTCTGAACTGTTCCAAGAGACGGATTTATCTGTAGCATAAGCCGGCAGAACTGTCGCTGTTAAGGTTGATTGTTGCCCGGTATGCAGGTTAAGCGAGGTATTACTTAACGCCACACTGCTAACATGAATCGTTTGGTCTGTTGGATCTGAAGGCGTTGGAGTAGTGCTTGGTTCCGTTGCAGCCACAAAAATATCGCCAGGAGTGGTTCCCTCCATCGTTGTCATATCTCCGTTCCAGCTCCAGGCATCCCAGGAACCATTATTCAATATACGGCTGGTGGAACCAACACCTGAATAAAAGAACTCATCAGTATGCGACTCGCGCGTGAAATAGCTCCAGTAGCCATAATACCATCCGGCTGCCCAGTGTCCCGAACCGGCATCACATTTCCAGAAGTCGTAGTCGTAAGAACAATAGCCATATTTAGCTTGCGTGAACGGATGATAGATTACACCTGTCGCCAAACCATTCTTAATTGCAGCAGCGGCATCTCCGACAGGATCTGCAGGTACACTTGTCTGTGGAGACAGTGTTGGAAAAGGCTCCGAAAAACGGAAGAGATTCTTTTCCGGATGTGCTTTCGCTCCTTCCAGGTCGTAGGTAATATTCAGCTTGTTGTCGGAATAACCGAGGCCACAGATAGTATATCCCATCGGTCCGGTCTGTTGCGTAAGAAGTAATAATCGTGGATCAGCTTTGGCTATGGCCACGATCATGTCATGCCCCGTTGCTGTACCGTTCCAGCGAAATCCCCAAACGATGGCATCAGGACTTTTTCCGTCGTGCCATTCAATCATCAACGCTGCTTCATTACTTCCGCTTCCAACCCAGTACTTGATATCTTTGAAGGAGAACGAAGTGTTCGACTTTGTCTCTATCGTTTTAGTCTGTGGTATATGCTTGACTGTAGGATGAAACTGTCCCTGCACCGTTGTTTGTGCGAAGACTCTTGGTGCCAGAAAGAACACCAGTAATAACAGGAATGAAATATATTTCTTCATGTGTATAATTATTATTATTGATTAATTGCTATCTTTTTAACTATACGGTGCGTGTCTTTTATGGCTGTAACCACATATATCCCTGTCGGCAGCGATATATAGTGTTGTTCGTCGGCACTTGAAATATTAAATGAACTTATCATGTTTCCTTTCATGTTGGATACATAACCATGATAACCTTCGAGGTTCATCAGATGAAGCATTCTTTGGACATAGTAGATGTCGGCTTCACCGGCATTGATTAACTGATTGGCAGTAGCTATAGAGATCGTCAGTTTATCGGTCGACGCCGTATTCAATAATTTGCTTTCGTCGCTGCTTTCGTAGGACGTTGCCGTTACAATATAGTCACCGGCATCCCAACGATCGGTCAAAAGGTTCACCTTATAATAGTCTGTCGACTTCAAAGAGGCTTTACCTGAAAGTACTTTCCCTTCCGCGTCAATCTTATAAATAGTATATAGAACAGGTACACCGTGGAGATATTTATATACCGAAATGGCATACCAGGCAGCCTCGTAGGTGCGCGAGAACGTCAGGTCGAGTTTATCGTTGTTGTCTGTTACAGCAGGTTTAGGTTTCAGAATGGTCAGCGTACATCTTGCGCTGTAATTGCCATCTTCGGTGAATGCTATGATCTTAGCTGTTCCTGCTCTGACAGCCGTAACCTCGCCATTATTGACTGTTGCAATCTGTGCATTGGTGGTTGCCCAGAAGATATTCTTGTTGGAAGCCTCAGCCGGAGTGATAGTCGCTTTCAGTGCGAATTTCTCACCTTCATATAATGTCTGCTCTTCTTGATTCAGTTCTATGTCGGTAGCATGGATTCTGGTAGTTACGTTAACTTCGCATTCAGCTGTAAATGCTCCCTCTTTAGTTGTTACTTTTATGATAGTTGTCCCCGCAGAGAGTGCCAAAACCTTTCCTATTGTATCCACATCTGCTACAGATGTATTACTGCTGCTCCATGTTGTTGCCTGATCAACTCCGTCATGCTCGGGTAAAATCGTTGCTTTTAGTTGAACGATGTCGTCTGTGAAAAGAGATAGCTTTGTCTTGCTTAATATCACTCCGGTAACAGGTTCGGTGACGGTAACAGCGCAGGATGCTGTAAACTCCCCTTGCTCTGTTGTTGCCGTTATCGTAGCAGTACCCACTTTGAGGGCAGTAATCATCCCATTTTGTACGCTTGCAATTGTCGGGTCCGAAGATTTCCAAATAACCTCTTTGTCGGTAGCCCTATCCGGTAAAATAGTAGCTTTCAAGGTTGCATTACCTCCTGTTGAGAGACGAAGGGACGCGGTGTCTAAAGAAATTGATTTTACTGTGTAATAAATGGAAGCCATTTCGAATGATTCCGGCAGAGCGTTGCTGTTCCAACCCGCATAAACAAGCATATCATCATCCAGATCTGTGTTCAGGGCATCGGCTGAAGGATATTCTGTATAGATATAATCATCTGTATTTTCATCCTCTTCCCTAACAAAATACTTCCATTGGTTTCCCGAACTCCATCGCCCGCTCGTTGAAGCGTTTGTCCATGAAGTATAATCGGCAGACGGAATACCATAAATGCTTTTATTAAACGGATGGCTGATGATTCCTGTTTTCAGTCCTTCGTAAATAGCATCGGCTGCATCTTTAGCTGCATCAGCAGGTACGGCTGTCTGTGGAGCTTGGAAAGGAACTTTAAATTTGAAAGGATTGCTTGTGTTCTTTTGGGCATCTTCCAAATCGAAAGAAATTTTCAAATCTTTCCGTATCTTTTCGGAATAACCTATTCCACAGATAGAATCATTATTTTGTACAAGAAGCAACAAGCGAGGATCAGCCTTGGCAATGGCTGTGATCATAGTATAGACTGTAGCATTAAGGTAACGGAAGCCCCAAACTAAAGGCTTCGATTTGTTATCGTTCCAGTCGATAACCAAAAAGGAATAATTCGGACCTGTACCTGTCCAGTTTAATACATTATCACCATTAAAATCATCTTTTTCGACAATGATGTTTTCTTTTCCGTTTTTGGTCTGTACCTCATTTGCAGTGAGATGTGATCGACTCTGCACTGTTGTTTGTGCAAATACTCTTGGTGTCAGAAAGAATGCCAAGAATAACAGAACTGTAAAAATACTCCTCATAACTCTTTGATATTTATTATAATTAGACATAAAATATCAATCGGAACGACATGGCCTTAGCCTGCTGAAGGCATAACAATAAATCCATACACCCTGTAACAGGTTATGGCATGGATAGTGCATTCAAGAACAAATCCTTAAAGCAATGTCATCGATAAAAATTGTTTCGACTAATAAGCTAAACCCCAGTAGTTACTAGCAAAATGCATTGGCAGGTCTTCTGACTTACTCTACTTTGGATCGACCTTCCCGTTCTGAAAAACAGTGGCAGTGAGTATTGTCCAAAGTTGTTATAAATGAGCTTACAGCAGCGGGACTGTTCAGGATTTACACCTGCTTCCCTTTTAATTGTTTGCACTGAATAAGGCAAACAAACCAACACTCGCTGCAAAGTTATGAAATAATGTTATAAAAGGAGCATTTCAAGGAATAAATTTAAGTTTAGGAGATTTTCTCTGTCGTATTTAAAATATATAGACGGCCAATGACAGTCGATTGAATTATGTCGGTAGTTCTTTAGCGAGGTATGGGGCTGTTACAGATTCCTTGCTTTGTAAGAGTTCGTGCGGAGTGCCACTGAAAAGCAGTTCGCCACCCATTTGTCCTCCTCCGGGACCAAGCTCAATCACATAATCTGCCGCTTTCAGAACATCCAGATTATGTTCGATCAGGAAGACCGAGTTGCCTTGTTCTACTATTCTGTCGAACAGCGTGATGATATTCTGTATATCTCTTACATGCAGACCGTCGGTCGGTTCATCGAGTACAAAAATACGACCTTTGTTCGCTAAGTATGAGGCCAGTTTTACGCGTTGTAACTCGCCCCCCGATAATGTTGATAGCGCTTGATTGAGATGTAGATATCCCAAGCCTACTTGCATGAGCGGACGAAGTTTCTCTTCGATGCTTGTACCTGCAAATCGAAGTGAAGCCTTGCGCACAGTAAGATCCATCGCTTCGGCGATATTGATGCCGTCGACGGCGTATTGCAGTGCTTCTTTTGAATAACGCAGACCGCCGCAAGCTTCACACATCGTTTCTATGGTGTCCATAAATGCCATGTCTGACACGATGACGCCTTTCCCCTTACATACCGGACAACCTCCTTTGCCGTTGAAAGAGAACATGCTGAGACCCGCTTTAGTTTTTTTGGCGAATAGTTTACGTATATCGTCGGCCACCCCGATGTAGGTGCCTGGCGTTGAGCGTAAGCTTATTCCTATATTCTTTTGACTGATGTAAATCACATCCTCGTTGCATTGCCTGCGGAAGCAGTCCATCAGCGAACTTTTGCCCGAGCCGGCTACTCCGGCTATCACGGCCATTACACCCAGAGGAAGGCGTACTGTCAAGTCTTTCAGATTATGCTCTCTGGCGTGTTCTACCTTGAACCAGCCCATCGGCGTGCGTACGGCCGTCTTGAGTGGCGTTTTATTGGCAATCATCAAACCTGTTTGTGTAGTACTGTGCAGCAATTCACTGTACGAACCTTCGAATATAATATTTCCTCCATCCATTCCTGAACCAGGCCCCATATCGACAATATGGTCGGCAATCTGGATCATTTCCTTGTGATGTTCAACAAGCAGTACCGTATTGTCGTGGTCGCGTAGTTTACGGACGGAAGCTTTTAGCAGATGAATGTCGTGACTGTGCAACCCGACACTGGGTTCATCCAATATATATAAAATGTCTGAAAGAGCAGAATTGATGTATTTGGCAATCTTGCAACGTTGTGCTTCGCCACCCGAGAGTGTTCCCATACTGCGGTCGAGTGTCAGATAACCGAGTCCTATTTCCTGTAAAGCTTCCAGCCTGTTTTTAAGTGCTTGTTTCAAATCTGCTGCCAATGGGTCAGTAATTTGTTGGAGCCATAAGCAGATATCGGGGATTGCCATGGCTGTCACTTCTGCGATATTTTTTCCGTTGATGATACAGGAACGGACCGTCTTATTGAGTCGTGTGCCATCACAATCGGGACAGACTCCCATGGTCAGCACTGGT
>Ga0183100_1001577_pt1 | contig 11206 bp, 11 predicted proteins | sample Biomet2_FD_127789 | JGI IMG/M metagenome (GOLD analysis project Ga0183100, IMG submission 127789) | Microbial communities from bioreactor (seeded with anoxic lake sediment) at LBNL, California, USA - Biofuel metagenome 2 | ecosystem: Engineered > Bioreactor > Anaerobic > Unclassified ...
GCCACGACCACAGGGACAGGACGCCCCCTGGTGACCTCGCGGAAGGTCTCCACCGTACCGGTGTAGTTCGTCTTCACGATGTCCGCTCCCAGCTCCGCGGCCACCCGGGCCGCGATCTTCACGTTGCCGGCGGAGTTCTCCGAGGTGATCTTCCGTCCGCGGGGGTACATCATGGCGATCAAGGGCATCCCCCACTCCCGGCACTTCATCGAGGTCGTCCCCAGCGCCCGGAGCATATCCCCCTCGGTCTCCGCCCCGATGTTGATGTGCACCGAGACCCCGTCGGCGCCCATCTTCAGCGCCTCCTCCACCGACGTCACCAGCACCTTCTCGTTGGGGTCCGGGGACAGCGAGGTGGACGCCGAGAGGTGCATGATCAGCCCGATGTCCTTGCCGTGGCGGCGGTGCCCGTGCAGCGCCAGGCCCACGTGACCGAGGACGGCGTTGGCACCTCCCTCGGCGGCCTTGTCCACCATCGCCGCCATGTCCTCCAGGCCGCCGATCGGCCCCAGGCTCATGCCGTGGTCCATGGGAACGATGACCGTCCTGCCGGTATCCCTGTTGATTATCCTCTCCAAGCGAACTGCCTTTCCAGTATAGCTCATATCATGTCACCTCGTATGGTCACAGGATGGAACGATCAGGCCTGCCGCGTGCTCACGCGCAGGCCGTCAAAAAACAAAGCTGAAGCTGCTGAAGCGGACCGATGAACCGACTGAGGTGCTTCGGCGGCGCATTTGTTCCAACCTTGAGGGGCATAGGACTCTCGGCTATTTCAAAATGGTTCCCCTGACCGCGAGGTCGTCAGAAACAATTAGATAGCGGAAGAATAGAAAGTAACCATGCTCCAAGGCCGGGGTGAGCATGAACAAGCTGGTCATTACGATACTGTGCATCGTCGGAGAGATCGCCGTGGTCGCCGCAGGCTTCATCCTCTACCTGATGTACCTCTGACCGCGGTCGTCAGCCCCGGGCCACCAGCTTGATGATGCTGGAGGGGCTGCCCTCGGCGTCCCAGGTGCCGGTGGGGAGCGTCCAGACCTTGTCGGAGACCTTTTCCAGGCCTCCGGCGCTCGCGTTGTTGACGATGAGAGTGAAGATCCTGGAGCGAGTGCGCCGCTTGAAGTCGTTCCACTCCCGGACCAGCTCAGCGTCGGACACCTTGGACTCGCCGTCGGTGAAGAACAGCACGTCCGCTCCCTGCCATTTCTCACCTTGGACCGCGTCCAGGCCCACCCGGAGCGCGGAGTTGAAGTCGGTGTACCCCTCGAAGGTCAGGCACATGGTGTCGAGGAGGCTCTTGGCCACCTTCATCTTGTCCGCCAGGTTGATCTCCAGCTTCCAGTCGGCGGCGGAGAAGAGGATGACCTTGATGTCTCGACCCTCGCGCTCCATGCGCTTGGCCAGCATGAAGATGAAGGCCTTGGCGATCAGCTCGGGCTGCCCGCCCATGGAGCCAGAGGCGTCGATGAGCGCTATGATCGGCCCCTTCTTCCTCTTGTCCGGCACGTCGTTCCAGTTCAGCCCCCTGAGCTCGTAGGTCAGCAGGTTCCCCTCGAGCATCTGGGAGAAGAACAGCACCCTGAGGATGGGGACCTTCAGCTTGAGCAGCTCCACCGGCAGGAGGTGGCGGAAATCACTGGACAGCCCGAGGTCGTAGGCCTCGGAGGGGGCGAAGCTCTTGGCCCGGTCCTGATTGGCCCCATACTCCACGTCCAGCCTCCCCATGAGATCGATGACCTGCTGGATGTCCCTGCTCCGCCTCAGCAGCTCGTTCATCCGGCCGATGTTCTGCATGTACTCGAGGAACACCTCCTCGATGAAGGACTCGTCATCGCCGGAGGGGAGCATTCGCTTCATCATGGCCAGCATCTCCATGTAGTGCTGCATCTCCTCCACCACTCCACCGAGGCGACCGCGCAGCGCCTGGGCCAGGGCGTCCCGGGCCTCTCCGTGCTCGTCGGCGGCGTCGAACTCCTCCACCGCCCTGGCCAGCTCGTCGACCCCTACCGAGGTCCGCCTCTGCCACGCGACCTGGGTGAGGGCGATCAGCCCGTTGAGGCTCTGCTCCGCGACAGTGGACGAGGGCAGGGGGGCGGTGCGGTCCAGCACGTCGAGGACGGCGGTGACCGCGTGCCGCAGGGAGAGGGCAGCGATGATGTCGCTCTTGGCGGCCATGTCCCTCAGCCTGCTCCACTCCTCCGTGTCCCGCAGCGCCCTCAGGACGACGTGGAACGAACCGTACCGCCCGGCGTGCCTGTGCACGTCCACCACGTCCCTGCGGCCCAGGAGCTCCTGGGCGAGGATGACCGCCACCTCCTCTCTCTTCTTCCGGGGCAGGCGCCGGGGCCTCCCCACGACGAGCCGGACCGAGTCGTCGTTGACCGCCTTGCGCCAGCGCACCCCTTCCGCCGCGGCCATGGGCTCCCTCAGGGCTCCACCGGCTCCTGGGAGACGATGATCTCCCTGGTCTCGGAGAGGAGCCGGTTCATCTCGTTCATGGCCATGGTCTTCAGATCGTACTGCGAGAGAACATCCTCGCGGTCCTTGGGGGTCAGCCAGATGTTGTCCTCCAGGTGTCGGAGCAGGGCGGCCCGCTCCTTCCCCAGATCAGCCTCCAGGCCACCCAGGTCGTCCTCGAAGTCCTCCACCTCGCCGAGGTACAGCTCGCGGTCCGTGGTACACATGCTGAGCTTGACCGGCTCCCCCCGGGAGGCGAACAGTTCCACCAGGTTGGGCAGCAGGCGCGGGGAGATGCGGTGTTTGTGCACCTGGTAGAGGCCGTCGACGCCGGGCAGGGTGTAAGCGTGGTCGGGATGGATGGACACATGCTCCTTCAGCTCCTTCCAGCTGGCGAAGGTCTTCTCGCAGGTAGTGCAGGTCGCCTCCAGCGGCAGGATGAAATCCCTGGCCAGCACGGCGGAGGCGTGAAGGTCCTGGAGGTCCTTCTGCTCCCGCTCGATGTTGACCCCCCCAGCCACCGCCATCTCGACGAGCCGCTTCCTCAGCGTCACCCGTTCCTCCGGACGGTTCCATAGCATGTGCTGCAGGATGGGCAGGAAGGTCTTGTCCACCCTGTCCCGCCCTATGGCATGGGCGGCGACCTTCATCACCCACACCATCTTCTTCCACCGCCGGTCGGAGATGCTGACCCCGCTGGAGCGGAACTCCTTCCTGAGGGTGACGATGGCGTCCAGGACATCGTCGTCGATGTCCACACCCGCCGCTCCCCTCTGGGCGGCCTCGATCTCATCGATGGTCAGGCGCACCGAGGGCTCGAAGTCCTCGGCATGCCCCATGATCAGCTCGACGAAGTTGGTCTCGTCCTGCACGTAGCCGATGTAGTAGCGGAACAGGAAGCGGTCGTAGAGCGCCTCCAGGGACTCGTTCTCCTCCGGCAGCTCGTTGGAGGCGCCGAACACCGAGATCAGCGGCACGTCCAGGATCTCCGAGCCGTTGTGGTACCGGCGCTCGTTGAGGATGGTCAGCAGGGAGTTGAGGATCGAGGAGTTGGCCTTGAAGATCTCGTCCAGGAAGGACACGTTGGCCGATGGAAGGTACCCCTCGACCTTGCGGCTGAATATGTCCCCCTGGAGCGAGGACAGGGACAGGGGACCGAAGATCTCGTCCGGAGTGGTGAACCTGGTCAAAAGGTAGTAGAAGAAGGCGCCCCCGTCGATGCAGCCGCACATCTCCCTGGCCAGCATGCTCTTGGCCGTGCCGGGTGGCCCGATGAACAGGATGTGCTCCCCGGAGATCATCGCCAGGAGGGAACCGGCGATCTCGTCGCCGCGCTCCTTGAAGTTGCGGTTGAGCTCCTCGCTGAGGGTCCTGATCTTCTGGGTCATCCGCTGCGATTCAGCATGCTCCGTTATAAGCTTACGCCATGAACGAATAGAAGACCTGAACGAACGCCCACTTACGGCGGCCGCGTAGGGGTCCACAGGCAATGGGGGCGGACGGGCGGTCCGATGCGCCGGAACCCGCGGCAAAGGCGGCCGACGGCTCTCTTCAACGCAAAAGTTGTAGATGCGAGGCGTTCCCTGCTTATATATGGAAATACCTACCCGCCACGGGGCATAGACATAACGAACTACGAGATACAGAACATTGTTGCGTCCGCGAGCCTAGGCTGTGAGCTTGACCTCAACAAGCTGGTCCAGTCCATGCCAGGGTCCGAGTACAACCCTGAATCGTTCCCTGGGCTGGTCTTCCGTTTGAAGCAGCCCAAGACCGCCACCCTCCTGTTCCGCAGCGGCAAGCTGGTATGCACCGGGGCGAAGACGCTCAAGCATGTCCAGATCGCCGTGGACAAGGTCACCGAGGCCGTGAGGGCAGCAGGGGTCAAGGTCGAGAAGTCTCCCACCGTAGAGGTGCAGAACATCGTGGCCTCATCCAATCTGGAGAGCCCCATCAACCTCGCCTCCGTCGTCATCACGCTCGGCCTGGAGAGGGTGGAGTACGAGCCGGAGGTGTTCCCCGGGCTCGTCTACCGCATGGACAATCCCAAGGTGGTGATCCTGCTGTTCGGCTCCGGAAGGCTGGTGTGCACCGGCGCGAGGAAGCCGGAGGACGTGGGCGTGGCGGTGGAGAAGCTGGCCGAGGAACTGCGGCAGGCCGAGCTCCTGGCGCTGTGACCCGGCCGTATATCCTGGACGACCCGTCAGGGGCATACTGAGCGGCCGCCAGGACGCCATTGTCAGGCATTCTTAAGGCCTGGCCGCTCGCCCTCCAGCAACCCCAGGTACCATTGGTCGACGAAACGACCCTCCAGTAGCTGGCGCTGGCGCAGAACCCCTTCGCGTCGGAAGCCGAGCTTAAGCAGGGTGCCGATGGAGGCGAGGTTGGTGGCCAGGGGGTTAGCCTCAATGCGGTGTAGCTTTAGGTCTCCGAACGCATGGTCCAGGATGGCCGAGAGGGCCTCGGTCATGATGCCCCTCCGCCAGAGCTCCGGTCGGAGCTCGTAGCCGATCTCAGCGCAGGTGCGGGTGTCGTTGAAGTTCCACAGGCAGCATGCGCCGATCGCCTCGCTACCGTCCAGGAGCTCCAGGACCCAGTATAGGACCTCGCCCCGGCGCTGGTCCTCGAGGTTCCTCAACACCCACGCTCTAGTGCGCTCCATGTGCGAGTGCGGCTCCTGGCCATAGCACCTCGTGACCGAGGGATCGGACTTGAGGACGAAGAGCGCGTCGACGTCCGTCTCTTCCAGGGGGCGGACGCACAGGCGCTCCGTCACTAGTCTCGCTGGCAAAAAGGTCCTTTCGCGGCCCATGATGGCCGGGAGGGTGCTGCCACCTATAAGAACGGCCGCTGGCCGCATTCATATATAACACCGGAACCGATTCCACCGTTGGAGAGTGGGGAGCTGATTGAGGCCGGGCGTTATGAGGACGGGAGCGGCGAACCGCTGTCCCCGGAAGATGAAGCTGTGATGCTGGACGCCGAGGAGGACGAGGAGAAGAAACCCAGCCTGTGGCTCCTCATCGCGCTGGCCCTGCTCGCCCTGCTGCTGATCTGGATCATCCTGGGGATCTGGCGCTACCTCCAGGTCCTGGGCCACGGGGCGTTCTGAGCCAAGGGGGCCGCGGGATCGGGGGTCGATCGCCCTGACGTCGCTCCCCCGTCCCATGCACGAAGCCATCGTCCATGATCTTCAGGTCATCACGTCGAGGGGGATCTCCTCGCCTAGGGCGTCGGCAACGTCCTTCTCGAAGACGGCAACGAAGTCCACGATGATGGGGTAGGTGGGAAGGATGCCGAACATGTCCTTGTAGACGACCCTGTATATCCTGGATATCTCGAACTTTCGTTTGAGGACCTGGAACGATGCCTGCCTGTCACCGTCCACGGCCTCGCCTTCGAGCCGGTCAAGGCCGCCCAGTATCCCCGAGCGAAGGAAGTGCAGCTTGTCGTTGATGAAGTGACTCGTTATCCTGGCGCTGTCGAACCCCTGCAGGTAGCGCACGATGATGAAGTGGGAGGCGAATATGATGATCAGGCCGAGGACGGTGAGGCCGAAGGCCACGTCCAGGGAGGCGACGAAGAGGTCCAAGGACTTCTTGGGAAGGAGCATGGCGCTGACGATGAAGACCGCGAACACCGTCGCCAGGATCAGAACGATGAGCACCCCCTTGAGGTAGGCCTGCCACCGGAACTGGGCGCTCTTGTCCCTCCTGACCCTCCTCACGGTCTTCAGGAAATCCTTGGAATACGGCCGGTAGTGGATGATGACCTGGTAATAGCACATGATGGCGATGGCCTGGATGATGATGACAGCGGCGGGAAAGAGGTCCACCGTCCCCAGGCCTAGGCCCAGAACTACGAAGGCGATGCTGATGATCATGACGAGATCGATCCCCCTGGCCAGGGTCTGGGTGCCGATGAAGAAGGAGTTCCAGAAGGCGATGACCACGGCCTTCTTGCCCCGCGTGACCACTGCCCTGAGCTCCCGCTTCCTCCTCAGCCGGGGGCCCGCCTTCTTCCCCTCCTTCTTATCGGCCGGGGACCTCACCCGCCTCGTGGTGGGAAAGAGAAGGACGATGAAGTAATACATGTAGACCAGGAAGCCGGCCACGATCCAGTACAGGCCGTAGTTGGGTATGGTCACGACCAATATCAGGTTCAGCACCACCACTCCCACGAGCAGAGGGACCAGACGCCTGGCCCGCTGAGGATGTTTTTCGATGAGCGAGAGGTTTTCTTCCTCCCTGCTCACCTCCTTCATCACTTCCTGCCTAAGAGACTCGACCTCGGTCAATGAGACTTGGTTCATCCTGTTTGGCCCCTCCGCACCAACAGGCGGGCCGTGACCATCCGTTCGCTGACGGCTCTGCGTCTGTCACCAGCCGGCATAGACAATTGGGCGCTCGGACTATTTCATTGGTTTGAGTCAGGGTCGTCCGCTCCTTCAAAGAGCACATCGATGGCGAGAATGCCGATGCCACCTTGACCGCTGAAGGAGGGCACCGTGGTCCGAGGCGGGGAGCTAGCAGGCTCGGGGGCGGATGATTGTCAGGAGAGATGACGAGTTACATGGCCTGCAGTCATCAACCGTTCGTTCGATGGGACGAGCGCTGGCCTCCCCGGTATTCACGTTGACCGACGTGACAGAGCGGATGCCAAAGTAGGACGGGTGTGGAGACCTGTTGGCTCGAACGATGAACCTCAAGAATGAATATGGATCGGTTCCCATCAGAGGGCGTCCAACGCATCCATCGTACGGTGCAAGCTCATAATCGGTATGACCAGATGAAGAACGTCGCCCGGTTCAGCTCAAGATGAGAGGGTCGCTCTTGCTCATTATCCACCCCTTGTGCGACCTGCCATTCTTTTTAGTTGGCACAGGACCTTTGCACCTATGCTAAAAAAGCCCTGTTATCGATGTCAAGTGGACATCAGCTCCATGGCCTGAGAGATTATGTCCTCTGCTGAGTCCTTGGAAAGAAGGAGGTAGACCTCCCTCGAGCGACTGAGGACATCATTGACTAGGATGAAATGGTTCTCTAGCAGTGTGATCTGGTCACGATGGCGCATTTCGAGCATAGTTAACGGAAAAACGCGGTGCTTGCTTGCTAACGACTCTATCCCATTTTCCTGAGGAGTTTTCCAACCCAGCACCTTCATGCCGACGCAGTTCGCATATCGCTGTGCATCGAGGGAGAGCCGAGTATTTGTTACAAGGATCGGCTTCGTTAGCATCTCGGTATCTCTAAGGTCGAGAAAACGGGCATACACATAGAGCGCGATTTGGATATTACACTTCAATCCCAGGTCGTTGTGGAACTTGCATTCCACCATTGCTTTCTCTCGTCCTCGGGCCAAGAGCACGTCCACTTCGTGTTTTACACATTTGCCGTTGAGGATTTGGCGCGTTTTCGTTAGATATCCCTCAGCCTGGAACAGACGAGCGATGTAAGTCTCAAAGTTCTCTCCCTCGGGGCCGAGGCGCAACAACGCCTTCTTCAGGCCATAATGGGCTGCATTATGACCCTTCAGCATCTGGTGCACTTGGCGGTAGATCTCCTCGGTGGTGATACCGTCATAAAGTTGCGGCTCCAAAACCTGAACGATCCTGGTCGCTTCGTCTTTAGGGACACCAGCCCGGACTATTGCAGATATGGTTTTGTTAGGGTCGAACTCCTCACGCTCTCCGGACCTTTTGATCACCTGCATATCACTCACTTCCCTCAATGAAAAATCAATCCATTCATGAAAGGGCATCACCGTTTAGAATTGCTGCTTTCGGATCTAGCCGAGCAGAATGATGAGACCTATCGCCCTAATGAACTCTCAATGAAAAAAAGTTAATGGCCCTGATGCAAAGGCCCCATCGGTAGATAAATAGGGTGATGGACACCAGGGCATCAGGGACAAAGGCCTCTTGGCAAGTAACAGGGCATTTAACGAGCGGTGGAGCATAGAAGAGATGGAATTTCTTTTCAGATCACAACTGGCCTAGGCAGATGTTGTCGTTCTGAATAAAATCGATCTCTTATCCGGTGCGGATGTTGAGGGGTACGTCAATTTTCTGAGGGCCTTATGCTCAGGCACGCCGGTCTTCGCGATGTCCGCCAGGGAGAGGCTCAACATCAAGGAGGTCGTGGACTTCGTATACAACAACAAGGCCAGCCTGAAGGACGTGGATATTGGCTATGAAGGAAAGGAGGTCATGGCGGCGGAGGGAAAGCTGAGCTGGTACAATCGCCGTTTCTACGTGACATCAGAGAGGGCGTTCGATGATAACGCCTTTGTGGATGATCTAATCGAATCCGTCCGCGCCAAGCTCAAGGCCATTGATCGTAACGTTCCTCATCTGAAGATGTTTGAGACCGCAGAGGACAGGGATATAGCAAAGGCATCGCTCATCGGCATCGATTATGTAACCGAGCATGACAAAGGGATCAAAAAGAGCTTCAACAAGCTCCATGTGGTCGTCAACGCAAGGGCGGCCTGTGAAGCGCCTGCCTTGGAAGAGTTGATGCCCGAGGCCATGACGGGCACCGTTACGAAATACAATGGGAAGTGCTAGATATTCTTCACCGAGTGCTTTGGAATGATGGATGAGGGACGGGTATGACCCTGCTCCGACATCTTCCTCATTCTTTTAATCAGGGCTATCTGCCCGTTTCCTTCTCGAGACCGTTCATAGGTCCCATGCGTCAGTATGAACCATAAAGCGAAAGAATGATTCCATACTATCTCGGTCCAGTTCGAGCAACAGAAGGATGAAGAGAAGAGTGGGTTCAGCCGAGCCCACACAGCCCCTTAGCCAGATGATGAATATTGAGTATCAATTTTGGACAGTTCGCATAGACCGGTCTTTAGATCATTTTTCCATTCTTTATAATTACCATTAATCGTGTTACCCTTTAAAAAATACAATAATATAATAAAAATCATCCACGGCGTAATATGCCCGTGGACAATAAATAATTATTATTTCCTACTGTGCATAGCCTTAAGAATATTTCTCCCAATACATTGTGGCCACGGTTGCGTTAATCTGATCTGATATTGTTCCATCCTTGACGAGAGACCTCAAGTATTCCTTGATATCGACGGTTACACTTTCGCTAAGCTGTTTTTCCGTCATAATCCTCCCCAGATAATACGAGCACGCATCATCAAATGACTGATTCATGGGCCAGGTCTGTTTTTCATAATGGATTTTCGGTAAATAGCCCTTATGCAGCAGGATATCGAGCATATACGAAAAGTTATTGTCACAGCTCGTGCCCTCCGTCCCGCTATCGGCCATTTTCTGTACCTGTTGCATGACTGGCTCTATCATCCTGATTGGACTACAGACCGCACAGAATCGCCTTGATGCGTCATTGAGCTTCTCAAAAGTATTAACATCGCAGATAGCCGGCGTATTGTGTGCAAACACCAGATCGTAACGCTCCCTCATCCCCTTCTGTGCCAGATCAACCGTATTCCAGTCCATCAACTCAAGGGAAATGTTACTTATCTTGGATTCCTCGATTATTTTATTCCCTTGGGCGAGCATCTTCGGGGCTATGTCGAGCCCTGTTACTGTATGTACTCCTTCGGCGAGTGCGATCGAATAAACGCCTACACCGCAGCCTATGTCCAACACGTCGAAGTTTTCATCAATCATATGCTCCTGTTCCAATAGTTTCAGGAATCCGTCATATATGTGGTGATAGGTCGGATCCTCCGCCTGCGAATCCCACAAATGCACATCTGCTTCAGCGTCTCTGTTTTTTATTGCCCAATCTCTTCTGATGTCTTCGATTTTCAAATTAGCCATCTCCTTGAAAATATTTTTACCGAGGCCAGCCGTTAATTCGGATGGATATGGTCCATTTGCCCTTGGCGTGGACATGCTCCGCACAGAAAAGGCCAGTTGCCATATCGATGAAGTGGGGATGTTTCTTAGCATCGATACGAAGCGATCCAATCTGGCCTTCGAGCGTATCTACGCTAGTGGCCTGCTTTGGGTCGGTTACATCCTTGATGCCTTCGTTTCTAGGTGTTGATGGAGCCTTGGAGGGGGGGCTTTTTATCATTTTAGTCGACCTTCCTTCAAGCCCCTTATCCTTTTATTAATACGGGGCGCCTCGTTCTTTTTCTCTACAATTTGTTGTTTCGATTCGGACTCGTTTGAAGTATTTTCTTCAGATATCACTAAATTAAAGGTATACGAATAAGACATAATATTACTTTTTACAAATTAGTGTTACTATGATGCAACTTCATCTTTTCCATTAAAGCATGAGCCGATGGTGAGCTAGATCCGGACCGACCTCGATCGAGCCAGATAACAAAATATTGAGATCGATTCATCTCCATCATGAAAGGCCAGTCAAAAAAGCATGTAAGCAAACCGATCAAAAAATGCTTGTCTGGATAAGAGCAAGAGTGGGCTCAGCCGGATTCGAACCGGCGATCTCCTCCGTGTGAGGGAGACGTCATAACCGCTAGACCATGAGCCCGTAGCGCTGAACCCCGTGGCCATATTTGAATTTTTGGGGAAGGCTGCTCTGTAGAAATCCTCCTAGCCAAGCAGCTCTGCCGCCCGTCGCGCGTTGTGCGCGGCGGCGCGCAGCGCCAGCTCGGCGTACTGCGAGCGCTCACGTCGAGCGAGCGCGGTCGAGGACATCGTTCGCTTGATGACCGAGTTCACCGTCTCCGCGAGCACTCGGCGGCGGTAGAGCGAGTGATCGAAGACGCGTTCCTGGCG
>Ga0183100_1001578_pt1 | contig 11204 bp, 8 predicted proteins | sample Biomet2_FD_127789 | JGI IMG/M metagenome (GOLD analysis project Ga0183100, IMG submission 127789) | Microbial communities from bioreactor (seeded with anoxic lake sediment) at LBNL, California, USA - Biofuel metagenome 2 | ecosystem: Engineered > Bioreactor > Anaerobic > Unclassified ...
ATATTTGTCATTTCAGCTACTTTTGCAAATATAGTAGTGGTAAATTCACATTTATCAGCATTTTATCCATGGAGTGCACCAGTTTTACTTAGTCCACATGAAGGGGTAGGAAGAACTTATATTCCATCTACTTTAAATATGATATCTTTAGTAGCTATTTTTTTAATTGGTCTTGCTATATCAATTAAAAAGTATAGATATGTTGAGTAGCTACATATTATGGAGAAAACATTAAATTATATTTTTTGGGAGGAATAGAAATGAAAGATGAAAGAATTGAACAAGCATTAATAAAATTAGAAGTGAATTATATTTACTAATGTATGGAATTGTAGCTATATCATTTTTGACTAAATTATGGATTTATAATATATATTTATCCAGATGCTGGAGAGAATATATTATATTGATTTTTACTCCATTATATCAGTTTGCTAGAGCTCGCAGTATGAAAATAAGCCTACATGTTAATAAAAGTTCAAAACGCTCTTTTAAAGTTCTTGTAATAGAATTTGCGGTCTTAATTGCTATAATCGGCACATTTGTTTATAAAGCAATAGATAATAATAGTAATTATGATTTGAAAAGAGCAGTCTGCAATGTTTCAATATTTATAGTCTTATTTATGTTTATCTATTTTGGGGTAAATAAATCAGAACAAAAGCAAGTAAAAAAATATGGATATAAATCTGATGATTAATGAAAAATAATATTATGTTCATATACTATTTTAAAATATGCTTTAAGGTATTTTGATTCGCTTAATAAGCATATAGCTATGCAGATAGTAAATTTCACTTATAGTTATGTTGTAATATTCTTACGTTATTTATCAATAAAAATAGGTTGTTACAAAAGCTTCCATGAGTTCAGAGCATGGAAGCTTTTGTGCTATAAGTAGCGTAAGTGTTTTTTAGAATCCGAGTGAACTTTATATTGTTACTATTAATGTAATAATATAAGTAACTTATAAAGTTACTTATTTAGTAACAAAATAGTGTTACACTTTATGTAACACAAAAGAGAACCAATATATGTTATTATATGAGATATATTTCTAATTATGTTATAATAAGTGCGATATAAAATTATAATCTAATTAACAATAGTAAATAAAGACGTAGAAATAAAAAAATCGAGGTAAGTAAAAATGAAAAAGTTAAATTTAACAAAATTGATAGCGAGTTTATTAGTAGTCGCATCAGTATTGCCATTAAATTCATTAAGAGCAAATGCAGAATGGAAACAAGATTATAACGGTTGGTGGAATACAGAAGGAAATTCATGGTCAGTAGGTTGGAGATTCATTGATGGAAAATGGTACTATTTTGGACAAGATGGATATATGAAAACTGGATGGATACAAGATAGCAATGAAAAATGGTATTATTTAAATTCAGATGGAAGTATGGCTAATAATACAACTATAGAAGGTTATACATTAGGTTCAGATGGTGCATGGATTCAAAGAACACAAAATAATTCGCAACAAAGTACCACAACAAAAAATATTTTATCTAATGTTAATTCAAATGCCACAACTATAAGTGGTGTAACTGGTATAAAATTAACTGATATTACAAAAATAGTTTTTTATGATGGAAGAGGAGGAATAAATAAGCCTGTAACGGTTGAGGATAAACAGAAGATTAAAGAATTTATGGAATATTTAGATGGTTATGTCATAAAGAAAACAAAAAATCCAGAATCAACAGGATGGATACACTCCGCTCAATTCTATGTTAATGACAAAGTTGTAATGAATATAACTTTTGTTAACCCAATTATTATTAATGGAGATTACTTTAATATTACAAAAGGTGAACTGGATACTGAAACTATTGGTAAGTTTTTAAAATCAATTGATTCCTCTTATGACATAATGGCAGGATTATAACTAATTTTTTGTTTATGACAAAGATAATTAAATTCACAAAAGTAATTTAATGTGCAATATAGCTCTAGAAGAATAAAATCACTATTGTATATTAATTCAATTAAATGTATTATTATTCAATAGTAATTTTTAGGAGGTTTTTTATATGAGTATAAAATATTGTGTTATTATTCAGTGTGAAATTGCACATAAAAGATGTAGCGGTTTCGCATGTACAAATGCTTTTTACAACAAAGATGAAAAATTTAGTATCTATGAGGATAATACGAGATATATTTCTTTTACATGCGGTGGATGTTGTGGAAAAACAATTGCTTCAAAGTTAGAACACTTTTCTAAACATTTAAAAAGTAAGAATAATATTAATAAAGAAGAAGTTGCCATTCATTTATCATCTTGTATATCAACAGATAATTACCACTATGAAAGGTGCCCTCATATTGATTATATAAAAAGTATTATTTTAAAAAAGGGCTACAAAAATGTAGTAGAAGGATCTTATATTAGCAAGGGAGCAACAAAGAAAAGAGGAACAGGAGAGTATAAGAGTTATCATATAAACAATGTAGGCGTGTAGATGCATAATTTAGTACCATTTTGTTCGTATGCATTTTTTAATTATTACGTTATGTTCTTATAGTGTAACTCAAATCAATATGCTTGTGCACCAGAGCTTGAGGTTTATCGTAAAGGTGATTGTTACTCGACCGATTAAAAATGTGAGATTTGGATTCCTATTAAGAAGTAAAACGGATATTTAGGCACTCTGAAAATAACCTGTAGAACCTGCAGGTTATTTTTTATTATTAATAATCAAAATAGGATTGTGAAATATGTTATCTTTATGTAATAATTAACAATATATAAAATCAAATAATATTAGGCAGATGATACAAAATAAACTTGAATACTGACTTGTTATTTTTTGAATATGCCTAAGTTCAGGTAAAGTATAAAGCCTTATCTAAAAATGTTTACTTTATAAAAATTGAGTGGGAGAGTGGTTTTGTGTCCAAAACAAATTTTATTAATAAATCATATAAAGCTAAACTTAGAGCAACCTATGCTTTGCTTATGTTCGTGGTTTTAATTTTATTAAGTATTTTCTTGTATTTTCAAATGAATATGACAGTAGAACCAATTATTCGTGATATAGGCAGACATGTTGTTAATAGTGAGGCACAATATTTAGGGGAACGGTTTGATGATCAAAGCAAAGTGTCAGAACTACTTAGTAGTATGGAAGCATTTAAAAATGGTGACATTTCTGTTATTAAACAAGAGATTGATAAGCAAATGCTTAAACATGGGGATTTAATATTATCGATTAAGTATAAATCAATAACTGGTGAAGAATATGACAATAACAAATATAATATTAAAGCATCAGATGATTACGAGAAGAAACTATTAGCTGGAGATAGCTATACACTCAAATCTCAAGCAATTTTTGATGAAAAACTTGGTGGATATATAGTTTTTACTGGTACAAAAATTATAGATAATAATGGGAACGTAAATGGAGTACTAATTATTAACACTGGTGTTAAAGAAGTGACTGCATCATTAAGTAAAAGAAAAATAGGACAATTAAATGAAATATGGATTTTTGATTCTTTGGGCAATGCAATCGTAAATCCAAATGAAGAACAAATACCAATATTTGATATTGAAAATTTTAAAAGCGATTTTGATAGTAATCAATTTAAAGAAATAAAGCCTAAAAATCCAAAAAATACTTTAAATCATTTAGTTTACGGCAAGATACCTAATACAGAAAATTTATATTTAGTCACTTGTATAGAACAGGAAGATTTTTCAAATGCAATGAAATTTTTATTGTTTATTTTTTTCTGTAGTGCTGTTATTATTTCTATTTTAATTTTTGTTGCTGCAAATAAAATGACAAATGTTCTTACAAAGCCCTTGACTCGTATGGTGGAAATTATTCAGAATTCTGACGGTATAAATTTTATTGAAATGCCAAATGATCTTAAGGAAAGTAAAGATGAGATAGGAATACTTGCAAATACTATTGATAAAATGGCTAATAATATTCGTTGTAATGTACAGGCTCTTAATGGCGAGATTAAAGAGCGTAAAAAAGCTGAAGAACATCTAATTGTTTTAAATGATGAACTAGAGTGTCGTGTACAAGAAAGAACCAAGGCTTTAACTAAGGTTACAAATAATTTAACTATTTCTGAAGATAGATTCAGAATCGCTATGGAAGCTTCACATATTGGCGTATATGATGTAGATTTTATTAATAATGTATTTGTGGTTAACAGTGTTTTTCTTAAATTAATTAATGCACCAGAGTATAAGCAGTGTATTATTGAAGATCGCGATTGGGTTCAGTGTGATGGGAACTTTCAGGATTATATATATGAAGAAGATATATTAAATGGTACACAATTTAGTGCAGATAATTTACCAATGATGGGTGAGGACTTTTATACAGAGTTTAGATTAAAGGAAGATCCAAATATTTGGCTTTCATTTATTGGACAAACGATAAATGAAGATGAATCTGGAAAAATTATAAGGTTTATAGGTGTATTGCAAAATATATCCCAAAGAAAAAAGACTGAAGTTGAGCTTAAGGTTGCCAAGGAAGAAGCAGAAGAAGCAAGTTTGGCTAAAAGTCAATTCTTAGCAAATATGAGTCATGAAATTAGAACACCAATGAATGCAATTATAGGGCTTACTCACTTAATCAGTCAATCTGATTTAAATGATTCTCAGAAAAATTACATTTCCAAAGTAGAAAGCTCATCAAAGATATTACTTAAAATTATTAATGATATTTTGGATTTTTCAAAAATAGAAGCTAGAAAATTAGAAATAGAAAACATTAAGTTTAGCTTAGATAAGGTATTGGAGAATTTATCCACTCTATATACATCTTCTGCAACTAGTAAGGGTATTGACATTAATTTTGATATAGGGGAAGGTGTGCCGGATGTATTAAAAGGAGACCCACTCCGTTTAGAACAAATTATATCTAATTTGACTACAAATGCTATTAAGTTCACAAGTCAAGGGGAAGTGAATGTTGCCGTTAGAATTGCTGAAGAATTGAAAGATAAAGTTAAGTTACATTTTAGTGTTACAGATACAGGAATAGGGTTAACAAAGGAACAAATAGAAAGATTGTTTACAGCTTTTACCCAGGCTGATAATTCCATGACCAGGAAGTATGGTGGGACAGGTCTTGGATTAACAATTACAAAACAATTGGTAAATCTAATGAATGGAAAAATATGGGTGGAAAGTGAATATGGTAAAGGTTCTACCTTCCAGTTTATTATCCAGTTTGATAAAGTTTCAAATATAATAAAACCAAGTTATGAAACATATCCTGATTTAAGGGGGAAAAAAGTATTAGTTATAGATCATAATAAAACTTCATTAATGATACTTGAACGTATGCTACGGTCATTTTTGCTTGAAGTAACAGCCCTTAGTGATCCATTTGAAGCTATTGAATTATTAGAAAAGGATAAGTTTGATTTACTTTTTATTGATTTTAATTTACCAGAATTATCAGGAATTGATTTATATAAAAGGTTAGTAGCTAATACTGAGATTAAAGTGCCTAAAACAATATTTATAAGTACAACTGGACGTGAAAGCTATTATAATCAAGTAAATCAATTAGGTGTTAAAAACTTTCTTGTTAAGCCTATTAATCACTCCTTAATGTTTGATGCGGTGATGGATACTTTAAAAGGAACTACAACGAGAGAGGTTAATAGGGAATCTAATGAAGAAAGTCAGATGAAGTTTCAAAGTGTACTTAAAGATAAAAAAATACTGCTTGTGGAAGATAATGATATTAATCAATTGGTTGCAAAGGATATTTTAGAGCAGGCTGGCATTAATGTAAGTATTGCAAATAATGGTGAAGAAGCAATCAAATATGTTCGTACCAATAAATTTGATGCAGTTCTTATGGATGTTCAAATGCCAATCATGGATGGGTACAAAGCCACAGAAATTCTTAGGAAAATCTATCCAATCTCAGAACTGCCTATTATAGCCATGACTGCTAATGCACTTAAGGGCGATCGCGAAAAAAGTATTGAGTCAGGTATGAATGATTATATTTCAAAACCAATTGACCCAGAGATTTTGTTTGAAACCCTTGGAAAATGGCTAACAGGTAATAGTACGAAAAATATTGAAAATTCCTTAAAGGAAACTTCAGATGAAAAAATTGAAGTTTTAGATTTTAATAAAACTTTAATTCGACTAGCGAATAAACAAAATTTCTATTATGATTTACTAAAAAAATACTGTGATAATTATAGCAACCTAATAAATGAATTCTCTGATATGAGGATGAATAAACAATATGATGAAGCCAAACGATTTATTCATAGTCTTAAGAGTGTTACAGGGAACATCGGAGCTATGAAATTCAACAAATTTATTGTTCACTTTGAAGAACAATATGAGTCTTATGATGATGAGAGTTTAAATAAAAATCTTGCAACACTTTCTGCTTTAAATGAAGAACTTTTAAATAGAATTGCAAAAGTTATATCAAAAAAGAATCCAGAGAAAAAACAATTAAGTTCCAATTTTGATGTTTATGAAGCTTTAAATAAATTGTTGGAAGCTCTGCAAAAAGCCCGTGCTAAAGAAATAAAGGAAAGCATGAACTATTTAGTAACAAATACTGAAGATATAAGTTTTATGGCACAAATTAACGAAATAAAAAAACTTGTAGATCGCTATAATTTTAAAAAAGCTAAGGCTATGGTTGAAGATCTAATAAATGTTGTAAAGGAGTAAAATAATGGATAGAAAAAAAACAATAATGATAGTGGATGATACAGAAATGAATATTGATATTCTAGTTGAGGCACTTAATGATGATTATGAATTGCTTATTGCTATTAATGGGTTAGATGCCATTGAGTTAATTGAAGAACAAAAACCCGATTTAATTCTTTTAGATATTTTGATGCCAGAGATGGATGGATATGAAGTTTTAAAAAAGTTAAAGAAAAATCCGGATTTAGAGCCTATACCTGTTATTTTGCTATCGGCAATTACTAATACTGATTCGAAAAACAAGGGGTTTTCATTAGGGGCCGTTGATTATGTTACTAAGCCCTTTGAAATTGTTGAAGTTAAAGCTAGAGTTAAGACACAACTTAGGCTTGAAGAAGCTCGCCTAGTATTGGAAAGTCAGAATATTGTTTTGGAAGAAAAGGTGAAAGAAAGAACTCAGCTTATTGAGAGGACTAACTCTGCTGCTATATACTGCCTAGCTGCTTTAGCTGAAACAAGGGACCCTGAGACAGGGGAGCATATAAAAAGAACACAAGAATATATCAGAGAATTGGCATTTGAATTACGCAATAATGAAGAATATAAAGATGTACTTACCGATGAATATATTGAGCTTCTTTATAAATCAGCACCCTTACATGATATTGGTAAAGTAGGGGTAAGGGACAGTATTCTGCTAAAGCCAGGGAAATTGACGGAGGAAGAATTTAAAGAAATGAAAAAGCACACAATTTATGGTGGAGAATCATTAATGGTGGGTATAAAAGAATTAGGTGAAGAATCATTCTTGACCTTAGCTAAGGAAATTGCATTAACCCATCACGAAAAATGGGATGGCTCTGGATATCCAATTGGTCTGTCAAAGCAAGAGATCCCTATATCTGGTCGACTTATGGCACTTAGTGATGTGTATGATGCCCTTATCAGTAAAAGGGTTTATAAAGGGGCATTTACCCATGGTGACGCTAAGAATATCATTCTAGAGGGTAAAGGAACCCATTTTGATCCAGATATTGTTGATGCTTTTATAAAAAGAGAGGCTAAATTCATTGAAATTATGGAGAAATTTAGAGGTATTTAGCTTCTAATCTCTGTAATGGATCAGACCCTTGAGTAATAAATATAAAAATCATCTAAAGCCAGTGTTTTCAACACTTTCAGCTTTTGTCATAAATTTTACGTATCTGAGTGGAAAATGCCATCAAAGCTGCATTCCTTGGTGATAATTAGTCACCATTGTATACAACTACCATGATAAAAGTGAATAAAACTATTTCTCATGGTAGTAGTTTGGAAGTAAATAAAGAAATTATATTTGATGCAAGAGGATTAACAACAAAATATCTTGTATTACAAAACATAAAAATAGATTGTTATAAAAGCTACAAATGGCAATAACCTATCAAATGTAATTGACTATCTATTGAAACAACAAACACATATTAAAGAAGCATTATACATATACAGGGTTATACGATTTTTCTTCCCATGAAATTTTATTTCTCATGAAAATAAAACAAGAATTTTTTTTTGACAATCAAATTTTTTAGATATATTATTTATATATCTACTTTAATTATTAAAAAAATTAATTAAATAAGAAAATATATATGTTTAAGGACTAACTTTATTAAAAGGAGAATTATTATATGACTAAATCCATCAATGATGTTATAACTTTAAATAATGGTGTTAAAATTCCGCAACATGGCTTTGGTGTTTATCTAATTAAGGGAGAAGAAGAAGGGTATAATTCTATTAATAAGGCCTTAGAAGTTGGATATCGTTCTTTTGATACAGCACAATTATATGAAAACGAAAAATTAGTTGGCAAAATATTAAGTGAATCCAATGTGAAAAGAAGTGAGTTATTTATTACTACTAAGGTGGCTAATTTTAAACAGGGATATGACAGTACTCTTAGGGCAGTGGAACAATCTTTAAAAGATTTACAATTAGATGAAATAGATCTTTTATTAATTCATTGGCCAAGCAAAAAACATTTTTTTGAAACTTGGAAGGCATTAGAGAAATTATATAATGAAAAACTTGTTCGAGCTATTGGTGTAAGTAATTATGAAATTCATCATTTAGAAAAATTAGCTTCAAAGAGTACTATTAAGCCAGTTATCAATCAAGTAGAATGTCATCCATATTTAACACAAGAACCATTAAAAGATTATTTACAAAATCAAAATATTGCATTTGAAGCATGGAGTCCACTAGGTAGAGGTGCCCTATTAAATAATAATGTAATCAGTGAAATAGCAAAAAAATATAATAAATCAATTGCACAAATAGTTATTCGTTGGCATTTACAAAAGGGTAATATTGTAATTCCAAAGTCAATTACACCTTCTCGTATTGAAGAGAATGCAAATATTTATGACTTTAATTTAATTGAGGGTGACATTAAAATTATTGATTCTTTAAACAATAATCAACGAACTGGAGATGCTCCAGATGAAATATATTTACAAATATAAAAGCAGTGTACACAGGTTCAGTAAGTCAGTATCTCAGTGTAGAAGCTCCAACAATCACTAGGACATTAACTAGGATGGAAGAAATGATATGGATAATCCGTGAATAGGGAAATGATAAACGATAATATGATAGTATTCAAGATAGAAAATATCTTCCTGTAGGTATGTATAGTTATAAAAATTGAAATATTCATTACAAACCAACTCATAATGACATTATATTTTGGCTTGAAGATAGAGTTATTCCAAAAGAAAGAGCAAATATAGATGAAATATTAGAAGTAATGGGGCTTATTGATTATGATTTTTGGGAACTTTGCAGGAGAACTAGAGCAATGTGTTTAGAAGATTATTTTTGATTAAGCAAAGGAGAAAAATATGAAGAAGTTCATAAAAGCTTTCATGTGTTCAATGCATGAAAGCTTTTGTTCTATAAACAACCTCCGTATTTTTTCAAAATCTAAAGTGAGCTTTATATTGTTACATTAATTGTAACAATATAAGTTATAAAATTTGTTACATTGTTTGTTATATTATTTAAATTAATTTAAATAATTATTGCTATAATTATTTTGTTTTAACTAACTAAGTTATAGGCTATAATATAAGTAAATAAAAATAGAATTAGGTGTATATATGAATGAAGTATTTAAATATAAAATTATTAATCAATTTAAAATTAAATATGAAAAGTTAGTTAAGAAGAAAAAATTTGAAGATTTTTTCTCGAGTTTATCTTCCGATTTAGATGACATTTCTGATCTTGAAAAAAGAGAATTAATAATGAAGAATATAAGTTCAAATGTTAAAAGGACTAAGACAAGATGGGTAAATAAGATACTTAAGGCTAAAAACAATAAGTATGCTAAAGATATTGAGTTTGCTGAAACTCAATATAAGAAGGTTTTATCTAAACAAATTTCAGTTGAAAAGTTTGAAAGCTATTTTGATTGTAAAACTTTAGCTGAATATAAAGAAAAATGTTTAGCTCCATTAAATGAATGGAAAACAAATATGGATTCATTACTTAGTGATTTTTTATATATAGAGAATTTTACAAAAGCATCTATTGATAGCGCTTTTAAAAATGATATCCTTGTTAAGTTTTCTACATTTTGTTATGAAGAAGAAAGTAACATGAATAATACTACTAAAATTCCTAGTATTCTTTCCCAAATACCTGTAGATACTACTTCTCGTACATATTTTTTAACAAATGATCAAAAGAAAGACTTAGACAAATGTATAGATATAAGTGAGCCTTCAACAATTGATAGATATATAATGATTGGAGAAGATGAACAAAATGAATTACTACTACAACTAGAGCAAAAAACTTATCTTCAAATTAAGAATGGTGGAAATTCAGAAAAAGTATTAGATTTGTTAACTCAAATTGCTTTAGTTAAGTCTGTAAAATATTTAAATAGATTAGATGTTAACATAATTAGCTATTATTATACTCATTTTCATAAAATTGTTCTTGGAGAACCAATTGTAAAAAGCATATATCAAATTACTGTAGATTTAGGCCTTGCAAATACAATTAAAAATTATGATGCTATTGAAAGCTCTATTGCGAAACTTGGTAGTATGACCTTATCTTATAACATAGAAGGAAACTCAGTAAACGGTATATTTCTAGAAAGTTCTATATATGAGAGTAATGGTGTACGTATGGCTAAAGTTTATCTTGGAAGCATTTTAAAAGAACTGATTTTAAAGAAAAGCACATTAGAATATGATGGAGAAATATTTAATTCATTAGGCGCAGATGCACAACAGTTAGCTATTTGGCTTCAAAAAAGAAGATATACCTGTGCTATAACAAATACTGCTTATAACGAGACCATAAGTTTATCTAAGCTTTCTACTGCAATTTATTGGAATACTAAACGTATAGGTAACTATTCAGCTATTAAAATAATTTTAATTTGATGTTATTATTGTTTTTCAGAAAAAAATTCTTCCTATCATTATCATTGTTTGATATTATAAAACATGACTTTAAAAAA
>Ga0183100_1001579_pt1 | contig 11185 bp, 10 predicted proteins | sample Biomet2_FD_127789 | JGI IMG/M metagenome (GOLD analysis project Ga0183100, IMG submission 127789) | Microbial communities from bioreactor (seeded with anoxic lake sediment) at LBNL, California, USA - Biofuel metagenome 2 | ecosystem: Engineered > Bioreactor > Anaerobic > Unclassified ...
CTGGCGAGGAGCGGCGGCGGCCCGGTCATCCCCGGCCCCGTGTTCCCCTTCATCTTCATCACCATCGCCTGCGGAGCGCTTTCGGGCTTCCACGCCATCATCGGCACCGGCACAACCCCCAAGATGATCGGCACCGAGCGCGACATCCTCTTCGTGGGGTTCGGCGCCATGCTTGTTGAAGGCTTTGTGGCCATCATGGCCCTCATCGCCGCCTGCACGCTGGTTCCCGCCGACTACTTCGCCATCAACGCCGCCCCGGCCGCTTTCGAGAAGCTGGGCATGCACGTGCAGGATCTTCCCGCGCTGGCGCTGGCCGTTGAGGAGAAGATCCAAGGCCGTCCCGGCGGCGCCGTCTCGCTGGCCGTGGGCATGGCCCACATCTTCAGCAAGGTGCCCTTCATGCAGCACCTCATGGGATACTGGTACCACTTCGCCATCATGTTCGAGGCCGTGTTCATCCTCACCGCCGTCGACACCGGCACCCGCGTTGGCCGCTTCTTCCTGCAGGAGATGATCGGCACCGTGATTCCGAAGTTCGACGACAAGCGCTGGTGGCCCGGCGTCATTTCCACCAGCGCCCTGTTCACCGTCTCCTGGGGGTATCTGGTCTACACCGGCGACATCTCGACCATCTGGCCGCTGTTCGGCATGAGCAACCAGTTGCTGGCCTCCTGCGCGCTGATCATCGGCACCACCATGATCATCCGCATGGGCAAGGCCCGCTACGCCTGGATCACCGCCGTCCCCGGCATCGCCATGGCGTTCATCACCATGTATGCCGGATACTTGAACATCTTCAACAACTACCTGCCGGCCGGCAAGTACCTGCTGGCAGCCCTCGGCGGATTGGTTATGGTGCTCATGGTCTTCGTGTTCATCGGCGCAATCCGCCGCTGGATCGAACTGCTCGCCATCAAGACCACCGTCAAGGACGAGTACGGCGAGACTGTGGTCGCCCTGGCCGAGGAATAACAACCGCAACACCGCGTGCAGCCAAGGCCCCCGGGAAACCGGGGGCCTTTTTTTGTCTTCGCCCCGGCGCAAGCCTTGCGCAGCCTTTGACCCCAGGCGCGCAACACGTTATGAAGCGGGCAACGGAGGATCGCCATGACCAACGCCATCGTGCTCATGCACGTCCAGCCCACGGCCATCAATGTGGTGGCCCAAAAACTCGTCGCCATCGACGGCATCAGTGAAGTCCACTCCGTGGGCGGCCGCTACGACCTCGTGGCCATCATCCGCGCACGCGACAATGAAGACCTTGCCACCATCGTCACGGAAAAAATGCTGCTCATCCAGGGCATTACCGGAACGGAGACGCTCATTTCCTACCGCGTCATTTCCAGCTACGACCTTGAAAGCACGTTCTCCCTGGGCGGCGAACGGTCCTGAAGCCAGCATGATGCCCGCATCACACGCCCGCGGCCGACGCGCGCCCGCGCCGCTGGCCGCGGCGCTGCTCATGCTGCTTGCCCTGGCCCAGGGCTGCGCAATGCTGAGGCCCGAGCAGCCCACGCCCGAACTCCGGCGCATGGCCGGACAGATGCTGCTCATCGGATTTAGAGGGACGGAGCCATACGACGCAGCGGGAAAGCCCCTGCCCATCCTGGGACAGATTGCCGAGCTGAACCTCGGCGGAGTCATCCTTTTCGACCGGGACGCCATTCTCGGCAACGGCCGCAACATCCAAAGCCCGGCGCAGCTTGCGCGGCTCACCTCGTCCATTTTCCGCACGGCCGCACAGGCGGGCATGCCGCCGCTGTTCATCGCCGTGGACCAAGAAGGCGGGCGCGTGCAGCGCCTCAAGCCGAGCAACGGCTTTCCCGCCACTGCCGCCGCCGCCCGGCTTTGCCCGGACGACGACGACGCCCCGGCCTTCGACGCCGGGCGGTCCATCGGCCGCACCCTGCGCGAGTCGGGAGTCAACCTGGACTTCGCGCCCGTGTGCGATGTGAATGTGAACCCGCAAAATCCGGTCATCGGCGTGCTGGACCGCAGCTTCTCGGCCGATCCCGCCCGCGCCGCCGCCTGCGCTGCCGCCTTCGCCCGGGGGCTCAAAAGCCAGGGCATCCTCACCGCGGCGAAACATTTTCCCGGCCACGGCTCAAGCAGCGCGGACAGCCACCTCGGCTTCACCGACGTGACGCAAACCTGGAGCGAAGCCGAACTTGGCCCGTTCGCCGCGCTTATCCGCCAGCACTTGGCCGACATGGTCATGACCGCCCACGTGTACAACGCCCGGTTGGACGGCAAGGCCCCGGCCACGCTCTCCCGCCCGGTCATCACCGGCGTGCTGCGCGGACGGTTGGGCTACAAGGGCGTGGTGGTGACAGACGACATGCAGATGCGCGCCGTGAGCGGCCGGTATGGCTTCAAAGAGGCGCTTGGCCGCGCTGTGAACGCCGGGGCCGACATCTTGCTCATCGGCGACAATCTGGAGTACGATGCGCAAATAGGCCCCAAGGCCTTGGACGACCTGATGGAGCTGGTGGCCGAAGGCGTGGTGCCCGCCGCGCGCATCCGCGAGTCTTACGCGCGCATCATGGACCTGAAACAACGGGGACTCGCCACGGCGGGCGCCCTTTAATAACGACGCGCGGCCTCGACGGAGACCCCGCCGCCGCGCCAATCCAAGGAGATGCGATGTACCTTGTGCTTTTGACGTACGTGAAGCCCAATTCCGTCATCGACGAACTGCTGCCCGCCCACCGCAAGTTTCTTGAGGCCAACTACGAGGCCGGGCTGTTCGTCCTTTCCGGCCCGCGCGAGCCGCGCACCGGCGGCGTGGTGCTGGCCCAGGCAGGCAGCCGCTGGGAGCTGGCCGCCGTGCTGGAGCAGGACCCCTTCGTCACCGAGGGAGCGGCCACGTATGAGATCATCGAGTTCAAGGCCACGCGCACCGGCAAGGCCCTACGCTTCCTGCTCGACGGCGAATGCCCCCAGTAGCGCCGGACCGCTGAAAGGCCAGCCAAAGCAATAACGCGAACAAGGGCCGCGACGTCACGCCGCGGCCCTTGTCGAAGCATGTCTGCAGGCCGTTACTTCAAGTTCGCGGCCACAAAATCCCAGTTCACCAGCTTGTCCATGAAGGCGTTCAGATAGTCCGCCCGGCGGTTTTGATAGTCCAGATAGTAGGCGTGCTCCCACACGTCGGCCACGAGCAGCGGCGTGGCGCCGTGGGCCAGCGGGGTATCGGCGTTGCCCGTGGCCACCACCTTGAGTTTGCCGCCCTCCTCCACCAGCCAGCCCCAGCCGCTGCCGAACTGCCCGGCTGAAGCGTCGACAAAGGCTTTGCGGAACGCCTCGAACCCGCCGAAAGAGGCGTTTATGGCCGCTGCGAGCTTGCCCGTAGGCATGCCGCCTCCGCCGGGCTTCATGCATTTCCAGTAGAACGCGTGGTTCCACGACTGCGCGGCGTTGTTGAACAGCCCGCCGCCCTTGGCGCCGGTGGCCTTGACGATCTCCTCCAGGCTTTTGCCCTCCAGCCCGGACCCCGGCAGCATCTTCTTCATGTTGGCCACATAGGCCGCATGGTGCTTGCCATAGTGAAACTCCAGTGTACGCGCGGAGATGACCGGCTCCAGCGCGGCCTTGTCATACGGCAGCGGGGCCTGGTCCAGGCCGGTTGAGGCCAGCGCATCGGCCAGGGGGAAAAGCGTCGGGGCCACGAGTCCCACTCCGGCCACGCCGGCCAGGGTCATGAACTCGCGGCGGTTGAGTCCGATTGATTCATCTTTGGCGTCGCTCATGGGGTGCTCCTTGCGGATAAGGTTATGGAGACAGGAATTCTTCCTACTCTATCCGCCAAAAGCCCCGGGGATGTCAAGCGGCGGGAGCCCCTTCGGCCACCCAGGGGCGCCTGCGGCCGGTGAACAGCCCAGCCTTGGCCTTGATGTCCGCGTGGGGACCGAAGACATAGGCCACGTCGCCCGCCATGAGCCGCAGACTGCCGTCCGGGTTGGGCATCACTTCGTCCGCCCGGCCAACGGCCACCACGGTCAGGCCGTGGGTTTTGCGCAGGCCGCTCTCCAGCAGGGTCTGGCCTTCCAGCGCGGAGCCCACCTCGACGGTGAGCGCGCTGACGTCCATGCCGGGGAACTGCCGATTGAGGGTACAGAAGGATTCGCCGCGCACCTCGCCCACGCGCAACATCTCGTAGCCCTCCGCCCGCACCTCGCCGGTGAAGCGCTCAATATCCCCCCGGGGCACCAGATAGCGCATCATCACGCGGGTGAAAATCTCCACGCTGGTCTCGAACTCCTCGGGGATGACATCGCTTGCGCCCAGGTCCACCAGCGGCTCGATCTCGCTCAAAAATCGCGTGCGGGTGATGATGTGCAGGCCGGGGCTCATCTTGCGCGCCGTGTCGGTAATGCGCCGGATGCTCACGGGATCGCTGACGACAACGGCCAGCACGCGCGCCTCGGCCACGCCAACGTGCTCCAGCACAGCGGTCTGGCTGGCGTCGCCGTAGATGATGGGCTCGCCCTCGGCCGCGCTGTTGCGCACGGTGTCCGGGTTCATCTCCACCACGCGGTAGGCGATGCCGAATTTTTTGGCCGCCCGCGCCAAATGCCGCCCGCCCACGCCGAATCCCACGATGATGAGGTGGTCGGCCACGCAGGCGTGGTCCGCGCAGCTCGTCTCCATCTCGCGCTCGAAGGGCCGCTTGGCCAGCCGGGCGAACAGCGGCAGCCCGCGCACGAAGTCCGCTGCGCGGGGCGAAAGGGCGATGAGCGGCGGCGTGAGCGCCATGGTCATGATGCTGGCGGCCAGGAACAACTGGTAGCCCTCGGCGCCCATGAGCCCGTGCGACAGGCCGACCTTGGCCAGCACAAAGGAGAACTCGCCGATTTGGCACAAGGCCAGCCCCACCATTATTGACGGGCGCACGGGATAGCCCAGAAGGTATGCCGCCAGCGCGCCCATGGCCGCCTTGAGCACCAGCACCGCGCCCGTGGCCCCCAGCACAGGCGCCAGGTGTTGCATCAGGTAGCCCACGTCAAGCAGCATGCCGACCGAGATGAAGAACAGGCTGGTGAACACGTCGCGGAAGGGCATGATGCCCTCCAGCGCGCTGATGCTGTATTCGGACTCGGAAATGATGAGCCCGGCCAGAAACGCCCCCAACGAGAGGGACAAGCCCACCTGCGAGGTCAAGAACGCCGTGGCCAGGCACAGGGCCAGGGTGCTTATGAGAAACAGCTCGCGGCTGCGGGTTTGCACAATGCGATGCAGAAGCCGGGGCACCACCTTGCGCGCCAAAAAAAACACCAGCCCCACCAGCCCCACGCCCTTCACCGTGGGCCACAAGAACGAGAGGCCGCCGCCCCCTTCGCCCGGCGCGTCTCCTGCCAGGAACGGCACAAGAAGCATCATGGGCACGACCACAAGATCCTGAAAGATGAGGATAGACAATGAAATGCGGCCGTGGACGGAATCCATCTCCGCCCTTTGCTGCAACAGCTTAAGCACAATGGCCGTGGAGGAAAGCGCGGCCAGAAAGCCCACAAACACCGCGTGCGAAGGGCTTTTTCCCAAAGCGTAGGCCATGGCGCCAAAGGCGGCTATGGTGAACAGCACCTGGCCGCCGCCGCCCAGCAGCACGCTTTTTTTCAAGCGCACCAGCTCGCCGATGGAAAGCTCCATGCCAATGGTGAACAGCAAAAGCACCACGCCCACCTCGGCCATGACCTCGACCTCGTGCACGGCGCGCACAAGCCCAAGCCCATAGGGACCGGCCAGCACGCCGGTGATGAGGAAGCCCACGATGGGAGGGATGCGCACCTTGTGGCACAGGTAGATGACGCCCACGGAAAGGGCGAAGACAGTGAGGATTTCGGAGAGCAGCGACAGTTCCATCCTCCATTAGTGGATGATGGTCGCCAAGAGGTCAAGGCGTGGGGCGTCGCGGGCGGCCGCTTCAAACAAATAAGGGGGCCTTGAGGGCCCCCTGTGCTTTCAGCGCAATTCCCGGTGCTAGCCTTTGATGTCCGGGCACATCATGAGCGCTTGGTCGATCTGGTCCTGCGGCAGTTCGTAGTTGGTCAGCTCGCCCTTCATGAAGGCGTCGTAGCTGGCGAGATCGAGCATGCCGTGGCCGGAGTACAAAAAGACCACGCAGGAGCCGGGCTTGGCCTCCTTGGCCACCTCGATGGCGCACTTGATGGCGTGGGAGGTTTCCGGCGCGGGCAGGAAGCCCTCGGTGCGCAGAAACAGTTGCGCGGCCTCGAAGCAATCCTTCTGGTAATAGGCGCGGGCGTCCACCAGCCCCTCGGCCATGAGGTTGCACACGATGGGGGCGTCGCCGTGGTAGCGCAGGCCGCCGGCGTGGATGGGCGCGGGCATGAAGGCGTGGCCGAGGGTGTGCATCTTCATCAGCGGGGTCAGCCGGGCCATGTCGCCGTAGTCGTAGCGGTAGGCTCCGCGCGTGAGGCTGGGGCAGGCCTTGGGCTCCGCGGCCACAAAGGTGATGTTCTCCCCCGCCAGTTTGCGCGGCAAGAACGGCAGCACCAACCCGCCGAAGTTGGACCCGCCGCCCACGCAGCCGATGAGGTAATCCGGCTTCTCGCCCGCCATCTCCAGCTGGCGCTCGGTCTCCAGCCCAACGATCGACTGGTGCAGCAGCACGTGGTTGAGCACGCTGCCGAGCGTGTACTTGGTGTCGTCGTGGGTGGCGGCGTCCTCCACGGCCTCGCTGATGGCGAGCCCCAGACTGCCCTTGCAGCCGGGGTCCTTCTCCAGCATGGCGCGGCCTGCGGCCGTCTGCATGGAGGGCGAGGGGAAAATCTCCCCGCCGTAGCTGTTGATGAGGATCTTGCGATAGGGCTTTTGCTCGTAGCTCACCTTGACCATGTAGACCGTGCATTTCATGTCGAACATGCTGCACGCGAACGAAAGCGCGGTGCCCCATTGCCCGGCGCCGGTTTCGGTGGAGAGGCGGCGCACGCCCTCGCGCTTATTGTAGTACACCTGCGGCACGCTGGTGTTGGTCTTGTGCGAACCCGAGGGCGACACGGACTCGTTTTTGTAATAAATGCGGCATTTGCTGCCGATGGCCTCCTCCAGCTTTTTGGCGCGCACCAGCGGCGTGGGGCGAAACAGGCGATAAATATCCTTCACTTCCTCGGGGATTTCGATGAAGCGCTTGGGGCTCATTTCCTGCTCAATGAGCGCCTCGGGGAAGATGACGGACAGCTTGTCCGGGGTCATCACTTCCTTGGTCTGCGGGTCAAGCGGCGGGGCGAGCGGGGTCGGCAGGTCCGGCAGGGCGTTGTACCACGCGCCGGGCATCTCGCTTTGGGACAGATTGATTCTGGTCTCCATGGATCCTCCTCGGGGGAATGTTTCGGCAGCGGCCAGGACCGCCCTTCTCGCGCGCTTGGCGCAAAAAAAGGGCCACGGTCCTGAAGTCCGCGGCCCTTGTTTCGAGCATCCGTCAAGGCGGCGGCTTCAATCCTTGTGCCACCAGCCCCGCCAGCTTTCGCCAGCGACATATGCCAAATTTTTACGCATGTTGGATGCCTACATTCGCCCGCCGCAATTGTCAAGGCGTAGCCGCGCCGTGTTTCTGCGGGCACTTGCCTTGCGGCCGAAGCCCGGCTATCAGGTGTGGCACGCAACGCCGCAGCGATACGGCGCGGAGACGCGAATTTCATTCGGGAGGCATCACGGTGGAAAAGGTTGTCTATTTCATTGAGGGCGACGGCATCGGCCCCGAGGTTTGGGCGGCGGCTCGGCCAGTCCTCGACGCGGCGGTCAAGAAGGCCTATGGCGACGCCAACAAGCTGGTTTGGAAGGAAATTCTTGCCGGAGAAAAGGGCGTGCGCGAAACGGGTGAAAACCTGCCGCAGGCCACGCTGGACGCATTGAAAAACGCGGAGCTGGCCATGAAGGGCCCGCTGGGAACTCCTGTGGGCAAGGGCTTCCGCAGCCTCAACGTCACTCTGCGGCAAATGTTCGACCTCTACGCCTGCATCCGGCCCATCAAGTACTTCCCCGGCATCGAAAGCCCCGTGAAGCACCCCGAACGCGTGGACATGGTCATCTTCCGCGAAAACACCGAGGACGTGTACGCGGGCATCGAGTGGGCCGCGGGCACGCCCGAGGCCAAGCGCGTGGTGGCCTTCCTGCGCGACGAGCTCGGCGCCAAACTCGACGACCTCGCCGCCATCGGCATCAAACCCATGACCGAAAAAGGCTGCAAGCGTTTGGCGCGCCGCGCGGTCAAATTCGCCATCGACCAGAAGCGCGGCAGCGTCACCCTGGTGCACAAGGGCAACATCATGAAGTACACCGAGGGCGGCTTCCGCGCCTGGGGGTACGAGATGGCCGCGGCGGAGTTCGGCGACATGGTGATGACCGAGGCCGAGGCCGCCGAGGGCGCCAAGAAGCCCGTGGTCATCAACGACCGCATCGCCGACGCCATGTTCCAGGAAGTGCTCATCCGCCCGGAGAAATACTCCGTGGTGGCCACCACCAACTTGAACGGCGACTACATCTCCGACGCGCTGGCCGCGCAGGTGGGCGGGCTTGGCCTGGCCCCGGGCGTGAACATGAGCGACACACTGGCCTTTTTCGAGGCCACCCACGGCACCGCCCCGGCCATTGCCGGCAAGGACATGGCCAACCCCGGCAGCCTGCTGCTCTCCGGCACCATGCTGCTGGAGCACCTGGGCTGGTTCGAGGCCGCGAGCCTGATCCACGCCGCCGTGGCCAAGGCCATAGCCGCGCGCCGCGTCACCGTGGACCTGGCCTCCCAGATCGAGGGAGCCAAGGCCGTGGGCTGCAAGGAGTTCGGCGAAATCCTTGGCGCAAGTCTGTAAGGGAAAAGCGCATTGAAGACGGCAAGGCCGTCCGTTCCGGCACGCCCGGACGGGCGGCCTTTTTAATGGCTAGCTCTCAATACCCGGTTGCGAGATGTCCTCAGACCACATGTTTTCGAGGTCGGCCTGGGCGGCCTCCAGCAATTGGCGCACCTGGGCGAGAACAAAAATGCTCTCCTTCACCAGCAATTGGGCCTGGTCGTTGGCGCGCGTCCGGTCTCCGCTTTTCACCGCGTCGCCCACGGCTTTGGCCAGGTCGCTCAAGCCATAGGCCCGCACCGCGCCGGCAATGTTCACCAACGAGTGCAGCACCGTGCGCGCGGCCATCTCGTCCCACACGCCAAGATTCGCGCTGAGCTGCTGCACGCGCTCCGGCGCCTGGGCCTGGAACAAGGTCAACATCTGCACCAGCACATCCTCGCTGCCTCCGAAGGCCTCTTCAAGGTTGGCCAGATTTATCCCGACAAGCGTGTTATTCCCGTTCATGGCACCGCCAGTTGCAAGCTTTTTCTGTTCTCCACTTACCGCTCAATACCTTGTGGCGCGGCTTTGGCGCAAGGAGAATGTTGCCTTGTTATGTCAAAAGAGACATTGGCGACCCCGTTGCCTCAACATGTTCCAAGGGGTATGGTGGGAAAAGTGGGCGTACCGCCCGCAACAAGAAGCACAAAGGACGCCCGCATGCATGTTGACGATCAGGCCGCCGCGAAGCAGGCGGAGGCAAGGTTCAAGGACATCCGTTCCCAGAAAATTCTGCCCGAGGGGCTCATCGCCCTTGTGGAGCATGTGCTGCCGCTGTCGCGCCGCGCCAGGGCCGAGGCGAATATCACGCTGCCCGAACGCGAAGCCATGGCCTCGGACGAGGCGATTTTCGCCGGCAGCCCGCTGTTGCTGCGCCAGGACTTCCCCCGCGACATGGACCAGGCCCTTGCGCTGGCCCCGCCGCTGTTTGACATCCTGGCCGACAGCGGCGACGAAGCCGCCAAGGCGGCCGACGTTCTGCGCCAGGCGGTGGATTCCGGCGCGCTGGACCTGCGCGCGGCCTTCCTGGCGTCCATTTCGGGCGACGACGCGCCCCTCGCCTTCTGGCGGGGCAAACTGCCCGGCAGCCCGCGCGCGCTGGACTTCATCGCCACCACGGCGCTGGCCCCGGGCCTGGCGGCCGCGGCCGAGATGCTCGCCCCCAGCCTGCCGGCGAACCATCCCCATGAGCACGGGCACTGCCCGCTGTGCGGCAGCATGCCCTATCTCACGCTGCTGCGCGAGAAGGAAGGCAAGCGCTTTGGTGTGTGCTCCTTCTGCGGCTACGAGTACCGCGTGCGGCGCATCGCCTGCGCCTACTGCGACGAGGCGGACCAGAAGAAGCTCAAGCTCTTCCGCGTGGCCGAATACCCCGGCGTGCGCGTGGACGTGTGCGAAACCTGCGGCCTGTACGTGAAGACCCTGGACTACCGCGAGCTGGACCGGGGCTATCTGCCGCCCCTGGACGACATGGCGACGGTTGCGCTGGATATTTTGGCGCAGCAGCAAGGCTTCAAGCGCCCCACCCTTTCCGCCTGGGGTTTTTAGCCCGGCCAGCAGCAAAAAACCGGCGCGCCCCGCATGGAGCGCGCCGGTCTTGCATGTAGGGATCGAAAACAGCGCCGCCATGGACTACCTCCATGGCTTGGCTGCCGCGGGCTTATTCCGCAGGCAAAAGTTCCGCCTTCACAAACTCTGTGATGTCATTACCGAAATGGACGTAAATGTCCTTCTCGCCCTCGACGGGGCACCAGAACGTATCCATGAATTTTCGCGCCAGGGGCGACCAGGAAGTGTGGCGCAGCGCCTCGCCCCGCTTCAGGGCCTTATCCGCAAGGCAGCCCGCGCAGGCTTTCTCGCGGCCGTGCAACGAATGGCAAGGCACCCCGGCGGGAATGCCCAGCGCCTCGGCCACCTTGTTCCGCGCAAGGATCTTTCTGCTGGCATGCAGCAGCAAAACCGGCTCGGGGAACAGCCCCCACATGGTCTGGAACGAATCCAAGACGTCTTGTTTCACTTCGTTCATAAGAATATTCTCCTGACATGATGGTTACCCATCCACCCTGGGCTTTTTCATAGCCTTGCCCGCGCCCTGTGTAAACCACTCAACATGTTTAAAATGCAAGGGTAACAGCGATTCCGCGCCTCCCCCCTTTTCAAGCGGGCCGCTCTGTCGTACCTGTGCGGCATGGAGCGGAACAGCCCCCCCGGCGCAATGCCGGAACACGAACGGCGCATCGCGCACATCGACATGGACGCGTTCTTCGCCTCCGTGGAGCAGATGGACCACCCCGAATGGCGCGGCCAGCCGCTGGGCGTGGGCCGTCGCCCCCCCTCGG
>Ga0183100_1001580_pt1 | contig 11182 bp, 7 predicted proteins | sample Biomet2_FD_127789 | JGI IMG/M metagenome (GOLD analysis project Ga0183100, IMG submission 127789) | Microbial communities from bioreactor (seeded with anoxic lake sediment) at LBNL, California, USA - Biofuel metagenome 2 | ecosystem: Engineered > Bioreactor > Anaerobic > Unclassified ...
ATAGGCCAGGTCAAATGTGATGTTGCGGTTTTTGTTAATCGTGGTTACCAACGTGGTGATATAGCTGTGATTCTTGGTGGAGCAATAGATTCTTTTATGCTGTTTTATCTGGAATCACTATTAATGAATGGAATAGAAAATATTCATCTGTATCTTTTTGTTGGTGATGATAGATTCACAAAGAAGGTAAACGATCTCTTAGAAAGATATCCTGATCAGGTTGATTCATATCCTGTCCATGATTTATCTGAGATAAGTTACAAAAAGGCGGACGGGTTATTGATCTTGAGCCATACTGTTTGTGAAAAGATTGCTGAAGATAAAGAGGAGTATGAAGCTTTGCCTTCCTTGCTTGTAATGAGCCCGAAGAATAAGGCTAAATCATAGGCCGATTTGTCTTTCAGTTTCTATATAAAAGCGTATATTTAGAAATGACAATAGATTGTAACACAGGATTAGTTCTTGAAGGTGGGGGCATGCGTGGAGTGTTTACCTGCGGAGTGCTCGATTATTTTATGGATCATAATATCCGTTTCCCTTATACAATAGGGGTTTCGGCTGGTGCTTGTAATGGTTTGTCATATATTTCCCGCCAGCGTGGACGTGCTAAATACAGTAATATTGATTTACTTGATAAATATCACTATATAGGACTGAAACATCTTCTTAAAAAGAAGAATATTATGGATTACGATCTTCTTTTCGGTGAGTTCCCGGAAAGAATTCTTCCTTTTGATTATGATGCTTACTTCTCTTCGCCCTTTCGTTTTGTGATGGTAACAACCAATTGTGTGACCGGAGAAGCCAATTACTTTGAAGAGAAGAAAGACAAACAGCGTGTACTTGATATTTGCAAAGCGTCGAGCAGCTTGCCGTTTGTTTGTCCGATAGTTTACGTTGACGGTGTTCCGATGCTTGATGGAGGAATTGTAGACTCAATTCCTTTGATGCGTGCTGTAGACGATGGTTATCAAAATAATATTGTAGTCCTTACCCGTAACAGAGGATACCGTAAAGAGACCAAAGACCATAAGATTCCTTCTTTTATATACCGAAAATATCCTAATATTCGTGAGGCTTTAAGCAAACGTTGTGCAGTATATAACGAACAATTGGAAATGGTGGAACGTATGGAAGATGAAGGACAGATTACTGTAATCCGCCCCGAAAAACCGATAGTTGTAGATAGAATCGAGAAAGATGTGATGAAGCTAACCGATCTTTATAACGAAGGATATGCCTGTGCGGGAAAGATAATGCATTCAGTAGCAAATGCTTCTGATAGGTTAGCTTATCTACAGGAAAAATAAAAAAACGAAAATCATCTGCTATCTGCTACTAAATTTGTTTAATGTGTTGACAATTAAATATATAATCTGGTGGCAGATTCTTTTTTTACTCATTTATCTCCCACCGGATCTGCTACAAACATATTTCTGTTACAATACGCTTATTGATATTGCCGGCTAATAATGCTGTTAATTTAATAAAAGAGTCTATGAAAACGTTGATTATTTCTTTTGTAAATGTAGTTCTTGCATCTGTTTTTTCAATTACCGCAACTGCTCAACAAAGTTTTAAAGGTACATGGCATTGGGAAAATAAGGAATCTTCTGTGTCGTTTATTTTCTCCCAGACTGGAAATAAAATATCTGGAGTGCACTGTTGTGTTCTTGATAATGGAAATCATATCGATTGTGAGGAAGATGCTACTAAACCAACAATTCAAGGAACTGTTGATGGTGCATCAATCAATCTTTCATTTACAAGTACGTTTAGTCTTGCTAAAGGAAAAGCAGTAGTTAAAAGGATTGATAATAACACAATTGAATGGACTATCACGAAAGTTCCAAGCGGTACATTTTATATTCCTAAACACGTGATATTGAAACGGGGATAAGTTACTATATAGAAAAGCTTTATCGGCAAGCCGCCGGAGGTTTATATAATCTGCGGGCAACTATTAGCCGGGATCCGCCCGGATTTTATTGCTGGGCTGTACAACTCAGGATGCCAGCTTGTACAACCTGGATAGCTGGCTTGTACAAGCCAAGACGCTGAGTTGTACAACCCAACAGCTATTCCTGCAGATGTTTTACTTAACATCCGACTATATAAATAATAAGATCTGTAAAAGGGAGAGAGAAAAGATATCTTTAGTATGAAACATCATACTATTTTTGTTCTGCTTTCTGAATCAAACTATCAAGAGTTTCTCGCAGACTAAGATATTCTTCCGCCGTGAGATCCAGGCAATGAGCCATTTCTTGAGGAACTTCTATTGCTTTTTTCTGTAATTCGGCTCCAACTTTCGTTAGTTTAATGATGACAGTGCGTTCGTCCTCCTTGCTTCTTTTACGCTGGATGTAGCCGGTGGCCTCCAGTCGCTTCAACAGTGGTGACAGAGTTCCTGTATCCAACTTAAGTGTTTCGCTAAGCGAATTAACCGGTATCCCGTCTTTTTCCCACAAGGCCATCATGACAAGATATTGCGGATAAGTTAAATCCAGCTCGTTAAGAAACGGGCGGTAATGGTTCGTAATAGCACGGTTCAGGCGATATACACGAAAACAAATTTGGTTTTCTAGTTTTAACTCGGGGTAATTCTCTTTCATATATCTCATTATATTTGCTGCAAAATTACAGAAAATATAATTGCGTACTATCTATTTGTCTATGAAATAGTTCGCTGACTACAGAAGACAGCGAACTATTCCGGTTTACTTTTAGTTATAGTAAGCTCTTAATTTCTGCTTCTACCTTTGCCATATCTTCTGTTGGTTCAAAGCGTTTCACTACTTCACCTTTGCGGTTGATAAGGAATTTTGTAAAGTTCCACTTGATGTCGGTATTCTCTTTGTAATCAGGATTCTCCTTTGAAAGCATATCATCAAGAATCTTTGCAATAGGGTGGTTCATATCAAATCCTGCAAAGCCTTTTTCACTCTTTAGGTATTTGAACAAAGCATTTGCGTTTTCTCCGTTTACCTCTGTTTTCTTAAATTGCGGGAATTTTACATCGTAGTTCAAAGTACAGAACTCATGAATTTCATCATCTGTACCTGCCGCCTGATTGGCAAACTGATTGCAAGGGAAATCAAGAACAACAAAATCCTGATCTTTATAATCTTCATAGATTTTCTCAAGTTCCTTGTACTGAGGAGTAAAACCGCATGCTGTCGCTGTATTTACAATCAGTAGAACTTTACCTGCATATTCGTTTAAAGATACGTCATTCCCTTTTCTGTCTTTCACTGTAAAATTATAAACTGTGCTCATAATCTTTTATTTTTTAATTTGTTTTTATTGACTTTTTAATCGTTCTCTTTCTTTTTATAATGCGAATATATACAAAATTAAATTGCGTGCAATATAATTGAGGAGAATTTATTATTAGTTAACTTAATACTTTATTTGTTGGTGGAGATGCTCTATTATTTCAGAAGGCTTTGCAGTAAGGAATAATGCCTAATTTAGTGGCAGATAGGCTTGGTTTGTAGCAGATAACCGGATTTTAGTAGCAGATGATTTTTTATCTGCCACTACTTGAAAGTATTATGAATAAAGGCTTTTATAAGTTTTTGTAGCAGATGGGGGAGATGATTTGTGAAAAATATTTTTTAATGTAGAATATAACAGAAAAAGGCTGCTTCGAAATCAGAAGCAGCCTTTCTTATTTATGGAGCTAATTTGAATTAGTCTTCTTGCTCAACACCCCATTGTTGCTTAGCCAAACGCTTGTAGTTGTTATATCTCCACTTAGCGTTGTCTTGAGCAGCCTGGAACAATTCATTAGCTTCAGCAGGATATTGTTTTGCTAATGAAGCGTAACGAACTTCACCTTTCAGGAAGTTTTGGAAGTTATCCCAGTTTGGAGCTTTAGAATCCAATGTGAATGGATTTTGTCCTTCAGCTTCCAATGCAGGATTGTATCTCCACAAGTGCCAGTAACCACATTCAACTGCAGCTGCTTGTTCAGCTTGTGCTTTACCCATACCGGCTTTCAAACCGTGGTTGATACATGGTGAGTAAGCGATAACGATTGAAGGTCCGTCATAAGCTTCAGCTTCGCGGATAGCTTTCAATGTTTGAGCCTGGTCAGCACCCATAGCGATTTGTGCGCAATATACATATCCGTATGTAGAAGCAATCAAACCAAGGTCTTTCTTACGTACTCTCTTACCTGCAGCAGCAAACTTAGCAATAGCTCCAACTGGAGTTGCTTTTGATGACTGGCCACCAGTGTTTGAGTAAACTTCAGTATCAAGAACCAATACATTTACATTCTTTCCAGAAGCAAGTACGTGATCTAAACCACCGAAACCGATATCATAAGAAGCACCATCACCACCGATGATCCATTGAGATTTCTTGATTAAGAATTTACTTAAAGAAGCAATTTCTTTGCAGATATCGCAATCGCAAGCTTTAACCAGCGGAGTGATCTTAGCTTCAAGTTCGATTGAACGTTCTGTGTTGTCTTTGTCAGCAATCCATTCGTTGAACAAACCTTTCAGTTCGTCTGAACAGCAGTCGCAAGTCTGGCCCTTTGTCATCAAGTCAACAAGACGATCGCGCATCTTATCTACTGCAAGAGTCATACCCATACCGAATTCAGCGAAGTCTTCGAATAATGAGTTAGCCCATGCTGGTCCGTGACCTTCTTCGTTAGTTGTATAAGGAGTTGATGGAACTGAACCAGAGTAGATAGAAGAACATCCTGTTGCGTTAGCAATCATCTGACGGTCGCCGAACAATTGAGTTAACAACTTAACGTAAGGAGTTTCACCACAACCTGAACAAGCACCAGAGAACTCGAATAATGGAGTAGCGAACTGTGAGTTCTTCACGTTAGCATTTACATTAACCAAGTGTTGTTTGCTCTTTACTTTTGTAGCAACATATTCCCAGTTAGGAGCTTGTGGAAGCTGACCTTCCAAAGGTTGCATCTTAAGAGCTTTACCTTGTTTGTTTCCTGGACATACGTCAGCACAGTTACCGCAACCAAGACAGTCAAGTACGTCAACCTGGATACGGAACTTCATACCGTCGAATTGTTTTCCTGTAGCTTTCAACATATCTGTGAAAGGAGCTGCTGCCTGTTCTGCTTCGTCAAGTACGAATGGACGGATAGAAGCGTGAGGACAAACATAAGCACACTTGTTACACTGGATACAGTTTTCAGAATTCCATTCTGGAACGAATGCTGCTACACCACGTTTTTCGTAAGTAGCAGTACCTTGTTGCCAAGTACCATCTTCAATACCAACGAAAGTAGATACTGGAAGATCATCACCATTCTGAGCGTTGATAACCTTAACTACTTTTTCTACGAATTCAGGAGTGTTGTTGTCTGCAGCTTCTTCATCTTTCAAAGTAGCCCAAGCAGGATCAACAGTTAGTTGTTTGTATTCGCCACCACGGTCAACAGCTGCATTGTTCTTGTCAACAATGTCTTGTCCTTTCTTACCGTAAGACTTAACAATGAATTTCTTCATTTGTTCTACAGCCAAATCTACTGGAATAACACCTGTGATACGGAAGAATGCAGACTGAAGGATAGTGTTTGTTCTGTTACCCAAGCCAATTTCCTGTGCAATCTGAGTAGCATTGATATAATAAACTGTGATATTCTTTTCTGCGAAATAACGTTTTACGTTGTTTGGCAAATGTTTAGCCAGTTCTTCTTCGTTCCAGATAGTATTCAAAAGAAATGTACCATTCTGTTGCAAACCGCGTGTTACATCATACATACGAAGGTATGCCTGAACGTGACAAGCTACGAAGTTTGGTGTATTTACCAAATATGTAGAACGAATAGGAGTATCACCGAAACGAAGGTGTGAACAAGTGAAACCTCCTGATTTTTTAGAGTCGTAAGAGAAGTAAGCCTGACAGTGCTTGTTAGTATTATCACCAATGATCTTAACAGAGTTCTTGTTAGCACCTACTGTACCGTCAGCTCCCAAACCAAAGAATTTAGCTTCGTACATACCTTCACCGCCTAATGCGATTTCTTCTTTCTTTGGAAGAGAAGTGAAAGTAACATCGTCAACTATACCAATAGTGAATTGGTTCTTAGGCATTGCCAAAGAAAGGTTTTCGTATACAGAGATTACCTGAGCAGGAGTAGTATCTTTAGAAGAAAGACCATAACGACCACCAACGATAACCGGAGCATCAGCTTGTCCGTAGAAACAATCTTTTACGTCTAAGTATAATGGTTCGCCTACTGCACCTGGTTCTTTTGTTCTGTCTAATACAGCAATACGTTTTGCAGTCTTAGGAACAGCAGCAAGGAAGTGCTTAGCAGAGAATGGACGGTACAAGTGTACAGCAACCAAACCAACTTTTTCTCCTTGAGCAGTAAGGTAATCAATAGCTTCGCGGGCAGCTTCTGTAACAGAACCCATAGCGATGATAACGCGGTCAGCATCGTCAGCACCATAGTAGTCAAATAAGCTATATTTGCGTCCTGTGATTTCAGAAAGCTCTTTCATGTATTCTTCTACGATTTCAGGAACTGCATCATAGAATTTGTTGCTTGCTTCTCTGTGTTGGAAGTAAACGTCTGGGTTTTCAGCCATACCGCGTGCAACTGGGTTCTCTGGGTTCAAAGAACGGTTACGGAATTCAGCTAAAGCTTCTTTGTCAATCAGGTGAGCAAGATCATCATTCTCTAGCATCTCGATTTTCTGAATTTCGTGTGATGTGCGGAATCCGTCGAAGAAGTTTACGAATGGAACACGTGATTTGATTGTAGCTAAGTGAGCTACTGCTGACAAGTCCATAACTTCCTGTACAGAACCTTCAGCCAACATAGCGAAACCTACTTGGCGACAAGCCATAACATCCTGGTGGTCACCGAAGATAGAAAGTGCGTGTGAAGCCAAAGCACGAGCTGATACGTGGAATACGCAAGGTAGCAATTCACCTGCAATCTTGTACATGTTAGGGATCATAAGCAATAATCCCTGAGATGCAGTGTAAGTTGTAGTAAGTGCACCGGCTTGAAGTGAACCGTGTACTGCACCTGCTGCACCTGCTTCAGATTGCATTTCCTGTACTAATACTGTTTCGCCGAAGATGTTTTTACGTCCGGCTGCAGCCCATTCGTCTACGTATTCTGCCATAGTCGAAGAAGGAGTGATAGGATAGATCGCAGCTACTTCTGAGAACATATATGAAATATGTGCAGCAGCCTGATTACCATCACAAGTGATGAATTTCTTCTGTTTTGTCATAACAATTATGTATTAAATAAAAAAACTCAGTTAATTAATAAAGAAAACCGAATAGCCATAAAGGTATCTGATTACCTCGTCCTATCTCTGCTCTGTGAATTGCATAAGTAATAGCGGGGTTATTTTTTACTTTAAAGCCTTCGGCGCATATCTTGAATGGTATCTTTCCATCAACAAGGAAAGAGGTACCTTTTTCTCCTTTATTCAGAATGTGATCTTTGTAGAGAGCATTTAAAAAGAATGTTTCTACCACATCCTGTTCTTCCACTTTTACCGGGTAGATGGAATACATCAGATTGGTGTTGTGCATCATAATCTTTGATGGTTTTTTGGGGAATTCTTCATCCTTTGGGTAGACCATATTGATTAATCTTGCATCGGCCAGATATTTGATGTAATTCATTACCGTTGCCCGGGAAGTTTCGATCTCTGTAGCCAGCTGACTTACATTAGGAGCTGACGGACCGTTTACCGCGAGCAGATATAAAAGTTTCTTTATTTTAGACAGATATTTCAGCTCAATTTGTTTGATGAGAAGTATATCTACTTCTATCATCATATTCATAGTCTTCAGCAGATTCTCGGAGAAATTTCTTTTTTCGAGAAAGAATGGATAAAAACCGTGATGAAGATAGTCCTGAAAATAATCTGTGGGACGAACTTTTGAAAGAACGGTTTTGGCTATTTGTTCATGGTTGGACAAAATTTCATCCAGGGTGTACGACTGAAAACTGTTTCCTGTATGTAAATTCAGAAACTCTCTGAAAGAAAATCCACGGAGGTTGTATGATTTCACAATACCCGATAACTCAGTATTTTCCTCTTTTAAGCGCATTACAGATGATCCTGTAAAGACAATCTTTAATCCGGGAAAGCGATCATAACATATTCTCAGCTCATTACTCCAGTTTGGATACTTAAAAACCTGATCAATCAACAGTACCTTGCCACCATTTTTCTGGAACTCTTCTGCGAATTCAACGATGGTATGTCCCGAAAAATAAAAGTTATTCATGTTGATAAAAAGACATGAACGGTCTGTCCCGAAGCGTTCTTTTGCATATTGCAACAGAAAAGTGGTTTTACCTACACCACGGGTTCCTTTTATTCCGATAAGACGATCGTTCCAGTCAATCTCGTCCATCAGAGCACGGCGAACGGAGGTATTGGTATGTTCCACCAAGTAACTGTGTGTTCTGTAAAAGGCTTCCATAAACATTATTTTATTTCGAGGCAAAGATAACTATAATTCTCTGCTTTGCAAAGTAGAGATTGCAAAATATTCATTCATTTTAAACTTGTTTATGCTTTTATTTTAATAGAATGATTATGCATCTTATAAATATTCATTATTCTTTTCTTCTAATACTCTGAATAATGTTCTTTTGATTAATTTTGCAGTCTGAAAATGTATAAAATAGCGATGCCTGAAGTATATTTATTTAATCCTGACAATGATTTAGCGTTGGCTAATGGAGATGAAAATTATATGCCACCTTCTTCTGCCAGAAAGATGGCTGAAGACTTATCTCTTTTACCTCTCTGGTATGCTTCGGAGGGTGCTCTGATTCTTACAAGTAACTATGAAAATGCTTTTTCATGGCTTGAGGATATAAAGCACTCTTTTGGTATTTCTGTAGACTTGATTACAGAGAATGAAATAGCAAGCTTCGATTCTTTAATACTCTGTCCTTGGGGATGGAATGCTACATTGTTAAAACACGCTCGCCAGCTTGGATTTTTAGAAGATTCGTTGCCCGACAAAATAAAAATAGAATCGATAAGAAAATTGTCACACCGTTCATTATCAGTCTCTTTACTCCGGGAACTAAATATTTCATCTTCTTATTGCGGGTATTCGGAAGAATTAATGTGTGATGAAGCTGTCAGAAATTTTGTAGAACATTATCCACGGGTGTTACTTAAGGCTCCATGGTCTGGAAGTGGTAAAGGATTACGTCCGGGAAAAGGGGTTTATACATCGCATATAAAAGGATGGAGTAACAGAATAATTAAAAACCAGCATTGTGTAATAGGCGAACCGTTTTTTGATAAAGTTTGTGACTTTGCGATGGAGTTTTCTTGTGACGAGGATGGTAAGGTTCATTTTGCTGGTTATTCTTTTTTTGAAACAGACGTACGCGGGGCTTATAAAGCAAATCTTCTGGCTTCGGATTTAACTATCGAACAGCGACTTGCAGAGTTTATATCTTTAGATGATATACACTCTTTGCGTGATAGATTAGAAGAAAAACTGGCTGCCTCGTTAAATGGTAAATACAAAGGTTATCTGGGTGTAGATATGATGGTCTGTCGATTTTCGGAATATCCAAATTATAGAATTCATCCTTGTGTAGAAGTGAATTTAAGGATGAACATGGGACTGTTTTCCAGGTTGTTTTATGATCGTTTTTTAGTAAAAGGAAAAACAGGCTATTTTTCAGTAGATTATTATCAGAATTCTCGGGAACTTTTGGAAGATCATCTTCAAAAAGCAAAAGACTATCCTCTCATTCTTGAAAATGGGAGAATAGCTTCCGGATATTTATCGTTGACTCCTTTTAGTCAGCAGAGCAATTATCGCGCCAGCATTTTAATTGAAGGATGAATTTCTCCTTTTTTATCGGTGTATATAATCCGGTAAAGTCCTTTCTGTAAATTACTTATTTGAATGGCTTCCGCATATTCAGAATGAAGAAGACATCTTCCTGAAATATCAGTAATAGTAATACTGGCATATTGATCGGATGGCGGAAGTAAAATCAGTGTTCCATCTTCAGAAATCTGGAAGATATTATCGGGCAATGATAGTTGCACGGCCTCGCTTTCATTACCTGAACGATCGATTGCCGTTATTGCAAAATATCGTTTAATAGCTTTTTGAGGTTCTTCATTATATGAATAGTGATTTTCTCTGATATTCTGGATCACGATATTATAAGGTTTAGATATGTCAACAGGATAAGTGTCTGATGCATACACATTATAATAAGGTGCATTGCGCAGATCATTATCTGTTGATTTCTGCCAACTGAGTTCTGTTACTGTTCCTTTTCTTTCAAAAGTTAGCTTTTGAGGAGTGGAAGGAGCTATATTATCCATCCAGTCCATTTTAGGCTGTAGGGCAGGACAGGCGTAGTGAAAACCATTTAATTCATCAAAGAGATTCTTAGTGTTATTTAATAAATACTTGGTCCGATAAAAAGCTTGTCCGGTTAATCCGTGTCTGCGGGTGAAGTAAATCTGTCGTTCAATTTCGCTCAGAGGCCAGTCTTTTTCTGCAGGGTCAAGAAAGTATATTCCAAGTCCGGGCACAATGCAACGTCCAAAACTTTTTTCCTGCCAATCAAGCGCAAATGGATAAAAGTTGTTTCCATTGAAATACATCATAGGAAAGAGAATATCCTGAATACCTTCTTTAAGCCATCCCTGAGCATCTTGATATACTGTGTGATAAGCATTCCATCCACCTGCGGAATAATGAGAAGTATCTTTGAATTTACCAATAGGCGAACTACTCATTTTTATCCATGGTTTTATTTGTTTTACCTCTTTATAAAGATAGCGGACAATAGCTGTGATGTTATCTCGTCTCCAGTTATCCAGTGTTTTCCCATTTCCATATTTGCGATAGGTGTCTTTGTCAGGAAAGTCTTTTGGCTGATCGGGATAACGGATATAATCAAGATTAATGCCATCAACGTCATAATGAGTCACCACTTCTTTTATAATAGAGAAGAGGTATTCTTTGGTTGAAGGATTTCCCGGATCAAGAAACCATTCTTCCTGATAATGTTTACAAAGTTGAGGCTGCTTTTTTACTACAGAATTTTTTCCCTGATCTTTAACGTGTAGTTTGTACTTCCCTGGACTAAGGTTAGTATAGCGAATAATGTTGTCATTCGTTGCTTTACTCCATTCATCGTAGAAGCCATCAA